>Ga0306920_100016631_pt1 | contig 10141 bp, 9 predicted proteins | sample flu12Cox44000170_FD_204666 | JGI IMG/M metagenome (GOLD analysis project Ga0306920, IMG submission 204666) | Lab enrichment of tropical soil microbial communities from Luquillo Experimental Forest, Puerto Rico - flux4day.12C.oxic.44.000.170 (v2)... | ecosystem: Environmental > Terrestrial >...
TTGCCGAGGCGGAGCGCATCCTCATTCTCAGGGCCATGGAGGTCGCCCGCGGGCACAAGGGGAAGGTTTGCCAGATGCTCGGCATTAGCCGCCCGACGCTTGAGCGCAAGCTCGAGAAGTACGCGATCCTCCCCAGGGGACCGGCGCGCGACGTCGTCTAACCAACCGAACAATCCTACAGCCGACATTGTTGTTGGCCGCACGTGACGTCCTGAAATTGAACGAAACGTTCAAACTTTTCCAGGCCGTTGCAACGAATCTTCGAACTCTTGACGTGCAAATGTCTTGTGCCTGGCGTTTGGTCCCTTAACTACGCGCACTTCCGGGGAACTCGGGGAAGACGCTCGAGTGTGCGAAATGGCACAGAGTTTGGAACAGCCTAAAGGCCCCCGAAGGGAGGATCAGAAATGCAATTCAATCGTCCGCTCGGGCCCATCGGCGCAAGCATCGGCCCAATCGGGTCCAATGTCGTCAGCCCAGTCCAAACCACCAGCTCAGGAATGATGGTCGCTGCAAACAAGGTGGCTCCCAATCCCGAGGTTCTCGATTTCAAGGGTTACTTCAAAATCGAAACCTTTCCCCACAACTCGATCATCTACCGCCCCGGCGACACCTCGGATCGCGTCTACCTGCTGAAGGCCGGCAGGATTCGCCTGATGCGAATCGGAAAGAACGGTGTTCGGTCGGTCGTCTCCATCCTGCGGCCTGGGGATCTGTTCGGCGAGCTGTTCCGGCCGGACGGCACGACCATCGAGGAACTGGCCGTGGCCGCGGGCGAAGCGGAAGTTTGGTCGATTGAAGGACGCGATTTTCGCGGCCAACTCGAAGCGCGCCCGACGCTTTCGCTAGATATCATCCGCGGCTATGCCGACCGGGTGCGCGCTCTGCGCAGTCGAGTCCTTGGCCTCACCTTCAAGGAGGTACCGGCTCGCCTGGCGGACGTCCTGCTCACCTTGTCCGAGGGCCACGGGGAACGCTGCCCGCATGGCGGCGAGACAGATCTGCGCGGAATCACCCAGCAGGACTTGGCGGACCTGGTCGGCGCGTCGCGTTCCTTCGTCTCGACGCTGATCAACGAGATGAAGCGAGACGGCGTACTCGGAAACGTCGGTCGGACACTCTGCATCCGCGACCAAAAAGCGTTGCGCCGAGTCGCCTTGAAGGAAAAGTAGCGAGTCGGCTCCCCTTTACGAGGCGACGCGCACCGCGGCACGGCCTGAGCGCGCCGATTTACCGGCGCCCCCGGTGTCACGATTGAGCCGGGAGGCGGCGCGGAGCCGCCGCTCGCTTAGGGCCAAATAGGTTGGATTTCGATCGATCCCCACGAAGCGTCGCCCAAGGCTCACGGCTGCTACGCCGGTGGTCCCGCTGCCGCTGAATGGATCGAGAACGAGCGCTGACTTGGCGGTGCAGGATTCGATGATCCTCTCCAGCAGTCGCAGCGGCTTTTGGGTGGGGTGCTTTCCCCACTCCTTTTCGTCCTTGCGCGGTGTGAGCTGCGACCAAACGCGTCCGAGGCCGTCGGCCGCCAGCTCCTCTTCCCCCACCCGCGGCAGGTTCCAGACGTCGCGCATCTGCTTGCCGCCGTTTTGCGCCTTCATCGCCTGATAGTTGAACTGGTGGCGAAGCTTGCCGGCGCCCAGCGGCGAGGCCCAGATGAGCAGCTCGGTGGAGTGGGTGAAGTAGCGGCAGGACAAGTTCGGGCTGGCGTTCGGCTTGTACCAGGTGACGGTGTTGAGGATTCGAAATCCAAGCTGCTGCATGGCGAAGCCGACGGAAAAAATCACATGCTGCGTTCCCGAGACCCAGATCGCCCCGGTCGGCTTGAGGACGCGCTGGCATGCCTTGAGCCAGAGGACGGCAAACTGGTAGTCCTCCTCGCGCCCGCGGGACTGATCCCAGGCGCCCTTGTCGACTGGGGCCCGCCGGCCGCTCTGACAGGTGAAACCGCCATTGGAGAGAAAGTAGGGCGGATCGGCGAAGACTAAGTCGAACGAAGCCTCGGGGAACGCCTGCATCAGCTCGACGCAGTCGCCGAGGTAGAGCGCGTAGCCGGGACCGGCGGAGTGCTTCGCGCGCTCGAGCACACCGTCGGCGAGGCATTGGGCGACGTTATGTTGCTGCAAGGTCCGGAAACCTCCGGGCGGATGCAGCGGCAAGGTACGGTGGCTTTAACGGGCAGGCAAAAAAAGCGGCGAAGGAGCCTTTGCGGAAAAGCCCGCCTAGGCGTTCGGTTTGCCTGTGGGCTTGCCCGCTTTCTTCTCAGAAGCCTTGGCCGCTTGCGCGCTGCCTTCGTACTTTTTCCGGAACCGTTCGACGCGACCGGCGGTGTCCACCAGCTTGTACTTGCCGGTGAAGAAAGGGTGGCAGTTTGCGCAGATTTCGACGTGGAAGGAGCCGCGGGTGGAGCGCGTTTCGATGACGTTGCCGCAGGCGCAGGTGATGCGCGCTGGAACGTAGACAGGATGGATTTCGGGCTTCATTTTCAACCTCTTTCGCCTCTTCCCCAGCCGGGGCGGCCGGAGGTCTGGCGAGGGCGGACCTTATAACCACGGCGGTCCATCAACTCAAACTGTTATGGCCCTGCCCCTTGGGGCTCAATGGCTGCGACCTTGGCCTTGAGGGCGGGATCATCCGCGTACTCGGTCCCGAGCGTCAGGTAATCCAGCTTCAAGGCGCGGCCGTTGTTTGGGCGGGATGCCATGGTCTGTTTGGCCAGGGAGTCGCGCCGGCTTTCGAACGAGCGAAGCGTTTGCGCGGCGGCGTCTTTCGCCTCCGGGCGAGCGCTGTCGAGCCGTTTGCGCGCCTCGGCGATCTGCACGTCGAGCAGGTTGATCAGCTGGCGGTCGCGGTCGGCGGCGGCGGCGTCGACCCAAGGGCCCTGCCCCGAAAGCTCAAGCTCCAGGCGCCCAAGCTGCCGGCCGCGCTCGCCGGTCGGCACCACGAAGCTCTCGCCGTAGTGCTGCGCCAGGCCGGACCCCCGGGCCTCGTGCGACTGGAGGATGAGGTCGACGGCGCCGCCGGCCTCTTTTGCCAGCTGGAGCGCGTCAGCGTAGGGCACCGCGGCGAGCACCAACACCACGTCCGCCTTGCCGCGCAGCTTGCGCGCCTCCGCCAAGGCAGCCTGGACGGGCGGTTTGCTGGCGAATCCGTCGCCCGCCTCGAGCGGCGAAATCCCAATCAGCGCCACGCGAGCGCCGGCGATCGAAAGTTGCCTCGAAGGTGAAAACCAGAGCTTTCCTCGCCCGTCGACCAAATTCGCCGAAAGCAGCGGCACGTTCGACCGCGCCGCCGTCTTCTTGAGAAACTCCGGGCCGGCGCCGAGATCGAGGTGCCCCACCGCCATCCCTGCGGTGTTGAGCTCGCCCATCGTCCGCAGGATGAGCTTGGCGCGCTCGCGGGATGCATCGTCATTGAGAGCACCTGGCTTGAATAGGGCATTGCCGGCATCCAGCACCAGCGCAGGAGCCTGTTTTCGCTGCTGCTCAACGGCTGTCTTTCGCCTGGCCAGACCGCCGGCGGGGTGAAGCTTTCAGCCGCACGGGCCGATCTCGCCGCGGTTGTCCCCAGTGAAAAGGAGGGTCAGCTTCTTGGGGTCGGCGTTCGCCAGCCCGGGCACAAGGGCGATGGCGAGCGCCAAGAGCTTACATGCCCTCACTGGCCCTTCCTCGTCGTCGCGGACCTCTTCGTCTTGTCGGAGGACGCTTTTGTCTTTTTGTTCATCGTCGCCAGACGGGCCTTCGCCTCCTTGGCGGCGTCTGACCGGGGGTAATTCTTGATCAACTCCTCGAGCGCCAGCCTCGCCTCATCCTTCATCTTCAGCCTGCCGAAGCAATCGCCCGAACGCAGGTAGGCGTTGGGCGCGGACTGGCTCTTCGGATAATCGGCGATCACCTTGCCGTACTCCGCCAGCCCCTCGCGGCACTTGTCCTCGGCGTAGAACGTTTCTCCGCGGCCGAAGTGGGCCTCGCCGTTGAGCGGGTCGCGCGGCCACCTCTTCATGAAGTCGTCGTAGAGCTGGCGCGCCAGAAGGTAGTCGCCCTCCTTCAATTTCGAATCGGCGAGCGCCATGTAGAGCTTGGGGTCCGAGGGCTTGTGCAGTTCTTCGAACTTGTGGCGCGCCGCCGCGACCTTCCCCGCGTCGCTACCCTGCAGCTCGGACACCGTTTCGTCCTGTTTCTTGAGTGACTTCTCCAGCTCGGAGATCTTGAAGAGGTAGATCTCCACCTGGCCGCGAAGGGCGGCGAGCTCCTCGACGTTCCTCTGAAGGCGCACACTGATGTCCGCACCGGATTGGTGCGAGACTTTGTCCAGGCTCTCCAGCGCCTTGGTGACCTCGTCGATCTTCTCGTCGATCTTCGGAAGCGTGGCGGCGAGCTTTTGCTCCAGATCTTTGAGCTCCTGCTCCTGCTGAGCCTGCTTGTCCTCGAGGGCCTTGCCGCGCGACGCGGGGTAGAAGCACGCCGCTGCGAAGACAGCTGCCAGACAAGCTGCGATGGTCAGTCTTTTCATACAAGGTGAATTCTAGACCATCTGCGCGCGCTTCGCCTTTCCGCGGCGCGGTGGGTGGGAGCTGGCTCCCGAGCAGCGGTTTGGCTACCTGCTCTTGAACTCGACTCGCCGGTTGGCCGCCCAGGCAGCTTCGTTGTGGCCCTGGACCGCCGGGTGGTTGAAGCCGTAGCCCACCGTATCCAGAGAGCTTGCCCCCACGCCCAAGTCCTGAAGGTATTTCTTCGTTGATGCAGCCCGGCGGTTGGACAGCTGCAGGTTGTACTCCTCGGTGCCGCGCTCGTCGGCATGGCCTTCCAATGTGACGCTGAGGTGACTGCTCTTGATGCAGTCGGCGTAGCCGTTGAGCTGGCGCTCAGCTTCCGAGGTGATTGTCGCCTTGTCGAACTCGAAGTGGATCGGTTCGAAATGGCACTCGGCGCTCTTCGCCACGCACGTGCCCGCCTGGCATTCCTGGCCGGACGCGCAATCCTCGTTGGCAATGCAGGCTCCCTTCGCCGCACACCGACCGTTGAGGCACTTGCCGCTCGGGCAATCTGCGTCGGCGCTGCATTCCGAAGTGCACTTGCCGGCCTGGCAACGCTGTCCGGTTGGGCAGTTGGCGTTCGTGGTGCACTCCGGTTTGGGCACGCACTTGGTTGCCTGGCAGACGAATCCCTGCTTGCAATTGGCGTCGGTCCCGCACTCGACGCACTGGCCCTGCACGCAGACCTCGTTGTGCTCCTTGCACTGGTCGTCGTTGTTGCACTTAGGATAGGACGGCGCACATGTGGCAAGCAGGATGGCGGAAAGTGCGGCACCCGTGGCCAGTAGAAGTCGACGCATTCGCATCCCTCCGGCTGCGCCCTGTAGAGTACGAGCGTCGAGAAGTCAAAATAATTTGTCGCTTGTTGGGCTTGATGCCATGCCAGGCTTGTCGCCTCCGGGATAGTGGCTTTAGCGCTTGATGGCAGCCACCGTCCTCATCGTCGACGATGAAAAAAACATCCTGCTCACGCTGGGGCAAGCGCTGCAGCTTGCGGGCTATCAGACCGAGCTGGCCAGCACCGGCCAAACCGCGCTGGAGATCCTCGCTGCCAAGCCGATCGACGCAGCTCTGATCGACGTGAAGATGCCGGACATGGACGGCCTGGCGGTGATCGAAAAGCTCTCCGCCATTCGCCCGAACGTTCCGGCGATCATGATGTCGGGACACGCGACGATTGACGTGGCGGTCCGCGCCACTCAGCTCGGCGCCCGCGACTTTCTAGAAAAGCCGATCGCCCGCGAGCGGCTTTTGGTGGCGCTTCGAAACGCGCTGGCACACCAGGCGGCGCTCGAGGAGCTGGCCCGCCTGCGCGCTGAGGCGGGCGAGTTCGAGATGGTGGGCAAGAGCACCGCGATGCAAAAGCTTTACGAGCTCATCCGCCGCGCGGCGCCCTCCGAGGGCCGAGTGCTGATCACCGGCGAGAACGGGACAGGCAAGGAGCTGGTCGCCAAGGCGATCCACTTCAACTCGCGGCGCCGCACCGGTCCCTTCGTGCAGCTCAACTGCGCCGCGGTGCCACAGGAGCTGATCGAAAGCGAGCTGTTCGGCCACGAGCGCGGGGCGTTCACCGGAGCGGTGAGCGCTCGCCGGGGCAAGTTCGAGCTCGCCCACAGCGGCACGCTGTTTCTCGACGAGGTGGGGGACATGCCGGCGGCAATGCAGGCCAAGGTGCTGCGCGTGCTGCAGGAGGGCGAGCTCGAGAGGGTCGGCGGAGCGGAGACGCTGAAGGTCGAGGTGAGGGTCATCGCCGCCACCAATCGCGACTTGCAGGCGGAGATCAGCGCCGGGCGATTTCGCGAGGACCTTTATTACCGCCTCAACGTGGTGCCCCTGCACTGTCCTTCTCTCCGGGAGCGCCGCGAGGATTTGCCGGACCTGATCGACGCATTTCTCAAGGAGGCCTGCTCTCGCAACGGCAAACGGGCGCTGCGCCTTTCGCCTGAAGCGCTCTCGCAGATGGCCGGTTACGACTATCCCGGCAACGTGCGCGAGCTGAAGAATCTCGTCGAGCGGCTGGCCATCCTCTGCTCCGGTCCGACCGTCACCGCCTCAGAGGCGGCCGAGCTGCTCCCTCGGCGGCGCGGGGCGCCGTCCGCTGATACGCCCGTTCAGGAGCAGGTGATCTCCTCGGCGAGCTACCCGCCACCGCCGCCTCAAGCTCCTGCGGCCCCGGCGCGGGTGGATAAGCCATTTCGCGAGCAGGTCGAAGACGCGGAGAGGGCGATCATCCTTCAGGCTCTCGCCTTTACCAGCGACAACGTCACCGAAGCAGCCAAGCTGCTCGACCTCGAGCGAGGGCACTTCTACAAGAAGATGAAAGCGCTCGGGCTGCGGCGAGGCGGCGGCGAGAAGGACGACGGCTGATGGCCAGCGCCGATGACCCGGCCGAGGATCTGGCGCTGCAGATCCGCGCCGAGCTTTCCGAACAGGCGCCTGAGGGATTCCATTTCAGCGATCACCTGATTCGCCAGGACGAGGGACTGCAGCGCACCGCGGCGCGGCTCGAGGCGCACCCGGACCCGTCCGAAGTGGAGCGCGCGCTGGCTTTGGCGATCGCCAACGAGAGCGACGGATGGACTCTCCTCAAGCTGCTCGAGTTGGTCGAACGGATGCAGCTGCCCGGGGCGGCGCCGGCGCTGATTCAGCTCGCTTCGTCCCCTACCCCCGAGCAGCGGTCGCGATTCGTCGCTGGGCGCGCTTGCGAGGTGCTCCTCAAGCTGCCGCTCGATCTGGCTTCGCGCGCTCGTGCCAATGAGGTTTGTAAGAAACCGCTCGAGGAGGTGGCTCGCTTCAGGATGGGCGCCGAGCGCGAGCAGCGCTTGCAGCGGCCCAGGCGCATCGAATGGCTCTTGCTCCTCGGCCTGGTCGCACTGGCCATCGCCGCACTGATTTTTGCCGCCAGCGCGCTCGAGCGACGATAGGCTGCGCAATTCAACTTTCAACCATCGGAGCCTCATGAGCCGCCATCATCTGACGATTGTTGTTTCGCTACTCTCCGTCTCCGCCATCGGCAAGCCGCCGCCGACGCCCTCTGAGTTCCTCGGCTTCGAGGTGGGCGGCGATCGGCAGCTGGCGGACTACCGGCAGATCACCGCCTACCTTCGAGCGCTCGCCGCAAACAGCGGGAAGATCCAAGTGGAGAACCTGGGGCCGACGACGCTCGGAAACGAGCTGATTTTGGCGGCGATCTCCTCGGAACAAAATTTGCGCGAGCTGAAGAAGTACCAAGACATCGCCCGCCGCCTGGCCGATCCCCGCGGCCTGACGCCACCCGAGATCGACGCCCTCGTCGAGCAGGGGAAGCTGATCGTCCTGGTGACTTGCAACATTCACTCGACGGAGATCGGGGCGAGCCAGATGGCGATGGAATGGGCGCACGCGCTCATCACCGCGGAAGACGCGCAGACCCAGCGCAGGCTCGACAATGTGATTCTCCTCCTAGTTCCCTCGCTCAATCCCGACGGGCAGATCATGGAGACCGAGTGGTACCGCAAGAATCTCGGTACCAAGTACGAAGGCATGCGCCTGCCCTGGCTGTACCATCACTACGTCGGGCACGACGACAACCGCGACTGGTTCATGCTCACCCAGAAGGAAACCCGCGCCCTCAATCGCGCCGTCTACTTCAAGTGGTTTCCCCAGGTGTGGTTGGACGAGCACCAGATGGGAAGCGCCGGCCCGCGGATTTTCACGCCTCCTTACGCCGACCCGGTGGCTAAGACGATCCACCCGCTCATCTGGCGCGGGGTGAACTTGATCGGCACGACGATGGCCTTTCGCCTCGAGGAGCGGAACAAGTCCGGGGTAATCCACGCCTACTCCTACGACGCCTACTGGCCGGGAGGCACAAAGAATACCGCGTGGTGGAAGAACATCTTCGGCCTGCTCACCGAGGTAGCCTCGGCACGGCTGGCGACGCCGATCGACGTTCCGCCGACCGAGCTGTCCGGCGGCCGCAAGGGGCTGATCGAATACGAGCAACAGACAAGCTTCCCCAATCCCTGGCCGGGCGGCCGTTGGCGCCTTCGCGACATCATGGACTACGAGCGGATCGCCTCCGACGCCCTGCTCGAATCCTGCACCGAGCACCGGCGCGATTTTTTGCGTGGCGCAGCGACGATGGCACTCAGCGCGATCGCCGCAGGCAAACCGGACGAGTACTACCGGATTCCGATCGCGCAAGCAGATCCAGTGACCGCCGCCCACCTGGCCCACTTGATGGCCGAGCACGGGGTGAAGGTGCAGATCAGCGTGGACGGGAAAGCGTTCCTCATCAACACCGCACAACCGTACGGTGCGTTTGTCTCCGAGATGCTCGGCATCCAGCGCTACCCCCGCGTCAAGGTGACGACCGGCGCTTCGATCCTTGCCCCCTACGACGTGGCGGCCTGGTCGCTGCCGCTGATGATGGGGGTGGAGGTGCAGAAGGTAAGCCTGCCCGCGGCGGAGGCGGCGAATTCGCGGCCCATCACCGATGGCGATTGGCCGACGGGCGGCGTCGACGGCAGCGGGCCGATCTACGCGCTCTCCCCGGAAGCAAACAACGTTTCCAGGTTGATCAACGCCGCGGCGAAGCAGAAGCGCGCGCTGTCGATCGCCACCGCGGAATTTACCAGCGGCGGCGTCCGACACCGCGCGGGAACGATCTTGCTCGAGCCCGGATCCGATCTCGGCTCGCTCGCCTCGAAGTACCACCTTCGCGTTCAGGCTCTGACCCAAAAGCCGAGCGTCCCCGCGGCCAGGCTGCGCGAGGTTCGCGTCGGCATCTACAAGCCCTGGCTAGCCTCGATGGACGAGGGTTGGACGCGCTGGTTGTTGGAGCAGTACGAATTCAACTTAAAGACGCTGGACAATGCTGCGGTGAAAGCCGGCAAGCTCAATGGCGCCTTCGACGCGATCATCCTTCCCGACGTTCAGAAGGAGGTGATCCTCGAGGGTAAACCCAAGCGCGAAGAGGAGTCGATGAAGTACTTCGCCGAGTTCCCGCCGGAATACGCGAACGGGATCGGCAAGGAGGGAGCGAAGAACCTGAAGGACTTTGTCGCCGGCGGCGGAACGCTGATCGCCCTCGCCCATTCCGGGGAGCTGCTGATCGACGAGTTCAACATTCCGGTGCGCAACGTCCTCGCCAAAGCAAAGGCCGAGGCGTTCTCTTGCCCGGGCTCGATCCTTCGCGTTTCCCTCGACCGCAACCACCCGGTCACCTACGGCATGCCGGCCCAGGCGGCCGCCTTTGTCAACGAGCCAATCGCCTACGAGACGGTCCTGCCGGGCGAGGAGATGCGGCGGACCGTGCTCGCCTGGTACCCGGATGATCCGGAGGACGTGCTGCTTTCGGGCTGGATCCACGGACAGGAGAAGCTGGTTCGCCGCGCGGCCGCCGTCGCGCTCACTTACGGGAAGGGGAAGATCGTCCTTTTAGGCTTCCGGGTTCAGCACCGCGCCCAGACGGAAGGGACTTTCAAGCTCCTCTTCAATGCCATCCACTGGGCGGGGATGGGGTAGAGGCTGAGGAAAACAGATGCTGCCGATCTCCTTGGAGAAACGAACGGCCCTGGTCAGCGGTGGCTCTCGAGGCATCGGGCGCGCTAGCGCTTTGATGCT
>Ga0306920_100016633_pt1 | contig 10140 bp, 5 predicted proteins | sample flu12Cox44000170_FD_204666 | JGI IMG/M metagenome (GOLD analysis project Ga0306920, IMG submission 204666) | Lab enrichment of tropical soil microbial communities from Luquillo Experimental Forest, Puerto Rico - flux4day.12C.oxic.44.000.170 (v2)... | ecosystem: Environmental > Terrestrial >...
ACCAGTTCCGGGTGCATATCCGTGATGGCGAGTTCGACCATGGCGTCCTCGCCCGCGCGCACGCACAGTTGCTCGACCTCGGCCTTGCTGCGCTCGTAGGCCTCCTCGATCCGTTGCGGGTGGATGCGCCCGTCGAGCACGAGCTTCTCCAGGGCGAGCCTGCCCACCTCCCGGCGGACCGGGTCGAAGCAGGACAGCAGGACCGCCTCGGGCGTGTCGTCGATGATGAGGTTGACCCCGGTCACCGACTCGAAAGCGCGGATGTTGCGGCCTTCCCGCCCGATGATCCGGCCCTTCATCTCCTCGCCGGGCAAGTGCAGCACCGAAACCACGGACTCGCTGGTCTGCTCGCTCGCCACGCGCTGGATGGCGAGGGTCACGATCCGCCGCGCCCGCTCCTCCCCGTCCCGGCGGGCCTGTGTCTCGGCCTCACGGACGATCAGCGCGGCCTCGCGCTTGGCCTGGTTCTCGATGTTGGCCACAAGCTCGGTCTTGGCCTGTTCCGCGGTCAGCCCGGCGGCCCGCTCCAGCACCTCGCGGCGCTCGTCGTCGAGGCGGGCGAGCTCGGCGCGCTGGGTGTCAAGTTCGGTCTTGGCGGTATCCAGCGCCCCGGACCGTTGCTCCAGCTTGCGCAGTTCCTCGTCCAGCCTGCCCTCCCGCTCGGCGAGCCGTGCTTCCCTGCGTTCGAGGTCGGAGCGGAGCTGGCCAGCTTCCTCCCGGCTGGCCTGGACCTGCTCCTCGGCGGTCCGCTGTGCCTGCGTAACCTTGGCCGCGGCTTCCTCGGCCCGCCGGACGATGGCGGCAGCATCGGATTCCGCGCCGACCCGCATCTGGTCGGCGGCCCGGCCCGCCTCTTCGAGGCGGCGTTCAGCGGCGCGGTCGGCCTCCGCGGCGCGGCGCTCCGCTTCGGCGGCCAGCTCGGGGCTGACCGAGCCCTGGCCGGTGGCGGTTTCCTGCCTTGCGGGAACCATCCGGTTCCCGGTCTTGCGCACGACAGCGAACAGCGCGCCTGCGGCGACGAACAGCGCAAGGATCCCGATCACCGCGATTACTACAGCGATTGTGTTGCTCATGGCACGCCCCAATCCTGCTCGCGGGCCTGGTTCCGTGGTGCGGCGCCAGGGCTGATCCCTGCAGCGAGGGGTCAGGCGCCATGCGCGGCGCGGCGTGCGCGGGCCGCTGCCAGCACTGGCCGCCGAGCCGCCCGGCCGCCGATGGCTCCGGCAGCCGAGGGAGCATCACCAACAGCCACCGAACCGGCCGCCCGGTGGCACAAGCAGGTGACCAGGACACCGGCACCGGACCAGGCGCCAAGCCCTCGGTGACCTGCACCGACAGGTCCTCGTGACCTGTACCACCAGCCAGCGCCGCCGCGGGCCATCCGGCGTGAGCGGCTTCCCCAGCGGCTGGCGTACCAGCCGCGCCACTCCGGCCTGCGGGAGCAGCCCCCTGCCACCTCCGCGGGCCCGGCAGTAGCCAGAACCTGCTGAGCGGGCATCCGTCCGCCCAAGCGGCATCCATACCGGGTTGTCCCGCGCGGGCCCGCATCGCGGGCTCCGCACGAGTCGGTCCGGGCTGGCCGCCGTGTCAAGCCCTGTCCGCCCCGACCGGCCACCGCGTTAGCGGGGGCCGTGGGCACTGCCTAGCAGTCCCGGGCAAGGGCTCACCTGGCTGGCCAGCACCTTGGCGGAACCGGCCGGGGGCCGGATTCCTGTCCTTACCGGCAACCGGGCGCAACCAGTTGCCGGGCATCTCGTATGTTCCTAATCGCCTGTTGCTGCCTAACACCTCGCTGCCGTGAGGTTAAGCGCTGATAACAATTTGGGCAAGCTCGGCCCAGTGATGGTTCCGTTACTACACGCGCCCTAGGCGGCTCAAGACCACTCGTCGCCACTGCCGTCTTCGCTGATCCAGGCCAGGTCCGTGCCGCTGCCACCGTCCGCCTGATCTTGTTCCAGCGCCTCGCGCACCACCTGGGCGGCGAGCCCGGGCGGGTAGCCCTTGCGGGCCAGCATGCCCATGAGCTGACGGGCCCGGACGGGCATCGGCTTTCCCCGGCTGGCCGCCACCCGCCTGGCCACCAGCTGCTGGGCGGTGGCCAGCTCATCCTGCGGCCTGAGCAGGTCGACGGCGGATCGCACTTCCCGGTCGGATACTCCGCGCTGGCGCAGTTCCGCGGCGAGAACCTTGCGGGCTAGGCCGCGGCCGTGATGCCGGCTTTCCACCCAAGCGCGGGCGAAGGCGGCGTCGTCGATCAGGCCCACTTCGGCGAACCGGCCCAGGACGGAATCGGCAACCTCGTCCGGGACCCGCCGCTTGCGCAGCGCGGTGGCCAGTTGCGACCGCGTGCGCGGCCCACTGGTGAGCAGCCGCAGGCAGATAAGCCGCGCCGCCTCCTCGCTCCCGGGCTCCTCGTCGTGGGCATCCCGGTCCTGGGTCGTGCCGCTTCTGGCCGTCCGGCGTTCTGGTACCGGCCGGCTCTTATCCCGCACCACCGGGGCCGTCGCCGAGCCAGGTGGCGGACGCGTCCGCCACGTTCGCGGGGTCGTTCGGGACGGCGCGGAGGCCACCGGCGCCTGCCTTCGGCTCCTTGTCCGCCGCCTCCGCGTCCATGCGCGGGCCCACGCCGAGCTTTTCCTTGATCTTCTTCTCGATCTCGTTGGCGATATCCGGGTTGTCGCGCAGGAAGTTCCGCGCGTTCTCCTTGCCCTGCCCGAGCTGGTCGCCCTCGTAGGTGTACCAGGCACCGGACTTACGCACGATGTTCTGCTCCACCCCGAGGTCGATGAGGCTACCCTCCCGACTGATCCCGAGACCGAACAGGATGTCGAACTCTGCTGTACGGAAAGGAGGCGCTAGCTTGTTCTTGACGACCTTGACCCTGGTGCGGCTGCCGACAGCATCGGTGCCGTCCTTGAGCGTCTCAATCCGGCGCACGTCTAGCCGAACGGACGAGTAGAACTTGAGCGCCCGGCCACCGCTGGTCGTCTCGGGACTCCCGAAGAGAACGCCTACTTTCTCACGCAACTGATTGATAAATATTGCAGTGGTCTTGGTCTGGTTCAGCGCGCCCGCGAGCTTGCGCATGGCCTGGGACATGAGCCGGGCCTGCAGGCCGACGTGACTGTCCCCCATCTCGCCCTCGATCTCGGCCCGCGGCACCAACGCGGCGACAGAGTCGATGATGATGACGTCAATCGCGCTGGAACGGACCAGCATGTCCGCGATCTCGAGCGCCTGCTCGCCAGTGTCGGGCTGGGAAACCAGCAGCGCGTCGGTATCCACGCCTAGCTTCTTGGCGTACTCGGGATCGAGGGCGTGCTCGGCGTCGATGAACGCTGCGATCCCGCCGTTCTTCTGCGCGCTGGCAGCCGCATGCAATGCCACGGTCGTGTTGTGAGTCGGGATGCACTCATGCCCGGCCAGGTAGGTGTGGCTGGGATGGTCCACTTGAATACAACGGACGGGTACCGACGCGACCGGCTCGACAGCCGTCACATACCTGAGCTTCGCCCGGCGCGTGCGCAGCGATGCTAGCCGCGTGGCCTTACGAGGTAGCCGGAACACTGGCAAATCGGTCTGGAAGCCCAGCCGGTATCGGGTTCCGACAACGCGCCCGCGAAGAACTGCAGACCCCTCGCGGAGGGTGACCTTGATGCCCAGGCCGAGCAGCAGTTCATACACGTCTTTGGCCAGTCGTTCGTTGACCACGCTGAACTCGCACCGGGCGCAGCCGGAACCCCGTCCAGTGCCTGATCCGCGGTTGCTCACCGTCCCATCGGTATCCATCAGGCCTTGCAGAAGCGCGAGTCGCTGCGCCACGGAGGCGTGCAGATAGCAGTCCGGAATGTGCTTGTTCCCCAGGACGCCTAGATCGCGCAACTTCGCCTGCAGCGATGATCCATGCTGCCGCACCGGCCATTTACCCAGCCGACCATTCCGACGCTCACTTCCGTAATGGTTCGTGCACAAGCCCCGCGCGATGGGGGTTCCGCTGGGCGAGCAACGCGGACCTGTCAGCAGGCACGCGAACCGCTCCGGCACTCTAGCAATGCGGTATCTGGGAGCGCGGTCGGGCTGTCCTGGGTTGTTGTGGTGGACCGTGTACCCGTCACGGCGGATCTCATCCAGGATTTCGGGATCCACACAGGTAATGGCTGCGGCATCCGTGGTGCCGTCGCCAAGCCAGGCGCCCAGAGTGTACGGTGCGACCGGTAGTTCCTGCGCCGGGTATTCGAGTGGGCCGCAGGTCTGGATCGCGTGATTGAGCGTATGGCCGTCCCGCGCCCAGAGAGTAGCCTCCATATCCCGTGTGGTCACCACTGCTGGAGACCACCGTTCGGTGCGCCCCCACAGCGTGGTCGTCACCCACTGATGGTCCCCGTCGGCGATGACCTCGGCGCCGTCGGAAAACCTGACTCGGAAGCACTCGCGGTCCGTCATCACTGAGGTCGCGAAGGTCACCCGAGTAACAGAACCATCGTCGGCGAACACCTCTTGACCGGGCGACAGTTCGCCCATGGTGGTCCAGCCCTTAGGCGTCGGGATGGGCGTGTCCAACGCGAGCGCCTTCCCGCTTCCTTCAGGGCCGTAGATTTCCACGACCCGGCCACGTGGGTGCCCTCCGATACCCAGGGCGATGTCCAGCGAGATCGCCCCGGTGGGGATCACCTCGATCGGCGCCCGGGCCTCGTCACCCAGCCGCATGACGGAGCCTCTGCCGAATTGGCGCTCGATCTGGGCCAGAGCGGTCTCCAGGGCCTTGTCCCTGTCGCCGCCCTTGCCACCCGGCCTGTCGATGCCTGCCATGGATACTCCCGCTGGGATAAGGGGCTTCCTGTCCGCGCTGACGCTACGCGCCGCCACTGACAAAACTCCGCACGCCGGTGAACACCATCGAGATCGCGCCGCAGCCGCCGTGGCGGGCCACCACGCACGTCACAACTCTAGGCGAACAACTGTTCGATCCGGGGCAGGACACGCACAGTTTCAAAAGAAACCTCCAGCCCGCCGGCGACCGCCGCAGCCCTCACCGCGCGGAGGGTGCTCGCGGCCCCCGCGGACCCCGGACGCCGGAGCAGGACAAGACGCATGACCCCGTCCAGGAATGGCGTCAGCGCGATTCCTCGGGTATCTCGAAGGCCTCGCACACCGCGCGCCAGATCGTTTTCGGCTCGATTCCCTCGGCCAGGGCCTGGTCCACCGTCCGGCCGCCCAGGCAGGCCAGCACAAAGTCCTTGGCCACGCTGGCCGCGTACGTATCGCCGAACTGCGCGCGCATCTTCTGCCAGAACACCGTGAGCCGCACGGCGCCAGGGTACCGGCGGCCCAACGCGAGGCCACCCAAGGACGGCGACCGCTGCGCCATCCCGAGCGACTGCCGGTCAGGACAGGTTCGCGACGTTCACCGTCTCAAGCTGCCGCGAGCCGAAGTTCGTCAGCAGCAGGGTGCGGCCGCCCGGTTGTGCTTGTCACCCAGCGTCCGCGCCAGGCCCACGCCGCCGCCCTCCGCTTGGCGCCACGGTGTTCCGCCCGCACCCAGGGCAATGCTTTAATTCGCTGCCAAACGGAATCGCCAGGGCACATGCGATCCCGTGCCGCCGGCCGCATAACGGCGAGATCTACGGCGACTTTCGCGTGGCGGGCCGTAGCTGGCCGGGTACCGCCGCCCTTGGTGAGCAGGCGCGGCGGGCTGCCAAAGCAGGCTCGGCGGCTACCTGAACCCGCGACTGGCCACGACGGGCTGGCCGAGTCCTACGCCTACCCCAACGAGGGCGCCTGGGCAGCGGGCGTGCACTCGGTGATCTGCGAGATCCGCGGCACTCAGGGCAAGCTGACCGGCTCCGTCCGCGCCTCCGGCACCTGACGCCCCAGTCACTGCGCTGTGGCGAATCCTCGACGTGGCGGCACCGGGACCAACTGGCCGCCACCTGGCGGGGTTCCGGGCGGCCGTGACCATCAGAGGTCACCTGCCTGCAGCCGGACTACGTCCGTGGTAGCGCGGAGCGAGGTGTAGATCTTCAGGGCGCGGCCCTTCACGGCCCTTGCCCCGCCCCGGTTTCCGACACCGATAAGGTCTGCCGCCGCCTCCAGCGCCTTCGCGGACAACAGCGGCCGCCGGGCGTCGTCGTAGCGATCGGCAGCGGTGAGCAGCAAGGCTGTGTCACGCTCTACCACGCCGCGGCAATACATTGCGTTAGCCTGCCGATGCGGGATCTTCGATCCAGCGGCGACAGCATCGGCGCGAGCAGCGAGCGCCAGCGCGGTGGCTATTTCGCCAGTGCCAGCGGCGAGCCGGACGGCGTCGGGGAGCAGGTCTTCGATCTCGGCCAGTTCTTCGGCGTTCTCGGCGAACCCGGCCAGCAACTCGGCAAGCGCGTCGCCCGGTGCGCCCGCAAGCTCGCGGTCCAGGCTCCGGGCGACTATGAACGGGCCGATCACTTGGGTCCCGATCCGTTCGGCCCTCGGGACCGCGGCGGCGAGGTTGCGGCGCGCGGCGGCGGTCTCGCCGCGATGGAAGCAAATGACGGCGGCGATACCCAGGTCCAAACAGGCCTCCATGGGCGCCTTTACCTCGGCGTGCAGGGCCCCGACCTCGGCCATCGCCTCGTCCCACTGCCCCGTGTCGAAAAGTAGTTCACCCAGGCTGGTGTGCGCCTGAACCCGGCGGACGATCGTGCCGACCTGGTCGGCCAGGTGCAGCGCCTCCCTGGCCGTGCTGATGGCCTGCGCATACCGGTCGAGGTTGCCCAGGGTGACAGCCTTGTTGATCTGCAGCAGCAGCCGCAGGTCGGTCAGCATTACGTCCGCTTCGGTCACGGCCAGCGCCCGCTCGAACAGCGGCAACGCGTCGGTCATCCGCCCCTGGACCGCGGTCACGATCGTCAATACGTGCAATGCCCAGCCCATCGCCCAGGTGTCACCGGCCGCCGCGGCCACGTCCAGGGCCGTGGTGGCCACGCGCCCGGCCATCTCCGGTTTGCCGAGGTTGCACTGCGTGCGCGCGGCAAGCACCAGAAGCCGGGCCCGGTGCCCGGCCGAGATCCCCGGAGAAGCCAGCGCCTGGTCAAGCGCGGCCAGGGATTCCGCGAACCGGCCGGCCCGCATCCGGCACTGGGCCAGCGTCCAGTGCAGGTCCACGAGGAGGTCCGGCTCGACTGCATGAGTCAGCGCGCGGTTGGCGACCTGCTCGGCCTCGACCGCCTCGCTGACCCGGTAAAGAACGTCAGCGAGCCGGGCCGCCAGGAAGTCATGATGTGCCCAGCCAGCGACGGAACTCGCGACAGCCCGGCGCAAGAGTTCCACCGCCACCTGCGGCGCCCGGGCGATCAGCAGATCAGCGGCGCGGACCAGCCAGCCAAGCATCCATTCATCCATCGGCTCGGGCGTGCTGCCCGGACCGCCTAGCGCCTGGAGCAGTTGCCGGGCAACACGGTCCGCCGGGGCGTCGGCCTCCGCGAGGGCTCGGGCCGCATCGCGGTGCCAGGCGGCGCGCACCGCCACCGGCATCTCCTCGTATAGCGCGGCACGGATCAGCGGATGCCGAAACCCGAGGCCCGCGCCGGATTCGGTCAGCACGCCGGCCGCGCACGCCTCGTCGACAGCCGGGACCAGGTCCGCCACGCAGCGGCCCAGTACGACGGCCAGATCCGGCACCGCGAAGTCCACCCCGAGCAGCGCTGCCGCCCGCAGCGCCTCGCGCGCCGGCGCGGAAACGAAGCCGAGGCGGTCGGCTATGGCCGCTGCCAGGGAGCCCGGGGCGGAGCCCCGCACCAACACGGCGCCGCCAACGGTGGTGACGGTCACGCTGGAACTCCGGGCCAGCGCGCCGAATAGCTCAATGACGTAGAGCGGGTTGCCCGCCGCCCCGTCGGCGAGACGCAGCAGCTTCTCATCGGGCTCGGCACCGACGAGGGATGCCACCAACTCGGTGACCGCCGCCTCGTCGAGACCGGTAAGCCGGAGCGCCAGGGCATCGCCCGCCGTCCGCCGCAACGACAGCAGGTCCTCCCGCTGCGGCACCGGCCGCATGGCCCCGATCAGCAGCAGTGGCATCTGCCGGACCGACCTGGCCAACCGCCCCCACAAAGTGACGCTGGCCTGGTCCGCCCACTGGAGATCGTCGATCACCAGGATCGTCGGCGCCACGGCGCACTGCTCGGCGACGAGCGTAAGCAACTGCTCCGCGAGCGCGGCCGACACATCCCCGCCACGATCGGCTCCCACTTCGCCGCGTAACAGCCGGACGATCATGTCGCGCCGAGGGTCGGTAGGTTGCTCGCGTACCCGCAGGCCCTCAAGCAGCGGCAGCAGTGGCAGCGCCTGTCCCAATTCGTCGCCGGCACCCCAGAATGCCGCACAGCCGAAATCGGCCGCCTGAGCCAGGGCCGCACGCACCAGCGCAGACTTGCCGATGCCTGGCTCGCCCTCGATCAGCACCGAGTTCCCCTGCCCCGCAGCCACCTCTGCCATCAGCCCGGCCAGCGTCGCCAGCTCGGCATCGCGGCCGATCAGCGCGCCGGCGGGCGGGACAGAGCCAGTCATGCCGGTTCGCCGTGCCGGGGTTTCGGCGCTGATCGGCGCCCGCTGTCCGCGGGCCGCCGCGACGAATAACACGCGCTCCTGGCCCGCGAGATCGAGCGCCTCGGCTAGTAACTCGGCGGTGGCCAGGCGAGCGGTGCGATTAATGCCGCGCTCCAAGTCGCTGACCGTTCGCGTGCTCAACGATGCCGCCCTGGCCAGCTCTTGCTGCGTCAGCTGCGCCTGGGTCCGCAGCTGACGTAATAAGCCGCCGAAATGCGGCGCACTCTGGTCAGGCATTGCGTACCGTCCCCTACCGTCCTCCCCGCCGTGTGACGGCATAGTGGCATCGTAATCAATCCCTCCGCCAGCCATGCGCGGTTCTGTGGGTCATCCTGTGCTTCTCGTCGTACGGCATGGCCTGGATTGACTGCCTCAGGTGCTGACGGCCGGGCTGAACTGTCCGCGGGGCAAGGCAGGATGGATGCATGCCAGCGAACACCCGGAGCGGGAGTGCAGCGCCGCCGCGCGCGCCCGCGGCTGACGGCGCCAGCACCGCCGGTGCCGGGGCGGGCACGGATCCCCTGGCCGGGTTCAGCGCGCTGACCCGGGAGTGGTTCACCGGTGCGTTCGCCGAGCCCACCCCGGCGCAGGCGGGCGCGTGGTCATCCATCGCGGGCGGCGAGAACACCCTGGTGATCGCGCCAACCGGGTCGGGCAAGACGCTGGCGGCCTTCCTGTGGGCGCTGGACCGGCTGGCCAGCAGCCCGGCCCCGGCCGACCCGAAACTGCGCTGCCGGGTCCTGTACATCTCCCCCCTGAAGGCGCTGGCCGTGGACATCGAGCGGAACCTGCGGGCCCCGCTGGCCGGGATCCGCCAGGTCGCCCAGCGTCGCGGGCTGAGTGAGCCGGACATCCGGGTGGCGGTGCGCACCGGCGACACCGGCGCCGACGAGCGACGGCGGCTGTCCACCAAGCCGCCGGACATCCTGATCACCACGCCGGAGTCGCTGTTCCTCATCCTGACCTCGAAGGCACGGGACTCGCTGCGCGGGGTGGAGACCGTGATCGTGGACGAGGTGCACGCGCTGGCAGGCAACAAGCGCGGTGCCCACCTGGCCATCTCCCTGGAACGGCTGGACGCGCTCCGGGACGGCGCCGCCGAGGACGGACCAGGCCTGGACCGGTCCGGTTCGGCGCGGCCGAGGCCGGCGCAGCGGATCGGGCTGTCGGCCACCGTGCGGCCGCCGGAGGAGGTCGCCTCGTTCCTGGGCGGCTCCCGGCCGGTGACGATCGCCGCGCCCCCGTACGTGAAGCAGATGGAGCTGCGGATCGTCGTCCCGGTCGAGGACATGACCGACCCGGATCCGCCGCCGGCCAGCCCGCGCCCCGCCGCCGCGGCCCCGGACGGCAACGGCCACGGCGCGTCGCCGGAGCTCAGCGCCCGTGACGCCGCCCAGGGCCAGCGCTCCATCTGGCCGCACGTGGAGGAGGGTGTGCTCGACCTGATCGAGGCGCACCGGTCCACGATCGTGTTCGCGAACTCGCGCCGCCTGGCCGAACGGTTGTGCGGGCGGCTCAACGAGATCGCCACCGAACGGGCGATGGCCCGCGACGAGG
>Ga0306920_100016635_pt1 | contig 10140 bp, 5 predicted proteins | sample flu12Cox44000170_FD_204666 | JGI IMG/M metagenome (GOLD analysis project Ga0306920, IMG submission 204666) | Lab enrichment of tropical soil microbial communities from Luquillo Experimental Forest, Puerto Rico - flux4day.12C.oxic.44.000.170 (v2)... | ecosystem: Environmental > Terrestrial >...
GGAAACCACGTGCCGCTGTCCTCGGCAGTCGTATGCTTGCGATCAATACCGACATGGGCGATGCGCACGTCGTGATCCTGGCTCGTCTCCCCCGAATAAACCTTGTAGAATTTGGCGGCTGAATTATAGGGCGCTCCAGGGCCTTGGTCGCCCTTGTCGGGCTGATAGGGCGCAGCAGTGGTAACAATGGCAATGCGGCTTTGGGCTAGGGGCTTCTTCAGTGGCTGGAACGGCACACCAATGTAGTGCGCCCACAGGTAGGGTGTTCCATACCCAAGCGCCAGATAATACTCGCGAATGCGCTCCATGTAGGGAATGGGCGCATCATGGGCTGGCGCAAAGCCAAACTCTTCGCCGCGCTCGACCGTCATGGCAAACCTCCTCAGCCCAACCACCTTGCTCGCCACTTCCCCCCGCATTGTTCCGGTGTTTGCGGGGAACCGCAAGTGCCGACGCAACCGCAACGCGCCAATCTGCGCAGGCCGGCCCGCACCCCCATCGGAGATGACCTCCCGGCTGGCTGTTCCCCTTTGCCCACTGTGGCTCTAAGAGTATGCCAGGAATACTCCACAAAGGGATCGCAACCATGGTGCAACACCTCAAGTTCTACATCGATGGAGCGTGGCAGGACCCGGTCTCCCGGAGGACGCTGCCGGTGACCAACCCGGCCAACGAGGAGCGTCTCTATGAGATCGCGCTTGGCTCCAAGGCGGACCTAGATAAGGCCGTCGCTGCAGCGCGACGAGCCTTCGAAACCTACTCACTCACAAACCGCGAGGAACGTGTAGACCTGCTCGCCAAGATCGTCGAGGTCTACAAGAAGCGCATGAAGGAGATCGGAGGCGCGATCTCCGACGAAATGGGAGCGCCGCTTGGCTTCGCCGAGCGCTTTCAGGCCGGTGCTGGCCTAGGACACCTGATGACCACGCTTGAGGTTCTCAAGGGCTATCCCTTTGAGGAGCGCCTCGGCTCCGCCATGCTCGTGCGCGAACCCGTCGGCGTGGTCGGCATGATCACTCCCTGGAATTGGCCGCTCAACCAAATCGCCTGCAAGGTTGCACCGGCACTGGCTGCTGGCTGCACCATGATTCTGAAGCCATCAGAATACACCCCTTCATCTGCGCTCATCTTTGCCGAGATTTTGCATGAAGCAGGCGTGCCCAAGGGCGTGTTCAACCTCATCAACGGCGTCGGCCCCGAGGTCGGAGCTGCGATGAGCGAGCATCCCGACATCGACATGATGTCGTTCACCGGTTCCACCCGCGCCGGCATCGACGTGGTGAAGCGGGCCGCCGTGACCGTTAAGCGCGTCACCCAGGAGCTGGGCGGCAAGTCGCCCAACATCATTTTGGAGGATGCCGACTTAGCCAAGGCTGTCGCGGGCGGCACGACGCACTGTTTCAACAACTCCGGGCAGTCCTGCAACGCCCCGACCCGGATGCTGGTCCCATTGCAGCGAATGGCAGAAGCGACCGCAATCGCCAAGGCGGTCGCTGACAAGACCAGGGTCGGAGACCCGAAGAATGCCGATACCAATTTGGGCCCGGTGGTCAACCGCGTGCAGTGGGACAAGATCCAAGCACTCATCAAGAAAGGCATCGACGAAGGTGCCCAACTTGCCGTCGGTGGCCTGGGTCTCCCAGATGGCCTCAACAAGGGCTACTACGTGCGGCCGACGGTGTTCTCGCACGTGACCAATGACATGACGATTGCGCGGGAGGAAATTTTCGGACCGGTGCTGTCGATTATCGGATACAAAGACGAGGACGACGCCGTTCGCATTGCCAACGACACGCCCTATGGCCTCGCCGGCTATGTGTCATCGGCAAACGTGGAACGCGCACGGCATGTGGCACGGCGTTTGCGCGCGGGCAACATCAATCTCAACGGTGCTCCTAACGAGCGCGGGGCACCTTTTGGAGGCTACAAGCACTCGGGTAATGGCCGCGAGTGGGGCCGTTTCGGTTTGGACGAATATCTAGAAGTGAAGGCGGTAGCCGGTTGGGGCGCCTGACCCGCTCCAACCCGAAGTTGCATAGTGCAGGGGATCGACGAACCAAGCGCTTGGCGCTCGATGAAAGTCTCGTTTCCAAACCGTCCAGCGCCGGGCGCCTATCCTCCAGCAAGGGCGTGCTCAAGCGCAAGTGCACGCCCGGCGCGGACAAACTCCCGCAGCGAAGAGAAAGCATGCTGCCAAGAACTTCCGAGAAGTTTACCAGCGCCTCTGATGTGAATTCGAATAATGGATCGAAACCCGCGCCCACCCCCACAGCGACGCAAACGCCCGCCCGACGATCTGACGACACGGTGGGAGTTCGTGAACCTCTCAACAGCGCCGGGGCCCAAGGCGTGGGTGTGCGGGGCGAACAGGACGAGCCGGTGCCTGCTCATGCATCTTTGCAGCTCTTTGGATTTTACCGGCAACCCTCGCACGCCGCTGGCGGTTGTCACCCAGAAGGGCGCACGCTCGGTTCTTTGAGAGCAGCGCGATCGTTCCCCAGGCCTTCAGCGCCGCCGCACTTTCGCGCGAGTTGCTGGTAAAACTGCTTGCCGTTCTGTGCATCTGATCTGTGGGCGCTTGCCTGTGGACGCTTGCCTGGCGCCCCTTGCGGCGGCCACGCAGGAAAGGCTGACCGATCCAATGTCTCCCTCGCGCGATTCCGGCTCCCATGGCAGCTCGGCGGCGATGTGAACGACCGCTTCCGGCGACCAGCTGATGTCCGTCGAGGCGGGGCGAGTATATAAAACGGCCGCACTTAAGTGGCAGGCGCCTGCATTGCGTCCACAATCGAGAGATGGGCCGCGGCTCCCCCTGATCCTTATCGCATTTGCCGGATCGCTTTTCTCCACTTTTCGAGAGAAAATATCTCTAGCTTGTTCCGGTACTCTTTTTGCGACCGATGCGGGCCTCCTTTTCGGCCTCGTTCCAGCGGCTCAGAAACTCCTGCGTCGCCAGCTTGTTGCGCCTCTCCATGGCGCGCACGCGCGCAATGTGCTCGGCATCTTCTTGCCGCTCTCGGAACGAACGCGGCTCCCATCCTTCTTGGAACAGGCGCAAGTGGTTGGGACGTTCGTGTCTGCGCGCGTCGCTCACAGAATGGATCGAATAGCCAGTGTTGGGCTCGGGCCCATACTCGTCTTCCTTGACCTCGAAGGTATCGCCCAGATCGTTGACGTCCACATCCCCGTCGACGACCAACCCTTTGGCCAGATCCTCCAACCGCGATACCCGCAACATCAGGTGTCGCTCGGGGTCTGTGACCGGCAGCTCCTCTCGAGCCTTCTGCTTGCTGTATTCGGCGACGTCTTCCCGCGTCAGGGAAGCGCCGTGCTTGCGCCTGAATGTACCGAAGAGCTCGAGAGCTCTCCGCCACCACGTGCGCTTGCCAGCGGTACCTCGCTCATACGCCTGCGGGGGCGCAACGTCCAGGACGCGCGCTAATTCAGCCTCGGGTTCGTGCTTCACCGTGCATGGATCCGACTACCGACGCACGCACAACTGAACAACGCGAACACAAATCGGCGTCTATATGCAGCGGTCACGCACAGAACTCAAGAAGTGTTCGCTTTGGCTGCGCAACCATACTGCAGGACCCTGGCTGTCCGTGGAATGCAGAACGACAGAACGGGCAAGCTTCATGCCCGCGATCTGACCGACGCGCTGGCCGAAATGGACACCTGGCAATCCAGGCGCCCTCCGGAGCCCATGTTAGCGCCAGCGAGATCCGTAACCGCCGCACTCGCGCCGGTATCTGGAGCAATTCCCTTCCCCTGCCTCACCACGTTCGTGCTTGAATTCGCACGCGCAGCGCAGACGACGGCAGTAGCCGTAACCTTGCGTCTGCTCAACAATACTGGCCTGAGGCTGGGGAGCAGTTCCCAAAGGGACGGCTGATGCTGGCAACCCCGTCATACCCGCACCGGCAATAACCAGCAATCCGCGAACTGCATTGCGCATAGCTTCTCCGATCGAGGTTCGTCGAGCTGCCCCGGCGTAGTTTTCCCGGCGTGACTTTGCCGGAGATCCTGCCGGGAAGTACAATGCCGTTGTGCTCGCACCTGTTCCCCAAAACTCCGCATACGGGACCAAGAGCGAGGCTCTGAACGGCTTGCCGCGGCGATACGAGCCAAGCCTCAGTTCATAGATAGGGGAACCGCACAGGGCATCCGCAACCAACTGGCGGCCGCGAACAACACAACGCGGCCGCACGGCGTACAAAATCGTTACGCTCGAGGCGGAGAGATGAACGGCCTAGCGAGGTCGTCAAGACTGCGCTCCTTGGGCACGTGCCAGCGCGGGCGCGGGCCCTTCTCGTTGGATGCGGAACAAGACCAGCCTAGGACGATGGAAAAGCCCGCCGGCTGTCGTCGGGCGCTTCCTCCCGCCGCTCGGCCATCCCGTAGTCGCGGATGACCCCGGCGATGCGGAGCCGATAGTCCTTGAATACGCCACTGCGTCCAGCCTTCTGTGTAGCGCGATGGCCAACGTGATTGCGCCACCGCGCCACGGCTTCTGCGTCGCGCCAAAACGACAGCGACAGCATCTTGCTGGGATCGGCCAAGCTCTGGAACCGCTCGACCGAGACGAAGCCCTCGATCTTTTCCAACTCCGGGCGCAGCCGAGCCGCATGGTCGAGATAGGTTTCGCGCTGGCCATCGGCCGGCCATACCTCGAAGATCACCGCGATCATCGTGTTCCTCCGATCAGCGTCTGGATCAAGCTTTCGCCAGCTCATCAACAAATTGGCCGCAGGTCCCGCCGCTACGCAAGTCCTTTGCCTGCCGAGCCGGGATTTAGCCCGGGTTCAATGGGCCCTCACACCGCAACGCGCCGGCAAGCTATGCGGGGCGATAGCAGTAATGGCTGCGCACGCGCCATGCGCGTGAGGCATCGGCGACACCTGCGCGCTGGAAAGGCTCGAAACCAGCGCCTAGCGTTGAAGATGAGTGACGGTGTTCGCCGCCACAGCGCCCCGCTCGCGTCAGACGTGAGGGCGGGCCTTGGCGGTTGCGGCCAGTCACGTGTCCCTGGTGCCGCCCAGCAGGCGCGGCCAGGTGATCCCAGTCAGGCCTTTCGGCAGCGCCAACACCGCGAAGAGCACGACCAACCCTTCGACGAGCAGCTTGCGCTCGGTGATGAGCTGCGAGAATTCTCCGAGGCCGGTAAAGACTAGAGCGCCGATAATCGGCCCGTGCAGCGTAGTCAGCCCTCCGAGCAGAATCATCAAAAGCGCCTCGGCCGAGTGATGCCAGCCGATCAATTCAGGGTTCACGAAGCCACGGTGCATGGTCCACGTATGACCTGCCACGCCCGCCAACATGCCGGCGGTGACGAAGGCAACAAGCTTGTAGCGGTAGGTGTGGTAGCCAAGCGCCAACATCCGGTGCTCATTGACGCGAATACCCTCTAACACGCGGCCAAACAGCGACCGCAGGATCAGCACGAGTGTGAGATAAGCGGCGACGAGCAGACCGAGCGAGATGTAGTAGATGGCAATTGGCCGCTGGCGGCGCGTCAGCGGCAGCTCCCAACCGAATAGCCCAAGCACAGGCCGGGAAAGGAAGGCGCCGTCCGTGCCGCCGCCCAGCTTGGTGTCATGGAACAGGAAGAACATCATCTGCCCGAAAGCGAGTGTCACCATTAGGAAGAAGAAGCCCCGCGTACGCAGCGACAGCGCCCCAACGACGAGAGCCGCCAGCCCCGCAATTGCCGTAGCCGCCGGCAGCGTAATCAAGATTGAAAGACCTGGCCCACCCCCGGTGATGAGATAGACGGTATAGGCGGCAAGTCCGTAGAATGCAGCGTGGCCGAGGCTGACGAGACCCGTGCAGCCGACGAGCAGTTGGAGGCTGAGCGCAAAGATCGCCGCAATAAATGCATATGTGCCGAGCTCGACGTAGTATGCGGAGACGAATTGCGGCAGCGCGGCTAACAACAATGCTCCAATCCCTAGCAGTACCGGCGTCGTTTTGCTCTGGGGCAGCATGGTAACCTGGCAATATTTCCACTATGGGCGCTGGCCGAACAGGCCCGACGGCCGCCACAGCAGCACGGCTGCCATCAAAACGTACACGGCAAGACCAGCCACCTTGGGTGCGTAGGCTTTCCCCAACGTGTCTACGAGCCCGATCATGAGCGCCGAATATAAGGCGCCGGATACGGAACCGAGACCGCCGATCACCACCACGACGAAAGAGATGATCAGAAATCCATCGCCCATGTTGGGATAGACGGAATAGAGCGGCGCAGCGAGTACCCCGGCAATGAGCGCCAATGCCGTGCCGATCGCGAACACCGTCATGTGCACGCGATGGGCATCGATGCCTAACACGTCAACCATCTCCGGCTTTTCCGCCGCGGCGCGGATGATGGCACCCATCTTCGTGCGCTCGATCCAGTAGAAGAGCAGGCCCGCAAGCACGAGGCAGACGGCAATGACAGCGAAGCGATACGCAGAGTAACTGAAGCCCGCGGTGATTGGCACCGAGAAGTCAAAGGCCTGGGGCACCGGAACCGAGTAGAAATCATTGCCCACCAGCATGGAGCGGCCCTCCTCGAAGAGCAGGATCAGGGCGAAGGTCAGCAGCACCTGATCGAGGTGCTCACGGGCATAGAAGAAGCGAAACAGTCCGCGCTCCAGTAGCACGCCAAGCAACACGCCACCGACGACAGCGACGGGCAGCGCCAGCCATACGGAACCCCATTGCCGCGCCACCAAAAACGCCGCGTAGGCACCGATCATGAACAGCGAGCCGTGCGCCAGATTGATGATGCCCATCACGCCGAAGATGAGCGTCAAACCACTGGCTATGAGGAACAGCAGGAGACCATACTGAACCCCATTGAGCAGTTGGGCGAGGAATCCGGACAAAGCCATGGGCGGGCTCGGGCAGAAAAATACGCGGCCTCACTGGGCGGGCCGACGCGACGTTCCGCTTTATGCCATCTTGCAGCCAGTACGTTCGTCGGCCAGGCTCTCGACGGCGATCCTGGGACCCCTGTTGCGATCCCGTGTCACCTTACAATGGTGCTGCACCGTGTTCATGGGCCGAGCTTGGTGTGTGCGATCGCCCGCTCGGCAGGGCCGCGGCGGCGGTGCGAGCCGCACCCGCCTCGATGACACGGGAGAAGGTGAACCTGGCGCGGTCAGTCATTACATTCCTCCCCTTTGCTTCTTGGAGCGCAACGGACGCATTGGCGCTTTAGGAAGCTCTGCCTGACGATGATGGATAAGATACACGCCTCCCGCTCAGATGGCTGGCCCGCAAGCGACTTGGCCCGATGCGCGCACTTGTTGAGTGGCACCCAACGCCAGCTCGTGAGCCATCTCCATGATCAGGCCCGGTTAATCTTGACATACTCGAAGTCGCCCGGCTTGTTGTCGATGCCTACCTTAGGCGCGGCGATCCAGGGAGCGAACCTGCCCCGCTCCCAGCAGGGCTCCATGAGGCTCTCGATGAAGTCGCCGTCCGCCTTCGAGGGGAGCCACTGATCCTTCTGCTTTTCCCACGCGACATCGCTCAGGACGTCGCCCTGCGGGGAGGCTTTCACGTTGCCGAACTCTCCGATGTGTCGATGGAAGGCAACGTGAGGAAGTTTGAGCCTGAAATTTATCCCAGACTTCTCGATGACCTTATTCCAGCGCTCAACCCCCTTGGCGCAGTCGGCAACATAGTCATCACGCAATCGCATGTTGATCGCGGTCAGCGCTGGCTCGTCCACGAGCTTAATTTTGCCGTTGACAAGCTTGCTTACGGGATAAGAGGCCACCGTGAGCTGATGATCGTCCTCGATGCGCGTTTCCTGGAACCGCCCCTTCAGCCCGGAGCTGTAATAGTTCGCGGCGTTGGTCGACATTTCCGAACCGAACAGGTCGAGCGATAGCGAGAAGTGCAGGTTGGCTTTCTTTTGTATGGTCGGCAAGTCGATGACTCCGAGTTTGCGGACAGCCGCAATCTCGGTCGGATCGTCAATCCCTGCCTGCTTGATCGCCTCGCAGGTTCGTTCGATGATGCGCCCGACCCCAGTCTCTCCGACGAACATGTGGTGTGCTTCCTCCGTGAGCATGAAGCGACAGGTGCGCGAGAGGGGGTCGAAGCCCGATTGCGCCAGGCTCTCTAGCTGCATCTTGCCGTCACGATCGGTGAAGTATGTGAACATGAAAAATGATAGCCAATCGGGCGTGGCCTCGTTGAACGCTCCGAGCATGCGCGGCTTGTCGGCGTCACCCGACTGGCGCGCCAGGAGCTCCTCGGCCTCTTCACGACCATCCTTGCCGAAATACTTGTGCAGCAGGTACACCATTGCCCAAAGGTGACGTCCCTCTTCGACATTGACCTGGAACAGATTGCGCATGTCGTAGAGAGACGGAGCTGTTTTGCCGAGGTGGCGCTGCTGTTCGACGCTGGCCGGCTCGGTATCCCCCTGCACGACGATGAGCCGACGTAGCATCGCCCGATACTCGCCAGGCACCTCCTGCCATGCCTTCTCACCTTTGTGGGTGCCGAAGTTTACCCTGCGATCCTCCTGCGCTGGCGCTAACAGAATGCCCCACCGGTACTGAGGCATTCGCACGTAGTCGAACTTGGCCCAGCCCTTAGGGTCAATCGACACGGCCGTGCGCAGATACACATCGGAAGTTTGGAAGCCTTCTGGCCCGCGCGACATCCACCAGTCGATGTAACCAGGATGCCATAATTCAAGCGCCTTCAGCACGCGCTGGTCGTCGGAGAGGCCAACGTTGTTGGGAATTTTGGTCGAGTAGTCGACGTTGCTCGTTGCTGGCATTTGGTTTGGTCCTTGGTCGTTCAATCTACCTCGCCAATCGCGCGTAGTATCAAACTCGCTTGGGGTCGAAGTGAGCCTTGACTCCGCTGCCATAGCGCTTGAGAGCGCCGTCGGCGCCTGCAGCGTTCGGCCGTTGGAAGATCCAATTCTGCCAGGCCGTAAGTCGTCCGAAGATCTTCGTCTCCATAGTCTCCGGACCGGCAAACCGGAGGTTTGCTTCCATGCCGGTCAACGCATCGCCCGAGAATGAGGCGCGCTCCTCCAGGAAGATGCGCACCTCGTCGCTCCAATCGATGTTGTCGAGCGCCGTGGTCACAAGACCGAGACTGTTGCAGTCCTCCGCTTGCAGCGCATTACCCATTGCCGCCTTGGCCTTCTCCACGCTGTCTGGTTCGCCGAGAAAGCGCGTCGCGAGCCGCGTCAGACCATTGCTCATGGGGTAGCTGCCGAAGTTCAGCGCCGACAGCGCGAGGGTGGCCGGTCTGCGGTTGTCGCCCTGAAAGCAGCCGAGCAACATGAAGGAGCGATCGGAAGCGAACACCAGTTCGGCCAAGGTACCGACAAAGCAGCTTCCCGGCTCGACCAGGGTCACGAGCGAGCGCGACGTGAGGTCTACGCGCTTCAGCACGCGCTTCCAGTAATGCAATACCTCGCGGGCCAACCAGTGGCCCTTGTTGCCTGCAAGGAAGGCGTCATAGCCGAGTACCTGCGCAGGCTCGCCCTGGCTCTTGAAGATGAGCACGCCAATGTCAGGCTCGTTGAGACGCATGTGCAGCATGGCGTCGTCGAGCTCGCGCGCAAGCCTCAGCGGCCAAAACTGGGCACCTTGCTCGACCATCGCCTCGGGTGAGGTGGGCGGGTCGCCGGCTGGACCCAGAACCGTGAGCGTGGCACGTCGCACATCGCGTTCGATGTCGACCTTGAGGCTCGAATACGCGATCGCATGGGCGTCCAACTTGCGTTCAATCGGCGTAAGCGTAATGCCCTTGGCCGCAGTCGGCCGGTCGGACTTAGCGGCAAGCTTTATTGACGCCTCTTTTACCGCCCTGTCGAACTTAGAGTTTGGCACCGCCTGGTCGACGAGCCGCCACTTGACGGCACGCGCGCCCTTTACACCCTCTTCAGTCGTGCAAAAGGCATCTGCCAAATCGCGGCGCACCTTGCGCTTGTCCGTGACGCGCGTGAGCCCGCCGGTACCCGGCAGAACGGCAAGCAAGGGTAACTCGGGCAGGGCGACCGTCGAGTTGCCGTCGTCGGCAAGCAGGATGTAGTCGGTGGCGAGCGCCAACTCATAACCCCCGCCAGCCGCCGTGCCGCGCACGGCGCAGATGTATTTCTGACCACAGACCTCA
>Ga0306920_100016637_pt1 | contig 10139 bp, 9 predicted proteins | sample flu12Cox44000170_FD_204666 | JGI IMG/M metagenome (GOLD analysis project Ga0306920, IMG submission 204666) | Lab enrichment of tropical soil microbial communities from Luquillo Experimental Forest, Puerto Rico - flux4day.12C.oxic.44.000.170 (v2)... | ecosystem: Environmental > Terrestrial >...
TAGGGCGAGCCGTGATCGTCCTGCTCTGCTCATCACGCCGGGAGCGGCAAACAACTTCCTACGAGCGCACCCGCAACCGCTTGCAAAAGCGGTTCAAGAACGGGCTGGTCCGCGTGCTCAAGTTCGCCAAGCACGAGACGCTGCGGAAGTTGCACCGCCACGCGTTCAGGAATCGCCCGCTGATGGGCCAAGCGGACAATCCCGACGCGAACAAGATAGCGTTCGACCCTGACGAGCTGCGGCAGGATTTGATCGCGCTCTTGCGCCAAGATTTGCCGACCACGCTTTCAGACGCCGGCCAAAGCACCCTCGACGCCCTCGGTTACCGCGACCCGTGGAAATTGCCAGCTCAAGAAGTTCTCGATTTCATCTCGCGCCGCGAAAATTTGATCGCCGACTTGCCGGACGAAATCTTCGCGGACGTTCAGCGCGAACTTTCCGAAGGCATGAACGCGGGCGAATCACTGGCGGATTTGTCGGACCGAATCATCGAGCTGTTCGACGGAATCACCACCGAGCGAGCCGACTTGATCGCGGACACTGAAACGTCAGCCGCCTACGCTTTCGCGAGCAACGCGGCAGCGGTCGAAGCGGGCGTCGAATACAAGCAGTGGCTGCACGCGGGCGACCCGAAAGTGCCCCGCGAAGATCATCTTGAGATCGACGAGCTGATCGTGCCCATCGACGAACCTTTCCCGGTCGGCAGTCCGCCGCTGATGTATCCGCACGACGAGAACGGGAGCGCCGAGGACGTGATCAACTGCGGTTGCATTTCCATTCCGGCCACGCAAGAGGACTACGACAACCAATGACCCGCACTGTCATCAAGATTGAGATTCCGGCTGAGACGCAGCGCAAGATAGAGAAGCTGATCTTGCTGCCCGAAGGCTTCCCGCAAGCGATAAAACGCGGCATGGACTACGCCATCGCCATCGTGCGCGGTCGGATTCAAAGAGAACGGTTGAGCGGCAAAGGCCCGTATCCGCCGGACGAACACCGGCTCGGTCGCGTTACTGGCAAGTTGCAGGAATCGCTGCGCAACGAGCCAGCCGTGATCACCGACGGCGGGCGAACGATCACTGGCGAAATCGGGACCAACATCTTTTACGCCGCGCTGCATGAGTATGGGTTCGTCAAAGACGACGTCGTTCGCGGTCAGGGCAAACCATACAAACTTGAATTTCCCGAACGCGCGCCGGTGCGGACTGGCGTCGAGGAGAACGCAGATTTCATCGCCGAAGAAATCGGCTACGAGGTCGACAAACTGTTGGAGGACGCGACCAAAGGATGAGCCAGCTCGTCGGATTACAGAACGCGATCATCGGGCGGCTGACGATGGCCGACCCGAACATTCCGTCGCTGGTCCCGCACGCCGGGCAAATAAACTGGATGACCGAGAATATCGGCGACCTCGGCAGTAACATCGCGAAGGTCATCGGCCAGATGGGCATCGTCGGAATCGTGACCACGCCGGGAGGCGGCAAAGTTTTTCAGCAAGGCATCTATCCGGCCGCTTTTCGCTGCACCGTTGAGATTCAGCTGCAGGAGAATGTGACCATCAATCGCGGAGCGGCCGGGACGCAGATCGCGTCGCTGGATTTGCTCGAATTCGTGATCAAACGCCTTCACCTGTTTTCGCCGCATGGACACAAATCCGACCGGGTCGAACTGGACGAGACTCCGTTCCACTTGGTAGCGGACACGCCACTTCTCGTTTACAACGTGCGCTTCGTCGCACCAATCACGTTAGGAAAATGAAACTATGAACGAAACACCTCCGCAATTTCTCGCACCCGGCGCCGAAATCTTGGTGGTCGGCCACGACGGCAAGGCGCACAAAGCCAGAATCACCGAAGTGCTAAGCCCGACCGGAGCGCGGGTCGAATCGCTCGACGGCAAGAACAGCGCGATCACCGAATATTCCGAGACCAAGGAGGTCAACACCTTCCACTTTCCGTCTTCTGCCAAAGCCTCAGCGAAAGGCGGAACAAAATCAGAGGCATAACAACCAAAGGAAACAACAATGGATTACGGAGCAACGTATTCGAAAGAGAGACACACCGGACGAGGCTACTTCACCGCGACCGGGCAAACTTACGTCACCGACCTCGGCAACATTCAGATGTACGAGAGCGATTTCGGCATCAAGCGAAAGGAGCACTACAGCGCGCGACGCGGCGTCCTGAGTATGGACCGCTACGACGCCTATTCGTCGATGGGCGCGTGGCACATCACCCTAGACGAGTTCACGACAGCGACGCTTCCGCTCTTTTGGTCTGGAACGGCTAATCCGAATTTCAGCCAAGTCGCGGGCACTGCATCGACGTTCATGTTCACCAGCAAAAAAGGCAGCGCGGTGGACGTGGGCAAATACGGGCTAAACAACGCGTCGATGACGACGCCTCCGGGAAAAGTCGAGGGACCGAACGCCGATTACGTGATCGACCGAGGCGGCGGCAAAGTTTATATCCCGTTTGCCTCGACCATAGCGGACGCGACGGCGATCACGATCACCTATGACTGCCCCGCGCTGACTTACGACAGCGTGACGGCGCTCAACACGTTGAACCGTCCCGGCAGCTTGGAGCTGCAGGGCGAGGACGACAGCCAGGCCGGAATCGGAACAGGAACGGGAGCAATCGCGCCGGTGCGCTACATCTTCACGTTTCCTTGCATCCTGTCGATCGACAAGACCGGGCAGTTCAAGCCGGACAGCTATCGGGAAGCGATCTTGATCGCGACGCTGACCGCGCCCATGACCGTGAAAAGGCTGACGCTGTAAAGTTATGGTTAACGAACAGGACAAAACAGCTCAGGAGTTCATCACCATTGCGGGCGGCGTGGACTTGGAGGTAGCGTTCCAAAACAACGGCGACCGTGAGGTGGTGAAGGTGCGGCAAGTGCCCATTTCCAAAATTCCGGAATTTCTTTTGGCGATGGGCAACGAGGCGAGGGCCATCGAGCTCTACTGCGACAAGCCGAGCGGTTGGGCCGACACGCTCACGGTGGAGAGCGCGAACGCGGTGGCTGACACGGGACAGGAAATCAATCTCCCTTTTTTGAACGCTTGGTGGAGGCGACAAGCGAAATGGAGAAAAATGCAGGACGCGTGGACCGCCGCAGAAAGCGAGGCAAAAATGCCAACAACGGAATCTCGCTTGGGCAGCTCTGCGCCTCAGTCGCCTACGATTACCACCTGACGCCAGCACAGATCGCCGCGTTCACCGGGCCACAGTTGCTCCTGTGGCACGAGCGGCGGGCTGTCGAGACTGGTCACCGCGCGCTGCTCGACTTGGAGCTGTCGCTCGTCCCGCACACCGAGCATCCTGATAACGCGCTGCGGAAGTTGCGCGAAAATCTAATCAAAATGACGGAAGTAAAATAGCATGGCGAATCCGACCAGCACTCTAAACGTTCAGGTCCAAACGACCGCTAACCTGTCCGGCTTGCAGCAGGTCCAACAGATGTTCTTGAGCTGGAAGGACGCCTTCAAGTTCGCGGGTGCGGAGGAGGCGCTCGATGGCGTTCTGAACGTCGTCGAGAAAATCGGCAAGACGCTTCTCGACACGGTCAACAAGGCGGCAGAGCTGCAAGCCGAAGCGTTCCCGATCAAGGCGATGATCGACGACGGCGCGAAAGCGAATGCGGTCATCGAGCAGATGGACCAACTCTGGCAACAGATCGGCGTCGACAGCAACACCTCGCTCGCCAACGCCGTCCGGATGCTGGCTCTCAGCGGCACTGCGACTGAAAACCTCATCCCGCGCCTGATCGAGATGGTCAAAATACAGGTCGGGACCGGAGTCTCGCTGGAAGCGATGATCGGCGCTTACAGCCGGATGAAGATCGCGATCGAGAACGTGACCGCGCCCGCGACGCGCGGCTTCGGAGAAATGGCGCAGGCGAATCTGGCGCTGTTCAAGGTGCTCGAAGACTATTTCACCAGACTCGAACATCACAACGTCACGCAGGGCGAACTGATCACCAAGTTCAAAGAGGGCGCGGTGAGCATCCAGCAAGTGAACGCGGCGCTGCGGCAAGCGGCGGAAGAAGGCGGGCGGTTCTCACATTCAATCGAAAGTTTCCAAGCGACTTGGGTCGGCGCGGTCACGTCGATGAAGACCGCGTGGCAAGGATTCCAAGTCGACATCGGAAAGCCGCTCATCGAGTGGGCGACGCCGTTTATCAACGAGATCACGCGTGTTGAAAAGGCGCTTGCGAAGATCGCCGAAGAAAAAGGCTGGCAGACCGCGATCTTGGCGGCGTGGACAATCGTCGTCGACAAAATGGCCGAAATCGCGGCGACTGTTCTCACCGACATTTTCACTAAAATCGGTCCCGCTGCGGCAGATGCTCTCTGGGTCGGCTACGTCAGCCGACTTAAAAATTTGTTCAGCGGCAGCGCTTTAAAGGAAGCATTTACAGGTGACATCGGCAAAGCGTTGATGGACGTCGCGTCGCCCATCGACGTTAAAGCATTTCTGGAAAAATTCGGCGTTGACCTCTTGAAAGGAGTGAAAATCAGCGCGGAAGCAGCGCGAAAGTTGCTCGCGGACACGTTGGCGAATATCAAAGCGCCGATCATCATTCCGCCCGAAACGCCGGAGCAGCTTGAGATTGTCAACGCCGGGCTGAAAGCAATCGAAGCGACGCTGAAAGAGGACGAGGCGTTGCTCGAACGAATCAGGGCGGAACAGCAACTGATCAGCTCGAATCCGCTCATCAGTCCGGACGCCAAGCAGGTCCAACTCATAGCCAGCTATCGGGCGCAACTCGACGTGATCGCGAAGGAAATGGCAGATCTCGCGACGAAGAAAACGTTCCTGACCGACCCGGCGAAGGTCGCGGAAGTGGACCTGCAAATGGGCAAGCTGGTCAACCAAGCGAGAACGCTCAAGCAGGAGTTGTTCTTGGCGACGCACCCGCTGCAAGCCGAACTCGGACGGTGGGCGGCGAGCTTCGGAGACACGATGGAGCAAATCGCCAAGACCATCGAAGAGACCGTCGGCGTCGCGCTCCAAAGCCTCAACACGTGGATTACGACCGGCAAATTCAACCTCCAATCATTCATGCAGTCCATCGAACAGCTCGGTCTGAAATTGGTCGAGCAGATGATAATTCAGCAGGTCATGGCAGCGATCAACGCGAAGGCAGCGGCGGCGATGGCGGCGGCCCTTGGTCCGACGATTGCCGGAGAAATGGCCGGAGCAGCGACCGCGATGACCATCGCGACGGCGGGCGGAGCTGCGATTGCCGCGCCGGGCCAAGTCCTCACGGCGTTGCTGGCGATTCAAGCGGTGCTCTTCGGAGGCTCGAAGCACAAGGGAGGAGAAATCGAGCGTTGGCATCAAGGCGGGCTGGCCGAGGATGAGCGGCTGATCATCGCGCAGACCGGCGAAATAATGATTCGCCGTGACGTGGCGCAGGAAAATCGCGAATTCCTGCTCGCGCTCAACGCCGGTTACAGAACAGCATCGACAGCGCATCTTGGGCTGCGCGATCTCTTAATCGCGCGCGCCGGATGGGGCACGACTCAGCATGGACATCGTGGCGGCATCGGCGGAGCGTCGATTGGCGGTGCGCCGCCGGGCAGCTTCTACGGCGGATTTTTTGGAAGCGGCGGAGGCGCGCCCGTCATGTTTCGGATGCGGCACGCAGGCGGCGAGATTGGGACTTATCACAACGGTGGCACTATCGGAGCGGGCTTGGGTGGCGGCGTCCACGTTTACGCGTTCACCGACATGAACGCGCTCGTTAAGCACATGGCGTCGCGCTCGGGCCAGAAAATCATCTTCGACACGGTCAAAGGCAACCGCATCAATCTCGGCATCGGGTAAGCGAATGGCACGAGAAAGTGAACGTTTGGCAGCCAAAAGCGAACGAATGGCAGCGATTTGCCAGCGTTTGGCAGCGAAATCGGAACGAATGGCAGGAAATAGGCAACCGTTTTTCGAAAGTGGTTGCTTGTTTTCTGGTGCGAAAGTGCAACGGATGGCAGCTTTTCGGCGTAAAGCCCTCGGCCCACCCACTTTAACCTATGCGGATTTGTGACAAGACATGATCGCTCGCATCATCACTTGGCAATCCGCGCAGGTCGGCTTGTTGGTCGCGCCGCCTAATTGGGACACCGAGATCACGGTCAGCCTCGAACTTCCGACCGACGTGGCGAAGCAGCCGATCACGTTCACCGAATCGCGGCGAAATTTCGCGCAGAGTGCCCGCTACAAAATGAGGTGGCGAAGTTACCTAGCAGACGCGGCGAGCGCGACCGAACTAAGGATTTTCCTGACCCGCGTTCGCGGCGAGTCGATTCTCGCTCCGCTCTGGCCGGACATGTGCGAGGTGGCGACCGGCACTCTGGCCGGAGCAACCGCGATCACGACCGTGGACCGCCCTGTTCGCTCAAGCGCGAACTGGCTCATCGCCGCGCCGGACTTCTCGTCTTGGGAAATAGTCGCCGTAAGTGGAATCACTTCGACCGGCAATCCAGCCGCGCCGTGGCAGTTCAATTTGTCGCCGGGCGCGGTTAACGCGTGGCCCGCAGGTTCGTTTCTCTATCCGCTCATGTTCGGTCGCTTGGACGAGAGGCCTCAGCCGGAAGCGATCACTGACGAAGCGTTGGAGACCGACCTGACCATCAAAGAAAGCAGTGATTATGCCTACCGCTTGACTACCACTCCGGTGACGCTCACCACGGTTGGCGGGAACATTCCTGCGTTCTCGACCCTTCCGCTTTGGGACGTTGCTCCCAATTTCTCGCGCCCGCTCGACTGGACCGAAGTGCCGGACGTGATTTACGAGCAGGTCGGCTTTTTGCGCCAAGAGCAGCTGCGCGCCTACGACCACCGCACTCCGCGCGGGCAGGAGTTGGAATTTTACCAAGCTGACCGCGACTCAATCTCTAAGATCGAGTATTTCTGGAGAACCAGCTTGGCCAACACGTTGCGCCTCTGCGTTCCTACTTATCGCGGCGACTTGCGGATGCTTGCGGACACGCCGGGAGCCGGGACGCTCATTCAATGCGAGAAAAGTTACTTCTCGGACCCGACCCGAGAAGTTCAGCCGGGCGACCCGTTCATCGCGCTCATAGATTCGTCTAACAACGTTACACCTTATCAGGTCAACACGACCGATCTGCCGAACGAGACCGACTTAAACGCGACGGTTACCGTTACAGCTTTCGCGGCGGCGACGACTATCGTCAGCGCGTTGCTTCTCGCGCGATTCGCCGACCCGACCGTGGAATGGGCCTACACGACGCCCTACCTAGCGACCACGCGCCTCAAATTCATCGAGCTCACCAGCGAATACTACGGCGGCGCGGTGGCGAGCAACATTCTAGAGACCGAGGACGCGGTGAACCTGTTCGTGACCGAGGACGGCGCGAATTTTCTCGTGACCGAGCTGGCTCCGTCCCTCACTCCTTCGCTCCCGCAGCCAGCGTATCTTTTCATCTTCAACGAGGTCGGGATTCAGACGACCCTTTACACATCTTATGAGCAGCCGATCACGATAGCGGGCGGTGTCTTCGCCGGGACTTATGCACCGGGCCCGTTCAGCTTCGACAAGCTGAAAACGGGCATCAAACTCGACCAAGAGAAATTGGAGATCAAAAGCTTCAAGTTCACCGGCAATCCGCTCAACAAGATGTGGCCCTTCGCGCTCGACGGCATCTTGACGGTGCAGATCGTCGAGATCGACGCCGCGAACCCGTCCAGCGCGACCGCCGTCAGCCGCTTCTTCGGCGACATCTGGGAGATCGACTCGGACTACAAAGCAACCGCGATTCCGTTCGGCAACCTTTTCGAGCGAAAGTTTCCGCGTTTCCTCCTATCCGTTTCCGATAACTACACTCAGTTCAGCCCGCTCACGCAGATCTCGGCCTCATCATTCCAATACAACGGGACATTGCCGGCCACGATCGACACCACGTCGCAGACGGTGATTGTCACGTCAGTCACGGGATTCGCGCAGGCCGCGAGTTTTTTTGGCGGCGGCTGGCTCGAAACGGGAAGCGGCGCGACGTTCGAGCGCAGGTCGATCTTGGACAGCGCGCCTTACGGAACGAATCAGGTGCAGCTCTTTCTGGACCGCCCGCTTTTGAAAGCGGTGGGAAGCGCGGCGATGCTGTTCTATCCCGGCTATGATGGGTCCATCGACCAATGCGACGCGCGCTTCTCGAACCGCATCAATTTCGGCGGGCACGCTTACATTCCAGACGTCAATCCGGCGGTGAAAGCGATGAAGCCGAAGACCACCAGCGGAGGAAAGAAAGCGTGACCGAGCCATCATATTTCGACGACGAGGAAAAAGCCAAAGCGTTAAAAGCCGAAGCTCGGTCGTGGCTCGGCACTCCGTTCCGACAATACTATCAGCAGTCGTTAGGCCGGAAGGTCGATCTCAAAGGAATCGGCGGCGGAATCGACTGCGTCGGGCTGGTTCAAGAGATCATGGCGCGAGTCGGCGCGAGCGAAGACTTCATCATTCCGCGCGACCCGGGCGACTACCAGTCCCACCAGACCGGCGAGAAAGTCTTGGACTGGCTGCGCGGAAAGATCGACGACCCGCAGAGCAAGCGGCTAGGAGAGATTTTGGTTGAGCTCGAAATTCCCGACGCTGTTCGGGACCCGGTCGCGCTCACGCCGCGCGATTTCTTCAAGCCGGGCGACATCTGCGTTCTGCGCCACGGTTCGCTCTTCCACATGCCGGTGATCATGGACGACGATCTTCATTTTGTGAACGCGCTCCCGCGCGCGGGCGTGATCGAGGGCACGATTCAAGACTCGACCTACTCGGTCCACTTGGTCTCCGTGTTCAGGGTGCGTGCCAAAACTGCGGAGCAGAATTCGAATTCAGGGCGGTAGTTTATGGGATTCTGGGGCAACACAGCGAATCAGCAGAACCAGCAGCAAAAGAAGAAGTTCGCCAACATTTCGAATGACCAGATCAATTCGAACCAGCAGGCGGTGCCGGTCAAATATCTCGCGGGCCGGGCCTACGTCGCGGGCGACTACATCACGCCAGCCTACAATCCGAAAGCGAAGCCGATCAAGAACACGACCGGCAAGGGCGAAACGTCCACCACCGGCTACAAGTATTTCTGCGACTTCGCGCTGATGTTCTGCTGCGGCGGGCGCAATCCGGTCGACTCCGTTCACTCGATAATCGTCGATTCCGACATTCGCTGGACCGGCTACGTCGCGCGCGGCGCGGCGGATTACGAGACGATCACGGTCAGCGGCCTCGGGACGGTCAACCTGTACTGGGGCACCGAGACGCAAGCAATCGACGCGACCCTGCTCACGCCGCGCGGAGTCGCGAGCGGCGGCACCGACCCACAGGACGCGACGACTTTTCCTCCGAACGCGCCTACCGGTGGCGCTCCAACGTTCGGTGGACTGGCAGCGGGCGACGCTGCGCCCTACAGCGGCCACTATGACCAGCACCCGGCCTATCGCGGCCAGTGCTACGCGGTTTTCAAAAATTGGAATCTCGGGCGCGACCGGACCAGCGTTCAGAACATTCAATTCGAGCTCAAGCGCGGCTGCCCGTTCTTCGGGACCAACATCCCGGCGGACGATTCCGGCGTTAACCCGATCGCCATTCTCTATGACTGGCTGACCGACCCACGCTTCGGGATGAGTCTAGCTGATTCACAGCTTAGTCAGACGCAATTCCAAGCCGCCTATAACGCGCTCGAAGCGATCTTGCCTGCGCCGCGAATCTCGCCGTTACTCTCCACGCAGGACGATTTTCGGCAGGCGATAGCGAATCTGCTCGAGTATTACGACGGATGGATTCGGCGGAACGGGACCGTGATCGAGGCCGGAGCGTGGCAGCGCGGCGCGAGCATCACGTCCATCGCGACCTTGACCGACGACGATCTGCTGCACGAACCGGAGCTGGTGCCGCAAGGATGGGGCCCTACGATGAACGAGGTCACGGTCATCTACAAAGATCGACAACATCATTTCAACGACTACGTGCAGACCCATCGGGACGCGACGAACTTCCGCGTGACCGGCGGTCCAAGAGCGATCACTTACTCGCGCCCGTGGATAACCGACGCGAACGTCGCCAAGGCCTACGCCAACACGGTCGGCGCGATGACGGCGATGCCTTTCACGAAAGGAACGCTC
>Ga0306920_100016638_pt1 | contig 10139 bp, 9 predicted proteins | sample flu12Cox44000170_FD_204666 | JGI IMG/M metagenome (GOLD analysis project Ga0306920, IMG submission 204666) | Lab enrichment of tropical soil microbial communities from Luquillo Experimental Forest, Puerto Rico - flux4day.12C.oxic.44.000.170 (v2)... | ecosystem: Environmental > Terrestrial >...
GAACTCGAGGTCCTCGTTCGAGTAGTTGCCGCAGCCGGCGCCGAGGACGCCCAGCACGAAGGTAGCCGCGAGCGAGAAGGCGCAGCTCTTAAAGGTCATACGACACCATGGCGGCGAGCTCCCAGTAGCCGAGGGACTTGTCCCCGTCGACGTTGTAGAGAAGGTAGTGCAAGCGCCCGCCGGCGGCCACGCTGGTGTGGCGGGAGAGCTGGTAGGTGGCGCCGCCGACCAGGCCGGGCGACAGCGTGGAGAAGAACTGCGCGGGGTAGGCGTCGTCGGTGAAGCGGCGCCCCATGAGCAGGAAGGCGATCCGCCCACCCACGTAGGGGACGAAGTGGTGGAGCGGCCATTCGACCGTCAAGGAGGACGCGAGCGACGCCTCGCTGAACTTGAAGGGGGCTCCAACCGACTCGACGGTGCCGTTGGTCGAGCCGGCCGCGATGTCGAAGCCGAGCACCCAGTCGCGGCGGAGGAAGTTGCGCAGGGCGAAGTCGATGGTGACGAGGGGCGTCGGGGGGAAGAGGCTGGCGCCGCTCGGGGCGGCGAACACCGACTGGTAGGTGGCGCCGGCGCCGAGCGACCAGCGCGCCGAGAGGTCGACGCGGGCCGCGCCCTTGACCGGATCGTCGGAGAAGGGCGCGTCGTCGAGCCGCCGCTCCTCGAGCGCGACGAGACGGCCCGCCGGGACGTCGATCTCGCCGACGCGGAGGCGATCGGGGAGGCGGCGCTTGACCTTGTAACGGCCGGGGGCGAGCGCCACGCGGCGATCGACGCCGTCGGTCTTGGCGATCTCCGCGGCCACGAACCCCCGGCCGTCGACGAGGTAGTAGACGCCGCCGGGCGCGTCGCGCGGGATGTAGATCCCCTCGTGGCGGACGGCGACGTCGGTGAGGACGAGGTCGCCGTTACCCGCCAGGTCGTAGCTGAACGTCGGGTGCTGCGCGCCGGCGGCGCTGTCGGCGGTGTCGGCGACGGTCCGGTCGTAGGCGTAGGCGTAGGCCTCGAACAGCGTGACGCGCCCGTCGCCGGAGCGGTCGGCGCCGCCCAGCATGCCGCTCGCGAGGTGGTGCGAGAAGTAGCTGCCGCCGATGGCGTCCGACTCCTGCGAGTCCTCGTCGGACGTGCTGGAGGTGAGGATGACGAGGCCCTTTGCGTCGCGCGCGCCAGTGTCGGATTGGATCTCGAAGGCCGGCGCGTGGCGGGCCCCCTTCGTGCGCGTGAGCGCGCCCGACTTGCACGAGTCGATGATGGCGACGCGCACGTCGACGGGGGCGGTCGCGATCAAGCTCTTGATGGCCTCGACGCCGATGCGGCTGTCACCGAGGCGGAGCGAGCCATCCTTGGCGTGGCCCGAGAAGTAGAAGAAGAGAGCGGTGTGCTCGCCGCGGTGGGCGGCGTCAGCCGCCGCGCGCCCGACGCGGGCGAGCGCCTCGAGCAGATCGGGGGCCCGCGCGCCGATCAGCAGCGTCGCGTCCTCCGGCCGCACGCCGCCCAGGCGGGTCAGGATGTCGTGGACCTTGCGCGCGTCGGCGCTCGCGTAGAGGAGCGGCCGCGTGTCGCCGCCGCCGGTGTCGTTGCCGGCCACGATCGCATAGCGGTGCAGCCCCTCCGCGCGGGCGGCGGGCGCCGCCAGCAGCGGAAGCAGGATCGCGAGGGCTCGGACGGCGCGCATGAGCGCTACGGCTTGACGAACGTCCTCGAGAACTCCTCGCCCGGCAGGCCGAGGCGAGGCATGCGCGAAACGTCGCCTCCCGCCTTGCGAAAGGCGTCGCGTGCGGCGCCGGCGGCGGCGTCGACGTCGATGGGCCTGTCCGACAGCACGACGACGATCCGCTCGAGGCCCGCGCCGGTGAGCTCGAGCGCGTCCGAGAGGTAACGGGTCGCGCTCGGCGCGCCGTCGGGGACGGCGAGGCTCGCGCCGCGCTCGGGATAGAGCGGCGTCACGCTCCCCCTGTCGTCGATCGACAGCGACAGGATGTAGCGGTGCCCCTCCGGCTGGTAGCCGACGCGCAGCCGCTCGCCGGGGGCCAGGCGCTCGGCCCCCTCGACGCGCGCGTCACGCTGTCCGCCCGGCCCCGCCACGCGCACGGTCATGCCCGCCCCGCCCTTGGTCCGGATGCCCTCGTGCGGCTTGAACGTCACGAGCACCGCGAAGGTCGCGGCCATCGCCACGAGCGGCGCCGCCATCCACAGGCGCGGAATCCAGGCCCGGTGGCGTCTTTGCGCCCCGCGCGCGGCTCGCTCCACCCCGGCGGCGAAGCGGTCGAAGGAGATCTCCTGCTCGAAGCGCCGCTGCTCGTCGTCGAGCGCGCGGGCCCGCGCGCGGCACTCCGCGCACGACGCCGCGTGGGCTTCAATCGCCGGTCCGTCGGGCCCGAGCGCCTCCCCCGCGCGCCGGCGGCGCAGCATCAAGTCCCCGATGTGTTCCTGACTGAGGTTCATGACTCACCCTCGTGCGTGTTCTGGCGCCTCTTCGTTCAAATCTCGTCCGGCGAGCGCCGCGATCCCCGCCAGTCGCTTGCGCACCGTCGGGATCGATCGCCCGATCGCCGCAGCGACCTCCTCCAGCGTCATCTCGTCGACGAAGTAGTGGACGGCCGCCTGCTGCGTCTCGAGGTCGAGCTTGCCGAGCAGCTTGCGCACCGCCTCGCGGTTCTCGTACAGCTGCGGGCCGCCGTGCTCCTCGCCGCGCCCGCGCACCTCGCGCTCGAAGCGCTGGTGCCAGGGCGCGCGCGCGGCCCGCAGCACGTTGAGGCAGTGGTGGGTCGCGATGCGGGTCAGCCAGGTCAGCGGCGAGGCCTCGTTCCGGAACTCGTGCCAGTGGCCGAGCGCCTTGGCGAACACGTCCTGCATCGCGTCCTCGGCGGCGGTCGAGTCGCCGAGCAGGTAATGGCAGCGGCCGTACACGCTTCCTCCGTACTTGGTGTAGAGCTCGCGCAGGGCGGCCCGCGAATCGGCCGGCTTTTCACCTGCGAGAAGCTGCAGCGTCGGTTGGCTCATCGAAAGGCACGGCCCGGAGCCGCCGTAGCGACCCCGGGCCTGAGATTGGACTCCGATTATCCCCCGGTCATTTTCTTCTTTTTACGGCGCGAGGGTGATGTAGGCCGCGGTCGGGAACGAGCAGCTCGCCTCCGTGCCCCAGTCCTGGGTCGCGTCGTACGACACCATTTTGTAAACCGAGGCGAAGCTCGCGTCCCAGCACTCGGAGGCGGTCTGTGTCCCGAGGCTGGTGGCCAGATCGCCGCCCGACACCTGGATGTCGGTGCGTCCCGTGCCGCTCTCCTGCCAGCGGCTGTGGAGCGACAGGGTCTCCTTCGCGGTGCCGGTCGGGCCCGGGCCGGGGTAGTAATCCTGGTTGGCGCCGTACTGCAGGTCGCCGCCCTGCCCCGGCGTCGCCGCATAGTGGTAGACGGCGTCGAACACCTCGCCCGTGCTCTTGTCGGTGACGCCGTGGAACGAGACGTCGATGGTCACGTCGGCGGTCGGCGCCACGCGCGCGTAGGTGAACGTCGCCGTGCCGGTGCTGCCGTCGTTGTCGGGCAGCGTGGCCGCTGCGTTCCAGTCGACGGAGAAGTTGCCGCTGCCGAAGCCGATCATCGGGTGCCCCGCGCCGTCGACGGCCCGCGTGTGCTTCCCCGACAGCACGGTCACGAAGGCGCTGTCGGCGGCGGTCTTGGGCTTGCCGTCGAGGTTCCAGCTGAACACGTCCGGCTGGACGCGCGTGACCACCAGCCGCCAGGCGTTGGCCTTGAGCGGCTCGCTGTACGGCCCCCACGTCGCCGTGTCGCCGTCGACGGTCGTGGGCGGGTATTGAACGATGGTGCTGACCAGCACCAGCACGCCCACGGTGGCGCCGTTGACGAGATCGGTGATGGCCACGGTCAGCTTGTAGCTGTCCGCCTTGTCGCCGAGGAGAGCGCTCCGCCGGACGCCGGTGTCCGTGAGCGGGCTCGTCGTCGTCGTCGTCCCGCCGCCCGGCACGACCAGCGCGACGGTGTCGCTCGTCGGGGTGCTCCCCGCGAACTCGCTGCCGTCGATGACGTGACAGCCCGCCGCCGCCACCGCCCCCAGGGCCCCAAACACCAGCAAAGACCGTTTCATGGGTTCTCCTTTATCCGCCGTTCAATCGTCGTTTCGCCGTGCCTGCTCAAACCGACACGGCACGGCCGGAAAACGAGAAACCGATCACACCCTCGCGCCGGGGTGCGTCAAGGCGCGGTCTTCCTCAAAGCAAAGACGTGGAACACAATTCGGCCCGTCCGGGACTAAGGGGGAGAACGTCAACGGAGGCGAGGACCATGAACGGATTCGCGAGGTGGATGGCGCGGGCAGGGGTGCTGGTCCTGCTGTCGGTCGGGGTGAGCTGCGGCGGTTCGAAGCCGGCGTCGACGGACATCTCCAACCTGATCGTTGCCGGTGCTCCGGCCGGTGCCTGCCTCATCGAGTACAACACGGCGCTGGTGGCGGGCGACCCCTGCTGCCTGGCGGTCGGCGGCGCCAACAGCTGCGATCTGTCGACCCAGTGCAACGCCGCGAGCGGGGCCGGATGCTGTCTCTTCTACGCGACGAACAACACGACGATGGGCGAGGCGTGCTGCCGCTACTCGGGCAACTCGACGCCGACGTCGGGCGACGGCCGGGACATCACCAGCGACTGCAACACGCTGCTCGCGTCCGGTCGCTGACGCGGGCGCGCGCGCTAGGGGTTCTCTTGCGCCGGTTCGGACGGCGCGGGCGCCGGCGGCGGCGAGGGCGGGAGCTGCGAGGGGTCGGGCGCCATCATGCTCTTGAGATCGATCGTGTGGCGCGGGAGCTCTTTCTTCTCGCCGGGACGGCGGCGCGCGGCGGGCTCACGCGCGGGCGGTGGCTCGGCGGCGCGGCGGGCGCTCGGCGTCCCCTCGGCGGGCTCGGGCTTGGCCGCGCGGGAGGGGGCGACGTCGGCGGCAGCGGCGGCCGGCTTCGGCCCCGGTTTCTCGACGCCGTTGTCGGGGGCGGTCACGGACGGCTTGGGGCTCGCCGGGGCGGCGTTGGCCGCCGCGGGCGGCTTGTCGTCGGACCAGAGCAGCCGAGCGTACTTGCCGGCCGCCCAGGCGCCGCCCACCAGCACCAGGCCCACGAGCAGCAGGATCGAGAAGCCGCCGCCGCGACGGGCGCGCCGGCGCCCGGGGCGCTCGTCCTCGGGGACCGGGAGCGCGAGCTCGGCGTGGCTGCCGCGCCCTTCGAGCATGGCCTCGGCGTCCTTGGGGACCGGGAGCGCGTTCGCCGACCGGGCGCGGGAGATGCGGGGCCGGCCGCCCGCGGCGCCCCCCTGCACGACGGCGAGCGAGGTGGCCTCTTCGCCGTCGACCTCCTCGTCGACGACGTCCTTGGAATCGAGCAGCACGACGTCGTTGCCGTCGAGCTCGCCGCTGCCGGTCCCGGTGCGGACGCCGGCGGTCTGGCGCTCGGGCGCGCGGCCGATCGACGGCTGGCCGTCGTGGGCCGCGAGCTGCGCCAGCCAGCGCTTGAGCTCGGTCTGGCCGACGGGCCGGAACACGGTGCGCGCCACGTTCTCCAGATCGGTGAGCATCTCGTCGGCGCTCTGGTAGCGATCGGCCGGATCGGTCTGCATGGCGCGGCTGATGATCGACGCCACCTCCGGCTCGAGATCGGGCGCGGTCGCCTCTGCGGGCGTGAACTCCCCCTTCTGCACGCGCAGCAGGGTCTCGAGGTCGGTCGGCCCTTCGAACGGGCGCGATCGGGTCATGAGCAGGTAGAGGATCGTGCCCAGCGAGAACAGGTCGGAGCGGGCGTCGATCGGCTTGCCCATCGCCTGCTCGGGCGACATGAAGGCGACCTTCCCCTTCACCACGCCCGTCCCGGTCTGCTCGCGCTTGTTCATCGCCTTGGCGATGCCGAAGTCGGTCAGCTTCACCTCGCCCTGCTCGGACAGGAGGATGTTGTGCGGGCTGACGTCGCGGTGGACGATGCCGAGCGGCCGGTCGCCGTCGTTCTTGCCGTGCGCGTAGGAGAGGGCGCGGCAGACGTCGGCGGTGATGTAGAGGCCGAGCTCGCGCGGCAGCCGCGTGCCGGCGGCAGCGGCGCGCTGCAGCACGCGGCCGAGGTCCCACCCGTCGACGAGCTCGAGCACCAAGAAGTAGCGCCCGGCGCTTGCGCCGAGGTCGAGGATCTGGACGATGTTGCTGTGCGACAGGCTCATCGAGATGTGAGCCTCGTCGATGAACATGTTCCGGAACTGGGGGTCGGCGTAGATGGCGCTGTGGATCCGCTTGAGGATCACGGGCTTCGCGAACCCGTCCCGCCCGGTCTGCGTGGCCAGGAAGATCTCCGCCATCCCGCCGTCCGCGACGCGCCTGACGATCTTGTATCGGCCGTGGGCCGCCATTGAGCTCACCAACTTACCACTTAGACGCCACATCGTCCGTGACGACCACAGGCTGAACGGATGAACTCGGAAAAGCGGCCGATTTTTTGACGCGGCCGTTGTCCCGGACGAGCCTGTTGTCCAGCATGAGCAACACGGCCCCCAGCGACAACGTCGTGCTTCGCCAGGCGATCGAGCAGATCCAGAGCTGCCTGCCGGCCCACTGGTCGACGAGCCTGGCGCTCAAGACCAACGACGCCGCCGACGCCCGCCTGACCATCCGGACCCCGGCCGGGGCCAGCGCGGCGCTGGCCATCGGGGCCCGGCGCCAGCTCGACCCGCGGCTGGTCGGCGAGGTGGCCGGGGCGCTGCGGAGCGCGGCCGCGGACGCCTTCGTCGTCATCGCCCCTTTTCTCGGCGCGCGGACCCGGGAACGCCTCACCGACGAGGGGGTGGGGTACGTCGACCTGGCAGGGAACATGCGCCTCGTGCTCGACCGGCCCACGGTGCTCATCGCGGCCCGCGGCGGTGAAAAGAACCCGTGGGCCGAGCCCCGCAATACCCGCTCGCTGCACGCCGCGAAGGCCAGCCGGCTGGTGCGGGCGCTCTGCGACGGGGAGCCGCCGTTCGGCGTGCGGCAGCTCGCAGGGACCGTCGGCACCGACCCGGGCTACGTGTCGCGCCTCCTCGACCTCTTCCACCGCGAGGAGCTGTGCGAGCGGGCGCCGCGCGGCCCCGTGACGCTGGTCCACCGGGCGCGCCTCATCCGGCGCTGGGCGCTCGACTACCGCTTTCGCGAGGCGCACCGGTTCGTCAGCTTCGCGCACGCGCACGGCGTCCCGGGGGCGCTGGCCGCGCTCCGCGACGCGGGCGTCCCGTACGCCCTCACCGCGCGCGCCGGAGCGGCGGCCCTCCTGGAGGTGGCGCTGCCCGGGACCGTCACGGCCTACGTCGACAACCCGGAGCGCGTCGCCGCCACGATCGGCGCCGTGCCCGTCGACGCGGGCGGGAACCTGGTGCTCATCGACGCGTTCGATCCCTTCGCACTCGAAGGCGGCTTCGAGGCGGGCGGGCTGCGTTACGCCGCGCGGGCGCAGATCATCGCCGACCTGTTGGACTCCCCCCCGCCGGGACCGGCGCAAGCGGCGTCATTGATGTCGGGACCCTGAGAGGGTCCCGCGCCCCCCGCGACGGGCTCGAGCGAGCGAAGCTCGCGCTCCCCCACGCGTAGTCTCAGCGCGACTGGGAGAGCTGGTTGCGGACTTCCTCGACGTTGCGGGAGCGCGCGTCGGGGTTCTCGGCGAAGTAGGCGTCCAGGAGCTTCACGAGCTGCTTGGTCTGGGCGGGTGTGAGCTTGTGCCCGGCCGCGGGCTCCGCGCCGCCGGACTTCGACTCCTTCGCAGACGACTCCTTCGTGCTGCGCGCGCCGTCGTCCGCGCCATCGCCACCGGACTTCTTTTCGGCCGTCGAGCCCTTCGCGCCTCTGGTGGACACGGGGGCGTGCTTCCGGTCGGCCTCGGCCGCCTTCTTGGTCTCGGCGTCGATCTCCTTCTGAATCTGCTTCTCGCGCGCCTGCTCGCACCCCTTGGGCTCGCAGTCGCCGGGGCAGCCGCACTTGGCCTTCTTGTCGCAGAAGCAGGTGCCGGCGCCGTCCTTGTAGCAGCCGCACTTGTTCTTGTCCGCGGCGCGCGCGGTCTCTACGCCGGCCCAGGAGAGAAGCGCGAACACCGGTATGAAAAGCACCGGTGCCGCCACCAGGTTCTTCATCCCACGCAACCCCACGTTGCTATGAGACGCCTCCTCCGCCGCCCGGTCAAGCGCGAGCTGCGGCCGCCGAGCGCGAGCTGTTATCGACGGCCGAGCTTCGGGTCGAAGTCGGCGTTCGGGCGTGCTCAACTTGCGCGCGTGACGCAATCCAAGATCTGGCTCTGGGGGCTGCTCGTGGTCGGTGCCTGCCGCTCCGCGGCCGGGGGCGGCGCGGCGCCCGGCCCCGCGTCCGCGGCGCGCCCGGCGCCGCCAGCCGACCCGGGGGTCACGCTCGGTGCGCTGGCGGCCCGCTATTGGAACGCGCACCTCGAGGCTCACCCGCTGGAGGCGACCGAGATCGGCGATCGCCGCTTCGACGACCGGCTCCCGGATCTGACGCCGGCGGCGCGCGATCGCGAGCTCGCGCGTCTCGGCGGCCTGCGCGCCGAGGTCGAGGCTCTGCCGGCCGCGGCGCTGTCCGACGGCGACCGCGTGACGCGCGCGCTCCTGCTGCGCGAGATCGACGCCGATCTGGCCGACGGCATCTGCCGGCTCGACGACTGGGCCGTCGACGCGCGCGACGGGCTGCAGGTGGCGTTCCTGCGCCTCCCCGAGCTGCAGCCGGTGCGCACCGTCGCCGAGGGGCGGACGGCCGTCGCACGCTGGCAGAAGATGGGCCCCACCATCGACCAGGAGACCGCGAACCTGCGCCGTGGCCTCGCGGCCGGGAAGGTGGCGACCGCTGAGGAGGTCAAGCGGGTGCTCGGCCAGCTCGACGACCTGCTGGCGAAGCCCGACGACAAATGGCCCCTGCACGCGCCCGCCGCCGCGCCGCACGCCGACTGGCCCCCCGCCGAGCGGCAGGCGTTCGCGGCCGCGATCGACGCCGCCATCGCCGGCGGCGCGCGCCCGGCGTTCGCGCGCCAGCGCGACGCGCTGCGGACGGAGATCCTGCCGCGCGCGCGCGACGAGGCCCACGCCGGGATCGCCAACGTCCCGGGCGGGGCGACCTGCTACGCACGCCTGATCGAGATCCACACCTCTTTGCCGCTCACCGCCGAGGAGATTCACCGCATCGGGCTCGAGGAGCTGGCGCGCATCCAGGCGGAGATCGCGCGCGTCGGCCGGGAGGCGTTCGGGACCGGCTCGCTCAAGGAGATCGGGCGCCGCCTGCGGGGCGAGCCGGCGGCGTTCTTCAAGTCGCGCGCCGAGATCGAGGGCGCGGCGCGCAGCGCGCTGGCCCGCGCCCAGGCCGCCGAGCCGCGCTTCCTCGGCAAGCTGCCGCGGACCCCCTGCGGCGTGAAGCCGATCGAATCGTTCGAGGAGAAGGACGCGCCCATCGCCTACTACCGCCCCGCCGCCGTCGACGGCACCCGTCCGGGGACCTACTACGTCAACACCTCGGAGCCGGAGACGCGCCCCCGCTTCGAGGTCGAGGCCCTCGCTTTTCACGAAGCGGTTCCTGGCCACCACGTCCAGATCGCGATCGCGCAGGAGCTCACCGGCATCCCCGAGTTCCGCAAGCACGCGGGCGTCACCGCCTTCGTCGAAGGGTGGGGGCTCTACGCCGAGGGGCTCGCCGACGAGCTCGGCCTCTACTCGAGCGCGCGCGAGCGGCTGGGTCGGCTCAACTTCGACGCCTGGCGCGCGCTCCGCCTCGTCGTCGACACCGGCATCCACGCCATGGGCTGGAGCCGGTCGCGCGCGATCGCGTTCATGTCTGACAACGCCGTGCTCGCCGAGAACAACGTCATCAACGAGGTCGACCGCTACATCGCCTGGCCCGGTCAGGCCCTGGCCTACAAGATCGGCGAGCGCGAGATCCGCCGGCTGCGCGCCGGGGCGGAGCAGCGGCTGGGGCCGAAGTTCGATCTGCGCGCGTTCCACGACCTCGTGCTCGGCGGCGGCGCGGTCAGCCTGCCGGTGCTGCGCGAAGAGGTCGAAGCGTGGGCGGGGCGCTGACGGCGAGACCCGCGGGCGGCGCGGGCTTCGCAGATGTGGTGTGACGTGGCCCTTGCGGTCGAGCTTG
>Ga0306920_100016639_pt1 | contig 10138 bp, 6 predicted proteins | sample flu12Cox44000170_FD_204666 | JGI IMG/M metagenome (GOLD analysis project Ga0306920, IMG submission 204666) | Lab enrichment of tropical soil microbial communities from Luquillo Experimental Forest, Puerto Rico - flux4day.12C.oxic.44.000.170 (v2)... | ecosystem: Environmental > Terrestrial >...
AGCCGTCGATAGTGATGTTGTTCCTGGTAATCAGCGGGTATCCATCCACAGGTGTATCGATGAAATGAACCCCGGCTCCCGGGATGGCAAAGTTGATCGTGTCACCATCCGCGAGAAGCCGAAGGGCGTAAACGAGGTTGGTGTGACCTGCGCTGAAGTCGAGGTTGTCGGCCGTATTCACAACGATAATGTTTGCGTTGGCGATGCTGGCCGAGATGACGATGGTTCCTAAGAAAGGAAGAAGTCGGTTCCTCATAGATTTTTTTGGTGAGTGTTGGAGTGGTGCTAAGAGAATTTTGCTTCGCATTCGATCAAAACGCAATTACAAAAGCTCTCTGCGTCTTCAGAAAATGGTAATTCCGTCCCTGGGCATTCTCATTTGAATCCTGATTGTTATACTAAGGTTGATTATGCGGCTCACCATCGGGACGAGGCGGACCCGCGTAAGGCTTTGCGCCGCGTTGTGGTAGCACTCGAGCAGCCGGTGATGTGGTACCCGGGATGGTTTTCTCCGGCGCTGCGATAAAACCGTAATATCGCCCCATCCAATAATCTTCCAGCCAGCCGATCGGTGGCGTGACCGCTTTGCCGTTTTCACCGCCATCATATTGGAGCGGCGACCGATCCCCCCACTTAGCTTCGGATTCGCGCGGTGAAATCGCGCGAGTACCGCCGCTGTAAGGCACATCGCCTTGTTGAGGCGCGAGGTCGTTTCGGTGCGAGTTCCGGTAACTGTGGTTAACCAGGTCCAGCGACCATTCTCTCAAATGCTTCACGGCCTGCGCGGCCTCGCAGTCATTGCCCGTCAGCGCCCCATAGCTGAAATTGAAAAAAGGTATATGGTGGCTCCGCAGTATTGCCCATGTGCGCTCGAGACTGCGCAAATAGAGCGAACGCAATTCTGGGTCCTTTGTGTAATGGAGAAGCGGGTTGTAACAGAAAAACGCCAACTCATCATCCCAGGGCGCCACCTGCTCGGGCGGGAAGGTCACCCGCTGGCGAACCGTATAGGCTTGATAATGCCATTTCAGGAGCTGTTCCAGGCCGCGTTGGAATTTCGCATCCCCGGTTAGTGCGAAGGCAGTCTGCATATAAGTTTGCGCTTCCATGCCGTTCAGCCCGCGCGAATCGATTCCGTAAGACCGTAGCAGGTATTTGGGGTCCCAACGCCCCCAGCGCGTCGGCTGGCCATCCATATCGCGCAGCACCCAGCCGTTGGTGAGGATATGCGAAGCAATATCGGTCAGGTGCCGGCGGGCAAGCTCCTTCTCGGTGTCCTTCGCAGCGAGCTCATAAAACAATGACACCGCGTAAAAGTGCGCATTGACTTCATCGCTCGAGGTATCTCCTTTCCAGAGCCACAACCCATCGGTGGTCGGATACCATTTTGCCGGCAAACCGCCGGAACCGCGAGTGGCCCGCTCGCCTTTGTCGCCCTTTACCGACCAGATAGCGCGGGCGATGAAGCCTGGCTTTGAAGTAATCTCACCCAACCAAAGCATGGCACGGAAAGCCTCGGCGGCTTCCCGCCGGGCCTGCTCGTCCCCGGTGACCGCATATTTGAACGACATGGCCGCCAGATAATGGGAGGTGTTTCCACCATCGTTATCACTGATCTCCCGCAGCCAACCCTCCTTATCGCCGCCCCAGTAAAGCTTGTGAACAAATCCCAGCCGTTTCATGCCCCATTCCTCAAGCGCTTGCTCAAACCAGACCTCCTTTTTCGCGAGCGTGAAGGGTTCGTAACGGATGATTCCCAGCCCTGCATCGGTAGCGATGTAAACCGTTCTGTCCTCGACAGCGATGTCGCGAACGTAATCACCGGGCAGCCAATGATGCGCGCCGAAATAGTGGAACTCGTCTCCCGTTTGACGAATTGCTCCGGTGCTCGTGCCGATCCACAAATCCCCATCGAACCCCTGCGCCAGGCAAGTCGTATCCTCAAAAGGCAGCCCATCCTGGCCCCGCAGTGCCGTCATGGCCATCCCGCGCAATACGCCCAAACCACGCTCTGTAGCGATGCAGAGTCGACTGCCCTGGGCGAGCATATCACGTGTGACCGGCGACGGCAGCCCGCCCCAATCAATTGGGTCCGGAACAAATGTTTTGCCTTCGAGCAAGGCAAGCCCGCCGGAGCGCAACAGGTACAGAGTGCCGCTATACGACGCGAGCCGGTCAACCGGCCCTATCTGAACCGGATCGACCAGCACCTGGCTAAAATCTTCCTTCATCAAGGTGGTGTCGCTGGAAAGGTAGCCCTCCGGAGGTCGCATGCTGACAAAATGACCATCCTCAAAACGGAATAGCTCGTCCCTTGTTGCGCCGCAGATCTGCCCAAGGTGAACACAAAAATCGATGAAGCGCCGCGTGTCGACGCGTTCCCATCGCCCGGAGAATCGAAAAGTGCCCTCGGGACTGGCGGCCCAAAGTGCATCTCCAAGAGAACGCAGCCGCTGCACGTTCACGGGCGCACCCTCTGCTTCATGCAACCCTTGGCCCTCGAGTATTTTGAGTTGGCCTCCCACGACGGCGAAGAGTGCTTTTCTGTAAACCGCGACGGAGGTGACAGGTTTTTCGGTGGGGACCTGTGCACCAATTTCCTGCAGATACACTTCGTCAGGAACGGGTTTCCAAAGATGCTCGGTGGAGCTGTTGCTTTGAAAAGTCGAATGGAATGGGGGTTCTGCCGCAAAAAGAGGCACTGTGAGGCATAAAAACAGGAGCGCCAGCGGACCCCGAACGCGGTTGTTCTGTTTCATTTAGCCCAGCGTTGCTAGGGGCTTGTTTCCGGCAAGGGGGATTCAGAAACGAATTTCAAACTCTCCTGCACAAGAATTTCACCGGTGCGCTCTCCCAGGCTGGTGCGCGAAACATACTCGTAACGCTTGAAACTGTCGTAGTCCTCTTTTGCCAGAATGTAGCCGAAGGCATCATTGGTCAGGCCGAACAGAAGGTTACTGTGCCCGCGCATCTTCCGTTTGAGATAATAACCGATGTTGGGCAGCGCTTCACCCGGGATGGTGAGTATCTGCGCGTTTCCGAGATTCACCAGGTTCAATTGGGTTGTCACGGCTGTTTCGTTGGTTCCGGAAGCGCCGGGGAGTTGTTTTATGAGGGCACGCATTAAGGGTGAATCCACCGGCAGGGACAATGGGCGCGCGGCACAATAAAGCTTCGGGGAAGACTGTTCGGGCGCGTCTTTGACGATGCGCAGGGCCTCATCGGCCAACAATGTGCCGATCCGGACACATTCCTGCCAGTCGCGTGCCTCTTTCCCGTCAGGCCGCCGGACGTCGGCCGTTACCATCCCGCCTTGAGCGCTGTTCATGAAAATTCCAGTGCCGCCACCCTTTGCCGCAATGCGGTCGTAGAGCGGCCCGACCAGGTCCGGGCTGCAAATGCCCTGACGGCTGCCAATGACCTCTGGATGAATTGCGTAATTGACGAGCGTAGCGAATGGCCGCCCGGAGCTATCCAGCATTTGAATGACATTACATCGTGGATCGTACAACTGCTCGGCATACGAATTAAAAGCGATTTGCCCGTGCGCTTCACCGGTCGCGATCTTGATTCGAGCTGGCTGAAGATTGGCCACCGCTTGTTTGAGCGTTTCGGCCATGCGGGTGCAGACACTTTCGAGGTATTTCGGATCCATCGCAGTTTTCCCCTGCTCATCAGGGAACCCGTAGCAATCCGGCCCGCTATGAGTATGCGTGGCGCCAATTAGAATATTCTGCGGTGGCAATTCCGGGACGGCATCGCGCACCCGCTTGCCGAGCCAGCCGGGGAATCCCAGGAAATCAGAGCTGACAATGGCCACGCGAGTGCCTTCCTGCTCGACCACCAAAGCTCGCACGGTCAACTCGCCTTCTTTGCGTGTCGCCGGATGTGAAGGGCCCACGCCGCCGCTAACCGGCAGGAGCGGGTCCGGAGTGACGTTGCGCACCGCGATGCCGGCTTTGAGCGCGGCGGCAGCATTGAGAAGAGAGAGACTCAGAAAGCACAGCAGTGTCAACATTTGAAGATTCATAGCGCCTAAAGGTCGGATTCTGTTTGAGTGAGACAGAGGACGGCATGAAAGACAATCCAAAACAGCGTAATCTTGTCAGAAGGCACGCGCGCCGAGTAAGCTCTGCGCGTTACCTCGAACGGGCACACGTCAATGTACCAGGCGCCGAACTTTTTGGCGGGAGTTATCGAAGGCTTTTATGGCCAGCCCTGGACCCACGAGGAACGACTCGAGCTTTTCAATTGGATGGCGCGCTGGGGATTGAACACCTATCTATACGCTCCAAAAGACGATTTGCTGCAGCGCGCGACCTGGCGTGAGCTTTATGGAAACGCCGAATTGCAGAGATTCCAGGAACTGCTTCAGAACTGTCGTCACCGGGAAGTTGGGTTTGTGTATGCGTTGAGTCCCGGCCTGGATATTCGTTACTCCGAGCCGGGCGAATCGGAACATCTGAAAAAGCGGTTTGAGCAGATGTTGACCTTGGGATGCGAGAACTTCGCTTTGCTTTTTGATGATATTCCAGAGCGAATGCACGATGCGGACCTCAAGCGGTATGGTTCGCTCGCTTCTGCCCAGTGCCATGTGGCAAACACCCTTTTCCAGTGGTTGCGCGAGCGGTCACCTCAAGCGCGTCTGTTGTTTTGCCCAACTGCGTATTGCGGGCGCATGGTCGAACAAGGCCACGGCGGCCAAAATTATCTTCCAACGATAGGACAGGAACTGCTACTGGAGATCGACATTTTCTGGACCGGGCCAGAGATCGTTTCTCATGAAATCACTCTTGCTCACGTTCGTGAGGTCGAGGGCATGTTCCGCCGCAAACCGATCATCTGGGACAATCTCCATGCAAACGACTATGATGGACGCAGGTTTTTCTGTGGTCCATACGCTGGTCGTCCACCGGAGTTGCGAAACGCGGTGCGAGGCCTGCTCTCCAATCCGAATAACGAGTTTCCCCTGAATTTTGTCCCGCTCCGAACTTTCGCGGAGTTTGTGCGCTGCGATACGAATTGGAAATCACGAGATGCTTATTTGGCAGCAATGCAAGAGTGGCTGCCGCGTTTCGCCACTGTCAACGGTCGGGTGAGCCTCGAGGACCTGGTTCTTCTCGGTGACTCCTATTATCTGCCGCATGAGGAAGGTCCTGAAGCCGAAGCGTTCTTTCAGGACGCGCGGGCTTCGATGACTGAACAGTCCCAAGGCGCCAACTCTCAAGCCACGGCCTTCCTGCAACGAGCCAAGCGCTTGCGCGAATTTTGTATGCGATTGGCCGACCTTCATGACCGCAGGCTCTTTTATGCGCTGAGCCGCCGGATTTGGGAACTTCGTGAAGAGTTGGATTTATTGCAGCACTATGTCGAAGTTAAATCCAGACCATCTCGCTCGGGAACCTCGTTCCACTCTGGATTTCATCTGCCTGGAACTTATCGGGGCGGGCTCGTAGCGCGCCTGCAACAATTACTAGTGCAGAACGATGACGGGACTTTCACCCCTGCACGCGGCGAGCAAGCCACCCGAACCAGCGACCGAGTGCCTCGGCCCGCACCATCCTTGCCATGAGTGATTGCATTATTCGGCCCGCGCGCTCCGGAGACGAGCCCGGTGCTTACTATGTTTGTCTCAAAACCGGGGACTTCGGCCGCGATGGGGAACCTTTTTACCGCGAAGATCCCGACGCACTAGGCCGGATTTTTGTCGGTCCTTACCTTGTGTTCGAACCGGAGTCGAGTCTCATTCTGGAAGACGCGCAAGGGATTTGCGGTTATGCGCTCGGAGCCCTGGACTCGAAAGCCTTTTACGCGCGCTACGATGCGGAATGGCGGCCGGATTTGTGCGCCCGCTTTCCAGCGCCGCAGGGCGACCCGAAAAAGTGGACCCGTGTGCAGCAGATCCACGATTGTTATCACCACCCGGATTATTTCTGTCCCGAGCCCTATGCGGCCTGGCCATCGCATTTGCACATTGATTTATTACCACGGGCCCAGGGGCGCGGTTACGGGCGGACGATGCTGGAACAGGTGATGGCCCAACTTCAACGGCGAGGGTCTCCCGGAACGCATCTTTGCCTCAGCGCAGTCAACACGCGGGCCTTCGGCTTTTACCAACGACTTGGATTCCGCGAATTGAACCGCGCGGGTCCTGACCATGACAGGGTTATCTACATGGGAAAAAGCTTGCGCGATGCCAGTCAGTCGAAGGAAACCTAAGCAATCCATGCCACAAAAACTTGCACTGCTCGGCGGCAAACCCACTCGCGCGCGCTCCTTTTCCTCGTGGCCGCTGTTCGGCAAGGCGGAGGAAAGAGCACTGCTTCGGAGCTTGCGGAGTGGCAAATGGGGTTCCCTTCATGGGCCGGAGGTGGCCCGATTCGAAAAGGGCTTCGCTGCAGCGCATGGTTGCAAGCACGCGATCGCCGTTGCCAACGGCACCGTTTCATTGCGCATCGGTCTGCTGGCGGCCGGCCTACGCGCTGAAGATGAGGTCATCGTCCCGCCTTATACGTTCTTCTCGACCGCGTCGGCGGTTGTCGAGGCGAACATGGTTCCGGTTTTTGCGGATATTGCGTTGGACACATTCAATCTCGAGCCCGCGGCAGTCGAGGCAGCTATCACCCCGCGCACGCGCGCTCTCATTCCAGTGCACTTCGCGGGGCAGGTTGCCGAAATGGATGTGCTGATGGGTATCGCGAGGAAACACAAGCTGTTCGTGTTTGAGGACGCGGCTCACGCGCACGGTGCCACTTATAAAGGCCAGCCGGCCGGTTCGCTGGGGCACCTCGCCTCGTTTTCTTTTCAATCAAGCAAGAACCTCACCGCTGGCGAAGGCGGCATCCTCACCACCAATGATGACAAGTTGGCCGAACGCTGCCGCGCCATTCGTAATTGCGGCCGCGTTCCGGGCGGACTCTGGTACGAGCACCATGTCCTCTCTGGCAATTACCGGCTTGGGGAATTCCAGGGCGCTATTCTAAACGCGCAACTAGTCCGGCTGGCAGGCCAAACCAGGCGACGCGATGTTAACGGCAAATATCTGGCCTCAAGGCTGGCTCGGCTTCCCGGGGTTCATCCACAGAGACGCACGACCGACTGCACCCGCCACAGTTATCATTTGTTTATGCTGCGTCTCGATGGTGAGGTCTTCGGCGCCCCGCGTGCCGCTGTCCTTCAAGCGCTCAGGGCTGAGGGCATTCCGTGCTCAGCAGGCTACGGCTTCTCTTTGCATCAACAGCCGTTTTTCCGGAACAAGGCTTTCGGGCCGTTCCTGATGAACGCTTCGCTGAACCTCAATTACGACCAAACCTGCTGCCCGAATAGCGACCTGATTTGCCACGACCAATGTATCTGGCTCGAACAAAATCTTTTCCTCGGGCCACGCTCCGACATAGACGACATCGCGAGCGCATTTGAGAAGGTGTTTGAAAACCGCGAGGCGTTGAACCAATGGGCAACGAACCGCTAACCAACGCTCCGGGAGGGCGCGCCTCAAGGATTCTCAACGAGCGCATCGTGCCGGCGCTGACAGCTCTCAGCGAGAACACTTACCTTTCCGCCATTCGCGCCGGAATGGTATCGGTCGTTCCACTGACGATTATCGGTGGCCTGTTCATCATCGTGTCGTATCTGCCTGTGAGCGGCTGGGACAAGTTGGTTGCCCCTCATCTACAGCTCTTGCATATTCCGGTTACAGCCACTTTCGGTTTGCTCTCGGTATTCGTCTGCTTTGCCATCGGCTACGAGCTTGGCAAACTGCTCAAGCAGGAGGCCATGGTGAGCGCCACCATTGCGACGCTGATTTTCCTGATGGTTCAGCTTCAGCAAAAGGACCTGTCATTCAATATGGAGAATCTGGGTTCCAAGGGCCTTTTCACGGCCGTAATCATCGCTTTGATTTCAGTCCGCGTGCAAAAGTTTTTCACCGACAAGAACCTGGTGATCAAACTGCCCAAGAACGTACCGCCCATAGTCTACGAATCATTTCTGTCGCTCAGCCCTTTGTTTTTCCTCGTCGTGGCCTTTTGGGTGCTCCGGTTTGTGGTGGGCGTGGACATCGACCATCTTGTGCAAACCGCCTTCAAGCCGCTGGTATTCGCGCTGAACACACTGCCCGGCATCCTCATGTATGCCTTCCTCGTCACCATGCTCTGGTCGGTTGGGATCAATGGCGACAACGCCATGGACGCTGTAGTAGCGCCAATTTTTCTTCAATATCTTACCGCGAATGTAGAAGCGACGACTCACGGTCAGCCGTTGCCGTACGTCACCGCTTACGGTTTTTTTACCGCGTTTGTCAATGTGGGTGGGACAGGAGCGACGATCGCCCTGGCGCTCATCATGTGGAATTCGAAGGAGTCGGGTTACCGTAAAGTCAGCCGCCTGTCGCTGCCAACGCAGATTTTTCAAATCAACGAACCGATCTTTTTCGGTTTCCCGATCGTGCTAAATCCCGTCTTCATGATTCCTTATGTGCTCAATGCGCTGCTCCTGACGACAGGCACGTACCTGCTGATGAGTTGGAATATCATCCACAAACCGTTCGTCAATGTGCCTTGGACGACGCCTCCCATCATCGGCCATTACCTCGTCTCAGGTGGCGACTGGAAGGCGGCGGTCTGGGGTGCACTGTCCATTGTGATCGCCATGCTCGTTTACCTCCCTTTTGCGAAGGCAGCGGAACGGCAGCGGTTGAAAGCCGAAGCGGCAGGCGTCGCTCACGAATGAAGAATTCTCCACACAGGTAATGAATCGGTTCTCGAAACCATCGCTCGCGTTATTCAGTTTGTTGTGCCTCGCAAGCTCACTTTCGGCTGTGCAGCCAATTCGCCTCGCGCCCTATCCCCAAAAGGTGCGGACGTTTCATTCGTTGGACGCGCCCGCAGTCCCTGTTGCTTTGCGTTCGAACTCGATTCCGTTGCCCGTTGGAGGCATCACGGCCTCCGTTCGCGGGAGTGATGGCGCTATTTGGCTGGGCACAACCCAAGGCTTGCTCCGGCTCGATTTCTCTGCACCCGCCCCCGATCAGCGCCAGTTCATGGCAGGCAAACGCTATTTGCCCGATAATCAGGTCGATCAGCTTCTGCCGGATGAGCACGGGGGCGTCTGGGCACGAACGCGCACCGGCATTGCGCACATCGAACTTAAGCCCATGACACTCGCTCAAAAAGCTCACTTATTCGAAGAGCGCATCCGGGCACGGCACGACCGCTACGGGTTAGTGGCTGATTCCGCTCTGCTTGTCCCGGGCGACACTTCCAGCAACCGGCTTAGTGACAACGACAATGACGGGCTTTGGACTGCCATGTATGCCGCCGCAGAGTGTTTCCGGTATAAGGTCACCCGTGCTCCCGAAGCGCTTGCCAATGCCCGCAAGTCCATCGAAGCCATTTTGTTCCTTGAAGAAGTCACCGGGCGCCGCGGCTTTCCCGCCCGCTCGTTCGTTCGCAAAGGCGATCCGATGCCGCAAGGTGGAGAATGGCATTGGACCGCAGACGGACAGTATTATTGGAAAGGGGACACGAGCTCCGACGAAATTGTCGGCCATTTCTTTATCTTCAGCATCGCCTATGATCTGCTCCCGGACGCCGTTCTTAAACAGCGCATCGCGCAAACCGCGCGGCGGATCATGGACCACATCCTTGATCACGGTTACGCCCTGGTCGATCTTGATGGCAAGCCGACGACCTGGGGCTGGTGGTCGCCGGAAAAACTTGCCCACGAGCCCGACGAGCGCGCCCTCAACAGCCTCCAGTTGCTCAGTTTCCTCAAAACCACGGAGCATATCACCGGCGGCGCCCGTTACGCGGCGGAATACCGCAAAGCGGCGTTGGAATGGAAGTACCCAGATTGGATGGCGCGTGTTAACGAGTTCCGCACGGAGTTGAACTACTCGGATGAGGAGCTCGCCATGCTCCCGTTTTATTGCCTTTTTGAATACGAAAAAGACCCGGCGCTGCTGCAGGCCTATCGCAAGGCGGTGGATGCCTGGTGGGAAAACATTAAGCGCGAAGCCAACCCGCTCTGGACATTCATTTATTTCAAAGGCCGACCCGATGCCGCGGTGGATCTTTCTGCCGCAGTCTGGACGCTGTACCGCAGCCCAATGGATACCATCAAATGGAGTGTCCGAAAT
>Ga0306920_100016642_pt1 | contig 10138 bp, 7 predicted proteins | sample flu12Cox44000170_FD_204666 | JGI IMG/M metagenome (GOLD analysis project Ga0306920, IMG submission 204666) | Lab enrichment of tropical soil microbial communities from Luquillo Experimental Forest, Puerto Rico - flux4day.12C.oxic.44.000.170 (v2)... | ecosystem: Environmental > Terrestrial >...
TCCGATCGAGACGCGGGACCCGTACACCCTCATGCCGAAGATCCAAACGTACACGGCTGAAGTTGCTAATCAGGTGAGACGGGCACTGGAGGATTCCGATTCCGGCGATAACCCGATCTCTCTGTAATACCCAATCGCCAAGCTGAAGTGGGAATGAGAACTCGGAAGCCTTCGATCCCGGCAATTACGAAACCGAATCTTGAGACACGTCAAACGGGCCATTGAACGCGGTTCGGCAGTCACTTCGGGCGAAAAGGGGAGACTACTGGGTTCAGCCGGCCGGAACGTGTCTTTGCTCGACCACCTGAAGGCCGCCGCTCCGCGCCATCTGCTTCCGAGCGACCACCGGGTACCGGAGCTGCCATATCAATAAGGAGTCTTCTACCCGATTAGCGCCTTCCCGCAAACACAAAGCTTCTCAGAAAACCCCCAAAACCAGCCTTCCCTGTGTGGCCTTCATCCAGGGTGACAGACACGTCCGAACCGTAAGCCTGGGAGACAGCCTCCGTCATCCGTGAAACCGCTAGAAACCTGCCATGCGGGACGCCTGACGTTATGATGACTCGTGCAGCTCCTGTCTTTGGCCCTTGCATTTCATCCAGTGAATGAGCCAGATTACGCCGACGCAATGTGTTCTTCTCGGGCAAAACCCTGGAACGGCGATAACCTAGGCTGCATTGTGTTGACCTCCTGCGGCCCATGGGCTATCGTGTTCATGTACCGGGATAACGGAATCGCGCCATGACGATCGAACTCAAGCCTGAACATGCACAGACCATAGACCAGGCCATCCGAGCCGGTCTTATCAAAAGCGCCGATGAAGTCGTGGAGGCTGGACTGGAGGCCCTGCGGGACCGGCTCCAGGTCTCGCCCAGCTCCGTGAATCCGGAGGAGTGGATGCGCAACTTCCGCGCGTGGGCTCACAGCCACCCAACCACGACGCCTCTTCTGTCCGATGAGGCGGTCAGCCGAGGGTCGATCTATGGCGAGCGCGGCCTGTAGATGGCCACCCTCGTAGACACGAATATCCTGTTGCGTTCGGTCCAGCCCCACCATCCCCACTACACGCTGGTTGAAAGCGCATTCGCCTTTCTCCGCGCCCGAGAGGAAGCTCTTTTTGTGACCGTTCAGAACCTCATCGAGTCTTGGGCTGTAGCAACCCGTCCTTTGGGAAGCGAAAACGGTCTCGGCATGACAACCTTCGCGGCCACCAGGGAACTGGCCGCCATCAAAGACCTGTTCCCAATCCTGCCAGAACCGGCGTCAATATTCGAACAGTGGGAGAATTTGGTCACGACCTAGACTCGGGCAAGAATGCGCACGATGCAAGGTTGGTCGCAGTCATGAAGCTTCACGGCATTACCAGGGTCTTGACGTTTAACCCCACCGACTTCACCCGTTTCGAGGGTATTGAGGCAATTTCGCCGGCAAGCCTTTCTTAATCAGGCTCACATGAAAAGGGTTGGAAGCTTGAAGTCACGGACCGCAACCTTCAGTCAGGAAACCACGGAGAATTGCCGTCCAGCCCCACCATCCCCACTACGTGTGGTAAAATGTCATTTAGTTGACGATTGATTCTTCCGAGTAGGCCCGTAGCTCAGCCCGGTTAGAGCGCTACCTTGACACGGTAGAGGTCAACGGTTCGAGTCCGTTCGGGCCTACCATCAATTGCCTGTTCGTACACCCCGGCGGCCACGGGAATTTGCAGACCTAATCCACAAAAGTGTTTTGAACGGTCATTTCGGACAAAAATCGCCTGTAAGTCGGGATCATCCCGGATGGCCCACTTCAGAGATCGTGATCCAATTGGAAACTCCGTCGCTCACAAACGTCCTCGATCCGTACTTACCTATCTTGACCGGATCCGTCTCCCCGTCAATCGTGTTTCCCGGAGCCGGGCTAACCTTCAGCTTTGATCCTCCAACTACCTCCGCGACAACCACCTCCTGACCGCCGGAATAGAGATTGACGTTGATGTTCAACCCAATCCAGAAGCCGTCGGTAATCCCTGGAAGGTCCTGGGTAAAGCCAGAAGTACCATCGCATCGAACCAAAACGTTCGGCGTGTTGAATGCTTGGCTTGCGGTTGCCGGCGGTGCAGGAGGACGAGGGATCACGAGGCGCTGAATTCGCCCCTGAGGTCCAAAATTCAAGGCCTCCTCCGGAATGCCCGGCTGATAAACCGCGACTTGGGCCGAGCTACTGAGGGCACCGAAGAGCACCGAGGCGCCTTCTTCGCTGGAAACAAGGTTCGGACCTGTTTGGTTCTGGCCCAACAGGTTGAGTATGAGCCGGCTCGGAGCGCGATGTCGGATCAGTGGTGAAGGCTTCGGAACGTCTGGGGTCGGCATCCCGAAGAGGCTGTTCTGCACGAAGAAAAAGGCCGAGTTGCTTCCGAGATCGAACATCGGCACGTCGCCTTGGTTCACAATCTGAGTGTTCCCGCAATCGTCTCGAAGCGCGATCTGTACGTGGTCGAGGTCAAGGAAATCTGAGACTGGTGAAGGTGCGGGCGGCATAGCCAGGTTCACGATCGTGATCTGGCCGCCGATCATGCGAAGGTTCGTAAACTCGGCTCCACTCAGAATGGCTACCCTGGTGCGGGGCTTGCCAGGCCGCGGCCCAAATCCGGCCCACATCACGTCCTTCATTGGCCACGTTCCTGCGGGTATCTCGCATGGCGCAAGTGAGTCGTCGAACTCGAGCATCTTGCGTCCGTCCACGCCGGACATGGCGCTGATAAGTAGCTGCCAATCGGTGAAGACGTTCCCTCCCGGGATTCCCCGAGGCCGGAACACGAAGAGGTTTCCGTTCATCGTATTCTCCTAGCTATAGACTTTTGCACGCCCATCACCATACCGCAGGTGGTGCAAACAAGCAAACTTACGTAAACCGGGATTTCCGTTTTGGCACCCCGGGTGGCCAACATTATGCACCCAATCGCCTCCGCTTCTGAGTTTCTTCATCTTTTCATCCTGGCGGCTCCCGCCGGGCCCTAGGAGAGGCCAGACAAGCCCGTAACAGGGCACAGATAAACTAAGAACCGCCTCTCTCTAAAGCGATTTCTTCAACATCTCTCCGTCTTCCCCTTGATTTCAACCTATTCGCTTGCCAACCGCGCCTACCGAGTCAGCCGAAGCGCGGCGATCCGCCACCACGATACCGCCGCCCTATGGGGTGCCTTGGCGTCGAAAAAATGATGGCCGGGGGGGTAAGCGAGGCGAGGCGGGCCGGGCAGTGCGCGTAGACCCGCCCGCAATGGCACAGAGTTGGCACAGGATACACGCTGATACCCGCTGACGCTAGCGCCCTGGTGACAGAATGTGCGAAGGCTCCAGGGTATCCATCCGCACCATCGGGCGAGCCGTGGCGAGAATGGACGACTCCAGCAAGGGAAGCTAGTCGTGCTGTTCATAAGTATCACGCTAGCGGGCTGGCGCAGACCTTTAGGTCTGCGATTCCGCACGACCGGCCAACACCACACCTAAAAGGTGTGCGCCAGCCCCAGCCCCGATGGAGATATAGCGACATTTATGAACAAGACGACTAGCCATGCTCACCGATGACGGCGGCAGTCCAACACAGGCTCCGAGTTTTATGACCGAAAGCGACCTAGTAAGACCGGCAGTTATGCCCCGGCACGCCGGAGAGGTCTGGTGTTCGAGTCCCCACGGGCCAACCATGAATTACCGGGTTAGAGTTAGAGCGCACTATGCTCGCTTAGACCCACGCGGATGGGGACGTCCGGGAGGCAAAATCGGTCCTCGTCTGGGTGAGGCCCTGCAGCGGTTTCGAGGTGACCACCGTTGGACGGTTTTGAAGTGACCGTCAGAGCTAAAATAGTACTTGACATGTTATGTACCTCAAACTTAAATAAAAGGGTGCCTGTCATGCATACCGGTCGCCGCGGCGACAAGCGTCTGCATCCAACCGCTCTGTCATTCTGAGGAACGAAGCGACGAAGAATCTGCTAAATGCTATTGAGGCCTCGGCGCGACACTTCTTCAGCAACCTGCTTTGTTGCTTCTGAAAGCCGAGTGGTTTCAGTTCCAGGTGAACCGGGGTTATCCGCGGCGGGGGACGGGCTCAAGCGATAACTCAAAATGAAGGTACATCCCACGATGTTATTGAAAACAAAGGATGACCAAAATCTTCGCCGGGATATCCCTATGTTATCGAGAAAAGTATACTTAATCTTTTGAATCTAGAGATCCTATTGAAGGTGGGACACTTAGTAACACAGTCGGTACCCCGGAGCAAGGCCCTGATGAGGAAGGCATCTCCAGCGGGCCGTGCCCTGATACACCGCCATCGGGGCTTACAAGTGATTTTCGAGAGAGCGCTCTTGGGGAACAGGCATGTAGGAGGCTTCGGCGCGGAGGCACGCTTCGGAAACAAACCCAACGGAGCTAACATACAGTGTGGCAAGCAGATACAAGGATTCCGGTGAAAACAAACCCAAGCCAGCTATCTTCCGTATAATCTACGGGTTACGCCGGAAAAAGGCGCGATTTTCAGGAAATTTAAATGCTGAACGCGATTAAGGATCGCACGCATCTTTAGCTTAGTCAATGGCTTACGGAGAGAAACGGGCTCTATTTTCGGGAATCGGGGTATCCACTTAGCCCCACCAGATGAAGGGTCCAATCGGCCCGAGCACGGGGTTTCTGCGGCGGTTTGTTTGGCGCCGAAGGGCTCCTCGCTGCACGAACAAGGAGTTACCGCAACGCATTGAAGCACAACACCTGAAGCGTGGCTAGCGTAGCAGCTAGCTCGATGCCTTGCGTCCCTGCCGCACCCGAACGTTACCCCGTCAGGTGGGGCTGAGTGGATTCCCCCCTTTTGAAGGCATATCCTAGGGAACTCCTGGAGTGAAAAATCATTGCCGAGAATTGTTTTGGAACAAACCTACCGATCTCCTTGAAAACAAAGCAGACGGTTGGGAGGAATGGAGAAACAAAGCTACCGTTTGCGCGGATCACGGGGGCTCTGAAAATGGAACCACTCTTCACACGTTCGACAGGCTTTCCGGTGCAGCGGCAAACCCTTTACTTCGTCTGGGCTCGCATTTTACTCACCTCGCAATTGATCTCCGCGCCGACCAGAACAATGAAGCTGGTGATGTACAACCAGAGCATGAGAATCACGAATGCCCCTAGCGCACCGTAGGTGCCGTTGTAAGAAGCGAAGTGGCGGATGTAAAAGTTGAATCCCAGCGTGGCCGGAGTCCAGGCCACGACGACGAAAAGCGTGCCGGGAGTGAAGCAGCGCCACGGGCGCTGCAGGTCGGGCAGTGCGTGCTCAACAATGGCGACTGCCAGCGCTAGAAGCACAAGGGAAAGAATCCACCGGCCCATTAACCACAAGGTAATAACCAGAAAACTGGGACTGACTTGATTGACGAGCCAGATGCCAAGCCAGTCGCCGGCGCTGAGAAGTCCGAAAGATCCTAGGAACAGGAACGTGACGACAAATAACATGACGAAGGCCAAACCCAATCTTTTCCAAAAGCTCCGGGTCTCCTGAAGCCCGTAAACTACGTTTAACGAATACATCAGATTCATGAACCCCGCACACACCGCCCAAGCCGTGCCCAGTATACCGATGGAAAGAAAACTCTGCCGACCGCGCATCAGGCTGGTCACGGTAGCCAAGACAAGGTGCCGAGACCCTGGAGGCAAGTCGTGGGTGATCCAAGCCAGGAATTCATTCCAGAGACCCGTGAGAGGCAGGCTCCCCACGAGAGCTGCAAGGGAAATGAGAAAGGGGAAAAGTGCGAGAACGAAGTAATAGGACGCTTGGGCGGCCAGGCCGGGCACGTTGTCAACGTCGATCTCTCTCCATACACGCTTGGCAAGCTCTATGATCGAAAGGCGGCCTTGCTCGCGTGAGCGCGAAGCCGGCACCGCTGGCGGTGGGATTTCTGGCTTCGGCGGCGAGACCCCTAGAGACCCTGTCACTGGCGTTGGCTCCTCGACCCTAGCCGCGACCTGGGGTTGCACCAGAGCAGCTGGAGGACCTAACGAGGACTGCCCGACCTGCTCCGGGCGTCCTCGAGCCGGCAAAGGTTCCTGCGGTGGAGATCCAGGCATAAAGGCCAAGAACAGCGACGAGAAGAAACGCGGAAGTCTGCAGGCGGCCTGCCGCTTCACGGCCACTCGACCCAGATTCTAGTCGCCCGCAGTCACGAAGTCAAACGCCTAGACTTCTAGTCCGCTTAAGGGTGGTCGAGCTGGACGCGAAACGTACGAGAGTAATCTAACCCATTTTCATGCTGGGCAGCGAACGTCGTTAACCGCGGCTTCGGATTCCGCATCGCGATTCTCAAACGGTGAGTGTTTACGATTTCAGTCGAGCGATTCATTGTCGCTATCGGAGCAAGTGTAGCGCAGGGCTTGCCGTTTAAGCCCTGCGGCTTTTCAAGGTCTTCGTCTCACGTGAGGGTCCGGAAATCAGAAGGCAACGAAACGGAAGGCCGCAGGGTTACAATTCGAACCCTGCGCTACAGGTGGCGTCTCGCCTTGTGTTTTTCCCTGCCCCTGAGTTTATCACCGCGATGGACCGCACTTAGCGCAGCAACTCTTCCAGACGCACCGCCTCGTCTGTCTTCTCGTCGCGGTATTTGATGATAATCGGCGTATAGAGGGATAGGCCCCATTCCTTGCCTCGCCCGCGGGTCACATTGCGCGCTCCCGGCACCACTACTGCGCCGGGCGGTATGCTGAGCGGCTGGTCGCCATCGCGGCGGTAGACGCTCTCACGCACCAGGTCGTAGACGGGGGTCGATCCGGTGAGGATGACTCCCGCCGCCAACACAGCTCCCTGGCGAACGACGGTTCCCTCAAAGACCCCGCAGTCGCCGCCCACCAGCACGTCGTCTTCGATGATCACCGGCAGCGCGCCCACCGGTTCCAGCACGCCGCCAATCTGCGCCGCCGCACTCAAGTGCACGCGTTTGCCGATCTGCGCGCAGGAGCCGACCAAGGCGTGCGAGTCGATCAACGTGCCGTCATCCACGTAGGCGCCGACGTTCACGTACATGGGCGGCATGCAGGTGACGTTCTTCCCCACGTAGCAACCGTCTCGGATCGAGGAGCCCCCGGGCACGATGCGGAGATTATGTCCCGGTAGGATTTGCTTCAGGGGATAGGTGTGCTTGTCGTAGAAGGGCAAGCCAAGGCCGGCCATCTCCACGATTCGCCCGACGCGAAAGCCCAGCAGAATGCCCTTCTTGACCCAGGCATTCACCCTCCAGCCGACGGATGTTGGCTCAGCGGCGCGGACACGCCCTTGGTTCAGCGCAGCCTTGAATTCATCAAAAGCTTCGTAGTATTCCCCACCGTAGTGGCTGGTCGGGCTGGCGAAGAGTTCCTCGATTCGATTCTGCAGTTCCATGAGAAACCAGCGGCTAGTGGTTAGTGCCAGTGGCTAGTCACTAGCCGTCCCGTTCGAAAGGCGCGGTGGGCTGGCGCAGACGTTCAGGTCTGCGTTCTGTCTGTCATATCTCGCAGACCTCCCGACTTCATCGGGACAAGTTGCGGTTTGCGCCAGCCCTTTATTGCGATGTTCACGAACAAGACGACTAGCAACTAGCCACTCGCCATGGCCTTCCGAAGCCTCTCGATCGCCGAACGCAAGACAGCTTGCACTTCCAGCATCGCCGCCTCATCCTTATATTTCTGGCGCGGCCAGAAAAAGCCTCGCAGTCCGTCCTTCCTGCGGCGCGGGACTACGTGGATGTGGAGGTGTGGCACGCTCTGGCTGACACGGTTGTTGATGGCCACAAAAGATCCCTCCGCTCCCAATCCTTGTTCCATAGCAGCCGCCAGCAGTTGAGCATTCGAGAATAGCACCCCTAGCAGCTCAGCGGGGATGTCTGCCAGGGTCTCCAGGTGACGCCTGGGAATCAGAAGGCAGTGACCGGGGAACAGCGGACGATGGTCGAGGAAAGCTAAGGACAGATCGTCCTCGAAAACCGTGTAATCCTTCACTTCACCCGTCACAATGCTACAGAACGCGCAGTGCATGGCCTTCGTTTTTGGGCCTTACCGACACTGTCGACGATCGCAAGATTTGCCACTAGTGTCCTGTAACTGAGGTCCAATCATGATTCGGGCTCCAGGGTTGCGAGCAGAGCCGCGAAGCGGCGAAATATCTTAGCTCAGGGCTCGACCCCTGGGTTGGATGGCTCTCAACCCGCCTTCGGCACCCCTCTCCCGCTCGAGCGGGAGAGGGAAAGGTGAGAGGGAAGGTGCGCCAACCCACGGCTTAACGCCGTGGGCTAAGTAAGTTATGGCGCTCCTTCGGAGTATGCTGCGAGCTTCGGTTACAGGACACTCGCGCGTCGTCGGTCAGAAGCTTCGACGCAACTGCTACGGCTTGCCGTCGTCCGGGGGGCCAGGGCATTGCCGGTCAGCGGGACGTTTTTGCAGCTGGGCTTCCCAATAAAGCCTCAGGTCGCGAAGAGTAACCTGCAAGTCGTACTGAGGTTGCCAGCCCACGCCGTACCGGGCTTTGGACGGGTCGCCCCAGATGACCGGCGATTCCTTAGAACGCAACCTGGTGTCGTCAACGGCCACCTGGATAGGTTGGGACGCCAACGCGAGGAGGCAGTGCAATATTGACTCGATCGAGACGGAAACACCCGAACAGAGTTGGTACACTTCGCCGGCTTCACCGTTTTCCAACAGCAGGTAGTAGCCGCGCACAATGTCGCGGACGTCGCTGAAATCGCGCCTCACATTGAGATTGCCCACCCTCACTTGGGGTGACCGCAGGCGCAGGTCAACCTCCGCTACCTGACGGGCGAAGCCTGAGCAGACGTAGCTCGACATCTGCCGCGGCCCGGTGTGATTGAAAGGCCGCACGCGAACGACAGGTAATCCGTAGGCTTGGAAAAACTGCAGGGCAAGCATCTCGGCGGCCGCCTTGCTTCCCGAATAAGGGCTGATAGGCCGCAGGGGTGCGTCTTCGCGCAAGGGGACGTCCGGGGTGTCCGTAGCGCCGTAGACCGCCACGGAGCTGACGAACAGGAACCGACTGTCGATCCCGAGGTCGCGCCAAGCGCAAAGCAGGTTCAGCGTGCCGGTAAAATTGACGTCGTAGGCGAGCTTCGGATTCTGAAAGGACTCCTGCGGAGAGGAGATGGCGGCCAGATGATAAATACGTTGAGGCCGTATGTCTTCCAAGACGTGGCGCAGCCGGACGGGGTCCAGCAGATTACCCCGTTCGATACGCACGTCGTTCTGGACATGTTCGGGAATCGAGGTGCGCTCCCCCGCCCGATCAAGGACCACCACCTCCTGACCTCGACGGAGCAGGTATTCCACCAGGTGGGAACCTGCAAACCCAGCGCCGCCGGTGACGAGCGCCCTCATGACAAGCTCGGCGCGAAAGAGGGAGTTGGACAGCCATCGCGCACCCGGGCCAGGTCAGCATCGACCATCATCTGAACCAAACCTTCGAAGCCGACGGTCGGCTCCCAGCCCAACTCGAGCCTGGCCTTCGAGTAGTTCCCCCTCAGATGATGCACTTCAGCCGGCCTCAGGAGAGCGGCATCCAGTTCCACGTGGTCGCGATAGTCCAAGCCCACGTGGCTGAATGCGACTTCCAGCAGGCGACGCACCGAGTGGGTGATGCCTGTAGCGACCACGTAGTCCTGCGGCTTGCCCTGCTGCAGCATCAACCACATGGCACGAACATAGTCCCCGGTGAATCCCCAGTCGCGCTCCGCATCCAAGTTGCCCATCTTCAGAGTCTTCTGCTGCCCCAGCTTGATTCGAGCGACGCCGTAACTCACCTTGCGGGTAACAAATTCCAGCCCACGACGTGGCGACTCGTGGTTGAAAAGTATTCCGGAACAAGCGAAGAGTCCATAGCTCTCCCTGTAATTAACAGTTATCCAGTGTCCGTACAACTTCGCGACGCCGTAAGGGCTGCGAGGATAGAACTGCGTGTTTTCGCTTTGGGGCGTCTCACGAACCATGCCAAACATCTCGCTCGAAGAAGCCTGATAGAAGCGAGCCTTGGAGTTGACGAGACGGATCGCCTCCAGCATACGGGTGACACCTAAGGCCGTGAATTCACCGGTCAGCACGGGCTGATTCCAGGAAGTGGGAACAAACGACTGCGAGGCCAG
>Ga0306920_100016643_pt1 | contig 10137 bp, 7 predicted proteins | sample flu12Cox44000170_FD_204666 | JGI IMG/M metagenome (GOLD analysis project Ga0306920, IMG submission 204666) | Lab enrichment of tropical soil microbial communities from Luquillo Experimental Forest, Puerto Rico - flux4day.12C.oxic.44.000.170 (v2)... | ecosystem: Environmental > Terrestrial >...
ACGGCCTGGGCCGTCTGCGCCTGGTAGGCGGCCTGCTGGGCCGCGGCCATCTGCTGCGCCTGCGCGCTGAGCTGCTGCGCCTGCGCGACCATGCCGGGAGCGGCCTCGACCATGTCCCGCATGTCCTTCATCCGCTTGAACATTCCCATTGGTAGTACTCCTGTCGTTTTCAGGCCGCAGCGCCGTCACTCGTCGTTGGCGACGCGGCCTGAGCCCCTGTTTGCTGGCTGCGGGCCGACCGGCCCGCGCATGCACATTTCTAAGCCGGGGGGCCCGCCGGGCACCTGAGTAAGGGCTACTCAACTCCGCGGCGCGCGGGTTACTTAGGCGGTGCGCACCCCTCACGCCGGGCCGTCCGGGCGGGCCGGGTTGCCGGGGATATGCGCGGACAGGTCAGGAGCGCAGCACCCGGGCCAGCTCGTCGCGGCTGGTCACGCCAAGCTTGGTGTAGACGTTCTGCAGGTGGTTGTCCACGGTCCGCACCGACAGGACCAGCCGGCCGGCGATCTCCCGGCTCGATGCGCCGGCGGCGGCCATCGACGCGATCTCCCACTCGCGCCTGGTGAGCCGCTCCGTTTGGGTGCCGAACGAAATGCCCGGGGTCCGCACGTCGCCGCACAGCGCGGCGAGTTCCCCGGCTCGCCTGGTCATGGCGGCGGCGGGGCGGGGATGCCCGTGGGAGCGATAGCCCTCGGCCGCGGCCAGGTACGCCTCGGCGGCCAGCAGGCAGGCCCCGATCCCCTCGAAGGCGTGCCCGGCGGCCTCGAGGCCCGGGGCGCTCGAGGCGGCAAGCGCGGCGGCGTGGCCGGCCAGCGCGGGCACCAGATCGCCGTCGGTGATCTCGGCAAGGGCGGCCAGCCGCGGGGCCACGGAACCCGGCTGCCCGAGGCGGGCGATGTCGTGCAGCACCCGGGCCTCGGCGATGCGCAGCGTGGCGGCCGAGGCCCGGTCCGCGGCCGCGGCCAGGATCCCGGAGGCCTGGGAGAGTTCCCCGGTCGCGACGCACAGCCAGGCCCGGCTCCGGTCGATCAGGTCCGGCTCGTAGATCAGCATCGAGCCCACCGGAAGTTTGTCCCGTTCGGCGGCGGCCGCCGCGGCCCGCTCGGTATGCCCGCTCATCGCCATGGCCATGGCGAGCCCCGCCAGGGACCAGCGCAGCGCGGCCTCGTCGTGGATATCCCGGTTGACCGACGTGCTGTCCAGGAAGGCCTTCGACGCCCGGGCGAGCTGGCCCTGCTCGATCAGCACCAGCCCGGCCAGCAACAGCCACGTCGCCATTCCCTCCTTGTCCCCGGCGGTCAGGCTGGCCTGGTACCCGGTCATGGCGTCGGCCTCGGCCCGGGCGAGGCGGCCGCCCGCGGCGTGACCGAACACCGCGCCGATCAGCTGCGCCTCCGGGAGCTAGGCGAGGCCGCTGGCCCGGCGAGCGCTATCCAGGCCGCGGTAGGCGACCGGCACTGACTCCTCGCTCCGGCCGAACATCGCCAGGGCGATCGAGGACACTAAGGCACCGCGGCTGATCATCACGTCGTCTTCGCTGGCGAGCAACGGCGCGGCGGCGGCCAGGGCGCCCTCGAGGTCCGGCTCGAAGACCTTGATCGTGGCGAGCCGGCCGAGCAGCTGGCGGCGGGGCGCCGGGTCGGTGATGACCGCCAGGGCCTCATCCAGGACCGCCGTGGCCCGGCCGGGGTCGGCGAGCAGGTTGTGGAAGTTGTGCGCCCGCGCGTTGGCGATGCGGGCCAGTTCGGCGTCGGTCCGGCAGCGCGGCACCATGGCGGCGAGGACGGCCTCGGCCTCCGCGTGCCGACCGGACCGGAACCTGGCCTCGCCGAGCACCAGGCCGGCGTCGACGCCGCCGCCCAGATCCAGTGAGGCCTGGGCGAGCCGGGCGGCGAGATCCAAGTCGAACATGTCGCTGGCCCGCCGCGCGGCCCGGCTCAGCAGCAGCGGTTCCCCGGCTCCCCCGGAGTCGAGCTGCCAGCGGCCCAGGCGCAGCAGGTCCTCCCGGCGCCGGGCGCCGGTCCCCTCGATGGCGGCGGCCAGCGCCAGGGAGATCCGCCGTAGCCGGACCGGGGCAGGCTCTGCCGCAGCGCCTCGCCGTAGACCGGATGGGCCAGCCGGGCCATCGTGCGCCGCCCGTCCTGGTCCACCTGCACGAGGCCCTGGGCCTCGGCGTCCTCCAGGCCGGCCGCGTCGGTGATCTTTTCCAGGACCGGGACGCCGAGCGGCTCGCCCGCGGCGAGCAGTTCGACGACGGCGACGGTCTCGGGTGCCAGCCCGGACAGCCGGGCCGCGACCAGCTCCACCAGGCGGCCGGGGGCGGTGAGCGGCTGCCGCAGCGACCAGATCCCGCCGGTCTCGCTCAGCGCGCCGCTGTCGACCGCGCCGATCAGCAGCTCACGCAGGTACAGGGCGTTGCCCTGGCTCACCTCCCAGAGCCGCCGGACGGTGCCGGCGGCGACGTGCCCGTCCAGCACGGCGGCGAGTACCGCCTCGGTTTCCGCCTCGCCCCAGGTGCCGAGGTCGATCCGCTCCGCCAGCCCGTCCTTCCACAGCGCGGTCACCGGTTCCGGGGCCGGGCCGGGGGTCCGCACGCTGGCCAGCACGCTGCAGGCCCCCTTCTGGACCAGCTGGTGGACCAGTGCGGCAGAGCCCTCGTCGAGGAACTGGGCATCGTCCACGACCAGGAGCAGCTTCCGGTCCGTCCCGGCCCGCTCGAGGATGGCATCGCTGGCCCGGCGCAGCAGCCCCAGCAGGTCACCCGGCGAATATCCGGCCTCGGGCAGGAATGGCGCGAACGGGCCGAACGGAATGGCCGCCGTCGCACGGGACGCGACCGCCTGGGCCGTGCTGAAGCCCAGCCGCGCGGCCGATTTGGCCGCCTCGGAGGCGAGCCGGGTCTTGCCCACGCCAGCCGACCCGGCCAGCACGAACGCGGCGGGCTCCGGGTCCCTCAGCCCGGCGAGGATCCGGCCCATCTCGGTGTCGCGCGACATGAGCGGGATCTCGCCGGTCAGCGTCCCTTTCACTGCCCGTAGTTTCGCATTCCGGGCGGCTCACTGCCACAGCTCCCGGCACCCCATTCCGCCCCGTTTACCTGCGGCGCAGCTGCCGAGGGCGGTGCTGCCCTACGTCAGTAGCAGTTCGGTCAGAGTGACCGGGCGCAGCTTTCGTCTGGCCAAGCCGCGCAAGATCGTAGGCAGGGCGGTCACGGTGCCGGGATGCCCCAGATGCATGCTTATGATCGAGCCTCGCCGCACTGCGCCGAGGACATTGGCTACGACGGCTTCGGGCCCAGGGTCGGTGTAGTCGAGGGAGTCCACGTCGTAGGACACGCAGGTCTGGTAGCCAACCTTACGGGCCTGCCTCTCGATCAGCGGTGTTGCGTAGTGCGTCTGCGAGGGCCGGAACCAGCGGCCGATCGATCCGGTCAGGGTGTGGAGCCGACGGGCGCATTCCGCGATCTCCGCGTGGGCGCCCGCGGCGCCCATGGCTGCGATGTCCAGGTGGTGCATGGTGTGATTGCCCAAGTCGTGGCCGCCGCGCAGGATCCGGTGTGCCATCTGCGGGTACTGCAGGAGCCAGGTCCCGACGGCAAGCACGGTGACCCGTGCGTCGGCGCGTTCTGCTTCGGCGAGCAGCGCGTCGGCCATCGGCACGGGCCCCTGACCGTGGAAGGTGAGCGCCACCTGGGCGCGTCTGCGTGATCCGTGCACGACCTGACGCCCGAGTCTTGTGGCCGTGTCGGGTTGCGTGCTCGCCGACGCCGACGGTTCCGGAGCCGTGGATGCGGGGCGGCTGCCCCCGGCGGGCGCACTTCGCTGCGGGGTGCTCGCGCAGCCCGCCAGTCCGGCTCCGGTGGCGGCGGCACCGGCGATGAGCAAGAACTTCCGCCGCTCGATAGGCACGAGCAGAACAGTACTCATTCCCGGCCGGTCTCACCGCCGATCCGTGCTGCGCTGTGCATGCCCCGCCGACCGCTGATTCGATCGCCAGGCACCTGTCAGCGCCGTCGGGGCTTGCAGGGCCGGTTCGTTGACCGGCCGATGGGCGCTGAGGGCCGGCGCCAAGGGCCGGCGCTGCTGGCTTGGTCCTGTCGACGGCCAATTCTGGGCAGCTAGGGGTAAAAACCGGCCTACATTCGGCCGTGGGGGCCGCGAGGCCGCCCGTCTTCGCTAGGGTGCACGCCGTGGGCGTCCGTCTCGCTGGGGGCAGCCCCCGCTGCGACACCCGAACGATGGCTGCGCAACTGGCCATTGCCGTCGCCGTGGGGTTGATTGGCGGCTGCTCCTCGGCGGTGCCTCACGGGGCCTCGCGGACACCGCTGGCTTCTGCGGCGCCTGATTCCGCCAAGCCAAGCCCAGGGCCCTCGGGGTCGTCGCCGGTGAACGTGTATGCCCACATTGCCGTGGGGATGATGAACCCGAAGTGGGCTCGCGATCCGTACCGGGTTTATGTGCCCAACAGCCTCAGCGACACCGTCAGCGAAATCAACCCGCGCACGTATAAGGTCATCAGGACCTTCGCGGTGGGCGGGCAGCCCAATCACATCACCCCGTCCTGGAACGGCTCGGTGCTGTGGGTCAATAACACCGACGGCTATGGCCTCACCCCAATCAGCCCGAAGACCGGCCTGCCCGGGCGGCCGGTGCCCGTCGCCGACCCCTACAACTTGTACTTCACCCCCGACGGCAACAACGCGCTGGTGATGGCCGAGGCGCTGGCCCGGATCGACTTCCGCGACCCGCATACCATGCGGCTGCGGTACTCGATGCCAGTGCCGTGCGCCGGGGTGAACCACCTGGACTTCACCGCCAACGGGCACTCTGCGGTGGCCAGTTGCGAGTTCAGCGCGAGATTGTTGTGGATCAACTTGCGGGAGCGCCGGGTGGTACGAACGCTCACGCTGGGGAAGCCGATGAGTGCCCCGACGACCGCGCCCGGGCCGGGGTACAGCATGCCCCAGGACGTGCGCCTGTCCGCCAACGGCAAGATCTTCTATGTGGCGGACATGGCCGCCAACGGGATCTGGCTCATCAACGCCCACACCTTCAAAGTGATCCGCTTCCTGCATACCGGCGCTGGCACGCACGGCTTCATGGTCGGCCGCAACGGAAAATACCTCTATATATCCAACCGGTTTGAGGGCTCAATCTCGGTGCTAGACATGGCGACCAACAAGCTGATCCATAAGTGGTGGATCCCTGGAGGCGGCTCGCCGGACATGGGCGGGATCTCCCCCAACGGCAAGGTGATGTGGTGGAGTGGCCGCTACAACGGGGTGATCTACGCGATGTCCACCCGCACCGGCCGGTTGCTAGCCAAGATCCCGGTCGGAGCGGGACCGCACGGCGTCTGCGTATTCCCGCAACCGGGGCGGTACTCGCTTGGCCACACCGGAAACTTCCGCTAGCCGCAGCGTAAGCCGCCCGCGGTGGATACCAGCATGGTGATGAACCGCCACACCAGGCCGGTGGCCATGCTGATGGCACTGGCCGCCCTGACCGCTGGCTGCGGCACCGCCGACCATCCGGCTGCCGCTGCGGGCACCCTCCAGCCGCCCCCTTCCCTGGCCACCGCCATGACCACCGCCACTGGGGAGTGGGCGGTCGCGGTGCTGGGCGGATCGGCGGCCAGCCACAACAACTTCTGGCAACTGTTCGCCCGTCCGGCCCGGACCAGCACCTGGCGCCTGGTGACCCCACCTGGGGTGGCCAGTAACGGTGGCCTGGTCATCGCTACCCCCGGCGCGGGATCCGTCGTGGCCGGGTTCCGGCCCAGCCAGCGCCTGGCGTTCTCCCCCCTGGCCATTACCCGCGACAACGGCACCGCCTGGTCACCGGGCCTCCTCGACGCTGGCCTGGCCAATGTCCCCGGCGCACTCGCCGCCGCGCCCCGCAGCGGCCGCCTGCTCGCCCTGCTCACCAACGGCACCGCGGAGCTCTCTGAGACAGGAGGAACGCACTGGGCCCGCCTGGCCACCCTGCACTCTTTGACCAGCTCGGCCGCTGGCCGGCGGTGCGGGCTCCGAGGCCTGTCCGCCGTCGCGTTCAGCCCGCTGGGGACGCCGCTACTCGCCGGGACCTGCAGCCATCGCAGCACGGTCGGCATCTTCGCGTTCACCGGGGGCGCCTGGCACCTGGCCGGCCCAGCGCTCCCAGCCTCCCAGCCCGGCCAGCCCACCAGGGTGCTCAGCCTGACCGTTGCCGGCAACGGTGAGACCGCGTTGCTCGCGGTCGGCGCCCGCCGGGACACCATGCTGCTGGGGGCGTGGTCAACCCGCAGCGGCCGGTGGGCGCCGTCACCATCGTTGCCGCTGGGCGGCGCGCAGGTGGCATCCGTTTCCGTCGGCCCCCGCGGGACGATAGGAGTGGTACTCAACGGGCGCGCCGGGGTAATCATCCGCCCAGGCACAGGCTGGCAGTGGCTGCCATTCCTGCCCGTCGGTACCCAGGCTCTCACCCCGGGCCCGGGCCCGCTGGTGGACGCGCTCGCCGCCGCAGGAACGACCTTTACCGACTGGGCGTGGACTCCCGGCTCCGCCGCATGGGCCAAGAAGCAAACGCTGCACGTCCGAGTCCATTACGGTTCCTCGGGCTCGGCCACAACATCGTCGCGATCTCGTTGGCTGCGGGTTCCTCCACCCGCTGATCGAACGGCGATGGCCGCATCCTCGGCGTTCGCGGTGGCGCACTAGGGTGGCGCTGTGCCGGGGATGAACTCGGGCGTCAGTGTCGACAACCCCTTGGTGGTCGCGGCATTCAAGTCGGCGCTGGCGTACCAGGGGATCATCGCCGTGACGATCTTCGCCGTGCTGGGGTCGGCCTGGGTCATCATCCGGGCACGGCGTCCGGCGGCACCGCAGGCCGGAGACCCGGCAGCCGCGGCTGATTCACGCGCGCCTGTCGTCGCGGAGCCCGCCTCGCGGCAGTTGCTCCGGTTGGGGTTCGGTAGCTTGTGGGTCCTCGACGGCATCCTGCAGGCTCAGCCGAAGATGGCTGTCGGGCTGCCCTCGCAGGTCATCGAGCCCGTCGCGGCCAGTTCGCCGAGGTGGGTGCAGCACCTGGTGAACTGGGCCGGCGTCACCTGGTCGTACCACCCGATGCAGGCCGGGGCGTCGGCGGTATGGATCCAGATCGGGATAGGCATCTGGCTTTTGGCCGCCTCACATGGCCCGCTATCGCGGTTGGCCGGGCTTGCCAGCCTCAGTTGGGGACTGGTGGTCTGGGTCTTCGGCGAGTCCTTCGGCGGGATCTTCGCCCCAGGCCTGACCTGGCTGTTCGGTGCCCCCGGTGCCGCACTGATCTACTGTGTGGCCGGCGGGCTGATCGCCCTTCCCGAACGAACCTGGCACAGCCCCCGCGTGGGCCGCGGCCTCCTCGCCGGGCTTGGCCTGTTCCTGGCCGGCATGGCGGTGCTGCAGGCCTGGCCAGGCCGCGGATATTGGCAGGGGACCTGGCACGGCCAGCCGGGCACCCTGGCAGGAATGACCTCGCACGGCCAGTCGGGCACCCTGGCAGGAATGACTGCTTCAATGGCATCGACGCCACAGCCGCATTTCCTGTCCGCGTGGATCACCGCCTTCACCGGCTTCGACGAAGCGCACGGGTTCGCGGTCAACCTGTTCGCCGTGGCCGCGCTCGCGGTGATCGGCGGGATCTTCCTGACCGGGCGGCCGCAGCTGGTCCGTCCGGCAGTCATCGCCTTTACCGTCTTGTGCCTCGCGGACTGGGTCTTGATCGAGGACTTCGGCTTTTTCGGCGGCCTGGGCACCGACCCCAACAGCATGATTCCCTTCGCCCTCCTGGCAATCAGCGGGTACGCCGCCCTGACTACCAAGCCCGTGCCGGCCACGGAACCGGTCGGCCCGCCGGCGCCGGGCTGGCGGAACAGGTTCGCCCCGGCGTCGTTCCGCCACGCAAGCCTTTCGTCGATTGTCTCGATCGGCGCAGTCGGCCTGATCATCCTTGGTGCGGCGCCAATGGCCGCCGCCCAGGCGAACCCCAACGCTGACCCGATCCTGGCCGAGGCCATTGCGGGGCCCACCGCGCAGCTGAACTTCCCCGCCAAGGGCTTCGCGCTCACTGACCAGCACGGCCGGACGGTGACCCTGGCCAGCTTGCGCGGCAAGGTGGTACTGCTGACGTTCCTTGACCCGGTGTGCACCACCGACTGCCCGCTGATCGCCCAAGAATTCCGCGCCGCGGGGCAGCTCCTCGGTGCCGACTCACACCAGGTGGAGCTGGTCGCGATCGTGGCCAACCCCATCTATCACCAGGCCGCCGACATCTGGGCGTTCGACCGCGAGGAGCACCTGCGCCAGGTGCCGAACTGGCTATACCTGACTGGGACGGTGCCCCAGCTACGGCATGTGTGGGCCGAATACGGGATCGCGGCCCTGGTCCCGACCGCAGGCTTCATGGTCGGCCATGGTGATGTCGCGTATGTGATCGACCAGGCCGGGCACGTCCGGGCGGAGCTCAACACCAATCCGGGGCCCGGCACGGCCGCCACCAAGTCGTCGTTCGCGGTCCTGCTCGCCAACGCTGCCCGGCAAGTGCTGAGGCCTTGACAGGCTAGGCCTCGGCCAGGCGGAGGGCGCCCGTTAGCCGATTACCCGGATCCGCGCGGAATCGGTGTACCGGGCCCGGCCGAAGTACATCACCTTGGCCAGCGCCCACCGCTCGGCTCCCGGCCGCGCCTCGGCGGGCACCGTCACTGCGTAGTCGAGCGTGATCGTCTCACCGGGGCCGGCGGTGAACCCGCGGGTCCAGGGCCTGGCCATGTGCCAGGTGCCGAAAGGCGACAGGAGCTGGGACTCGCCGCGGATCCTACTGGCCGTCTGGTTGGCAACCCGCACGGCCAGCGCGGCGCACGCGCCGGGTGCTACCTCCAGCACGGCCGGTTCCAGCGCCACCTCGAGTTCGGCTTCCCGGGCCTGGAGGTCGGCCACGAGCAGGGCGTCGCGTTCGGCGCGGGGCATGTTCCGCGACGGCGGGGGCGGCTCGCCGACGGTGACCAGCACGGTGTCCTCCAGTACCTGGCCGAGGTCGCCGGGGATCCGGGCGGACACGAAGTACCGCCCCGGACCAGTGCCGGGCAGCGCCACCACCGCCAGCTCCCAGCGCGCGCAGCCGCCCGCGCCGAGCGCGTACCGCATCGGCCCAAGAGCGCCGCCCGGCCGGGTCACCGCCAGGCCGGGCGGGACGTCGAGGGTCACCTCGCCCGCCCCGCCACCGGGCCCGCACGCGACCGACAGGCGCAGCCGGCCCGGCCCGGGCGGGGCGCCTTCGGGCCGCGGGTCATCGAGCGTGATCTGGCCGGGGGACAGGTGCACCGCGACCGGGAGGTTCCCGGCGGGCGCGGGGCCCTTGCCGTGCAGCCAGTACCGGGTGAACACCGGCTGGGCCGGCTCCGCGCCCGGTGCCTCGGGGGCACTTATCACGAAAGACGTGCGCTCTGGCGCCAGATTTGCGCCGGTTTGTCCGACGGATTCTCGTGATATCACGGGTTTCAGCGGGACGGGCACCGCGGTGCGGGCCGTCACCGTGACCACGCTGGCTGGTGGCACCGGGATCAGGGCGGCACCGGCCACGATCCTGGCCCCGGTCCCGGCCACGGCCCCAGCCACGATCCCGGCCACGGTCCCGGTCACGGGCTCGGCTTCGGTGAGATCGGTCAGCTGGGCGGCGGTGATCCCGGGCAGCAGGCTCACCCGCGCCGGGGGCCCCGCAGGCAGGTCCCCGGCGTCGCGCAGCCGGATGGTCACGCCGTCCTCCCGCCGCGGCCGTCCGGGCTGGCCGCTGGCCAGCGGGTTGCCGCAGGGCTTGAGCGCCGAGAGCAGCGCCGCCGGGCGGGCCCGGCCCGGCGTGCCGACCTCGCCGAGGCTGGCCGACGCGGGCAGCGGGCCGTCGTGCCAGCCGGTTTCACAGGCGAGCAGGTCATGGTTGTACTCCTGGCCCATCACCACGAACCCGGCGGCGCGCCAGTCCCCGGCGCCTGCGGCGAGGGCATAGCGGAACTCATGGCTCCAGTGCTGCCAGCCGAAGCTGCTGCCGTCGGGCGCCGTGCGCCGGTCCCCGTCGATCCACACCCCGGCCGGCCAGGACGAGCAGGCGCGCATGAGCGATATCCACA
>Ga0306920_100016645_pt1 | contig 10137 bp, 7 predicted proteins | sample flu12Cox44000170_FD_204666 | JGI IMG/M metagenome (GOLD analysis project Ga0306920, IMG submission 204666) | Lab enrichment of tropical soil microbial communities from Luquillo Experimental Forest, Puerto Rico - flux4day.12C.oxic.44.000.170 (v2)... | ecosystem: Environmental > Terrestrial >...
GTCGCGCCCGCGGCGCCGGTCGCGCCCGCGCTCCCGGTCGTGCCCGCGCTCCCCGTCGCGCCAGCGGCGCCGGTCGCGCCCGCGCTCCCGGTCGTGCCCGCGCTCCCCGTCGCGCCGGAGGCACCCGTCGTACCGCCGCGTCCGGCGGCGCCGGTGGATCCGCCGGGCCCGGCGTCCTCACCGACGCCGGCGCCCTCCGGCGATGAGCACGAGCCCATGCCGAGGCCGGACAGCAACAGCGCGGACAGAGTCAAAGCGAGTCTCGCCTTCATGGGACGCTCCGGGGTGGGGGAGAGCTGACGGAGGGGGCCGACGGACGCGCGCCGACGGGCGTTGGGGTGCGCGCCGCCCTTATCTCATCGAGGCCAGAGCGCCACAAGATCGGCGCACCGCGTGGAACAATCGCAATTCGCCGCGTTCATTTAAGCGCTGTGATCGCAGTCAGTTAGCGATCGTCACGCGAGACGCTGGCTGGGCGCGGTAAACTGAAGGCCCAAAAAAGCCGAGGGAGGAGCCCATGGCAATCTTTGCGAAGAAGCAGGATGGTGACCACAAGGTCGGCGGGGAGATCGGTGGGATGCCCGCGGCGATGCCGCCGTCGTCGGCATCGGGTTCGAAGGGGTACGGAATCGGCGAAGCGATCCAGCTGATGAGGACGCTTCCAGTCGATCAACACCCGGACCTCGTGGTGCGGGTCGTGCGCGCGACGCTCGGTTCGCTCAACGTGCACCTGCCGGACATCATCGAGGACGCGACGAAGAAGCAGAAGGCCGTGCAGGACCGCATCGCGGCCGTGCACGCCCAGGTCGCGGATCTCGAGAAGCAGCTGGAGGCGCACCGCCGCGACATCTCGGGCCTCGAAGCCGACCTGAAAGAGACGACCAGCGTGAAGGAGCGGCTGCAGATGGCGGAGAAGCTCGCCGCCACGACCGGGCTGCCGGCGCCGGCGGGCGGGGCGGCCCACCATCCGACGCCGCCCGTCGGATCGACGACGATCCTAGGGGTGGGAACGTCCTCGACCGCCAACAAGCCGTCGTAGTTGCCGTCGTAGTTTCGAGATCCTAAAAGGATCTTGAAGGTCCCGACGCTGTAGCGCCGTCGGTGGGGGACGACCACCAACCGACCGCGTCCGACTTATGTTCTGCCTTGAGGGAGCCGACGGTGGCGGGCGGGGTCTGGGGTTGAATGGGACCGCTGGGGGGCGCGATCGCGGGCGTGTTGGCGACGGCCCTCGGCGCCGGTGCGCCGGTCGTTCCGCTGGACGCGCCACTCCCGCCCGACGCGCCCGCCGTGACGACGGGAGCCGGCGAGACCGCGGCGCTCGCCCTACCGAGCGCCCCTGGTGACGCGGCGCAAGGGGTGCTGCCGGCGATCCCGCAGGACGCGCGCGACAAAGAGACGCTCAAGCCGATCGGCCCCCGACCGCATCCCTACCTCGCGCTCATCGAGACCGCGCTCGCGGTGGCCGGCGGGGTGGTCTGGTACTACCGCGACCTCACGTTCAACTCGGTAGACTTCGACTACAACTGGAGCTGGCACACCTGGAACGAGAAGCTGATCACGTTCCAGGCCGACCGCCTCGACGACAACCACTTCGACACCAACGTCTTCTGGCACCCGTTCGACGGGACGGCGATCTACCTCATCGGCCGCGGCAACCGGCTCAGCCCTGGCATATCGCTCCTGATCACGGCGGTCATGTCGGTGTTCTGGGAGTACGTCGTCGAGTACCGCGAGGTAGCCGCGCCGAACGACATGATCTTCACCCCGGTGGCCGGGATCGCCATCGGCGAGCCGATGATCCGGACCGCGGCGCTGTTGCGGGAGGGTGAGCTCGGGCCCGTCGGGCGCGGGATGGCCGCGGTGCTCGATCCCGTCGGCGCGATCAACGGCGCGTTCGAGGGCGGGCACCGGCGCGGCGGCGAGGAGACCGACGAGCACGGGCTCCCGTTGCGCTACCCCCACCGGCTGGAGTTCCTCACCGGCGCCGGCTACGCGGGCTTCGCGCCGGGGCAGACGCGGGGCGAGGCCGAGCTCGGCGCCGACTTCTTCGTCGACGCGACGCCCGATCTCGGCGAGCCCGGCCGGCGCGGAGACACCGTCGGCATCGGGAGCCTCACCGCGATGACCGGCGGTGGGTCGATCGCCGACGGGCGCTTCGTCGCCGTCAACCTCGACACGCTGGTCTCGCTCGTCGGCCGGCAGACCCGCATCGCCGAGGGCCCGGACGACGTGCTCGTGACGCGCGCGCGGCGCCTCTACTGGGGCCTCGGCAGCGGCTTCGAGTACTACTCGCGCACCCGCCCCGGCGAGACGACCGACCTCATCGGGTCGGCGAAGCTCCTGGGGCCGGTCCTGAACTGGGAGCTCGACCGGGAGGACTTTCACCTGCAGGTGCTGGCCACCGCGAGCTACGACTTCTCCCTCGTCACCTCGCTCGCGCTCGACGACTACACGGTGGTGTACGGGGTCGACGCTCTGCCGCACGTGCTTTCTCAGAAGCGCTACTACTACGCGCAGGGGTACTCCGCAGGGCTGCGCGCCATCGCCGACTACGGTCACTGGGAGCTCGGGACCAGCCTGCGCGACGACGCGTTCTGGTGGATCCATGGGCGCAACCGGATCGAGCCGCAGATTCCCGAGCCGTCGGCGAGCGATCGTCGGGAGATGGCCCGCCTCTGGCTCGGTGTTCTCCCCTGGGACCGGCTGCCGTTCAAGATCACCGTCGCGGGTGAAGGGACCCTGCGCTCGGGGTCCATCGGGCCGTTCAGTCGATCGCTGTCGGAGCGGCGCGTGTCGACGCTGCTGGGCGTCCTGTTTTGACGGCCGGTCGTAACGCCCGGGCGCGGACGCCGTTACCGAAGGCGTCCGCCGCAGATGCCGTCGCCGAAGATCGGACTCTTCCCGAGGCGGCACCGCCCTTGCTACCCGTGTCTTGCGGGGTGGGGGCGATGGGACTGCGTCGATGCGCGATCGTATGGCTGGGGTTGGCGCTCGGCGCGCTCGCGGGCTGCCGCCCGAGCGGCGCGGCGGCGGGCAAGAGCACCGGGAAGCCCGGCGTCGACGGGGCGCCGGCCGGCCGGGTGAGCGCCGCGGGCATGGCTGGCCCCGGGGCCATGGGCTGCTCGGATCTGTTCGATCAGGGGCAGGTCCGCACCTACACCATCGACATCGCGCCCGACCAATGGCAGAGCCTCAACGCGGAGTTCAACAACCTCCGGGAGCTGGAGGCCAACGGCAACGACTTCGCCAAGCGGCACCCGATCACGTTTCGCCTCGGAGGGGAGACCATCGCCGACGCGACCATGCGCCTGCACGGGCAGTCGTCGTGGGCCCAGACGGTGAAGATGGACGGGCCGCGGGCCAAGATGCAGTTCGACGTCTCGTTCCACCAGGGGAACGCGGGCGAGAAGTTCCACGGCGTGGAGAAGCTTGTGTTCGACATGCCGCGAGACGACTGGACGTTCATGCACGACCGGCTGGCGCACTCCTGGTTCCGGCAGATCGGCATCGCCGCCGGCTGCGCCGCCAGCGCGCGCGTCGACATCAACGGCAGCTACTACGGCCTCTACGTCGTCGAGGAGAACACCGCCAAGCGGGTGATCAAGGAGTTCTTCCCCGGGGGCCCCACGGGCGATCTCTGGAAGGGGGGCGTCCAGCCGGAGACCAACCAGGTGGCGCCGAACATCGCCCGCCAGGCGAAGTTCTGGGCCGCCACCAACATCGCGAGCGTCGCGGCGATCGTCGACCTACCGTCGTCGGTCGCCGAGTGGGCCGTCGAGGCGCTCATCAACGACGCCGACGGGTACTACAACGGAAACCACAACTTCTACATCTACGACCAGGGGCCGAAGGGCTTCGTGTTCCTCCCCAACGACACCGACTCGTCGTTCGAGTGGCTCGTGCAGAACGACAAGACCGCCGTCGACGACCACCCGATCTTCTGGTGGGAGGGGCGCTACAAGCCGGTGGCCAAGCCCGGTCCGGTCTGGCTGGCGGTGATGAACGATCCGCCGTCGCGCAAGCTCTACGTCGACGCCATCGCGAGCGCGGTGGCCGCCTGGGACGTGCGCGAGATTCAATCTTGGATCGACACCTGGTCCAGGCAGATCGCCGACGCGGTGGCGAGCGACCCGCACGCCGAGGCCACGCCGGCGCAGTTCCAGGATGCGGTGGCGGCCGCGCGCGACGTCGTCGCCGAGCGCCCGAAGTTTCTGCAGAGCTTCGTCGACTGCGAGCGGGCCGGCACCGGCGACGACAAGGACGGCGACGGCGTCCGCTGGTGCCAGGACTGCCGTGACGACGACCCGGCCGTCCACCCCGGCGCCGCCGAGATCTGCGGCAACGGCATCGACGACGACTGCAACGGCGTCGTCGACGACGGCTGCCGGGTGGACTAGCCCCGCGGCGCACCGCCCCGGGGCGTGGCGCCGCCGCCGTGGCGCCGATCACGCCCACCCCCCGATGAATGCGGGCCGGCCGGCAGCGCGTCCTACGTCTCGGAGGAGAGACGATCATGACCATCGCATCGTGGTTCGGTTCACGCCTGGCTCGGACGATTCTCGGCGGCACGCTGCTGCTCACCCCGCTCGCGGCGCAGGCGCGCGGCGACCGGATGGAGCACCGCGGGGAGCGCAACGAGGCGCGCGGCGACCGGAAGGAGATCCGCGGCGAGCGGAAGGAGATCCGCGGTGAGCGCAAGGAGCAGCGCGGGGCGCGGCAGGTCGAGAAGGGGGAGCGCCAGGAGCGGCGCGCCGCGCGGCTCGAGGCCGAGGGGGGGCGGCGGCGCGGGCCGAGGCGCGCGGCGAGCACAACGTCGCCGCGGGGCAGCACAAGGAGGTGCGCGGCGAGCGGCAGGAGGTGCGGGGCGAGCGGCAGGAGGCGCGCGGTGAGCGCCAGGCCGCGCACGGCGAGCGCCAGGAAGCGATCGGCGAGGCCCGCGAGGCCCGCTGAGGCCGGTCACGGCGGCGGGGGCGGGACGCTCTGGCAGCTCTCGCCCTCGCCGTTGGCGTTGGGCAGGCAGGCGTGGGTGAACGTGCCGCCGTCGGCGAAGCAGGGGGCGTTGCTCGTGCAGGCGTCGTTCGTGTAGCGGCAGAACACGGCGGTGCGGTAGCAGTAGCTCCCGACCGACGTCATCACGCACAGCCCGCCGGGACCGCTCGTGCAGTCGGTGTTGGCGCGGCAGGGTCCGTAGAGGCAGGCACGCGGATAATCGACGGTGCAGACCCCGTGCGGGCTCGCGCTGCAGTCCGAGTCGGCGGTGCACGCGTCGTAACGGCACTCGTTCCCGGGCAGCGGCACGGCGCCGCCGCAGTAGTTGAGCGAGTGGGGGACGCAGTGGCCGCGCGGCATGGCCGTGCAATCGGCGTCCGACCGGCAGCATGGCGTCGCGCTCGCGTCCGGGCAGGCGTCGAGCGTCGGCGGTGTCCGCGGCGTGCAGTGGTGGAAGCCATCGAGGCCCAGCGCGCACAGCAACTCGGAGCAGGGCGGCCCGCAGATCCCTTGCGGACAATCGCCGTCGACGTGGCAGTCGTCATGGCCCGCGGTGCCCGCAGCGCCCGTCGTGCCCGCAGCGCCTGTCGTCCCCGCAGCGCCGGTCGTCCCAGCACCGCCGGTGGTACCTGCGGCGCCGGTCGTGCCCGCGGCGCCGGTAGTCCCGGCCGCGCCGGTCGTGCCCCCGGCGCCGATGGTCCCGGCCGCGCCGGTCGTGCCCGCGGCGCCTGTCGTGCCCGCAGCGCCTGTCGCGCCGCCCATTCCGGCACCAGCAACGCCGCGGCTGCTCGAGCAACCACCCGCCGGCACCGCCAGCAAGAATCCGCATAGCACTGCGATCGTTCGGCCATTGATGCGCATTTTCGGCGGGGGAACAGCAAGTCTCGTACCGTCGACGTCGGCCGCACAACCGCGCGAGGTCCGGCGCTCCGGGGCCGCCCCGACGTCAGATTGTTGAGGGGACGGCGACATTTTGGGCGCCACCGGGACAATTTCGCGGGCCCTGAGTATGTTTGCCGGCGATGCGGCTCGCCGTCGAGGTCAGCACCTGCTCTGCGGAGCGGACCGGGATCGGTTACTACACCGAGCACCTGGTCGACGGCCTGCTCGCGACGCGCGCCCCCTCCGACGACGTCGTGTTGATCAGCAACGGCAAGCCCGCCGCCGAGCTCGTCGATCGCTGGCAGCGCTACCTGCACACGGGCGGCGTCCCCGTGAGATCGATCTGGATGCAGCGGGACGCGCCGCGCCTGCTCGCCGAGGTGGGCGCGGGCTTCGCCGTGTTCCCGAACTACCTGGCGCCGATCGGCGTCCGATGTCCGTTCGTCAACGTCGTGCACGACCTGGCGATCATCCGGACGCCGGCGTTCTTCAACTTCAGCAAGCTGGCGCTGCAGCGGTCGCTCCTGCCGATGGTCGTGCGCGAGGCGACGGCGGTGGCCACGGTCTCGCAGGCGTCGCGGCGCGACGTCGTCGCGCTCCTCGGCGTTCCCGAGGAGCGGATCCTCATGCTGCCCGGCGCGCCGCACCCCGCCTGCCGGCCCCCGAGCGAGGCCGAGGTCGCCGAGGTCCGCCAGCGCTTCCGCCTCGAGCGCCCCTATCTGCTGTCGGTGGGGACGCTCGAGCCGCGCAAGAACCTGCCGACCTTGCTGCGGGCCTTCGATCATCTGCTGGCGCGCGGCGGCACCGCGGCCGCGGACGTCGACCTCGTGATCGTGGGCGGGCGCGGCTGGCGCGATCGCGAGCTGCGCGGCGAGATCGGCAAGCGCCTCGCGACCGGGCGGGTCCACACCCTCGGCTACGTCGCGGAGCGGGATCTCATCGGCCTCTACGGCGGCGCCGTCGCGCTCGCCTACCCGTCGCACTTCGAGGGGTTCGGCCTGCCCGTGATCGAGGCCATGGCCTGCGGGACCGCCGTGGTGGCCTCCGACGTCGAGGCGCTGCGCGAGATCAGCGGCGGCGCCGCCGAGCTGGTCCCGGTCGGCGACGCGGCGGCGCTCGGCGACGCTGTCGCGCGCCTCGTCGACGATCCCGCGGCCCACGCCGCGGCGCGCGCCCGGGGCCTCGCCCGCGCCGCGGCGTTCAGCTGGGAGGCGACGGCCGAGCGGCTGTGGCGCTTCGCGCGGGCACACGCGCGGACGCCGGCCACGCAACCGGGTCCGCTGCGGCCGTTCGGCGGCGTGGCGACGCCGGCGCCGGCATCGGCCGCCCGACCGCCGGCGGCCGGACCCGTCACGCCGTCGGCGGGCGCGCGGGTGCCGTCCCCGACCGACGCGCAGGTGAGCTCTCCGGCGGATCTCCTGGCCGCCGACGACCCGAGCTGGGCCGTGCTCGCGACGGTGGTGTATGCGGATCTGTTCGACGCGCCGGTGACCGCGGACGAAGCCGCCCGCGCCTGCCTGGGGGCCCGGCTCTCGCCGGCGGAGGTCCGCGCGCGCGTGGCGCGCCCGCCGCTCGAGGGGCTGGTGGCTCTCCACCCGAGCGGCCACCTCACCCTGCGTGGCCGCGAGCCGCTCGTCGCCCGCCAGGCGGACGGCGCGGTCCGGACCGCGGAGCTGCTCGCCCGCCATCGCCGCGTGATCTCGGCGCTCGCCAGCCTCCCGTTCGTGCGCATGCTCGCGCTCTCGGGCGGGACGGCGCACCGGAACGCCCGCGGGGGCGACGACATCGACCTGTTCGTGGTCGCCTCCGCCGGGCGGGCCTACACGGCGTACACGATGTTGTTCCTCGCCAGCACGCTGACGCGCCGGCGCGGCATCCTCTGCCCGAACTACCTCGTCGACGAGGGGCATCTCCAGATCGCGTACCACCACGATCTGTTCACCGCTCACCAGGCCATCTCCCTGGTCCCGCTGGCGGGGATCGAGATCTTCGACCGGTTCGTCGCCGCCAACGAGGCCTGGGTGCGGGATTTCTATCCCGCCTACGTCCCGCGCGCCGCGGAGGGGCCGCTCGCGCCGTCGCCGGTTCAGCGCCTGGCGGAGCGGCCGTTCCGCTGGTCGCTCGGCGACGAGATCGAGCGGGTGCTGTCGGTCGCCTGGCGGTTTCACCTCGGGCGGCGCGCGGCGCGCTCGCCGCAGCCGGACCTGGTGCTCGACCCGGGGATCCTCAAGCTGCACCTGTCCGATCACCGGCGGCACGTGCTGGCCCGGTTCGAGGAGCGCCTCGCGGGGCTGCGGTCGCTGTGGACGGGGCCGAGGCCCGCCGCGCCGGCGCCGGAGGCCGCGGTCGGGTAGCCATGGAGGACGGGACGCGCGCGGCGATCGGGGCGGGGGGGGCGGCGATCGGGCGCGCGGCAGTGTGCGCGGCGGCGCTGGTCGTACCGCTGCTCTACGCGCCGGGGCTCGAGTCGCCGTTCGCGGAGCCGAAGCTCGCGGTCGTCCTCGTGGCAGGCGCGCTCGCCGTCGCTGGTGAGCTCGTGGCCTTCGGCGCCGGCGCGCGAGGCCCGCGCTGGGATCCGTTCGCGCGGGCGGCGCTGCTGGCGCTCCTGGTGACGAGCACCCTCGCGGCGGCGATCGCGATCGGACGAGGGCCGCCCGGTGCGCCGTACGCGGGCGTCGAGCTCGCGCGGCTCGTGGCCATGCTGGCGATCGCGGCGGGCGCGGCTCGGGCCGCGGCCGACGCCCGCTGGCGGTCGCGCCTCACGGACGCGATCGCCGTGTCCGCGGGGGTGGTCGCGCTGCTCGGCCTCTTGCAGCACCTCCGCCTGCTTCCTTTCACCTTGCCGGTGATCAGCGTGCCGGGCTCGACGTTCGGCAACCGCAACATGGCCGGCGAGGCGGTGGCGATGTCGATCCCGTTCTCGCTCGCGGCGCTCCGTTTCCGGCCGGCGGGCGCGGGGCCGGATGGGGCGCGCGCTCGCGCGGCGTGGCCCGTCGCCGCGCTGCTCGTGCTCGAGCTCGTCTACCTGGCCGTGACCCGCACGCGCGGCGCCTGGTTGGGGGGCGCGCTGGGGGTGGCTGTCGTGTTCGCCGTCCGGCGCCCGCCGCTGCCGCGGGCGGCGTGGCTGGCGCTCGTGCCGCTCGGGGGCGCGGTGCTGCTCGCGGCGCTCCTCCCCGGGCGCTGGAGCCCGCTGGACGCCCGCGACTTCAAGCGGTACGAGCCGGGGGCGGAGGTGATGCGGGAGGCGGTGGATCCGCTGTCGCCCGTGGCGCGAACCCGCGTCGGGCTCTGGCGTCGGACGCTGGCGCTCTACGCCGAGCGCCCGCTCACCGGCATCGGCCCCGGCAACTTCCCGATCTGGTTCCCGCGCAAGGCCGAGCCGGGCGCCGCGCGCGACGGCGTGATGGCGGCGCGCGTGATCCCGCGCCGCCCCCACGACGAGCTGCTCGAACGGCTGGCCGAGACCGGGCCGTTCGGCCTCGCCGCGCTGCTGGCCGTGTACCTCGCCGCCGTCGTCGCCGCCTTCCGCTGGCAGCGCGCCAGCCGGGGCGTTCCCCCGGACGGCGGCGCCGACGTCTCCCGGGCCGACGCGGCGGCGGCCGCCGCCGCGAGCCTCGCCGCCGGCTTCACCTGCGGCCTCACCGCGTTCCCGCTCGCGATGCCGGCCACGACGTTGCTCTCCGGCGTCGCGCTCGGATTCCTCGCCACGCTGGACCCGCGTCCATCCCACCCGCTCGCGCCCACCGCCGTGTCGCCGGCGTCCCGGCCGTCGACGCCGGGCTGGGGCGCGATCGCCCCCGCGCTCGCGCTCGGCGCGCTCGTCGTCGCCGGCGCGGCGTTGTGGGCATCGCGGGCGCTCGCCGCCTCGTACTGGCGGGGGCAGGCCGAGCGGGCGCTCGCCGCGCGCGACACGAAGGCCGGCGCCACCGAGGCCCTGCGCCTGCTCGCGCGGGCCGACGGCGCCGGCGCCGCGGGGGCCGGGTTCTGGATCGGGCTGCGGACCGCGCAGGCGGCGCTCAAGCTCGGCGACGGCGCGGCGGCGACCGAGGCCGCGGATCGGGCCTTGGCCCTCGAGCCCTGGTCGCCGCACGCCTGGGGGCTGCGCGGCGCAGGGCGCCTCGCTGCCGGTGACGCGGCCGGCGCCGCAGACGACGCCCGACGCGCGCTCGAGCTCTACGCCGGGGAGCCCGTCGCGCAGGCGACGCTCGGGGCGACGGCCAGGCGCCTCGGGCGCGCGGAGGCGCCCTAGCATGTTCCGCGGGC
>Ga0306920_100016648_pt1 | contig 10136 bp, 8 predicted proteins | sample flu12Cox44000170_FD_204666 | JGI IMG/M metagenome (GOLD analysis project Ga0306920, IMG submission 204666) | Lab enrichment of tropical soil microbial communities from Luquillo Experimental Forest, Puerto Rico - flux4day.12C.oxic.44.000.170 (v2)... | ecosystem: Environmental > Terrestrial >...
GGCGAAAGTCGATCGCCAGATGCACGGCGGCGATGCAGGCATCGACGTCGTCGGAGTTGACGTGCACGATCGGAATGTCGAAGCCCTTCGCCAAGTCGGACGCGTAGCGTGTAGAGCGCGCGTCGGCCGGATCGGTCGTAAAACCGATTTGATTGTTGGCAATCAGGTGGATCGTTCCGCCGGTTTCGTAACCGGGAAGCGATTGCATATTAAGCACTTCCGAGACGATGCCCTGACCCGTGAAGGCGGCATCCCCGTGAATCAAGATCGGAGCCGCGCGTTTATGATCGAGTGCCGGTACGCCGTGAGTGTGGTCGGTCTGCAGCGCTCGGGTACTCCCTTCGACGACCGGATCGACCGCTTCGAGATGGCTCGGGTTGTGCTCGAGCGTTACGTGAATCGTCTTACCCTTCGAGGTGGTGAACTCGCCGGTCGCGCCGTGGTGGTACTTCACGTCGCCCATCACGTCGTCGTCGCCTAAATTTCCACGGTACTGCGCCGCCTCGAACTCGGTCATCACCTCTTCGTAGGGCATGTTCACGACGTGCGCGATCACGTTGAGGCGTCCGCGATGCGCCATGCCGAGCACCGCATCGGCGACGCCGTCGTCGGCGAGCATGTCCAGCATCTCCTGGAGCATCGGCACCATTACGTCGAGGCCTTCACCTGAGAACGTCTTTTGCCCCAAGAACGTCTTGCGGACGTAACGATCGAACGCTTCAACGCGCGTTAGGCGCTGCAAGTACTCGATCTGCCGCTGCGGCGAGTGCTTGATCTTGTTGCGGCCCGACTCGATATAGTCGCGCAACCAAAGGCGCTGGTTCTGATCGGAAATGTGCTCGATTTCGTACGCAATCGTCGAGCTGTACGTTTCGCGCAGACGAGGCAGCACGTCGGCGAGCGTGGTCCCGGGGACTTTTACGCGCAGCGCGCTGGCAGGGATCGCGCTTTGCAGGGCCGGCGTTAATCCGTAGGTCTGCGGATCGAGCGATGCGTCGCCGACGGGTGCGATGCCGAGCGGATCCAAATTCGCGGCGAGATGGCCGTGGCGGCGATAGGCCGAGACGATCGCCATGGCGGCGGCGGCCGCTCGCAACATCTCGTCCGACGGACGCGCCGCGGCTGCGGTGACGGGCGCGAGCGCAATCTGCGGCACCGGCGCCGCTTCGAATCCGAGCGACGAGAAAATCGGCTCGTAAAAACCATGCTTGCCCTGGAGCAGCTCCTCGACGCAACGCAGATATTCGCCGGACTGCGCACCTTGAATGACGCGGTGGTCGTACGTGCTCGTCAGCTGCATTACACGCGAAACGCCGAGCAGACGGAGCGACTGTTCGTTAGCACTAGCGAAGCCGGGTGGATAGCCGATCGCACCGGTTGCGATGATCGCGCCTTGCCCCGGCATTAGACGCGGCACCGAGGCGACGGTACCGATTCCGCCGGGATTGGTCAGCGTGAACGAGGCGCCTTGCAACTCGTCGGGGGTTAACTTGTTCTCGCGAGCGCGACCGACTAGCTCCTCATATTTATTACGGAAGGCCGCAAAATCCAGCGTATCGGCGTCGCGAATTACCGGCACGACGAGCGAGCGCGTTCCGTCCTTGCGTTCGGTATCGACGGCGAGGCCGAGATGAATGCCCGGCTCGACGCGTACCGGAGTGCCGGTTTCATCTCGGCGGAACGAATTGGTGATGAATGGCATCTCGTGCGCCGCGCGCACGAGCGCATAGGCGACAATATGCGTGAACGAAATACGCTCGCTGCGGCTCGCCGCTTTGACTGCGCCGTTGAGCTCCTTACGGCGCGCATCGAGCACGTCGACCGGCACGCTGCGAAAACTCGTCGCGGTCGGAATGGAGAGACTCTGTTCCATATAGCCCGCCAGCGCGGCGGCGGGTCCTCGCAACGCCGCCGTCGCGGCACCTGGGAGAAGCGGTATCGCCGGTAGAACCGGCGCCGCCGGAACGCGACGCGCGCCTTCCGCTTGGGAGAGCACGTCGTTGCGCAGGATCAGTCCGTTTGGGCCCGAGCCGCGGACGTGCGCGAGATCCACGTCAAGTTGCCGCGCGATGCGTTGCGCCTGATAATCTGCGACGGCTTCGCCGCTCGGCAGCGGAGGCTGACCCTGTGGTTGCGGCGGCGTCTTAGCGGGCACCGCTTGTGCCGGCGCTGCGGTCGCGCCGTTACCGCCGATCTTCGCTGTCGCGGCGCCGTCGTGCTTCGAAGTATCGATCTGCGCGAGCACGGCGCCGACGGAAACCGTCTCACCTTCGCGGGCAAGAATTTTCGTGATTTGACCCGACGCGGTTGCGGGAACTTCGACGTCGACTTTGTCGGTCGTCACTTCGACGAGCGCATCACCCTCGGCAACGTACTCTCCAACCTTGCGTCGCCATTCGACGATCGAACCTTGCGTCACCGATTCACCCATCTCCGGGAGGGTGACGCTTACTACCGCTTGTTCCAATACGGGACCTAGGTTCGCTACAGGGTGCTAAAAGAACTTTGCGGGCATCGGACGCGTGACGACGAGGGAGTCCTTACGAAAGTGCGGCCGCGTGTGGCTCAACACGAACGCGGCGATGTCGTAAGCCTGTGCAAGCGCGAGCGTGCCCGGTGCATTCTGCGGCATGTTAAATCGAACGAAGCCATCCGATCGAGGTGTGCCATGCCGGCGCCCGCGTTAAACGAGCGCGGACCCCAGAACGGCGGATAGACTCCGGAGATCCCCACGCCATCGGTTTGATGGCATGCCGCGCAGCGTTGCGCGTAGAGGTCCGCGCCGCGCTTTGGGTTCGGCGGAGCGCTCGGTCTGTTGACGGTGTACCGGTCGGAGGCGGGCTCTTGCGCACCGATCGGCGTTTCGTGAGAAATCCACGCCATATCGGCGACGATCGCGATCATCGCCTTGCTGTCGTAGGCCGGCGCCTTTCCGTTCATGCTGCGGAGAAAACATTCTGCGATGCGGTCCTGCAACGCGATGACGCGGTGCGCGCGTTTGTTCCATTGCGGAAGGCGTCCGTACACGCCGACGAGGCTTCCGCCGCGCGGTTGCGTGCCGGCGGCGAGATGGCAGTCGGCGCACGATAGATCGGCACGCACGTACTCCCTCATCAGCTACGCGCGCCACTGGAACACGCACACAGCTCGAGGAGTATCAGGGTCGCGACCAGGGCTCGCACGTCACGCGTATTCGTCTCCACGAGGAGCGATTCCAGGCACGTCAAAGTTGCACAATAATGACGGCACCGGAGATAGATCCGATGCAAGCGACTTCTGAGAGATTAAACCGTCGCGTTTTCGTTGGGATCGCGGCGGCAGGACTCGCTGCCCCCGCCGCAACGCTTGCCGAACAGGAGCTCACCAAGCCGCAGCCTCCGCTCGTTTCGGAAGACGATCCGGCGATTTCGGTCGAGCACGTCAAGCTGAATCTTGCGGATGCAACCGTGCCCGCGTATGCGGCATTTCCGAAGGGTGCAACCGCGGCGACGCCGTCAGTCGTCGTGATCATGCACGTGTGGGGAGTCGACAGCTCGATTCGTGATGTCGTCCGGCGTCTTGCGAAGGCCGGCTTCGCTGCGATTGTGCCGGATCTCTATGCCCGATTCAATGCGCCTAGCGGCGACGGCGCGACCGATTCTGCAGTCTTTCGAGCGTTTGCAATGAGGCTGGAGCGCAATGTGTGGCTGGGTGACGTGCGCGCCGCCGAACGGTGGCTCGCCGCGAAGTTTTCCGCCACCAAAACGGCGATCCTAGGCTTTTGCATGGGCGGAAAGCTCGCGCTGATCGCCGCGATTGAAGAGGGGAATCTCTTTGCAGTCGTCGCGCCCTTTTACGGCGACATTGCCGGGCTCGATCCAAAGGCGATCCACATCCCGCTCTGCGGCAGTTACGGCGGGCGCGACACCGGAATTCCGGCTGCGAACGTCCGAGCCTTTGCGGCCGCACTCACCGTGTCCAACGACGTTCGCATCTACGATAACGCGGGCCACGCGTTCTTCGACGATCAGCGCAAGTCGTACGTAGCATCGGCGGCCGCGGATGCATGGCCGCGCACCATTGCATTCTTTACCAAGTATCTCGGAGCGCCGGCGAAGTGATTGTCTTCGACGCGCTGGTCGTCTTCGTCGCCGGCGCCGTCATCGGGGCGGCGATCGTATGGTTTGCGACGCGCGCGGAAACGGCCGCGTTGCGCGTGGCGCTTCACCATGCCGAGCAGGCCGGGGATAAGGCGATTGAGTCGCTGCTCGAACGAACGAAGAACGAGCTGCGCGAAGCGACGGCGGCGCGCGCGGGCGAACGCGTCGGCGAGCTCGTTTCGCCGATGGCGCAGAAACTCGGCGAGTTCGACCGGCTGCTCGGCGAGCTCTTGGGCCGCACCGACAAACTCGAGAACGCGACGACGAACCTCACGACGCAGACGTCGACGCTGGTGACGGCGTTACGCAACCCGGCAGCACGCGGGAAGTGGGGAGAGATGCAGCTGCGCAACGTGGTCGAGAAGGCCGGCATGCTGCCCTATTGCGACTTTTTGGAACAGCAGACGGTCGCGCTCGACGAGCTGCGCGTGCGTCCGGACATGACGATCAATCTCCCGGGTGAGCGGCGCGTCTTCGTCGACGCCAAGGCCCCGCTCGATTCGATGCAGGCCGCGCTCGAAGCGGCGGACGATGCGACCCGCAAGGGACTGGTCAAGCAACATGCGCGAGCGCTGCGCGACCACGTCGATGGACTCGCTCGGCGCGGCTACCAATCCGCGAAAGGCTCTCACGATTTCGTCGTGATGTTCGTGGCGGGAGAAGCGTTTTTGAGCGCAGCGTGCAGCGAAGATCCGGCACTGATCGAGTATGCGCTCGATAAAGGCGTGCTGGTCGCCAGCCCGCTCACACTGATCAGCCTCCTGCGCACGTTTGCGATGGGGTGGCAATCGCTGCGCCAGGAAGAGAATGCCAAGCGCATCGCGACGATCGGACGAGTGCTCTACGACCGCGCGCTCAAGTTCGCGGAGCACTTCGCCGAGATGCGCAAGCATCTCGAGCGCTCGGTGAACGCCTTCAACGCCGCAGTTGCTTCATACGAAACCAAATTGCTCCCGCAGGGCCGCAAGCTGCGCGACGAGGCCTCGCTAGGCGGCGAAGAGCTGGAAGAGATTCCGCCGATCGACGTGGTGCCGCGCGACGTGACCGCACTCGACACCGCCGAGCACCCAAAACGTCTCCCCCGCTCGCAGCGCCTACTTTAGTAACTCCCGCTATCATCCTGAGCCCTTCGACTCGCGGAGTTTAGCTTGAGCGAAGTCAAAAAGCTCGCTCAGGACAAGCTTTGTCGAAGAATGACTGCAACTTATGGCGTTGTCGAAGTGTGGTCCGCTTTCCAGGCTTTGAGCGCGGTCAGAGTGTTTTGGACGTGCTGCGATGGATCGAGATTCGTGTATGTGTAAATGATCGTTCCGTCCGGCGCGATCACGTACGACGTGCGATTCGCCCACTGCGGATATTTGGTAAGGACGGCATCATACGACTTCATCACCGTTTGATCCGTGTCGGCTGCGACGGCAAATTTGCTGCGGCATTCGCTGACTGAGAATTTCTGCAGCTTGTCGATTGGGTCGTGCGAGACGCCGATGACGGTTGCTCCCAGGGCCTGATATTGATCGATGGCGTCCGCGAACTCGTGGGCTTCGATCGTGCAGCCCTTGGTGAACGCCGCAGGATAGAAGTAGAGCACGACCGGTCCCTTCTTGAGCGCATCGGCCAGGCTGAAGGTGAAGACGTTTCCGCCTTGGCTTGCCTGCAGCGTGAACATCGGCGCCTTGGTGCCGATCGAGAGCGCCGCCAGGGCCGGCCCGGTGAGCGCGGCGACCGCCAGCAGCGCGGCCGCGAGAGAAAGACGCTTCGTCATGAACTGTCCTTTCAGAGTTGTGTGCTTTGTCATCCTTCGCCCTGAGCGGAGTCGAAGGGTCAGGAGGACACTGGGAGGATGACAATGCGGGGCAGGGTTAGACTTTGAACTCGAGGTTGCCGAACTGCTTCTCGTCGTAGTTCGGATCTCTCGGCGGACGGGGCGTATCCTTCCACCAAGTACTAAACATCGCGAGCCACTCGAAGTTCTCGAAAAGATACTGATTTCCGCGGACGCGCCGTAAACGCTCGACGAAGGGGCGAATCGTGTTCCAGCGCGTGCGCAGCATGTAGCCGACGGCATCGACCAAGAGAGTCGCGTCGAGCACGCGGCGCCGCGCGAGGCAGGCAACCGTCTCGACGTACTGCGCGACGAGCAGCAGCGCATGTTCGTCCCGAGAGCCGGGGTAATCGCGGAAGATGCTTTCGTCGTCAGGATAGCGCCGGTCGATGCCTGCCAAATGGTTGAAGGCATTCCCGATCGTGGGGTCAGTAAGCCGTCCGATCGCATCGAGTATAGCGAGCGCGTTGCGTTCGTGCTCGAGCTGTTTGTTTTGGCGTGTGATCAAGAACGCAGACATCCCTAGCGCGATCAGCGAGACCACGACCGAAGCGCCCGCGAAGAGCTGCTCCGAGCTCAAGCCGCTTCTCCTTTAAAGGCCCATCAGGCGCGCCAAGACCATTCGCTGAACCTCGTTGGTCCCTTCACCGATTTCGTTGATCTTTTGGTCGCGATACATCCGTGAGATCGGATATTCGTCCATGAAGCCGTAGCCGCCGTGGATCTGCAATGCGTCGTTGACCACCCGATGCGAGAGTTCGCCGGCGAAGAGCTTGGCAAAGCTCGCAGCCGCGACGTAATCGCGCCCCTGATCCTTCTCCCACGCGGCGCGCAGCATCATCAGTTTGGCATGTTCGATCTGCGTGAGCATGTCGACGAGCTTGAACGAAATCGCCTGAAATTTGCTGATCGGCCGTCCGAATGCCTGGCGTTCCTTCGAATAAGCCAGCGCCTCGTCGTACGCGCCCATGGCCAGCCCGATCGAGAGTGCGGCTACCGAGATGCGGCCACCGTCAAGGGTCTGAAGAAACTGGCGATAGCCCTCGCCGCGCGGGCCTAGCAAATTCTCTCGCGGCACTGATGCTTCCAAGAAGGAGAGCTCCCGCGTGTCCGAGGCGCGCCAGCCCATCTTGCGATACTTCCGGCTGCGCGTGAATCCCGGCGTCTCTTGCGGGACGATGATGTTCGAGATCTCGCGCGAGCCGTCGGGCCGGCGACCCGTCACCGCAGTGATCGTGGTGCCGGCGGTAATGTCGGTGCCGGAGTTGGTGATGAAGGCCTTCGTGCCGTTGATGACCCATTTACCGTCGCGCAGCTCGGCTTTGGTCTGCACGTTTCCCGCATCGCTGCCCGCATTAGGCTCCGTCAGGCCGAAGCCCCACAACTTCTCACCGCGCGCAAGCGGAACGAGATACTTCTGCTTCTGTTCCTCGGTTCCAAAAAGAAAGAAGGGCGTAGCGCCGAGCGAGACGTGCGCCGCCATGGTGATCGCCGTTGATGCATCGGCGCGCGCGATCTCCATCACAGCGAGCGCATAACTTACGGTGTCGCCACCGGCACCGCCATACTCTTCGGGGAACGGCAGTCCCATGAAGCCGAGCTCGCCCATCTTCGCGACGAGCTCGTATGGAAAACTCTCCTTGCGATCCATCTCCTCAGCGCGAGGGCGAACCTCTTCGCGCGCGAACTCGCGCGCCAGGTTCTGGATTGCCTTTTGCTCGTCGGTTAAATCGAAGTCCATGGCGAAGGTATAGGCCGCAGGTTCAGGAAACCCCCCTTCTCAGCGATGATCTCCCTTCGCGGCGTTTCGCTGGTTTACCCGAATGGCGTGCGCGCTCTGGACAATGTCAGCCTTGAAATAGCCAAAGGTGAATTCGTCTTTCTCGTCGGTCATTCCGGAACGGGCAAATCGAGTCTGCTGCGATTGCTCTATCGTGAAGCAAAATCCAGTACAGGCGAAATTATCGTCGACGGTATCCGCGTCGACCGGTTGCGGCGCAATCGCATCCCCGCATTACGACGCCATCTCGGCGTCGTTTTTCAAGATTTCAAGCTGCTGACAGATAAGACGGTGTGGGAGAACGTCGCCTTCGCAATGCAAGTCACGGGCGCGCATACCCGCGACATCAAGCGTCAAGTGCCCCGCGTGCTCGATCTCGTGGGACTCTCGCATAAGAGCCGGATGTACCCGAGCGAGCTTTCCGGCGGTGAGCAGCAGCGCACGGCTATCGCCCGCGCGCTCGTCAACAATCCGAAGATTCTTCTCTGCGATGAGCCGACGGGCAACCTAGATCCTCAGAACACTACCGAAATTACCGCGCTGCTGCAACGCATCAATCTCAAGGGCACGACGGTCGTCGTCGCGACGCACAATCAAGCCGTGGTCGATCGCATGCGCCGGCGCGTCGTTCGTTTGGACGACGGACGTATCATCACCGACGAGGAGCGGGGCTACTACTATCTTGGACTCGGGCAAAGTCAAGTTCTTTCTGGGTGAAGTAGCCCGGAACTTTTCGCGCAACGCCGGCATGCAGATGACGGCCATCGGTACGGTCGCGATCACGATCGTGCTGCTCGGCCTGTTTCTCTTCGTGCGCGCTGCGCTCGCCGACGTCGGCGCCCGGCTCCTCGATCAAATCGAAATCTCGGCCTACTTGCGCACAGATGCAACGCCGGCACAAGTAGCGGCGATCCGGCATACGCTGGCGCAAGACCCGCACATCGCAACTGTCGCGTTCATTTCCAAACGGCAGGGCCTGGCGGAGTTGCGAGCGCGCACAAAGGGCACGATCGATACGGGACTTCTCACTGAAAACCCGCTGCCCGATAAGTTTCGCATTAAGACACGCGTACCCGACGACGTGGCAGCCGTCGCAGTCAGAGTAGGCCGTCAGCCGGGAATCGACAACGTGGTCTACGGGCAGAAGATCGTCGCGCGGCTGCTGCAGCTGGGCTGGGTGTTGCGGCGCATCGGTCTCGGCGTTATCGCCGTCTTTTTCGTGGTCGCCGGGATCATCATTTCGAATACGATTCGTCTAACGGTCTTCGCGCGGCGCCGCGAGATCGCGATCATGCAGCTCGTGGGCGCGACCAACACCTACATCCGGCTGCCGTTCATCTGTGAGGGCCTGCTCGACGGAATGATTGGGGCGTTGCTCGCTTTGGGAGTGCTGGCACTCGCGCGCGTAGCCTTATGGCCGCGTCTGCTCGAAGCCTTGCCGTGGGTGCAAATCACGCCTGCGCCGCTCGACGCGCGCCTGCTCGCCGGCGAACTCCTGTTGGTCGGCGCGGCGATCGGAATCGTCGCGTCGTGGTTCTCCGTGGGGCGCCACTTAAAGACGTGACGCTGCGCCGGGTCGCCGCGCTGGTCACGGCGCTCGCACTCGTTCCGGCGCTGGCGCGGGCCGCCGGATCGACGCTCGAATCGCGCATTAAAGCCGAGCGGGTCAAGGCACAAGCGATTTCCACGCGGCTCCACGCCAAGCGCGCCGAACTGCACTCGGTGACGTTGCAGTACAACGACTTGCAGCATCAGCTCGGCGAGACGACGGTCGCGATCGGCGTCGTCAGCAATCGCATCGACTCGCTCCAAACCCAGCAGAGCTCGACGCAGCGCCGCATCGATTGGAATACGATCCAGCTGGATGCCGCGCGACAATCGTTGCAATTGCACGACAAGCTGCTGAAGCGGCGGCTTGTGGACGTCTACGAATATGGCGACCTTACCTATATGAGCGCGCTGCTCGCCTCACGTTCGTTCAGCGAGTTCGTCGAGCGGTGGGAAGATTTGCGGCTGCTCATCGCGGCCAACCAACGCACCGTGCGCGCGCGTAAGGCCGCGCAAGCGAGAGTCGCGGCGATCGAAGCCGATCTCGAAAACACGCGGATGGAGCTGCAGCAACAGGAGCAGGCACAAGAAGAGGCGCGCAGCCAGCTCGATTCGCTGGCGGACGAACGCCGTAATCTCGTCGAGCTGGCGTCGATGCGCCGGCGCAGCGTCGCCTCCCAAGTCGCCCAGATCGAGAGCCTTTCGGCGGCCGAAGAAGCGGAGCTCGAAAGTCTGATCGTCGAGCGCGAGCGCGAGATCGAGGCCGAACGGCGCGCCGAGGGGATCGCGGGCGGCGTCGAGAGCGGCGGCGGTGGAATGTTCTCGTGGCCGGTCACGGGGACGATCA
>Ga0306920_100016649_pt1 | contig 10136 bp, 11 predicted proteins | sample flu12Cox44000170_FD_204666 | JGI IMG/M metagenome (GOLD analysis project Ga0306920, IMG submission 204666) | Lab enrichment of tropical soil microbial communities from Luquillo Experimental Forest, Puerto Rico - flux4day.12C.oxic.44.000.170 (v2)... | ecosystem: Environmental > Terrestrial >...
GGTCGCCGCTGCAGATCCCGCCCTGCCGCAACCCGGCTCGGAAGACGCGAGCCAAACCATCGCAGATCTACAGTCACGCGGCTACGACATACAAATCAACTGGGTCAACGGTTATCCTCGCGTCGCCCTGTCGCAGTGCTGGGTCAACACGATCAACATGGCCGATGCACCTACCGTCTGGCTCGACATCGAGTGCCCGAAGTAGGCCAAAAGTACCCGATCAATCGCTGCTCTGTGGTCGCCACGGCTCTTTATGATGCGGTGGGCGATCACACGATCGGCCGTGAAGCTCAGCCCGCGCGGGGCGCCCGGGCTCGTCCCACTAGAGTTGGTACAACGTGTCCAGTGAGGTGGTCGGGAAGATGGCGCGGGTGACCGCGACCATCACGCCGGAGCACCTCGGTGAGGTCGTCATCGAAGTGCGGGCCGGAACCGAGCGTTTCCTCGCGCGGGCCGCGGACAGTGGTCAAACGATTCCGAAGCACACCCGGGTGGTCGTCGTATCGAGTCTGGGCGGCCGCACCGTTGAAGTCACCCCGGTTTGAGAGGAATTGAAACATGGTGTTCAGCGGCGTTCTTGTCAGTGGCGTAGTGGCGGGCCTGGTGGTCGTCGCTGTCCTGGTCCTGTTGTTTTGGTTGTCCTGGCGGGTGGCCGAACCCGATGAGGCAATGATCATTTCGGGGTTCCGCACTGGTGACCACACCGAGGCCGGGGAGAGCATGGGCTTTCGGATCGTCACCGGACGCGGCACCATCGCGCTCCCCGGTCTGACGAAGGTCCGCCGACTCTCGTTGGAGGCCCACGAGAGCCAGATCGTGGTCCCGTGCGTCAGCCAGCAGAAGATCGGCGTGAGCCTGGGCGGGGTGGTCGTCTACAAGGTCGGGGACGACCTCCGGTCCATCGCCAACGCTGCACGCAGGTTCCTCGACCGGCCGGCCGAAGAACTCGAGACCAAGGTCCAGAACGTGTTCGTCGGCCACCTGCGCTCGATTGCCGGGTCCATGACGGTAGAGGACATGATCTCCGACCAGGACAAATTCTCCGCCCACGTGCGGGACCGCTGCTCACAGGAAATGGAGTCGTTTGGGCTTGTCATCGACAGCTTCCAAATCCAGTCCATCGGCAGTGCATCCCAATACATCGAGTACCTGGCCATGCCCCATCAGGCCGAGGTTGAGCAGAACGCGCGCATCGCCCGAGCGGATGCCGATCGGGAGGCGGTTGCCCGGGAGCAGGCGGCCCAGGCGGAGATCGCGCAGTCCATCCGCGACACAAGCATCAAGAAGGCCGGCTACCAGGCCGAGGTCGACCGCGCGACCCGCGAAGCCGAACAGCAGGGCCCGCTGGCCGAGGCCACGGCGCGGCAAGCCGTCGTGACGGAGGAAACCCGGGTTGCCGAACTGCAGGCGCAGCGGACGGAGCAGCAGCTTCAGGTCGACGTGCGCAAACCGGCCGACGCGGAAGCCTACAAGCAGACGACGATGGCCACCGCCGGGCGCGACGCCCGCATCCGCCAGGCAGAGGCGGAAGCACAGGAGATGAAGTTGCGCGCCGACGCCGATGCGCAACGCACGAAGATGCACGCCGAGGCGGAGGCCGCCGCCATCCGGGTACGCGCTGCGGCCGAAGCCGAAGCCACGCGAATCACCGGCGAAGCCCAAGCCGACGCGACCAAGGCGAGAGGGCTCGCCGAAGCCGAGGCGACGCGGGCGCGGATGGAAGCCGAGGCCTCCGGGATCCAGCAGCGGGCCGCCGCGCTCAGTCAAAACCAGAACGCCGTCATTGCCCAGCAGATCGCCGAGCGGCTGCCCGACATCGTGCGTGCGGCGGCCTCCCCGTTCGAGCACGTGGGCCAGTTCACCGTGCTCAACGGCGCGCAGGGCGTCACCCAGGCTCTTGCCGAGATCATTCAACAGGCCGGTGCGCTGACCAACATGGCGCGCCAGACCCTGCTCCCCGAGTCTGCACGAGCGGCGACGGACGGCGAGCCGACCTCCGACGCCTAGGATTAAGCCTCGGCCGGCTCGGCTTGTCGCGGCTTGCCCACCTCGTAGCGACTTGCCCACCTCGTAGCGACTGGCCCACCTCGTAGCGACGTGGACGCAGACATATTCCTGACCCTCAGCCCTCCAAACCGAGAATGCGAGCAGCGTTGCCGTACAAGAACTTCGGCCACACGTCGTCTTTGAACGGTACGTTCGGCAGCTCACGGAAAATCCGCTCCAACGACAAGCCCATCGGGAAATAACCGGCGTAGATCACCTTGTCCGCGCCGCGAGTGTTTGCGTAATCGACGATGGCCTTCGGGTAATACTTCGGAGCGAACGCAGATGTCGAATAGTAAAGGTTGGGCCACTTGAGCATCAGTTTCACCGCGAGCTGCTCCCACGGCTCGCAACCATGGCGTGTGACGAACACAAGCTCCGGAAAATCAAACATGACAATGTCTATCCGGGCGACATCCTGCGGCGCGAACGGCAGCCTCGGACCCGGCACGCCGGCACAGACGAAGATCGGGATACCCAGTTCGACGCAGGTTGAGTAGATCGGGTACATCTTGGGGTCATCGATCGGCACCTGCGGGAACGTGCCGGACGGAAACACCGACGTCGCGCGGATTCCAAATTCCTCGTGCTCGCGTCGCATCGCGCGCACCGACCCGACGACGTCATTGGGGTCAGCAACGGCCCCACACGGCACGAACCTGTCGGGATGGTGCTTGAGCGCCGAACGCGAAGTCTCGTCTGCAACCCCGATCAGACCCCTCTCGATCCCGTAGCGATCCATCTCGCGCAACGTCACCGCCACCGGGTCGTCCGTCGGCAGGTCCTTTGGAACCTCCTTGAACATGTACTCCACTGGAAAGTCCATGTTTTCCCGCGAATCGGTGTCTTTTGTCAGCTTCTTGATGAAGTCGTACTGGGCGAAGCCCTCGTGAGGAAAACCGATCATGGTGTCGATGACGGGCAGCCTGATCGAGCCGGCCATGAATCCTCCGATCTCTGGGCAAAGTATCTAAGGCTGTCTCGAACCTAATGCGGACTGACCCCGGATTACGTCCCTTCATGTCTGCGGGCGTCGGTACTTCTCGCCGCATTCGTTCACACGTGTTCCTTGTGCCGCCCTCGGTGCCGTCTTGTGAGGTCGAATCCGTCATCCGGCACGATGAGGGTCATGGAGTTGTACGACGTCATGCGGACCACGGCCGCAGTGCGGGAGTTCACCGGCGATCCACTTCCCGATAACGTTCTGGACCGGATACTCGACAACGCACGCTTCGCACCGTCCGGCGGCAATCGCCAAGGCGTGCGTGTCATCGTCATCCGTGATGGCCGTACCCGGTCGGCTCTCACAGACCTGGCGCTTCCAGGCGCACGCCGTTACATCGCGCAACTCGCCAACGGGGAGTCGCCCTGGAATCCGTTGCAGCCGAGCGCCGTCGACGTGACAACGATCCAGGCCACGGAGCCGCCCCCGCAGATGTCGGCGCCGCTGCGCGAGGCCCCAGTAGTACTGGTCATCTGTCTGGATCTTGCGGTCGTCGCAGCCACCGATCAGGAACTCGACCGCATCGGCGTGATATCCGGCGCGTCCGTGTACCCGTTCGTGTGGAATGTGCTGCTCGCCGCGCGCAACGAGGGTTACGGAGGGGTATTGACCACGATGGTCGTCCCTGAGGAGCCGCGCGTCAAACAGCTGCTGGGCGTGCCCGAAAGCTATGCGATCGCCGCAGTGGTGCCGCTGGGCAAACCCACGCACGAGGTGACGAAGCTCAGACGACGACCGGTGGCCCAGTTCGTCACTCGCGAACGCTTCGACGGAGCACCGTTTCACGGCTGAACGTCCGGCCGCGTTCACCGCAACCTTGGCTTCGGTGTGATCCACAGGCAAAACTGGATGCCACGCCCGACGTAGGCCAGGTCGATCGTGTGCATGGGTGAGGGGAGATGCGAGTGGCCGGTCGGTTCGAGTCGCGGGCGCGAGCAATCACCGATTCTGAGCCCGGGCAGGACCGGCTTCAACTCGGCAGTGTCCGTGGGAGCCCGAAGCTGGGCAGCACGCTGTTGTCGAACCGCGTCAGGGCGCTGATGTGCTCGCCGGCGAGGGTGAGCACCATCAGGCCGTTGGCGTGTAGCACCCGAGCATGGGGGTCTTTGGTGTAGAGCCCGAACGCGGGTTGGCCGTTCGCCCGGGTTGGTATCAGTCGGTAGGTGCGTCCGTCGCGGAAGGTCACCGCGGTGTGGAATTCCGCCGCAAGATCGCGCCCGTGATACTGGAATGGCCATGGCGGCATGGACACTCGGACGTCTTCGGTGAGGATGCCGACCAGGCCTTGCACGTCTGCGGTGGAGTACGCGTGGGTGAATGCGGCAACAAGCTGTTGTTCGGCGGGTGAGTTCGCCGCTGGTGGCGGGAGGTTGCCGGCTGACCGGTTGAGCTCTTGGCGTAGGGTCGCGCGCGCGCGTTTTAGTGCACTCGCTATTGCCTGCTCGCTGGAATCGAGCATGTCGGCCACTTCGCGCGTCGAGTATCCGAGGACATCTCGCAGGATGAGCACGGCGCGCTGACGTGCCGGCAGCAGCTGCACCGCCGTGATGAACGCGAGCGATATCGCTTCGCTGGCTTGGTAGCGGGCCTCCGGGCCCGGCGCCTCGGCAGGGACTCCCTCCAGATACAAGTCGGGGTACGGCTGCAGCCACACCACCTCACCGAGCCCGGAGGGCTCGGGCAGATCAAGCCCGCTCACCGGCGGGCCCGATCGGGGGCGACGGCCTGCGGCGCGCAACGCGTTGAGGCAGCGACTGGTCGCGATCCGGTAGAGCCAGGTGCGCAGCGAGGCGCGTTCCTCGAACCCACGCAGGCCCTGCCAGGCCGCCAACAGTGTTTCCTGCAGGGCGTCCTCGGCATCTTGGGCCGATCCGAGCATCCGGTAGCAATGCACCTGCAGCTCGCGTCGAAACGGATCGACCAGCTGCCCGAACGCGCGGCCGTCGCCCACGCGGGCCCGGGCCAATAGCTCCTCGGTCACCGTCCACTGCACCCCAATTCCACGTCAAGTTCTCCACCGATATTGACCCCGCGCGTGCAGCAAGTCGGGCGTTCTGCGCCCGGTATGCCCGCGCCGCGGTGTCTGCCCAGGTGACGGGTTGGCTGCATCGGCGAGCTCGTCTATACCATCACAGCGAATCAGGAGACACTGATGAGAAAGATCATTGAATACACCCTTGCCTCAATCGACGGCGTGTTCGCAGGACCCGAAACTCGCAGGTTCTTTGACTACCGCGACGACGCGTACTACCGCGACGGTCTGGGCCTGCTGGTTTCGAGCGATGCCATGCTAATGGGCCGGGTCACCTACGAGGAGTTGGCCAAGATCTTTTCGGGACGCCAGCAGCATCCCTGGACCGATCGGCTCACGACGATCACCAAATACGTGTTCTCCTCCACATTGGAGCGCGCCGACTGGGACAACTCGGTGATAGTGCGCGGTGATGTCGAGGCCGAGGTCACCAAGCTCAAGCAGCAAGACGGTGGGCCGCTATTGGTGTTCGGCCACGGGCTGTTCGCGCAAGCCCTGTTGAAGGCTCAGCTGCTTGACGTGCTCGACCTGTCGGTCCATCCGTTCATTGCCGGGTCGGGAGGTCTGTTGTTTCACCAAGACCAGGCGGCGGCAATGAAACTCACCGCGACGAAGTCCTTCTCCAACATTGTGAAGCTGACGTACGAGCCACAGTATCACCGATCCTGACCCCGGTGCCGTGCGCGCGAGCCTGCCACATCCGATCGGGGATCGCGGCGAACGCATCAGTCCCCGTTAGGCATTCGGCTACCTACGCCTGCTTAGCGGGAGCACAGGTGTCCACCTCGATGTTAGCCAACTGCCGGCACCGAGCCGGCATCACCGATAAGGAGTGAATAATGTCAGAGTTCATTTTTCGTCTGCCGCTTTCCCGAAAACCATCGCGACTCCCCAGAGCACCCGATGGCCTGGGAGCGCTGGTTTGACGCGCTCGTCAACAACCTGTTCGACACGGGCAAAGCCGTCTTCGTCCGAGCCGCCGCCGGCGACATTGACCAAGAGATGCCCAATCGTGACGAGCGGCGGCGGTGCTGAAGTCGGCGAACTCACCGCCCAGAGCCCCACCCCGCCCGTTCTGAGTTCCACCGCGGTGGCACCCACCCGGCGTCGACAACGGCGGCGCCGCTACCAGAACTGAAACAACGTGCCGCACATGGCACACCTAACTACCCGAAAAGGACCGTCGACATGACCGAGCCACTCCCCGACCTGGACATTTACACCGCCGCGACCGACCCACCGGCGCAGCAGCGATACAACGCGTTACTGATTGAGCAATTCAGGACAGACGCTGGCAAAGTAACCGGACAGTTTGCCAACCTTCCCATGCTGCTGCTCAACACGATAGGCGCGAAGACCGGTGCGAAACGCACCACCCCGCTGGTCTACTTCAAGGATGGCGATCGCTACCTCATTATCGCCTCGAGGGCCGGCGCGCCGACGAATCCGGCGTGGTACCACAATCTGGTGGCCAACCCAACGGCGTCCGTGGAACTGCCCAATGAATCCTTCGAAGTGCAGGCCAGCATTGCGAAAGGTGATGAGCGCGATCGGCTGTTCCACAACGTGGTCGAACACTTCCCAATTTACGCTGGCTACCAACAGAAGACAGGCAGGCGCATTCCCGTCATCATCCTAGAACGCATCGGTTAATTACGAACGTAGGCCCCAGCTTTCGGCACACTCCTATGGGTCTGCCCACCCCATGTCAGCTCGCCGGGCGAGCGTTGCGGGCGTAAAGCGAGTCGTTAGAAGGTGCTGCCTATTTCGATGATCTGTCCGGCGAGGGTAAGCCGGTCCACGATGGCCGCGCATAGAAGTGGGTCGGTGACATCTCTGATGGATGTGGCCCCCTTCGAACCCTCAACGCGTGAACCACCGATTAAAGCCGGTCGCGAAGTCGTTCGACGAGGCTGACCAACCTTGCACGATGTGACCCGGGCCAATAGATACGCCCGCACTGCGCGCAGCGGCTGAAATCGTCGTAGTAGCGGCGAGTCAATGGCTCGAGGCGGTCGATCACCTCATTCTTCGTCACGCCGAGCAGCCTGCCATTGCACCGCACGCACCGCGTCAACGGTGCCAGCCGTTCGCCCAGATCCAGTCGCCGTATCACCTCCAGCGTCTGCTCCTCGGGGTCATCGGAGCGAACGAACAAACCATGCGTGATAGCGCGGCGCTTCAGCAGGGCACGGTCCCGGGTGAGCAGTATCCGCTGCTGGCCCAGGCTGATATCGGCCAAGACCTCGTCGTCGGCGTCACTCGACCACCACACGTCGAACCCGAGCACTCGAAGCAGCCGCGCCAGCCGACCCAGATTGACATCAATGACGAAACGAGGATCACGCAGCGGCACCGGCCGCAGCCGGGCCGTCAACCCGATGTCGAGCGCCTCAAACACCGGGTACACAGCGATGCGGTCACCTGTAGTCGGACGGTAGGCAAAGTCCACCGCATTCCCGTTCACCAGAATCAGGTCGATCTCGGTATGCGGAATGCCCATCGCTTCCACGACGTCCTTGACCGTCTGATGGGTCCGGAACGGACGGCGCACGGTGATACCGCGCAAGGCGGATGCCAAGAAGTCGTTGAGCTCGGCGTAGGCCCTGACGTTCACGTAGCCGGCCATCCCTCATGCTCTCGCAACAGTGGACCTGGTGGTCGACTTCCTGGCATTCGAGCAATCGCGGGACCCACGGCCCATCGTGCTTTACGGGCTCAGCGCGGGAGGCATGCTCACCTAACACGTGGCCGCCAAAGCGCCGAAGGGCACTTTGCGGGGCATCGTTGGCATGACCGTTCTGGATCAGCGGATTCAACGGTCCGCGACGAAACTGCCCATGACAAATTCATCTCTCGCGTCCGGGTTCCACTGATGTCGCTGCTGGCCCGCGACCCGGCCGCCCGACTCAAGTACCCCACGTGGCTCGACTCAAAGATGAGTGCATTGGCCAACAACCCGCGCGATGAAGGTGTTCATGGCCGACAGAACCTCAGCAGCCAATTGGGTGAGAGTTCGCTTGCCGGCGAGTTACCGCAACTACCCACCTGCGGTCGACCCCGAGGAGTTCGACGCACGTCCGGTGTTGCTAACTCAACCAGCCGAAGACAGCTGGACGCCGCTACCCCTGGGCGAACTGTTCCTACCCGCGGATCACCAAGGCACCCGTCACAACGGTCGAACTCGACAATGCGGGCAACTCCCCGCTCGAGGACCCCGGGCTCAAGCAGATGGAGCAAGCGGTGGCGGAGTTCGTGGACGCCGCGGTGATATCCACCGAGGGGTAGCCACGCGATCCGTACATCCAGATAAGAACGCGATGAAAGCGCAATCAGTCATGCGGGACATATTTTGCGAAGTGACCTGCGGTTTCTCAGTGGAGCTAACGGACTCGAATCCGTGAGTCTTTGGTGAATCTTCATAGGTGAGAGGCGGTTTCGCGCAGTCGGGAATCCTCGAAAGTGCGCGAAACGACCTGCGAAAACACCGAACGGTGTTGACGCCGTCAACGCCGCGAAGCGACAGGGAACGACACCGATGACCGAGCCAGCTACGCTGCCGCTCGTAGCCATCAAAGAACGACTCTCACTCGCCGGGACCAGTTCAAGGGCCGGTCATGGAGTGTCGCAAATTTCGACCCGACGCCACCATTATCGGGACGGGGCTTCGGCCGAACGTGGAAGGAGAATTCGATGATCGAAGTACTGCCAGACATGCCGGAGGGAGTGATCGGCATCCGCGTGTCGGGCCGGCTACGTGGTGACGACCTGCGCGAGTTCAAGCTGGCCATGGAGGGGCTGCTCAAAACCGGCGAGATCAGGATCGTGGAGGTCATCGCCTCCGACTACGAAGGCTTCGGGCCCGGCGGGTTGGTCGAGGACCTGAAGCTCGGCTTCGGCGCTCTCTTCCGGCATCATTCGGCCTTCAAGCGAATCGCGGTAGTGTCCGATAAGGAGTGGGTCGCCCATACGCTGCACGCGCTGGCGTGGATGGTCCCCGGCGAGCTCGCCCTGTTCGGCCTCGACGAGATCGAGCGGGCCAAGGAGTGGGCCGCAAGCTGAGGGGCGGCCTTGTACTTCGGTCGAGCACCGCGGTGGCCTCGGCCTCCACCAAAGGTCGCGCTCGGCCAACTGCGGCGCCAGTAATGCAAATTCTCAATTGCGGAGCCACGCGGCAAGCCGGGCTGCACTACTCAAGCCTGGCGGCGACTCGCGGCGCACACCTTCGTGACGTATGGCCACATCGTCGACACGACAGGGAACGGCGTTCCTGCGACAACGGAAGAGTGCTGTCATTCCCGAGGCGAGGTCGGACCCTCAAGGCAGTGCGATCGGAACATTTGCCCGTGAGGTGCGTCAAGCACCGGAGAGTGCCGCAGGACATGCAGGTGATTGTGGTGGAGCTGATGAAACGGTACTCGAAACCCGTCTACCAGGGGCGACGGCTGCGGCGGATGGTCGAACTGGCCGACAAATCGGTGAAAACGCCGGTCCGAGAGGCGTCTCCCCCACCCCAGGTGCAGCGGGTGGATCGCCGACTGTCCGCGGAGACGATCGCCGAACTGGTTCAGGACTACCGGGACGGCGTCAGTACACCCGAACTGCGGAGACGATATGGACTCAGCCAGGGCAGCGTGCTGAAGGTGTTGCGGGCTCATCTCGTGACGATGCGGCCGCTCGGGACGAACCAACATTCCCGTCAGAGAGATAGCTAATCGACCGTACCGGGCGGGATGGTCGTCGGGCAGCGAATCGTCCACCGACGGCGGAATCAAGAACACGTGATCCGAACCGGCGCCGTCTGACTCGCATCTTTACCTGCCGCGAGCATGTGGTGTGCCCGCAACTATCAGATCCGTCGCCCTAATCTGGAGACGAACTCGAGGCATCAGTCGGGCCGGGTCTGGGCCCGGATTCGGTTTCCTCGACCTCGAACACGCGATGGTCGTGTGCGCACCGCAGCTCGACATGCACCGGCTGGTTGCAGTCGCGGTGGCGGACTACCACGGGGCCGCCGTCGGGGCCGGCTTCCCACCGGTCGCCCCAGTGCATCAA
>Ga0306920_100016650_pt1 | contig 10136 bp, 8 predicted proteins | sample flu12Cox44000170_FD_204666 | JGI IMG/M metagenome (GOLD analysis project Ga0306920, IMG submission 204666) | Lab enrichment of tropical soil microbial communities from Luquillo Experimental Forest, Puerto Rico - flux4day.12C.oxic.44.000.170 (v2)... | ecosystem: Environmental > Terrestrial >...
GCGAGCGAACTTATGGATAGCCAGATCTGGCCGCTGGCGCGGGCCATACACAGTGAAAAACCGCAGCATCACAATGTCCAACCCGTAAACGTGGTGATAAACATGGCCCAAAGCTTCGCAGGCAAGCTTGCTGGCGGCGTATGGTGAAATGGGGGTAAAGATGGGGTCTTTTTCAGAAAAGGGGACTTTCGAGTTTACTCCGTAAACGGAGGAAGAAGAGGCGATAATTATCTTTGTAACATTATGGCGTCGAGCAGCTTCCAGCAGATTTGCCGTTCCCTCGACGTTCACCCGTTGATAAAGTGCGGGTTCCTCGAGGCTGGGACGCACGCCCGCGCGGGCGGCCAGGTGGATGACCTGGTCAAATCTGACACTCGAGAACAATTCTTCGAGGTCCCCAGGGTGCGTCAGATCGCCATGCGTGAACTCAAAGGGCTTCCCTAAGACCTGCAGATCATGCAGATTCCGCCGCTTGAGCTCAGGGTCATAAAAGGTGTTTAAATCATCGAAAGCCCAGACTGAATGCCCGGACTCCAGCAAACGCTGGCAAACATGTGAGCCGATAAACCCCGCGCCACCTGTGACTAAAAAGTTCATGATTATGCGACCGCATCAGCCCAAAAACGGGCGATGATGTCAAGCATTGCGGTAAGGTAGGGACCTGCGCGAGGTCAGCGCCGCGTACAGCGCGGCACAACCTATGCCTTGCATTGGCGCGCCCGAACCGATTCGTTCCGCCCTCTTTACGGCGGAGACCTCGCAGCGCGAGGTCCTACCGGGCCCGCGGAAACACCTAGCCAAATGGGGCGGAGCAGGATAGCTTATCTGCGCTTGACCCAGATGTAAGGTGCCGCGCCATGCGAGCCGCATGACGCTTCGTGTTTGTAACTGCTATGAATTGCGAACAACATGCCGGGCGGGTTGCGAGCGCAATAGGCCTCAAAAGCAAAACTCTGCCGGAGGAAAGGTCCGGATTCACTTTAATTGAATTGCTGGCGGTCATCGCTATCATTGCGATTCTGGCAGCAATGCTTTTGCCTTCTCTCTCAAAGGCAAAAACCAAGGCTCAGGGCATTCAATGCATGAGCAACCTCAAACAACTGCTTGTGGCCTGGCAACTGTACGCTTTGGATAACCGGGAAAAGCTGCCGACCTCCGGATATACCCAACCGCTGGAACCCACAGCGTGGGTCGATGGCTGGCTTGATTTCAATCCCTCAAACCCGGATAACACGAACACGGCCGCGTTGCGTGACCCCAACCGGACCAAGCTGGCCTGGGTTCTCAAGGAAGTTGGTGTATACAAGTGTCCCGCAGATCAGAGTTTCGTCAAAATCGGCGGCCTGAACTATCCAAGGGTGCGTAGCATGAGCATGAGCCAGGCATTCGGCCCGGGCGACTGGCTGGATCCCGCTGGATTTCAAGCCAATGGGACTTCAAAGAAATATCGCATCTACTACAAAACCTCGGACATAATTAATCCCGGCCCGGCGATGTGTTTCGTATTGTTGGACGAGCATCCGGATGGGATCAACGCCGGGGGATATGCCAACATGATGGTCGAGAGTCCGGGAGCAGCGCGTATTATCGATTTTCCAGCCAGTTATCACAATGGCGCGGGAGGGATCTCCTTTGCGGACGGACATGCCGAAATTCGAAAGTGGGTCGACCCTCGAACGCGCGCGCCCGTGAAGTACAACGGCCAACTTCAACTGAATGTCCCCTCGCCCAACAACCAGGACGTGATGTGGCTGGCCGACCGCACCTCGAGCCGGCTTAAGTAGTAACTTTCGGTCTTGAACGTTCGGCGGCTCACCTCATATTGGGCCGATGCCAAAGCTGAATGATGGAACAGTATTGCAACTTGAGATTCCGGGTTTGAAGAAGGTCCGTAGCGGCAAGGTGCGGGAAATTTTTGATCTGAGCGACCGCCTGCTATTCGTCGCTACCGACAGGATCTCCGCCTTCGACTGCATCATGCCGAACGGTATTCCGCACAAAGGGCAGGTGCTGACACAGATTTCGTATTTCTGGTTCTCCCAAACAGAGAGTTTTCAACCTAACCACCTGATTTCGCATGCCAATGAGCCATTGCCGGCGAGTCTCGATGCGTTTCGAACCCAGTTGGAAGGCCGGAGCATGATTGTAAAAAAGGCCAAGCCGCTAGCGATCGAATGTGTCGTTCGAGGTTACCTGGCGGGATCAGGTTGGAAGGAATATCGAGCCAAGCAAACTGTCTGTGGCGTCAAGCTGCCGCCAGGGCTAAAAGAATCTTCGGAGCTACCCGAGCCGATTTTTACTCCGGCGACCAAGGCTGAAACCGGGCATGATGAAAACATTTCCTTCGAACAAGCGGCCAAAATTGTCGGCAGTGACACGGCGGAAAAAGTGCGAGCTGCCAGTCTGAAGATTTATAACACCGCACGAGATTATGCCCGGAAGCGAGGCATTATAATCGCGGACACGAAATTCGAATTTGGGGTGTTCGAGGACAAGCTGATTCTAATCGACGAAGTGCTGACGCCCGATTCATCGCGATTCTGGCCCGCCGACCAGTATGCCGCCGGCAAAGGGCAGCCCAGTTTCGATAAGCAGTTCGTGCGTGATTATCTGGAGACTTTGGACTGGGACAAGGCCCCGCCCGCCCCGGCCTTGCCGGCGGATGTGGTGGCGAAAACCGAGTCTAAGTACCTGGAAGCTTATGAGCGGCTTACCGGCAAAAAGTTGCGGTAGTTGAACTGGTGGGGCGAGGCTCCTGCCGAGCCCTGATCTTTTCTAAGAAACACTGTTTCAATCGTGTTGCAGGCTCAATGTAACAAAGCACCTCCGTTGAACAGTTCCTGTTGCTGGGCTCGAACTATTTGAAAGCTGGTTCCGAAGAAATGATCAGGGCTCGGCAGGAGCCTCGCCCCACCGGGATCCTCGCCCCACCAGGATGCGGATCCACTCGGCACCTCTAGGGTTCACGACAAGGCTAAGGAACTGGCAAAACTGGTCCATGCCACGGGAGAACATGAATGCGACCCCAATAAGGCCAATCTTGAGGACGCGTAACAAGGCCTTTCCTGACCGGATTCTCCCATACGTACCGCCATTTCTCTGAGTAGCTTTCCTCGTGACGAAGGCGCCGGTGCCAACCGCGAGATTGCCATTTGCATTCGGGCCGCGCATATGCACGACTAAACCGGCTTTTCCAGTAAGCGATCCAACTTTCGATGGAGAAGAATGGGTCACGTGGTGCGCAGAACAGATGAAGATGGTCTGGCATGAGGACATACTCTCCAACAATCCATACAGTGGCCTTGCGCCAGACCGCACTCAGAGTCGAGTGAACAAGATCATTGGCAAGCCAAGGCTCCCTGTCGCGTGTATTTACCGAGAGTAAGACAATCGTCGGTTGGTTGAAGTAGACGTGGACGCCTGTGGCAGGGTTCTTTCGGCCGACGCCATCAGGTGGTGCGTCATGCATGAATGCGTTTATCTCATTGTTTTAAGTCTAGATCAACTACCAATCTAATAACATGCGTTCAGCAAGGTCCCAGTTTTCGGTGGGGCGAGGCTCCTGCCGAGCCCCAATCTTTTCTAAGAAACACTGTTTCGATCGTGTTGCAGGCTCAATGTAACAAAGCACCTCCGTTGAACAGTTCCTGTTGCTGGGCTCGAACTATTTGGAAGCTGGGTCGAAGAAAAGATCAGGGCTCGGCAGGAGCCTCGCCCCACCGAGATTTGGTTAAATTCTCTCGAAGTAACGCGACTTTTCCCAGTCGGTGACGGCGTTGTTGAAGGCTTCTGTTTCGAGGCGGGCGTGGTGCGTGTAAAAATCGACTACTTCCGCACCAAATGCAGTTTTGGCAAGTTGTGAACGAGCGAACAGGTCTGCTGCGTCCGGCAATGTAGCAGGAAGTCGGCTAAGTGAAGGGTCCACATAGGCGTTGCCGAGATATTCCTCACCGCAATCCAGGTCTTCTTCAACGCCCGCAATACCTGCGGCCAGCATCGCGGCGAAGGCCAAGTAGGGATTGGCGTCGGCTCCTGGCATGCGATTCTCAATTCGGAAGGCCTTTTCGTGACCGACTACGCGGAAACCGACGGTGCGGTTGTCAACAGCCCAGGCCATGCGCGTAGGGGCCCAACTTCCCGGCTGGTATCGCTTGTAGCTGTTGATTGTTGGGGCGAAGAAGAGACACAGCTCCGGCGAATACTTGAGCAGCCCACCGAGAAACTGACGGAACAGCTTGGAACCTCCCGCATGAGAGGTCCGGGACGCCATGTTTGCCCTGGGCCTCGCCTTTCCGCTTTCAGCAAAAACATTTTGCCCGTTCTTCCATAGGCTCATATGGATGTGACAGGAGTTGCCGGCTTCGGAAGGCGCGTACTTGGCCATGAATGAAATGCATTTGCCGTGTTGGTCGGCGATTTCCTTTACCCCTTGTTTGAACAAGCTGTGAAGGTCCGCCATGACCAAGGGCTCATCGTAAATGAAATTGATTTCGTGTTGTCCCCGGCTCCACTCGCCCTTGCTGCTTTCGATAGGGACCCGCGCGGCCGTCATACCGTTGCGGATAGTCCGCATGAGCGGTTCGTCGCGCGTGGGCTGCATCAGGTGGTAATCGATACGATAATCGCTGGAAGGGAATAACTCCCGGTATCCCTCTTTGAAGGCGGAATGGTAGCTCTGGTTGAACAGGTAGAACTCCAGCTCGCTGGCGCAATAACAAGTAAACCCGCTGGCGGCGATTCGGTCGAGTTGACGGCGCAAAACAGACCGAGGTGACTCGGCGACGAACGAGCCATCATCCCTAACGTGGTCGCAGAAAACCAACGCAGCGCCGGGTTGCCAGGGGATTGCTCGTAACGTTTCGAGGTCCGGCTTCAGACTGAAGTCACCAAATCCCTGATCCCAGCTGGCCACCTTGAATCCGTCCAGCGGGTCCATCTCAAGGTTAACAGTAAGCAGGTAATTGCAACCGTGGGTTCCGTGAATGGCCACTGAATTGAGGAACACGTCTGCTCGAAAACGTTTGCCAACCAAGCGTCCAAACGGGTCGGGCAAAGCCACTATAACCGTGTCGATAGCTCCGGAGCGAACCTGCGCCTTGAGTTGTTGCAGGTTCATTTAACTTTCAGCGATATAAACGTTTTTGAGTTCGGTAAAACCTTCCATGGCGGTCATACCCAGGTCGCGTCCAAGCCCGCTGCGTTTAAAGCCTCCAAACGGCGCCTCGACATGCACGCTGCTATGGGAGTTTATGCTCAACACTCCGCTTTCCACGGCTCGAGCCACCCTTAGGGCCCGTCGCAGGTCATTTGTCCAAACCGAGCCGCTGAGACCGTAGTGCGAGGCATTGACTTCCTGCAGCATTTGGGCTTCGTCATCGAATGGGGTTAGACAGACGACCGGCCCGAAAATCTCTTCACGCCAGCACCGGTCGGTTTTCTCAACTCCCAGCAGCACGGTGGGTTCGAGATAAAATCCTTTGCCCGGCAGACGCCCGCCACCGCAGGCAAATTTGCTGCCGTGCGCTTTGGCATCCGAAAGGTATTCCTCAACCGTTGCCCGCTGGCCGGCCGAAACCATCGGGCCCAGTTGGGTGGCCTCTTTTGAAGGATCCCCGACGACCAATTTTTTTGTGGCAGCGACGAATCCTTCGACGAATGGTTCGAAGATTTTTTTCTCGATGAAGACACGGCTGCGAGCGCAGCAATCCTGGCCGGTGTTCGCAAAGACGCTCATCGGCGAGGTTTCGGCTGCACGCTGCCAGTCGGCATCGGCAAAAACAATGTTTGGTGATTTCCCGCCAAGCTCCAGGGAGATGCGCTTAATGTCTTTGGAAGCCAGCTCCATGATGCGCTGTCCGACGGAAGTGGATCCGGTGAAGGAAACCTTGCGGATTAGAGGATGGTTGAGCATGGCTTCTCCGACGCTGGCACCCGCGCCGGGCAGCACCTGAAGCACGCCAGGCGGCAATCCAGCGCCGTGAGCAATCTCCGCCAGAGCCAGGGCAGTTAAGGGGGAAAGAGAAGCCGGCTTGAGCACGACGCAATTGCCCGCAGCCAACGCAGGGGCCGCCTTCCAGCAAGCGATTGGGAACGGGAAATTCCACGGCACTATGCAAGCCACAACGCCCATGGGCTGGCGCAAGGTGAAATCGAAGCCGCCACGCGCAACGGGCAAAGTTTGGCCGCCGAACTTTGTGATGGCGCCGGCGTAGAACTCAAAGATGCGGGCGCCGAGACCGGCCTCATCACGCGCATCGCTAATGGGTTTGCCGATGTGCAGGGTTTCCAAACGGGCAATCCGCTCCACGTTATCGCGCAAGGCGCGGGCGACGTTAAAGAGGATTTCAGTTCGTTTGCCAGGCGAGAGATCCCGCCAACCCGACACCCACGCTTTGTGGGCGGATTCGATCGCACGGTTGGCGTCAGCAACGTCGGCGCTGGCAACCGCCGCGAACGTTTCTTCCGTGGCGGGATTGATCAGCGAAATAACGGCACCAGAGCCGGCGGCGTGCCACGAGCCATCCACGAACAGTTGCGTGGGTATTGTCATAGAACTTCCAAGTAGAGCTTACGGATGTCTTCGCGGGTTACCGGGACGGCGTTGGTTTTATGACAGGGATCGTCGACAGCCTGGTCCACTAACCGGTCCAGGTGATCCGGTTTCACGCCGTGCTCACGTAACCGGGTATTGAGCCCGAGTTGCGCGAGAAAATCAGCTACGAACGCGATGCTGGCCTGGTCTGCTTCGGCATCGCCGGCTTTCATTACATCGACACCGCAGGCGATTCCAACCCAGCGGTACAGTCCGGGCTTTCGCGCCGCGCAGAACTTCATCCCCGCGACCAGGCAGAGTGCATTGGCCAGGCCGTGATGCAAGTGGCAGATGGTGGAAAGGGGGTGGGCCAGAGAATGCACCACCCCGAGATCTTTCTGAAAGGCCACGGCGCCCATCGCAGCGGCGACGAGCATTTTGCCGCGGGCATCCAGGTCTTTGCCATCGCGATAAGCTCGAGGCAGCGCTTCGACGATCAGGCGGATCCCCTCCAAGGCGATGCCGTCGCACATGGGATGAAACGCAGGACACGTATATGATTCGATACAATGCGTCAGGGCATCCGCGCCGGTAGAAGCAGTCAACTTCGGCGGCAATCCGACGGTGAGTTCGGGGTCGAGAATGACCAGCTTTGCAAGGAGTTCGGGGTGAAAAAGAACAGCTTTTCGTTGGGTCGTTTCGAGCGTGATCACCGAACTGCGTCCGACTTCACTGCCGGTGCCTGCGGTGGTCGGGATAGCAACGAAAGGCGGCAGTGCCGCCCAGTCGGATTCGTCGTAAAAACGTTCGAGCTTAAATCCGGGACGTTTGACAAGCAGTCGGGCCGCCTTCCCGACATCCAGCGGGCTGCCACCACCGAGCGCGATTACGCCGTCACATCGGTTCTGCTGAAATGATGTGGCTGCTTCACGGACATCGTTCTCCACTGGGTTGGCGTGAACTCCGGAATACACAAACCAGGAACGATCGAGGCCTTCGGGACCTAGAACCTTTGAGAGTAGTTGGAAGGTGGGAGTCGGCAGTAAGCCAGGGTCGGTGACTATCAGTGGGCGGCTGATTTGTAGTCGCTTGAGTCGTTCCGCGAGTTCGGACAACGAGCCGGGGCCGAAAAGTGTTGGGGTGGGGAACGAAAAGACAGTCGCGCTCATTTTGGTCGATGTGCCATCGGCTCAGGTTCGTGTGGGCCGCGAGTTTTGTAAGCCAAAAGAGAGGTGAAGTCAATTGACGGAGGGCGGACGCGCCATCGGATGGCGCGAAATCCGAAACCCGAAGGCCGAAGGTCGAAAGAAGGCCGAAATCCGAATTCCGAAATGCGTAGATTAGTGAGGGTGGTTTGGTAGAAGAAGAGTGCGGGCCGGGATGTCGGAGAGGACTCAGCGGCGGGAGCGAGAAAGGCGTTTGGAGCGGGCTTTGGGGGCGGCGGTTTTCTTTGCGGTCCGTTGCGCCAACTGCCGTCGCGCTTTCGTTAGTTCTGCTTTAAGATGAGTGATCTCTTCCTTGAGAGAACTTGTGTCTTCAGCCGATGGCGGAGGCGGGGCGCTGCTTGCCTCCTTCGAACGCCGGCGCAGTTCGAGCTGAGAAACAACGTGTCGAGCAAGGATGCGTAGGGCTTGTTTTTGTTGGTCTCGCAGTTCCCGAGGGACCTTATCGATGATACAAAGGGTGCCAAGGGCGTAACCGTCCGGGCTGGTTAATGGCGCACCGGCATAAAACCTGATCTTAGGATCCGACGTAACTAACGGGTTGCTGGCGAAGCGAGGATCCTTAGACGCGTCGGGAATAATAAACAGGTCGGGTTGTTTGATGGCGTGGGAACAAAATGAAACGTCACGCGAAGTTTCAGTTAGGGTGGTGCCGAACCTGGACTTGAACCACTGTCGCTTTTCGTCGACCAGAGAAATCAAGGCGATGGGCGCTTCGCAGATTCCGGCGGCCAGTTCCGTCAAATCATCGAACAACGCTTCGGGAACCGTATCCAGGACGTCGTATTGCCAAAGCACCTTCAGCCGTCTTTTCTCCGAGTCAGAATTTCCAGCGCTCATTGGGCCCGATATTCGAGTTCGTCTATCATAGGGTTGGATGGTCTAAAAGCAATGAATCTTTTTCAAACGGATGACATGAATTAGTTTGGTATGGGCGGGAAAATTCAGTTTTGGGACAGACGGGCTGGAAGGCCGAATCCGTAACAATTCAGCTCAGCCACCGATTCAAACTAATGAACACTGGTAGAGAAGCGCTGAGTCGTTCAGTCAAGCGAACCGGAAACGTTCACGGAACATTTAGCTGCAGCATTTTGCCTTGGTTTGATAAATCCGTTCCTAAAATCGAGTGTCTATGGGTGTGCATGCGTAGTTTCTTGTTTTTAGGTCCGCGGTGTTCAGCATCGCACGCTGATGCCGACACGAATGCCCGCTCGCCGAGTGGTTTGACCTGGAGTTTAGTAGCCGGTAAGGTGCGCAGAAGCGGGCCGAGCGGCATTTTACTTATGCGACCACTCAGGCGCCGCGAGAGATGATCGCCAACAGCTCAAAGCTCGAGACCAGGCCTCCCACCGTCTTTACAACGACGTCTCTCATTGTCATTAGTCTGTACGGACTGGTGCTGGCCGTGCCGGTCTTGATTTCTTTCATGATCGTCAGCGTGCAACACTTTGGCCTTCTCACTTTTTTGGTCCCAGCCGCAGCAATTGTTCTATCGATTTTCCTTTTGCCGCTGGGTTTCGGTAATCCGTATGTCTGCCGGCTGGTGCGATCGCTTGAGCCGCCAGGCGAATCTCAACTTGTGCAGGTGACGCGCGATCCGCGGCAGCGCGGTGGGCTGTTCGCAGTCCTGGAGGATGCGGACGATTTTGGTTTTCTGAAACTCACTGAAACAGCACTTGTATTCGACGGCGATTCGATCCGTCTGAGCGTTCCCTATAACCGTGTGCGGAACCTGAAGCAGCAGAACACCGGTTGGCGCTCCTTGTTCGCTTACGGCGCGCAAACGAGCCTGTTGGTGTCCGACCTGCCGGAGGCGGGGAGGTTCGTGTTCGCGGAGCGGAGTTCCTGGATTTTGCCGACCTCTAGAAAAAATGCGCAACGGATGTATAAATCCTTGCGAAAGAAAGTTGAAGAATCGACCAGTTCGCCGCGCGAGCAGTGACGCGGCGCTCGAGCTACACCGCAGCCGAGGCGGCGCTGGGCGGTGGAAGGGGAATCCCGGCTAAAAAAACCGTGAAAGTTGTGCCTCTGCCGACCTCGGTGCGCACGTGCAGGGCGCCGCGGGCTTCTTTAACGAGGCGTAGAACAATGTTCAGGCCTAACCCGGTTCCCTGGCGCGGAGCTTTGGTAGTAAAGTACGGCTGGAAAATTTTAGGCAGCGTCTCGACGGTGATTCCGGGGCCGGTGTCGCGTACGGAAATCATCAGCAATGGCGGAGTATTGTCGAAGTTCTCCATATTCAGCAGCCGTTCCTGGGGCCCGTCTTTAAAGAGTACCAAATCGACCGGCTGATTCAAGGAAGCTGCCTCGATGTCCACCGAATGGGCCTGGGCCGAACACTGGAAGGCGTTGATGGTCAGGTTCAGCAGGACCTGGATAAC
>Ga0306920_100016653_pt1 | contig 10135 bp, 12 predicted proteins | sample flu12Cox44000170_FD_204666 | JGI IMG/M metagenome (GOLD analysis project Ga0306920, IMG submission 204666) | Lab enrichment of tropical soil microbial communities from Luquillo Experimental Forest, Puerto Rico - flux4day.12C.oxic.44.000.170 (v2)... | ecosystem: Environmental > Terrestrial >...
GGGCCGCGCTTGCTGGCGCACGCCCACGCCGCCGGCTTCGCCGACGTGACCGTCTCCAGCTCGACGTGGACGTTCGCCGACCCCGAGTCCCGGGCGTGGTGGGGCGGGCTGTGGGCGGACCGGGTGCGCCATTCGCGCTTCGCCGAACAAGCGGTGGCCTACGGCTTGAGCGACGACGCCGAGCTCGAGCAGGTGGCATCGGCCTTCGGGCGGTGGGCCGGCTCAGACGACGCTGTCTGGGTCGTCCCGCACGTGGAGATCCTCGCCCGCGACTGAGCGCGACGCGCTCAGTCGGCCCAGAGCTTGTCCGTGTAGGTGTCGGTGCCGGGAATGGTCGGGATAAACGGCAATGCGGCGACGACCGTCGCCTTGCCGGACTCGTCGAGGCGGCGACGGTGCTCGACGACGACGGGGTCCCAGCACACCTCGGGCGGCGTGTTGAGGAACCAGAGCAGCACCGTGCGGGTGTCGCTGGCCGTCTGACGCGGAACGTCGCCAGGCGCATCCACCCCCTCGAGCGCGATCGGCGTGAACGCCGCCACCAGATCGGCGTCGCTGCCGGGGAGGAGGCCGGGCAGGTGCTCCGAGCGCAGCCAGGACCAGAGCTCCTCGTTGGTGATCGACGGGTCCCGGTCGAGGAAGGTCACGACGAAGCCGCGATACGGATGGTCCAACGCAAGCTCCACCGGCACGCCGTCCGGGTCGCGCCGCTGTTCCCACTGATAGGTGTAGAGCAGGGTGTGCACATGGTCGCGCTCGAGGAACATGCGGCCGGCCGCGTGGAGGGCGTTGACCTGGCGCAGGGCCCAGCGGTTCCACACGTCGTGGTAGCCGGCCAGGACCCAGTAGACCGCGACGTACGAACCACGCGCCGGCTCGCCCGTGATGACGGAGGGATCGGGGTCGCGCAGGGCCTTGAGGTCGGCGGTGGCGACGAAGCGGCGTCCGGCGAAGTTGTACGGGCCGACCATGCAGCCCGAATAGAAGTGGTCGCGCTCGTACCAGCGGTTGTAGGCGACCTCGTGGCCGCGGTGCGGTTCCACGAGGGTCAGCAGCATGGAGCCGAGCTTGACGGGCTCGGCCTCAGCGTAGACCTCCACCGGTCGGCGCTTCGGGGCCTCTTCTTCTGGCATGGGGTGCGAACCTAACAGCTGCCCGCGTCGCCCAGAAAGGTCAGACCGCGCCGGTGGCGAGGATCGGGCCCGTCGGAGCGGCCGTCCCGCCGGCGGGCTCGGCGGTCAGCGCGAGAACCGTCGGACGCCGTGCACCGGCCATGGTGAAGGTGGCCTCGCCCGGGTCCGAACCGAGCAGCCCGAGCGAGACGGGGTGCGGGGTCCCGATCCCCCACAGCTGATAGGTCCTTCCCGTCGCCAGCGCAGGCAGATGCGACGACAAGAGGTAGCCGCGCCCGTCGGGGACAACCACGAACTGCAGCGCAAGCATGTGCTTGCCGTCGCGCAGGTCCACCACCCGGTGACCAGGTGTGTGCAGGGCGGCCGCCACCGTGGACGAACGTGCGGTGGCGGCCCGCTGCAGGTTGTCCGCCCGGTTGTTGGCGTTGATGAGCCCGACGCCGAGCACCGCCGCCACCGCCGCGAGGGCGACCGCCACGGCGCCCAACGTGGCCAAGGCACGGCGGCCGCGACGCTGCCGGGAGCCACCCTCGCCCGCGGTTCGCCGCACCAGTCGGGGCATGGGCGGGGGCGTCTCCTCGGGGGCCCGCTCGGGCAGCCGGCCGGCGATGCTCGACCAGAGACCCTCGGGCACCGTCTCGACGCCCGTGCCCAGGGCACCGGCGACGTCGCGCAGGCTGTCGAGCTCGGCGCGGCACCGGGGGCACTCGTCGAGATGCCGTTCGAGCTCGGCCAACTCCTCGCCCTCGACGGCATCGAGCGCGTACGCGCCAAGGAGTTCGCTCGCCTGCTCGTGAGACATCATGCGTCGACCCCCCGCACACCTTTGTCGGCGAGCGCGGCGCGCAGGCGACGCATGCCATTGCGGATGCGGCTCTTGACCGTTCCCTCGGGCTGGCCCAGCAGCTGTGCCACTTCGCGATACGTGTGCCCGTCGAAGTAGGCGAGTTCGATCGCCCGCCGCTCCCCCTCGGGGAGTCCCGCCATGGCCCCGGCCACCTGTTCGGCGACCGCGAGGTCCCACACCTCGTGCTGCATGTCGTAGCCCGCCTCGGCCGTGCGCATGGCCTCACGAGACTCACGCTGGCGACGCGACGCGGAGGAGCGAACGGCGTCGACCGCGCGGGCGTGCGCTTGCGCAAGCAGGTACGAGCGCAGCGAACCGCGGGAGGCGTCGAATCGATCGGGCTGGTTCCACAGGCGTAGGAACACCTCCTGGGCGACGTCCTCGGCCTCGGTGGCGTTGTGGAGGACGCGCTTGGCCAGCCCGTAGACGGCGCCGCCGTGCCGGCGGTAGGCCTCCGCCAACGCGACCTCGCTGAAGCGGGCGATCGAGATCACGAGCTGGGCGTCGCTGACTTCGTCGATCTGCTGCATCAACCGCCTGTTCGGCTCCGACCCCTCGAGAGGATGCCTCGTGTCCTCGTCCCATCCAGGCGGTGCCTGGGCTCCGGATAGTACGCGGTATGCGAACGACCATCGACTCGTACACGTCCCGAGCTGGGCGTCTCGAGCTCGGGGGGATCGACTTCGGGGACTTCAAGGATCGTCCCCTGTCCCCCGACGCACTGCGGGCGCTCCGCTACATGCACGACGTCGAGCACCACACGGTGTGCTACCTGCGCGACCTACTCCTCACACCGGCGCACCAGGACCCGGAGGTCACTTCCTTCCTCTCGTGCTGGGTGTTCGAGGAGCTGTGGCACGGTGCGGCGCTGGCGCAGGTCCTCGCTGCCCACGGGGAAGTGGCCGGCGCGCCCAGGGTGGCGGCGCTGCGACGGGGACGGCGCCGCCGGGAGGCGCTGACGACGCTGAGCACGCTCGCCACCGCCACGTTCGCAGGCCGTGCCTTCGTGGCGCTGCACATGACTTGGGGCGCCGTCAACGAGTGGACCACCCAGGCCGGGTACGCCCGCTTGTCCGAGACGGCGGGCCACCCGACGCTGCGCGAGCTCCTGCGGCGCATCATGAAACAGGAGGGAGGGCACATCGACTTCTACGCGACCGAGGCGGAGCGCCGGCTCGGCGAGAGCGTGCGTGCGCAACGTCTGACGCGGGCCGTGCTGTCGCACCTGTGGCGCCCGGTCGGGTCCGGCGTGATGCCGCAGCGAGAGGTGCGATTCCTCGTGGAGTACCTCTTCGGCGGCGCCAAGGGTGTCGACGTCCTGCAGCGCATCGACCGCCGCATCGACCGGCTCCCCGGACAGGGCGGCCTGTCTCTGCTCAGCCGCGCCGTGGCGCGTCTGACCGCCTAGCCTGGTGGCCATGACGGGCACCGCCAGCGCAGACACGGTGGACGCACTGTTGCTCGATCTCCTCGAGTGGGTCGGACCCGGCGCGCGCCCCTACGACGAGGTGCTCGAGGCGTGGCGCACGTCGTGCCCGCGTCTGCCCGTATGGGAGGAGGCGCACGCGCGCGGGTTCCTGGTGCGCCACCGCGCGGAGGGCCAAGGGGAGCTCATCTCGGTGTCCGCTGCCGGCGCCGCCCACCTGGCGGCGCACCGAGCGCCCTCCGGCCGCTGACGCGGCCGGCCCGACGCGCGCGGTCAGCCGTCGGCCGTCCCCACCATCCCCCTGTCGACGCTGGCCGACCCCAACCCGCCGGGGTCGGTGTCGGGCGTCTGCCAGTAGACCTCGAGACGGGCGATCCGGCCCCGCCGGTCGAGCTCGAACGCGTACACCTCCTCGAGGTGGTGGGTCCCGTGTGGGTAGACGAGGTGTTCGGTCACGCGCGCGAACGCGCTGTTCCCGTCGGCGGCGTAGGTGATGCGATGGACGTCGTTGCCGTAGTCCTGCGGTACCAGGCTGCGCAGGAACTCGAGATAGCGGGCGCGCCCCTCGACCCGATCGCCGAACGGGCCGACACGTTCGACGTCCTCGGTCAGCAACTCGCCCAGCGCAGCCCACCCACGGGCCGTCAGATGCAGGAAGAAGCGCTCGACCACGCCGTCACCGCCCTGCACCATGCCACCCTCCCTTCCGCGCCGGTCGCTCACGTGACGGCAACAAGGTCACGCTGAGGCCAGCAGTGCCGTCAACACCGCATGGCTCCGTTCGAGCGCCTCCCTCGTCACCCGTTCGTCGGGATGGTGGGCCAAGAGCGGGTCGCCCGGGCCGAAGTTGGCGGCCGGCACGCCGTGCTCCCAGAATGACGCGACGTCGGTCCAGCCCACCTTCGCCTTGGGCGCCGCGCCGCTCCGCTGAACCAGCGACGTGAGGAGGGGATGCGCGAGCGACGGCGGCGCCCCGTCGCCGGCGTCGAGCAGTTCCCACGTGTCCCCCGCGTCGAGCTCGACGGTTGGATTCAGCAGCTCGTGGAGGAAGGCCTCCGCCTCGACCCGTCCGCGGTCGGGCGCGTAGCGATGGTTGAGCGAGACCTCGACGTGGTCGGGCACGACGTTGCCCGCCACCCCGCCCTCGACGGCGACGACCTGCAGCTGCTCCGCGTAGGTGCAGCCGTCGAGCACGACCTCACGTCCCTCCCACTCCGCTACGCGCGCCAGCAGCGGCGCCAGCCGGTGGATGGCGTTTCGCCCGGTGAAGGGACGCGCCGTGTGGGCGCGGACGCCGCGCAGCGTAATGCGGACCTTCATCGTCCCCTGGCATCCCGCCTCGACCAGGTTGGCGGTGGGCTCACCGAGCACCGCTGCGTCGGCGGCCAGGAGGTCGGGACGCTCCGTCCACAACTCGAGCAACCCGCTCTCGTCCCGCCCGATCTCCTCTCGGGCGTAGAAGCACCAGGTCACGTCGACGGCGGGCGCACTGACCGAGGAGGCGAGCTCCACCATCACCGCCAGCCCGCCCTTCATGTCGGAGGCCCCCACGCCCCACAGCGTGTCGCCGTCGAGCCGGGGCGTGTCGTTGCCGGCGGGCGGCACCGTGTCGAGGTGTCCGGCCAGGATCAGCCGCTGCGGTCGGCCGAGCGTCGTCCGGGCCACGACGTTGTCGCCGACGCGGGTCACCTCGAGCCAGGGGCACTCGCCGAGCGCGGCCTCGACCCGGGCCGCCAGCTCGCCCTCGCGCCGGCTGAGCGAGGGAACGGCCATCAGCTCCGCCGTGGTGGTCAGGAGGTCCCCCATGGCTCAGGTGCTGGCGCCGTGGTCGCGCAAGACCTGGTTCAGCTGGGCCTTGTCGTGGCGCTCGCCCTCGGCGATGCGCTTGATCACCAGCACGCACGGCACGAAGAACTCGCCACCGGGGTACTCGCGCCGGCGGCTGGCGCGGATCGCGACACACCAGGGAGGGACCACGCCCCGGGAGATCTCCTCGCCGGTCTCGGCGTCGATGACCGGGATCGACGGGTCGAGGAAGCTGCCGGCCCCCAGGACGGCGCCCTTCCCGATGCGGGCGCCGCCGGTGACCATGCAGCGGCTGCCCACGAACGCATCGTCCTCGACGACGACAGGCACGGCGTTCGGCGGTTCGAGGACGCCGCCGATACCCACACCGCCGGCCAGGTGCACCCGCTCGCCGATCTGCGCACAGGAGGCAACGGTGGCCCAGGTGTCGACCATGGAGCCGGCGCCCACCCAGGCACCGATGTTGACGTAAGACGGCATCAGCACGACGCCGCGCCCGAGGAACGACCCCCAGCGCGCCGACGCCCCCGGCAGGGCGCGCACGCCGGCCTCGGCGAAGCCGTGCTTGAGCGGGAGCTTGTCGGCGTACTCGAACGGCCCGAGCTCGATGGTCTCCATGCCGCGCAGAGAGAAGAGGAGCAGGATCGACTTCTTCAGCCACTCGTGCACGACGACCTGGTCGGTCACGGCGTCCACCTCTGCCACGCGGGCCTGCCCGTTGTCGAGAAGGTCGATCGCCTCCTCGACGACCGCCGCGGCGTCGGTGTCGGCCGGTGTGAGCTCGTCGCGACGCTCCCACAGCTCCTCGATGCTCGCCTGCAGATCAGCCATGGCTCACCCTACCGAGGCGCTCCCCCACCAGGGCCAGCCGCTCCATCGGCTGGACGACCGCGACCCGCACGTGCCCAGCGCCGTCATCACCATAGAGATCGCCGGGACTGACCAGGAGCCCGCCGTCGCGTGCCAGCGCCTCGGCCATGGCCCAGGCGTCGGGCCAACGCCCCGGGGGCACCGGCACCCACAGGTAGAAGCCACCCTCGGGGAACGCGACGGGACAGCCGTAGGCGCCGAGCTCACCGGCCAGGTAGGCCAGCCGCTCGCGGTAGCGCCGACGTTGGACCACGACGTGCTCGTCGTCTCCCAGCGCGGCCACGCCTGCGGCCTGTGCCGGGCCCGGGACCATCAGCCCGGCGTGTTGGCGCACTGCGCGCAGGAACTCCACCAGCTCGGCGTCGCCCGCGTAGAAGCCGACGCGCACCCCGGCCAGGTTGGAACGCTTGGACAGCGAGTGCACGGCCACCACGCCGTCGGCGCCGTGTTGGAGGACCGAACGCGGCGGACCGTCCCACGTAAACTCCGCGTAGCACTCGTCCGAGAACACGGCGACGCCGTGGGCGCGGCCCCAGGCCACCTCGGCCGCCAGGTCGCCCAGGCCACCGGTCGGGTTCGACGGCGAGTTCGACCACAGCAGGAGCGCGCGGGCGGCGTCGGCGGGCTCGACGGCCTCGAGATCGAGGCCACCGAGACGCCCCGCCCGGGGCGGCACCGCGACGGCGCGGCAGCCGGCCAGCTCCGCGCCCATCGCATAGGTCGGGTACGAGACCGCCGGGTACAAGACGGTGTCCCGTTCCGGCTCGCGCAGGCGCATCACGTGGGGCACAGAGGCCACGAGCTCCTTCGTCCCGACGCAAGCCGCGACTGCGCCAGACGCGACGCCGTCCAGTCCGAAGCGCCGGGTCAGCCACGCGGCAGCGGCCTCGCGCAGGGACGGGCTGCCGGCCGAGGCAGGGTACCCCCGCTCCGTGCCGGAGGTGGCGAGCGCGTGCACGACGGCAGGTAGCGGCGGGTCGCACGGCGTGCCGACCGAGCAGTCGACCATCCCGCCGGGGTGGGCGTCGGCGAGCTTGGCCAATCCGTCCAACCGGTCGTAGGGATAGGGCGGCAGGCGGAACATCACGGCGCCGCCACGAACTCCGCGAAGCGCGCCCGGCCGACGTCGTCTAGCACCACCTGCAGCGTGGCCGACTCCTCGCCGTCGCTCTGTGCCACGACCTCGCCTTCGCGGTGGATGGCCGCCAGCACGTCCCCGCGCGACCACGGCACCACCAGCTCGACCACGCGGTCGGAGCCGCGCAGCCGGTCGGCCACGACGCGCTGGAGGTCCTCGACGCCCTCGCCGGTGCGCGCCGAGACCACCACGGACCCCTGGTGCACATGGGCCAGCGCCTTGGCGTCCTCCGGCGCGGCGTCCGCCTTGTTCACCACGACCAACTCGGGCACGTCGGCGGCCCCGATCTCGGCCAACACCTGGTGCACCGCGGTCATCTGCGCCTCCGCGTTGGCCGCCGTGCCGTCGACGACGTGCACGACGAGGTCCGCCAGCCGCACGGAGTCCAAGGTCGAGCGGAAGGCCTCGACCAGCTCGTGGGGCAGCTTGCGCACGAAGCCGACGGTGTCGGTGACGAGGACGGTCTCCCCGCCCGGCAACGACAGCTGGCGCGTGCGCGGGTCGAGCGTCACGAAGAGCCGGTTCTCCGCCGCTACACCCGCATCGGTCAGGGTGTTGAGCAGCGTGGACTTGCCGGCGTTGGTGTAACCCACCAGCGCCAGTTCGCGCTGCCGGCCTCGCGCCCGGCTGCGCCGTTGCAGCGACCGCGTCCGTTCGACGTCGCGCAGGTCCGCCTCGAGGCGGTGCATGCGGCGCACGAGGCGGCGCCGGTCGACCTCGAGCTGCGTCTCGCCGGGGCCACGCGTGCCGATGCCGCCGGCCTGCTGACTGAGCGCCGTTCCCCGGCCTCGCAGTCGCGGCAGTCGGTACCGCAGCAGTGCGAGCTCGACCTGGGCCTTGCCTTCGGGGCTGCGCGCGTTCTGGGCGAAGATGTCGAGGATCACCGCGGTGCGGTCGATGGCGGTGCGGCCGAACAGCTTCTCGAGGTTGCGGTGTTGCGCGGGACTCAGCTCGTCGTCGAAGACCACCGTGTCCGCGTCGAGGCTCCGGCTGAGCGCCGCGATCTCCTCGGCCTTGCCGCGACCGACGAACGTCGCGGGGTCTGGGGCATCGCGTCGTTGAACGACCCGTCCGACGACGTCAGCTCCGGCGCTCTCGACCAATTGGGCCAATTCGTCGAGCTCCTCGTCCACCGATTCCGCGGTCAGCCCGGGGAAGACGACGCCCACCAGGATGATGCGCTCCCGGAAAGCTCGCTCGATGAGCGTCCCGGGCAGGCCGTTGTATCTGTTCATGCTATTCGTTTATGTGCGCCATATCGAGGACCACCAGCGTAGGGGCTTCCTAGCAATGGTCGTCAAAGCGTCCGATTGGCCCCCGGGCAGAGCACCACGACCCAGGCACGGCTGCAATCTCGTCGTGTCCGCGTCGTCGGTATCAGCAGATTCCCCAGGACTCCTTCGTCGGATTCGTAGGTGAATCTGGAAGGTGCTCGCGGAGGTCTAGAGGCCCTCACGGGCACTCTTCACTTTCCGCTGGCGACCACCGTAGGAAGGAGTGGCTAACGCGCCATCGTCAATGACTTCGTGATCCCGGCAACACGCTCTCGATGCAGTTCCGACCCTGGGAAGAGGTATTGCATCTCTGTGGCACTGACGAGTTCGATTCCGAGTACTGAGTCCAGGTGGTCGCGCCAAGAAGTCCACTGGTTGTGCCCCGGCGAGAATGGCCACGCGCGGCTCAGCCGCGCTCGCAACTGTACCGGCAGGAACTGGAAACAGGGAAAGAGAAAATGTGGCTCCAGTGGGAAGGACCGAGCAGGCGTTTGTATCCAGTGGTGCGGGGCTAGCTGGTGTACCGCCTGAGCCACCCGCTGACGGCGCGAGTAACCGCCGACGTGCTCCAAGAGCGAGTTGGAGCACACAAGATCGAAGTTTCGCTCAAAGAGGCTAGTGGGAAGTTCGCACGCGTCGGCAGTGACTGTCTCGACCCAATCCGGCTCGTCATCAAAGCGCCGCCCATCGAGGTTGACCACGACCAGACTCTTCGGCGTCACGGGTGCAGAGACCCAGTTCCAGTAATAGCCACCGAGATCAATGACAGCCATGTCAGGCAGGTCCGGAAAGCGTTGCAGGAAATGAGCCCAGCGCTGTCCCCGAAAGTGCTGCGAAATGCGAGCAGCGATCCGTGGAACGCCAGGCATTTGGAGATCCGGGGTGGTCATTGTTCAACAACCGTCATGGTCATTGTCCATAAGGAGAGCCAGCGAGGCTGAGGTGATACCTCCGTTCGCGTTCGTCGCTGGACCAGCCGGACGACGTCAGCCCCGGCGCAGTCGATCATTTGGGCGAGCTCGTCGAGGCCCCGTCCACCGACTCCGCGGTCAGCCCGGGAAGACGATGCCGACCAGGATGTTGCGCTCCAGGCGTGACCGTCAGGTGGCATCCTTGATCGGACGAGGGAGCCTCGGCATGAACCAGGATGCTTCTGTGGGTATGAGCGAGCGGCACGTCGACCGTCCTGGAGAAGGTGAGGAGAAGACCTATGCCGGACAACACTCAATCTACGGCTGGGATCATCACAAAGCGCAGCAGCAAGTCCGTCGCCCAGACCATTGACGGACTGACTCGGATGATCGAGGATCGGGGCTTCACACTGTTCAGGGTCATCGATCACAAGGAAACGGCCGAACGAGCTGGTGTGCAGATGCCGGACTCGAAACTCGTCATGTTCGGGAACCCGAGTGTGGGCGCCTCGGTGATGGTCGCGGCGCCCTCTGCCGGTTTGGACTTCCCGCTCAAGGTGCTGGTCTGGGAAGACGAAGACGGCGCGGTGTCGGTGAGCTACAACGCACCGGAGTTCCTGGCCGAGCGTCACCAAATTGAGGGTCCTCTGCGTGCACCCTTCGATGCCGTTGCATCAATCGTTGTCGGAGTACTCGGCGCGTGACCTGACGGCGACGACTGCGCCGATAT
>Ga0306920_100016654_pt1 | contig 10135 bp, 4 predicted proteins | sample flu12Cox44000170_FD_204666 | JGI IMG/M metagenome (GOLD analysis project Ga0306920, IMG submission 204666) | Lab enrichment of tropical soil microbial communities from Luquillo Experimental Forest, Puerto Rico - flux4day.12C.oxic.44.000.170 (v2)... | ecosystem: Environmental > Terrestrial >...
CACTGGTTCCGATTGCCGTTCGACCAGGTGGTGTCGTGTGCGTACACATTCACCAGAACGTGATTGAATCCGCGTGCGGCCATCTGGTCGATCAAACGGTGCATGACCTTCCGCTCGGGGTCCTTCATATCCGCGCCCCAAAGCCAATCGGCCTCGTAGCCCATCAGAAAATAACGCGAGCCGTCTTCGTGGATGAAGTGGTGACGGTTCACCGGATCGACCAGCAATCCGCCGTGAATCGCGGGATTCGAGTTACCCCTGCATTCAATCGCGGCCTCGCTGTGCGCGTTAAGCGCCGCCAGGGGCGACACGGTCGTCATCGACCAGCGACCGGGCCTGGTGGGCGAGAACCGGATCTTCCACACGCTTCCGCCGGCGTAAAAGCCTGGAACAGTGATGCGCGTTCCGTCGGGACCGGTGAATTCGCCCTTCACGTTCACGTCGAACGGATTGCCGCTGACTTGCGCCGATAGCGTGAAGTCGTGCGGATGGTGCTGTTCGACGATCACCGGGGTCGAGGCCGCCGGCATGAGCCGGATGGCGGCTGCAATCGGAATCATGAACTTCAATGGCTGCATGGCGACTCGCTTTCGTTTGCGCTGTCCTGGTCAATGTGATCCGCGCGGGGTCAGAATGTGACCGCAGCGCCACTTGCATCTGACGGCTGTCGACGATGGTCGACGAGATCGTGTCGTATGCCGCGCTCGAGAGCGTCGCGTTCGGCAATCCGAAGATGGGATGGTTCGCGGCATTGAACACCTCCCAGCGAAGTATCGCGCCCAGGCGTTCTGTCGCCTTAATGGTCTTCGTGAGCGACAGGTCCGTCTCGATCAGACGCGGGCCGATGATGTTATTCCGGCCGTCGTTGCCGTAAATATACGGCGCATTATAGGCGAACGCGGCTTTTTTGAACCAGAGCTTCGGCCCCGGATTCGATAGCTCCGGACTAATGCCCGTTGCATTCGGCCTTTGCGCAATACCCGTGCCACCCGTGTTGAGGATGTCCAATCCGTCCAAGGCCGTCAGTGGCATGCCGGATTGCAGCGTCAGGATGCCGCCGAACTGCCAATCGGAAACCAAGGCGTTGACTAAGGCATTGGTATGGGCCAGATAACGCGCGCCTCGGCCAAACGGCAATTGCAGCAATCCGGACGTTACCCAGCGGAAGGTCGTATTGAACTGCGACAGGCCGCGCTCTCCCGCCCCGATGTTATAGGGGTTGTTCATCTGGAGGATGTCGCCCGCGCCGGCGCGCACGCCGCTCGAATTATCGATCGACTTGCTGTACGTGAAGGCGCTCAGAACCGTAATGCCTCGGTTCAGGCGCTTTTCCAGCCGGGCTTGGAACGCGTTGTAGTTGGCGTTGGTCTCGTTGTCCGGATATTGGATGAAGCCAAACTGCGGAAACGGCCGGTTGTTGCTTGCGCTTCCCGGTCCCGGAATCGGAACGTTGATGCTGTCCTCTCTGCGCAGTTTGTGCGATTGCGATCCGACATAAGACAGCTCCAGCACGATGTTGCTCGCCAGCGAGCGCTGTACTCCCGCTGTCCACTGGTCCACATACGTAGTCCTCTGATCGGGCGGGCCACCCGAGAGAATCAAAGGCTGGACTAGCGTGATGTTCGACGACGTTACCGAGCCGAGGAATGGATTGCTTAGGCTGGTGGTCGGTACCGGATACGAGTTGAGCTGCTGTAGTCCGCCCGCCAGGGTGCGGGCCCTGTCGAAGACGGTGTTCCCTTCATCCACTATGTCGTAATACGTTCCGAACCCTGCGCGGATCACCGTTTTTGAATTCATGTTGTAGGCCAGCCCAAGGCGCGGCGCAAAATTATTCCGGTCCGGATACTGCAGCGCCGCACCCAGGCGCCCGTCGCGGACCACCGTGATTCCCTGTAAGCGCGTCAGCGTTCCCTCATACGGAGCGCAGTTGGACTGCGAAGGGCATTTGTTCGACGACTGAACCAGTATCGGGTTGCCAGAGGTCTTGCTGGTCAGTCCGAAGATATTCGACGAATTATCGCTCAGGTCTTTGAACGGCGACATGTACTCGTATCGAAGGCCGAATTCGAAGGTGAGCTTTGGCGTAACGCGATACGAATCGGAGAAGAAGGCCGACCAGTAGATGCTGCGCAGCAGCGCCGTCGCGGGCTGGACGGCCGTGGTGACCGTCTGATCCAGTCCTAGCAGGAAATCCGCAACGCTGTTGCCCACGCTCGAAGAACCTATTGCCGGGTTGCCCGTGTATGCACCCGTGAACGAGAAACTGCCGACCTGTTGCTGCCCGACTTCGTCATAATGGATCGGCTCAATGGATCCCCCGAACTTCAACATCTGCTTACCCTTGGTCCAGGTCAAGGTGTCGTGGCCCTCCCACATATTGTCGTGGGTGAGGTAGATGGTGGCATTGTCTCCAAACGCCGAGTAACCGGTGAAGCTGAACTGCGGGACGGCCCAGAACGAAGGCGCATTCAGCGGATTCAAACCGGGGATGTGAAGCACGGTGCCGTTGACGTCCTTCACGTAGCTGTAAGGAGTCTGTTCGTTATTCACGAATCGCGTCCATCCGAACCGCGCATCGTTCACCAGGGTCGGTTTGAAAATCTGCGTCCCTCCTGCCATGATCTGGTCGGGTCGCGTCGCGACCACCGTCCCCTGGGCCGGCGTGTTGTTCGGCAGATAGTAGTAGTCTTTATCGTAGTTCCAGCGGCCGTACCAGATATACTTCGCGCTCTGCTGGTAGTCGATGCGCAACATCGATTGATCCGCATTCGACTGGCGCGGCTCGTTGTTCACATAGTTGCTGGTCGCGCCGGGCAGATTCTGCGTCGGCCAGAAAAGCGTCATGGCGGTGACCGCGATCTGGTTGAAACGCGTTGACGGAATCACATTGCCCGGGAAGGGAACCGCCGAATACTTACCGTCGGATCCCTGGGCCGTCGTGCCGGGATCGTAGATCGTAGTCGCTCCGGCGAAATTACCCGCCCGGTACGGCAGTGGAGGGAACGTGGAAAGCGACGTCAGCGCCTTCGCCTCCCGCAAGCCTTCGTAGTTGGCCGTGAAGAACAACTTGTTGCGGACAATCGGCCCGCCGACAGTGCCGCCGAATTGGTTCCGCCGGAATTGCGGGATCGGAGACTGCTGCGAATCGAAATAATTCTTTGCGTCGAACCAGGAATTGCGGAGAAATTCAAAGCCGACGCCGTGTAGGCTGTTGGTCCCGGACTTCGTCGTCACGTTGATCTGGACCGGCGCATACCCGTAGTCGGCGGGATACGTTGCGCTCTGCACCTTGAACTCCTCGAGCGCATCCAGCGAAGGCAGCATGATGTAACTGTTGAAGTTCGGATCGGTGTTCTCGATACCGTCGAGAGTGTAGTGATCGTACGTGTTGCGTTGACCGTTGGCAGTGATGCTCACAGCGGAGCGCAGGCCGCCCTGGAAACTGGTTGCATTGATCGGTGACGAGGAATTGCTCACCCCAGGCGCCAGCGCGGTCAACGTCAGGTAACTTCGCCCGTTCAGTGGCAGATCGACAATGCGCTTGTTTTCGATCACCTGCCCCACCGTCGCGTCGTCGCTCGCAAGGAGCGCGGCCGTTGCCGTGACTTCCACGGTCTGGTTCACCGCCCCGACGTTCAGTTGGAAGTCCGCGCGCGCCACCTGCTGGACCTGAATCAGGATCCCTGATCGAATCTCCTTTTGGAAACCCTTGGCTTCCACCGTAACCGTGTAGGTGGACGGCGAAAGAGCCGGGAAGCTGTAAAACCCGGAACTGTTAGATAGCGTGCTTCTGGTCGTACCGGTGGCAGGATCAGTGACCGTTACGCCGGCGCCCAGAACGGCGCTTCCGCTGGAGTCGGTGACGATACCGTCGATTTCTCCGGTGGGTCCCTGCGCGAACAAGAGAGAGCCGGAAAACAGCAAGGACAGCAGACAGCCGAATTGAGAGGAGCGCATGACGCGGGGTTCCTTTCTTTCAGGCCAGATATAATATATAAAATCCCCAATAGTCAAGGCGAGGTAGCCGCCTGTCTTCGTATTTCGTATATTAAATTTGTGGGTTCCACCATCGCCTCGGCGCCCCGCACCCTCCAGCCGAAATCCTTGCGGGAAGAAATCGTCGAAATGCTCCAGCGCGACATCATCGCCGGACACTTTTGTCCAGGGCAGCGCCTCGTCGAACGGGAACTGATCCAACGCTTCGGCGTCAGTTCGATTCCCATCCGGGAAGCGCTACAGGAACTCGAAAACCGCGGACTCGTTGTGCGCCGGCACAACTGCGGCTGCTCCGTCATTCAACTGTCCCGGCACGAGGCCGCCAGAATCTGCGAATTGCGCCGCGTGCTCGAGCCGAAGGTGATGGAGTGGGCGGCGGAACGGGTCACACCGGAAGCGGCCGCTGCGCTTCGCAGCCAGTTGGCCGAGGTCGAACGCGCGGCGGCCGCCGGCGACTGGTCGCGATACTTCCAGGAAGATTTGAAGTTCCATCGGATGACGTGGCAGGTGGCGGATAACGGCTATGCCGCTCGCGCACTCGAGACGGTCGTGGGGTCGCTATTCGCGTCCGGCATTATGGGCAGCCGCGCTGCTGCCACAATCAACCTCCGCGAGGAAGTCGCCAAACACCAACGTCTGCTGGATGCGATCTGCGACCGCGATGGGCAGCGCGCCGCGCTCTGTCTACTCGAAATCGCCGCTGGCTTCGAAAAGCACGTCGGCTGAGTTCATTTCTCCACCACGAACGGAATCTCCACGAGGGAACACACTTCGGTAAAGCGCGGCCCGCGCCGGTCAAACGCTACTACCCGAAGCACGTGCGTGCCGGCGGAAACATCCACCCGATCCCACCATTCCTGGTTGTTCAGCATGTACGGTGCCTGCGTCCGATAGCTGTAAGGTTTGCCGTCGATGAAGAATTCGACCCGCTTGATGGGCCAGCGAGGGTGCCGGTCTTTCACGATCGCCTCGATCCACGCGGGCTCCTTCAGCACCTGATTCGCCTTCAGACCGAACACTTCGATTTCGGGCGCATCGTCCGACTCGTATTTCGGCATCGGCGGCACCGGCGAACCGGTCAGGCGCGCCGCTTGTTCGAAGAACAGCCATTTCACAGGCGAACTGATCCGCCAGTTCACCGGCGGATTTTGAAAACCGTCGCGATAGTTTCCAAGTCCGTTGTCGTAAAAACCCCATCCGACGTGTTCCTGCGCGGCGGCCTGCAAATTGAACGTGCTGACGCCGTCCTCATTGATGATCAACGGCCGGTCGTATCCGGTCCAGCGGCGCATGGAGGCAATCGTCGTGTGTACTTCTTCCGGCGTTTGTCCGTTGGTGTGGAACATGACGTAATCCACCGAGCGAAGCGCGGCATCTCCGCGGCTTCCGCGGGGCATGATCCCTCCCGACCAGCTCATGGAAACCGGGATTTGATGCTCGACCGTTTGCTGTGCCAGCAGCACCGCGTCCAGCGCTCCCTCCGGCTGCAGGATGTGGTGCTTGTAGCTGCGGGGGTTGGTCTCGTTGTTGATCTCGATGAGCACGTTTCGGTTCGGCAGTTGCTTGAGGAAACGGCACCCCTGCACGATCGCTTCCCTCACGTACCGGTCGTCGGGAGTGATCTCGATGCGCTCGTTGGATCCGAAGTAGAAGAATCCGACGATGACGACCATGCCCAGCCGATCGGCCTCCTCGATCACGCGACGCAGGCGGTCGGCGTATGCCGGTTTGAGATTGCCGTGCGCGTCGAAACCGCTGTTGTTGTGCGGCTGAAGATAGACCTTCTCGCCGTAATTCCCGTCCGGGGGCCCGCCTCCCTGCAGATTGACGGTGAAGGCCAGCAGTCCGCTACGCCGCCAGTCGGGCAGGGCCGCGAGAAACTCCCGGACATTGCGCTCCGCATCCCAGGGTCCATCGGGGTAGTCCCAAAAGACGTCCCCCAGCGTGTTGGAGTGATACGGATTCTTTCGCGAACCAATCCCCGGATAGTTGGCATCGTCAAAAATCGCCTGGACGGCGCGCACATTCAAAAGAGTCCCCGCGAGGTTCGGATCGGCCTGCGGGAAACCGGTCGCGGCGGTGTAGGTCGGCTGGCCGTTGAGAGTGAATAGCGGACCTCGAATGCCCACGACGGTGGCGCCGCGGCTCGCCGCGCTCGCGAGGAGGACTGCGAACAAAACGCGCGCGGCATCGTGTACATAGAGAATGGCAGGCCGGCAGATACAAATTCGCAACATGACAGGTCATTATGTCGCAATCTTCGAGGGTCGGGAATCCTGGTTCTGTTGCAAATCGCGAGTTGAGCTGATCATGCTCTCTGCGTTCGCTGCTACCTACGATATTCCCTCACGTAGCGCAATCTAGACGAGATCATGTGCCCTTCATCCACGCCGGCTTCGCAATCCCGCAAAGGCTGAGGCCGCTGCTCCGCGAGGGCGTTGAGGCCCGTTGGAGCGATGTCCACGTGATGGGATAGCACGGGCAAGCGGCCGTTTTTCCGTGACGCATAGCGGGGTTGGCCGCCCGAAATAATGAATGGCGTTGGGCTCGATTCCTCGAAGGGGCAGGTTTTCCGCAGCATCCCGTGCGAGCCGTGGATACCGCCGTGACCGGCGCTCAGTGACGATACTGGTTCAATTGAAAGCTCGACTACGGCCCTATTATGTAAAATGTAAATAATCTCAGAGAGCGGGAGCCCAGAATGTCTCTTTGGAAGCCGGTGGCTGCAGTTTGCATGTCCGTCTTCCTTTACCCTGGACGCAGTCTCGCGGAGGGCATCGAGTTTAACCGAGACATTCGCCCCATCCTCTCGGATCACTGTTTCACCTGCCATGGCCCGGATGCGGCCAACCGGAAGACCAGGCTCCGCTTCGATATCGAGAGCGGAGCAAAAGTCGACTTGGGAAAAAATCGGTATGCAATCCTTCCTGGAGACCCGCAGAACAGTGAGATCATACGGCGCATTACCTCGCAGAACCCCGCCGTGCGCATGCCTCCGGCATACGCGGGGCGCGCGCGGCTGAACGACCGCGACATCGAGAAGGTCCGCCAGTGGATCGCACAAGGCGCTCACTGGCAGCCGTTCTGGTCGTTCATTCCGCCCAAGGGCCCCACGCCGCCCGCGGTTCGCGACCGGAGTTGGGTGCGCAATCCCATCGACGCTTTCATCCTGAACCGACTCGAACGGGAGGGTCTCGATCCCCAGTCGGAAGCCGACAAGCCGACGTTGATCCGCCGTGTCGCACTCGATCTCACCGGTCTGCCGCCCACACCCGCGGAGGTGGATGCCTTCCTCGCCGACGATTCGCCGGACGCTTATGGCCAACTTGTGGACCGGCTGCTGGCATCGCGGCGTTACGGAGAGCGTATGGCGTTTCGTTGGATGGAGGCGGCGCGATACGGCGATACCAACGGGTATCAGACCGACGGTCCGCGCGACATGTGGCGCTGGCGGGACTGGGTGATTGAAGCGTTCAACCGGAACATGCCATACGACCGATTCAGCATCGAGCAGATCGCGGGCGACTTGCTGCCGGATGCCACGCTCGATCAACGCATCGCCACCGGCTTCAACCGCAACCATCGTACTTCGGGCGAAGGCGGAATCATTCCGGAAGAGTATCGGGTGGAGTACGTGGCCGACCGCGCGCAAACTACGGCCACGGTGTGGATGGGCCTGACTGTCGGATGCGCGCGCTGCCACGATCATAAATACGACCCCATATCGCAGACGGACTTTTACCGGCTGTTCGCCTACTTCAACCAGATTCCAAATGAAAAAGGATTTGTGTGGAACTACGGCAACGAGGATCCGCTGGTGAAAACGCCCCTCCCGGAACAGACGCGCAGGCTCGCTGAACTGGACGCGAAAATCGCCGAAGCCCGCGAACGCGTAGAACGTCTCCAGCCGCGGCTTCTCGCGGCGCAACGGAAGTGGGAACACAAACCGGTTCCGGCGCCGGATCCCGAGTGGACCGTCAGCGAAGGACTGGTGTTCCGGTCGGCCGGAGCAAATCAATTCGACGGCAAGAATTTCATGGAGTCTGACGGCAAAGTTGCTGACTTCGACTACCAGCAGCCATTCACATTGTCCGCGTGGGTTCAAGCCGAGGCCGCCAACTGCGCCATCATCTCCCACAGTGAAGATTATTTCGAGGGCATGGGGCACGGGCTTTACCTGGTGGACGGTAGGGTTCGCATTCATGTCATCCGCCGCTGGACGGACCTCGGAATCCGCGTCGAATCGGTCGATCCGATTCCGCTGGACCGCCGCCAGCATGTCCTGGTAGCGTATGACGGCGGCCACAAAGCTTCCGGAGTGCATATTTATATCGATGGTGAACCCCGGCCGACCCGCGTGCTCTTCGATCAGAACCTGGAGCCGATCCATCACCCGAAGACACCTCTGCGCATCGGCGCCGGCGGCGGCTTGCGATTCAAAGGAACGATCGAGGACGCGCGTATCTACAATCGGGCGCTGACGGCAGGCGAAGTTGCCACCCTGGCCGCGCGCGAGCCGGTCGCAGAGATTGCGGCGATTCCGGAATCGAGCCGCAGCCGTGCACAGGCAGCGAAACTGGCGCTCTACTATCGCCGGAATGCGGCGCCGCAGAAGATGCACCGGGCATTCGAGGAGTTGGATGCACTGCTGCTGGAACGGAAGCGTTTCTACGACGCCATTCCCACCGTAATGGTAATGGCCGACGGCGCCAGGCGCGACACCTTCGTGCTGAAACGCGGCGCTTACGACGCGCCGGGAGAAAAAGTAATCGCGGGCATACCGGAAGTCCTGCCGCAACTTCCGGCGGACTGGCCCAATAACCGGCTCGGGCTGGCACGCTGGCTGGTGGACCGTCGAAACCCGCTGACGGCGCGGGTAACGGTCAATCGCTTCTGGCAGTCGTACTTCGGCACCGGAATTGTGAAGACGGTCGACGATTTCGGAGCTCAGGGCGAGTTCCCCGTGCACCCGGAATTGCTGGACTGGCTGGCGGTCCAATTCATGGAGAGCGGCTGGGACGTCAAGGCCCTTCAAAAGACGATTGTCATGAGCGCGACCTACCGCCAGGCTTCGATCGCTACTTCGGAACTGTTGCGGCGGGATCCCGGGAACCGCCTGCTGGCGCGTGGCCCGCGATTCCGCTGGGGACCGGAAGTGATTCGCGACCAGGCGCTGGCGGTTTCGGGCCTGCTGGTGGAACGCACCGGCGGACCTTCCGTGAAGCCGTATCAACCGCCCGGGCTGTGGCAGGAACTGGGCGGTGGCTCCGGATACAAGCAGGACCAAGGCGACGGACTACACCGGCGCAGCCTGTACACATACTGGAAGCGCACGGTGGCGCCGCCCTTTATGGTGAATTTCGATTCGCCCAATCGCGAGCAGTGCACAGTCTTCGAGAACCGGACCGACTCGCCGCTGCAGGCGTTGGACCTGATGAACGACGTCACCTTTATCGAGGCAGCACGCAAACTGGCGGAGCGCATGATCGTGGAAGGTGGGTCGTCGCCTGGCGAGCGCATCGATTATGGTTACCGCCTGGTGCTGGCCCGCCGGCCTTCGGATGCGCAGCGGCGCGTCCTGCGGCATTCGCTCGATGACTTTCTGGCGAGCTTCCGGGCCGACGGCGCGGCCGCCAGCGAGTTTCTCGCGCAGGGTGAATCGCCCGCGCGACAGAACCTCGTTCCGGCCGAGTTGGCCGCGTACGCCAGTGTCGCCAGCCTGCTGCTGAACCTCGACGAGACGATCACGAAGGAATGAGTATGAACGCTCCGGAAAGCCTTGCGCCGCGCATCAGCCGCCGTCATTTGTTCGGCCGCAGTTCCACGGGTGTGGGACTCGCTGCTTTGGTCAGCCTCATGAGACGGGCGCAGGCGAGTGTCCACGGCGGCCTTCCAGGTCTCCCGCATTTTCCGCCTAAAGCGAAACGCGTCATCTATCTGTTCCAATCGGGCGGTCCCTCGCAGATGGAGTTGTTCGACTATAAGCCCCGGCTCCAAGAGTTCCAGGGGACGGATCTGCCGGAATCCGTGCGCGGCGGCCAGCGGCTGACCGGAATGTCGGCCACACAGTCCACCCTCCCAATCGTGCCCTCGAAGTTTGCGTTCGCGCGCCGCGGACAGTCCGGGGCATGGGTCA
>Ga0306920_100016656_pt1 | contig 10134 bp, 9 predicted proteins | sample flu12Cox44000170_FD_204666 | JGI IMG/M metagenome (GOLD analysis project Ga0306920, IMG submission 204666) | Lab enrichment of tropical soil microbial communities from Luquillo Experimental Forest, Puerto Rico - flux4day.12C.oxic.44.000.170 (v2)... | ecosystem: Environmental > Terrestrial >...
CTTGTCGTACACATCCGGGTCCTTGATCAGGCTCGCAAACGGGGCAAGGCCGGTGCCGGTCGACAGCAACAAGAGGCGTTTGCCCGGGATCAGGTTGTCGGCAATCAAGGTGCCGGTCGCCTTGCGTCCGACCAGAATAATGTCGCCTTCCTTGATCTTCTGCAGGCGCGAAGTCAGCGGTCCGTCGGCAACTTTGATCGAAAAGAACTCGAGCGCCTCCTCGTGATTGGCGCTTGCCATCGAATAGGCGCGCAACAAGGGACGGCCCTCGACCTCGAGCCCGATCATGGCGAATTGTCCATTCTGAAACCGGAAACCAGTGTTGCGGGTAGCCTTGAAGCTGAAAAGCGTATCGGTCCAGTGTCGGACGGAAAGAACCTTCTCTTTATAAAACGCGCTCATGTGTTTTATTTTTCCGATTTCTCTTGCGATAGAACGAACAGGTCGATCGGCCCCAAAAGACCAACAGTTGAGGCCAAAAATCCTGCGAGGATTGAGGAATCCTGCTTCACGTAGCCCAATATCGGAGATAGTCAACAGGTGCGGACGCGCCGTCGAGTTCACAAAAACGCAAGGCAATACGGTGGAAATAGCGCTCGCCACGAGCCTTCTACGCGAAGAGAATTGCGCGCAATTTACTTGCCGAAATTCGTATCAATCGAGCAGTTAGTTACCGTGCAGGCAGCAAAAAATCGTTAGAGATAAATCGTCAAATTTGGAATGCCAGATCGGTAGATCGTGCATGCGAGCTTTGCGGGATTTTCGAGCGGGAAAACCCGCCTTCTATCCGGACCAGTCGGTCTATGCCGAATATGCCTGCGCCCGTTTCGACCTCGCGTTTCGCGACCTCGACGGGGGAACGGGACTCGTGTTCAGCGTAACGTCAACGGCAAAAAGCGTTCACTTCGGTGCCGGAAGATGCTCATGGTATCCGCAAAATAACTCCACGGCAGCGGCGCTTGCTTCCGATAAATATTTCGCCAATAAAATTCTGCAAGACGCCGGCATCGCCACGCTCGGTGGCGAATATTTCTTCCTGAGCGAGCGGCATCGCGCGCATCGCCCGGAAGGCCACGAGCGTCAGGATGCCATTGCCTGTTTCAGAAAACTGAACTCAGCCGCGTTCCTAAAGCCGCTGACGGGATCGCGCGGCGACTTTGCGCAAATTGTCGATAGCGAAACCGCGCTCGATCGATATCTGACCGAGGTTTCGCGCCATTACGACTCAGTCTTGATTCAGCCGATCGTTGCGGGTCGCGAATACCGGATCTTTCTGCTCGACGACGAGATCGTCTATTGCGCCAGAAAGCACCCGCCTTTTCTGCTGGGTGACGGCGTGCGCTCGATGCGCGACCTTCTGGTGGAGCACAACACCGACTTGCAGGCGCACGGACTTTCGCCGATCGCCGTGGCGATGACCGAGCCTTCGCTCGATAGCGTGCCGCCTTCGGGAAATCGTTGGGAGATTCCCGGGAGGACGAATTTCAGCGCAGGCGGCAGGATGGAGCTCGAATCACCTCGCGCCGAGGCAGCGGACATTGCACGTGAGGCGGTGGGGGCGCTTGGTCTGCGCGTAGCCGCCGTCGATCTCTTTACGGAGGTTGGTCGCAATCCAAACGATCTGCGGATCATCGAGGTGAATTCAAATCCGTCGATCCGGCTTTTGGAAGAACTGAATCGGGGCGATTTGATCCAAAAAATCTGGCATCACACGTTTTCTGCGCTGGGTCTGCTGGATGTTTGACCTGCCGAAACATGGCGAGGGCATCTGCTTGGCACGGATGGCCGCGCTGCTTGATGGTCTTGCCATCGACCGTGCCCGCCTGGCGCGGGCTTCGGTCGTGGTGACCGGCTCCAACGGCAAGGGCTCGACCGCTGCATTCTGCGCCAATATCGCGCGAACTTACGGGCTGCGCACGGGACTGTTCACCTCGCCGCACCTGTTCCGCCTTAATGAACGCTTCCAGCTTGACGGCGAGCCGATCGACGACGAACACCTCGCACGACTGGCTGAGCGGGTCCAGGCCGCGATCACGGCAATTTCGCGTCGCCTTGACGAGAAGTTCGGTGCCTTCGAAGCGATGTTCGCGCTGGCCTGCCTGTATTTTCAGGAAAGCGGTTGCGAATTCGCCGTGTTCGAAGCTGGCATCGGCGGCCGCTACGATCCGGTTCGACTCGTCGGTAGCCAGGTCGCTTGCGTCACTTCGGTCGATTACGAGCATGTCAAGTTGCTCGGCAACTCGCTGCAGCTGATCGTGTCCGACAAGAGCGACGCCTGTGCGCACGGTGGTACCATCGTCTATGGCGAAAATTGCCGGAGCCTGCGGCCGTATATCCTCGAATATAATCGTAATCGCGGGGTCGCGAGCTTGTTTATCCGCGACGAGATCAGGATCGACGGCGAAGTCACCTCCGCATCACGCCAGCGCTTCGATTTCACTTCTGGACGCTACGAGTTCCCATCGCTGGAGGTTGCTCTGCTGGGCGCGTTCCAGTTCAACAACGCCGCCATCGCGATTACGCTGTTCCTGCGCTGGTTGGGCCGCGTGTCAGAGGAAAAGGATTCTGCCCGGATCGAGGCGGCCGTGAGAACGGCCCTGCACCAAACCAGCTGGCCGGGCCGGCTCGAAGTCATCGCTCAAGATCCGCTGACCGTCATCGATGTCGGTCACACGCCCGACGGCATCAGGCAATCGCTTGCAAGTTTGAAGCACGTCTTCGGCGCGCAGGACTGGATCCTCGTAGTCGGGGTTTCCATTGACAAGAAATCGGACGAGATCGTGGCCGCGCTGGCACCCTCTTTCGGCACCATTATCTGCACCAGCGCCCACCACAAGGGCGGCGACGCGGCGGCGATTGCGGCCGCTGTCCGCAAGGCCAATGCGAAGGCCGACATTCACGTCGCAGCGAGCATCGCCGATGCCTTCGATGCGAGCCGCACGCTGGCCGCATCCCTTAAACGGAAAATCTATGTGGCCGGCGGCTTGTTCACGGCGATCGAATACGCCGTGGTCGCACGCGGCGGACGCGCCGAGGATTTGGCCTTCTTCTGAAGGCGCAGAGGCGGACCGTTAACGCCTCGTTAACCATAAACGGCCGATGCTTTCTTTCGAGAAGGGAACAGCGCATGACCGACATTGCATCTGTGACATCGACGGCCGCAGCCTTCATCGCAAGGCAGACGGCCGATCTGAACAAGGCCGCGGGCGAGGCAAAGACCGGCTTCGCGAACGCTCTCGCCAAGGTCGAAGCAGCGGTCGGAATCAAGCCCGGCACCGGCTTTGTTGCCGGCCCCACCTATGAAGCTCACACGATCGTCGGACAGACCAAAGCGGCGTTCAACAACGCCCTTAGCGCGACCAAATCCGCGCTCCACATCAAGCCGTGAAACATCGCTGGACAGGCCCCGAGTCGGCCCGACAGGGCGATTCAAAAATCATCCTGCTTCAGTTGCTCACGCCCTCGGTATCATCGAGCGCCTTGAAGGCGTCCTCAAGCTGCGGGGAGATCGCAACGTTGAGCCGTTCGCCGGTGGGCAGACGCGAAACGAACCACTTGTTATACAGCGGGATCAAGTCGTGGTTGGATCCGAGCTTGCGGAAAGTTCGTTCCACCACGGCGCTCAATTGCGGCTCGCCCTTGCGGAACATGATGCCGTAGGGATCGTAGGACAAATAATCCCCGGCGACCCGAAACCGGTCCTGCGACTTGTGCCGGGCAATCAGGCCGTAGAGGAGGATATCGTCGGTCGCGAACGCATCCGCCTTGCCGTCGACCAGGGTCTGATAGGACTGCTCGTGGTCCGGCGCCGTGATGATTTTGAGACCGAGCGCGAATTTCTTGTCCACCGCATGCATGGCTTGCTCGTTGGTCGTACCCTTGGTGACCACGATGGTCTTGCCTTGCAGGTCCTTCGGTGCCGAGTAGGCCGCTTCCTTCGGCACCATCAGCTTGGTGCCTGCCACGAATATCAATGGCGAAAACGCCACTTGCCTGGCTCGTTCGGCATTGGCGGTGGTCGATCCGCACTCGAGATCGATCTTGCCCTGCACGACCGCCGGAATCCGGTCGTCGGAAGTGACCTTGACGTATTCGATTCTGAGGTCGGGATCGTCCACCTCGACCCCGATCTCATCGACGATCGCCTCGCAAAGTTCGAGGCTGTAGCCGATCGGCCGGTTGGCCTGATCGAGGAAAGAGAACGGCGGTGAGCTCTCGCGATAGCCGAGATGGACGACATGCCTGTTCTTGATGGCGGCCAGCGTCGGGCTCAGCCCCTCGCCGCCGGTCTGGGCACCAGCGGCTGACGAGAGCAAACAGCCTACCAGCACTCCGCAGAGCCCGATCGATCCAAGCACCGTGTGGCGCATGCAAGGCTCCCGTCAGTGGCCGGCCATCGCAGGGATTTCGCCGGGAATCATGTCCGGCGGCACTACGTCGTCGGGACCGAGCGCGTGTTCGGGTGCGAGTTCACCTTCCCACTTTGCCACCACGGCAGTCGCGAGCGAGTTGCCGATCACGTTGGTGGCGCTGCGTCCCATGTCGAGGAAGGTGTCGATGCCCATGATCATCAAGAGGCCCGCCTCGGGAATGCCGAACTGGCTGAGCGTCGAGGCGATCACGACGAGCGAGGCGCGCGGAACGCCCGCAACGCCCTTCGAGGTGATCATCAATGTCGCCAGCATCGCAAGCTGCGTGCCGAGCGGCATGTCGATCTTGTAGGTCTGCGCGATGAAGATACTGGCAAAGGTGCAGTACATCATCGTGCCGTCGAGGTTGAACGAATAGCCGAGCGGCAGCACGAAGCTCGAAATCCGCGACGAGGCGCCGAAGCGATTGAGGCCCTCCAGCGTCTTGGGATAGGCGGCCTCGGAACTCGCGGTCGAGAACGCGATCATCAAGGGTTCGCGGATCAGACGGAGCAGGTGGCCGTATCTTGGTCCGATGACAATGAAGCCGACCACGACGAGAATGGACCACAGGATCAGGAGCGAGAGATAGAAACCGCCCATGAAGACGATCAGCTTCCACAACACGGCGAGGCCGTTCTTCGCTACGGTGGCGGTGATGGCGGCCCACACCGCGATCGGCGCAAACAGCATCACGTAGCCCGTGACCTTCAGCATGATGTGGCCGAGGTCGTCGATCAGCGAGAGTATCAGCTTCGAACGCTCCGGCAGCGCGCCCATCGCCACCGAGAAGAACACCGCGAACACCACGATCTGCAGGATCTCGTTCTGCGCCATCGCGTCCGCAATCGAGGTCGGAATCAGATGCGTCAGGAATTTCTCGATCGAGAATGCCGACACCGGCAGCCCGGTCGATTGCGCCTTGTCCGGCAGGGTGCCCGGAAAATTGTCGCCGGGCTGCAGCAGGTTCACCATCACCAGACCGAGCAGCAGCGAGACGAACGAGGCGCTGACGAACCAGCCCATGGTCTTGGCGAAGATCCGTCCCAGCTTCGACCCGGTTCCCATATGGGCGATGCCGCCGACGAGTGTGGCGAACACGAGCGGTGCGATGATCATCTTGATCAGGCGCAGGAATATCACCGCGATCAGGTTGACGCTTGAAGCGATGTCGGCCCGGATGTCCGGCAGATAGTTGAAGACGAGCGTACCCATCACAATGCCAAGCGCCATCGCGATCAGAATGTACTGCGTAAACCTGTTCGACATCGTGCGACCCCTGTCGGTTTCCGGCTCGTTCGAGTTTGGCAGATTTCAGGGCCGACGCAACAAAGTTCAACGGCAAGTACCGGCACGCTCAAGGGAAAGGGCCGTTTGCCAAAATATTCACGTTGTGGAATGCGCGCCCGCCGATTAGCCTCATATGCATCGCACAAACGCAACGCGGTCGCTTGCGCGTTTCTTGCGCGACACTGCATCAAGAACAGCCATATCCACGGGAGGGAGCCATGAAAGATGGTGTCAATCGCCAGATTTTGCTGGTGGAAAAGCCGGCCGGAAAGCTCGGGCCACAGCACTTCAAAATGACCGAGGCCGCCATTCCGGAACCGCGCGAAGGCGAGGCCTTGGTGCGCGTGCGCTACATATCGCTTGATGCTGCCAACCGGGCGTGGATGCACGGGGCGACCTATCGTGCGGCGGTAGAGGCCAATACGGTGATGGCCGGCGGCGGCGTTGCCGAAGTCGTATCGTCCAGAGCACCAGGCCTCGCACCGGGCGACCTCGTGTTCGGCGATACGGGCTGGCAGGACTACGCGGCGCTACCGGCCAGACATTTGAGCAAACTGCCGAAGGTCGAGCCCGTGACCCATTTGCTCAGCGTGTATGGCATCGCCGGGCTGACCGCCTATTTCGGCCTGCTCGAAGTCGGCAAGGCGAAGGCCGGCGAGACCGTGGTGGTTTCCGCCGCCGCCGGCTCAGTGGGTTCGATCGTCGGCCAGATCGGCAGGATCAAGGGCTGCCGCGTCGTCGGTATCGCCGGCGGCAAGGACAAGTGCGGCTGGCTCACGGCCGAGCTCGGCTTCGATGCTGCGGTCGACTACAAGGAAGGCAATGTCTTTACGGCACTCAAGGCCGCGGCGCCCGCCGGCATCGACGTCTATTTCGACAATGTCGGCGGCGACATCCTCGAAGCGTGCCTGGCGCAGATGAACAATCACGGCCGCATCGCCTGCTGCGGCGCGATCTCGCAATATGACGGCGTGCCGTCAGCCGCGGGGCCGCGGGGGGTTCCCGGCCTGATCGTAGTCAAGCGCCTGACCATGCAAGGCTTCATCGTGATGGACTACATGGAGCGCCGCAACGAAGCGTTGCGCGAACTGCAATCATGGGTCAGTTCCGGCAAGCTCAAGGTCCAGGAGGACGTCATCGAGGGGCTTCAGAACACCCCGAAGGCGCTGATCGGACTGCTCGCCGGCGAAAACCGCGGCAAGCGGATGGTCAAGGTGTGACGAAGGCGTCTGGCTACCGTCATCCATCGGTTGCACAATCCACGGGTTGCACAATGGACTTGCTGTAAGGGCGTAAACGGAAAAGGATGCCGCCCACGAATTTTTGCGGCCGATACATTTCAGACTTCATTTCGCTTGAAGCCAGTGGAGTGGATTTGACATTCGCTACTAACCTGGACGCAAGCTCGTGAAAGCGAATGTCAAACCCTAAACTCCGCCAGAGTCTTATATTTGCTGGTGGTCCCTTTGGTTCCAACATTCGCAAAAGCGCGCACTGAGAGGGAAGCGGATGTTGGAATCGGGTCACTAGCCGCTTCCGGCAAACCGGATAAGGATCGATCAGATGGTCAGCACGCATGCGGCAAGGTTATTTGCAGCGATAGCTGCGACATTCACGGTTACGGCTCCGGCCTTCTCCCAGGCGCCGACGGAAGCGCAACGCAGCGCGATCCGTGCCCAATGCCGCTCGGACTACGAAGCCCATTGCGCCAGCATCCCGCCGGGCGGAGCCGCATCATTGCAATGCCTGCAGAAGAACATGTCGAGCCTTTCATCGGGATGTCAAAGCGCTGTGCGCGCGGTGGAAGCTCCTTCTGAGAAGAGCGAGCCGGCTGCGGCCACAGCGCCCGCGAAGCCGGAGGCAGCACCGGACACCGCAGCGAAGACGGAGCCCGGCAAGCCGGCCGCGGAACCAGCAACGGCGCCGCCGAAGGCGGCATCAAACGTCAAGCGGCCAAACAGCGCCCAGGCCAGCGCGATACGCGCTGCCTGCCGCGCCGATTATCCAAACGTCTGCGCCGGCGTGCCGACCGGCGGCGCAGCTGCATTGCAGTGTCTGGAGAACAACAAGGCGAAGCTGTCGGCCAATTGCCAGAAGGCCGTTGCTGCCCCAGGCGGGGATGCGGCGACGGCAGCGGCAGGCAACGCCTCGGCGGGGACCGATGCCGCGGCCGCGCCGGCCGCAGCACCGCCCGCGCTGGTATTGCGGCCGATGCAGCCGCGCGAACAACTGTCCGTCCTGCGTTCAGCATGCGGCGCGGATGTTCGCGCGCTATGCGGCGGTGTCGCGCCCGGTGGAGGGCGGATCATCCAGTGCCTCGTGGCGCGCTCGGCTTCGCTCTCCACGCCCTGCCGGGAGGTGCTGGCCCAATTCGCAGCACGATGAGTGACGGCATGGCCGCTTGCCTCGCGCAGTCGGACGAACGAACCTTCGCGAGCAATTCAACCTGATCGGCTCGCTGCAACCAGAAGGAGACCGGCTGCAATGCCTTACAATTCAAGGCCGTAAGAGGACTCTGATCATCCCACAGGTATTTTTAATTACCTTATCGGTACTATAGTAGCAGCTGTCGTCCGCGAGAAATCCGATCTCGCAATTTGTGGCAGGCCGCGGCAAGTTCGTGCCCGGCGTCGTCAAGATGCAGCACGCATTCAAGACACCGGGTCTGCGGGAAATCACCCGCCGCATCATCGGCGCGCTCGCCAGCGCCGCCCGGCACATCGACGAGGTCGTGGGATTCATTCGCACCATCGCAGGTCAAACCAACCTCCTGGCGCTCAATGCCACCATCGAGGCGCCGGGCGCGGCTTTGCGGTGGTCGCATCGGAGGTGAAGGCGCTTGCGATCCAGACTGCGAAGGCGACCGAGGAAATCTCGTCGCAAATTGCCGAGGTGCAGCTGGCCACCAAGCGTGCTGTTGACAATGTCGGCGCCATAACCGCGGTGATGGTCGATATCGACAGCTTCACCGCAGCGATTGCACGCGCCGTTAGTCCGCAAAATACCGCGGCGCTCGAAATAACGGAAAATATCCGCCACGCGGCCGAAGGCACGGCCAGCGTCGCGCAAAGCATCGCCGGGACCGCAACCGCAAGCGAAAATACCAATCGCTCCGCCGACCTCGTTCTTGCCACCGCGCAAGGGCTCTCGGGCCAGGCGGCGGAATTGCGTTCGTCCGTCGATCAATTCCTGGCAAACGCCGCGGCTTGAGGCGACTGCGGGTAGCTGTCCACCGGCGGAAACCGACGGCTGGCCTGCGACCCTTCGGGCGTGGGGCGCGGCAAGACTCAAACATCCAGAATATAATTTCTCTGGTGCGCTTGACCCGCCCGCATTACTCTGACGCAATTCGTCAGTATACTGTCGATCTGGGAGGATCATCGTGCGGATCGCCGTCATCGGCGGGGGCCCCGGCGGCCTTTATTTCAGCTACCTCTGGAAGAAGCGCCACCCGGCCGTCCATATCGATCTGTTCGAACAGAACCCCGCCGGCGCAACCTGGGGCTTCGGCGTGGTGTTCTCCGAGCAGGCGCTCGAGTTTCTGCGTGCCGACGATCCCGACACGGTGGAAGCGATCACGCCAAGAATGGAGAGCTGGAAGAACATCACTCTCAATTTGCGCGGCGAGAGCGTCGAGATCGATGGCGTGGGATTTTCCTCGATCGGCCGGCTCGATCTGCTCGCGATCCTGCAGGCGCGCGCCGCTTCCGTCGGCGTGATGCCGCGTTACGATACCCAGGTCAGTTCGATCGACCGGTTGACGGGCTACGACCTGATCGTCGCGGCCGACGGCCTGAACTCGCTGGTGCGCCGCTCCTTCGAGGGCGATTTCGGCACGTCCCTGTCCTATTCCGCGAACAAGTTCGCCTGGTATGGCACCACAAAGCGATTTGAGACGTTGTCCCAGACCTTTGTGAAAATGCGCTTCGGCACCTTCAATGCCCATCACTATCGATACGCGCCCGATATGAGCACATTTTTGGTCGAATGCGATCTGCCGACCTGGCAGGCTTATGGTTTTGCTGGCAAGACGGTCGAGGAGTCCAAAGCGATTTGCGAGCAGGTTTTCGCCGCTACCCTCAACGGGCACGCCCTGATTTCCAACAAATCGGTGTGGCGCAATTTTCCGTGGATCTGGAACGAGCGCTGGTGGTTCAAGAATATGGTCCTGATCGGCGATGCCTTGCATTCCGCCCATTTCTCGATCGGATCGGGCACCCGGCTAGCGATCGAGGATGCGATCGCGCTCACCGGGGCCCTCGAAGCCGAACGGGATGTGGCCGCAGCCCTTGCCCGCTATCAGCGCGAGCGCCAGCCGATCGTGAAGAAGCTCGTGACCGCGGCGCGCACCAGCGCCGAGTGGTACGCAAAATTCCCCGAGCACATGAAGCTCGACTTGATGGATTTCGCTTATAGCTACATCACCCGTTCGGGG
>Ga0306920_100016657_pt1 | contig 10134 bp, 9 predicted proteins | sample flu12Cox44000170_FD_204666 | JGI IMG/M metagenome (GOLD analysis project Ga0306920, IMG submission 204666) | Lab enrichment of tropical soil microbial communities from Luquillo Experimental Forest, Puerto Rico - flux4day.12C.oxic.44.000.170 (v2)... | ecosystem: Environmental > Terrestrial >...
CAACTCGGGACGGACAAATCAGTAAAAATGAATATTAATTCATATCATCAATCGCGATTCTGGCTTGGTTTTTTCGGGAAACCCCGATGCACGAGGCGAACTCTATCGAACTGCGGGAATCGGGCGAGACCGCCTAGCGCGCTCGCGGGAGAGACGTGTTATCGCTGTCGCAATGGCTCGGAAGTGACGGCTAAAGTGCAGCGTCGATTGGCATAATGAATCGGGACAGCAGAAGCAGCCCCATTCTCGTCGTTCCCTATATGTGGATCGGCGACTTCGTGCGTTGCCATTCGGTGATCAGACTGTTGAAGGCGCGATTTCCCGATCGGCCGGTGGATGTCCTCTCGACAACGCTGTGCGCGCCGCTCACCGATTACATGCCGGGGCTGCGGCGGGCGATCGTCGTTGATCTTCCCCGCAGCCGTATTGCCGTAAAAGAACAGCTGGCGCTGGCGCGCCGGCTCAAGCGCGAAAATTACGGCAGCGCGCTGATCATGCCCCGCACCTGGAAATCGGCGCTGGCGCCATATCTGGCAAGAATTCCCGAAAGGACCGGGTTTGTCGGCGAGATGCGGTTCGCGCTGCTCAATGATCTGCGCTACCGCGAGCGCAGCCTGCCGCGTATGGTCGATCGCTGCGCCACCTTGGCGCTGCCGCGAGCTGCCGCCTTTCCTGCCGAATGGCCCCTGCCGGAACTCAATGTCGCGCGTGCGGCTAGTGAAGCTTGGCGGCGCCAGCACGGATTGGCTTCCGACACACCTGCGGTTGCACTCGCGCCCGGCGCCGTTGGCCCGTCCAAGAGATGGCCGGCAAGCGCCTATGCCGCGCTGGCGCGCCGCCTGACCGCGGAAGGATTTGTTGTATGGGTGATCGGCGGCCCGGAAGAGAAGTCGCTCGCCGCCGAAATCATCGGCGACACCACCGCGCGCGACTTCACCAGCCATGATCTGCGCAACGCCATTCTCGCACTCGCGGCAGCTAACGTCGCGGTGTCGAACGATTCCGGGCTTTTGCATGTCGCTGCCGCACTTGGAACTCCGGCGATCGGAATTTTCGGCCCGACCAGTCCCTGGCATTGGGCGCCATTGAATCCGCTTGCGGCGACGATCGAGAGCAAAACCAAAGTCGAATGTCGGCCGTGCCATAAACCGGTTTGCCGGGTCGTTCATCACCGCTGCATGCGTGACATTCCGCCTGACCAAGTTTTCGCCGCGGTTCGCCAGGCTTTGGCGCCACTGGTTCCGGCTGCGTAGCGCGATGCGGCCGAACACGGCTTTGTACCTCAAGATGGGAAGCTCCAGCGATAGGTCGCATTGATGACGGTCCTCGTCACCGGCGGCGCCGGTTATATCGGCAGCCACATGGTCCATGAATTGCTCGATGCTGGTGAGCGCGTCGTGGTGCTCGACGATCTTTCCACCGGATTTCGCTGGGCCGTCCCCGAAAGCGTACACTTCGTCCACGGCGATAGCGGCGACCAAGCGCTGCTGGTGCGGCTGTTTCGCGAACACGCCGTCGATGCCATCATCCATTTTGCCGCTTGCATCGTGGTGCCGGATTCGGTGCGCGACCCGCTGCGCTATTATCGCAACAACACCGTCAATTCCCGTGCGTTGATCGAATCCGCAATCCAATGCGGCGTCCGCCATTTCATCTTTTCGTCGACAGCTGCCGTCTACGGCAATCCGGCGACAGTTCCGGTCGATGAAGAGGCGCCGACCTTGCCGATCTCGCCCTACGGCTGGTCGAAGCTGATGAGCGAGATCATGCTGCGGGACGCAAGCCGCGCGCATGCTGACAAGCACGGGCTCAATCATGTCATTTTGCGCTACTTCAACGTCGCCGGCGCCGATGCGCAAGGCCGCACCGGACAATCGAGCGCGGCAGCAACACACCTGATCAAAGTCGCAGCGGAAACCGCGCTCGGATTGCGTCCGAAGCTCGAAATATTCGGCACCGACTATCCGACGCCGGACGGTACCTGCATCCGCGACTACATTCACGTCGCCGATCTCGGCGCCGCACACGGCCTGGCACTGCGCTATCTGCGCGCCGGGGGGAAGCCGCTCACGCTCAACTGCGGCTATGGTCACGGATTTTCGGTTCGCGAGGTGATTGACACGGTCAAGCGCGTGTCCGGAAGCAATTTCCTGGTCGAAGAGGCGCCGCGGCGGCAAGGCGATCCGGCTCGCATCGTCGCTGCAAGCGAGCGCATACGCGATATTCTCGGATGGCGGCCGCGCTTTGACGATCTTTCCGCGATTGTCGGCCATGCGCTCGACTGGGAGCGTCGGCTCACAAGCCGGTTCCCGCGCGGCAAGGCGGATCGCGACTTGGCTGAAATTACTTGAAAACGCCCAACTATCCGGGCATGCAACGCTAGACTGCGCGCCGTCACCGCAACGGGGGTTAGGATTGGGCATGACGACCGGCGTGGCCGAGGAATCGCAACGCTATTCGACCTATGCACTGGTGCGCCGTCTTCTGGTCGACGAAGCGCTGCCCTATTGGCCGCGCTACGCCGTCGCCTTCCTGCTGATGGGAATTACGGCCGCGGCGACCGCGCTCACCGCTTATCTTCTCGGCACGATGACCAATGAAGCTTATGTCAATCACAATTTCCACGGCATCGTCGTCATTGGCGTCGTTGCGATCGCGATCTTCGCAGTCAAGGGATTTGCCACCTATGGTTCGGCTGTCATGCTGTTTTGGATTGGGAACAGCATCATTGCCGGCAATCAGCGGCGCCTGTTCGACAAGCTGTTGCAGCAAGACATCGGCTTTTTCGCCGATCGACACTCGTCCGAATTCATCGCGCGGTTAACGACCGGCGCCGCTGCCGTCAGCCAGGTGATCAATCTGTTGATCACCGCCATCGGCCGCGATCTGATGTCTTTGATCGGATTGACCATCGTCATGGTGGTTCAAGATCCGATCATGGCCATGATCGGCTTCGTCATGGCGCCGCCGGCGCTATTTGTGTTGCGCAAGCTCATTCGCCGGGTGCGCAACATCGCGCGTATGCAATTTACCGGAGGCACGCGGATCATCGAGACCATGCAGGAGGCACTGCAGGGTTTGCGCATGGTCAAGGCATTCGCGCTGGAAGACGAGATGCGGCGCCGGCTCGATCAGAGCGTCGCCGCTGTGCAGCACGAATCCAACAAGATGGCACGAGTCTCGAACCGCGCCAGCCCGCTGATGGAAATGTTGGGCGGCTTTGCCGTCGCGCTGGCCACGATCTACGGCGGCTACCGGGTCATCGAGACGGGGGCGACGCCGGGGGCGTTCGTCTCTTTCCTAGCGGCGTTTCTGCTCGCTTACGAGCCGGCGAAGCGGCTGGCGCGACTCAACATCGATCTCAACAACAATCTGGTCGGGGTGCGCGTTCTCTACGAGGTGATCGACAGTCCGGCCGGCGAGCCGAACGATGACAATCGGCCGCCGCTCGCGCTGACTAAAGCGCGCATCGAATTTGATGACGTACATTTCGCCTATCACGATCACAGCCCGGTGCTGCGCGGCATGCGCTTTGTCGCGGAGCCGGGCAAGGTCACGGCGCTGGTCGGACCGTCGGGCGGCGGCAAGTCGACCGTGCTGAACCTACTGTTGCGCTTCTACGATACTGGCAGCGGCCGTGTGCTGATCGACGGTCAGAACATTGCTGCCGTTTCGCGCGCCTCACTGCGCCGGGAGATCGCCTATGTCGGCCAGATCGTGCATCTGTTCCGCGGCACCATCCGCGAGAACATCGCGCTGGGTAAGCTCGGCGCCTCCGACGCCGAGATCATCGCCGCCGCCAAAGCCGCGCACGCTCACGAATTCATCATGAGCTTTCCTACCAGTTACGACACCCCGGTCGGCGAGCACGGCTTGCAACTTTCCGGCGGCCAACGTCAGCGCATCGCAATCGCGCGGGCGCTGATCAAGAACTGCCCGATCATATTGCTCGACGAAGCCACCGCCTCCCTCGATTCGGAGTCGGAGCGCCACGTCCAGGAGGCGCTGACCGAATTGTGCAAAGGCCGCACCACCTTGATGATCGCGCATCGGCTGTCCACGATCATGCATGCCGACAGTATTCTCGTGGTCGAGAACGGGGTTGTGGTCGAAGCCGGGCGGCACGAAGAGCTGCTGCGCAAAGGCAGCCGCTACGCCTCATTCTACCGGCTGCAGCTCAAGGAGCAGTCGCCGCCGCTTGCGGGGCCGGAGCCGGTCGCGGCTTCGTCGCTCTGAGTGTCTGCCAAGCTCGATTGACGGCGCGGCCACGGCGCTATAAGCGGAGCGTCCATCCCGCCGTTTTTACTTCCTTCAACTGAAAAAAGACCAATGAGCCCTGACAACAAGAGCTACGTCATTCCGCCGTCGCCGCAAGCGGCAATTCCGGTCGCCGGCACCGGCAAATCTTTTCCGGTGCGGCGGCTATGGTGCGTCGGCCGCAATTACGTCGAACACATCAAGGAAATGGGACAGGACGTTCGCGAGCCGCCGTTTTTCTTTGCCAAGCCGCCGGACGCCATTGTTGCGGACGGTGGCACGGTGCCGTATCCGTCGCTGACTAAAGACATGCACCATGAGGTCGAGCTTGTGGTGGCGCTCAAAAGCGGCGGTCGCAACATCAAGACCGAACAGGCGCTGGACTGCATCTACGGCTACGGCGTCGGCATCGATCTCACCCGGCGCGATTTGCAGATCGCCTCGCGCAACATCAAGCGGCCGTGGGAGATCGGCAAAGCGTTCGATCATTCGGCTCCCTGTGGAGCGCTGCGCGCCGCCGCGGAAATCGGCCATCCCGAGAAGGGCCGCATCACGCTCAAGGTCAATGGCAAGCTACGCCAAGACGGCGATCTCGATCAGATGATCTGGAAAGTGCCCGAGATCGTTTCGAAACTGTCGGAAATGGTCGAGCTTGCAGCCGGCGACATCGTCATGACCGGCACCCCGTCCGGCGTTGCCGCGACGGTCTCGGGCGACCAGATCGAGTGCGAAATCGAGCGCGTCGGCACGCTGCGCGTCGCCATCGGCGAGCCGTTGAAGTAAGCGGACGGGTGACCAGCAATCCGTGCCATGGAACCGGAACCGGGGTGGTGCGTTGATGGGGCACCTAAAAATCGTCGGGAGATCCCTCATGGGCGCCGCCCACCGCATCACTTTGCGTGTCAAACCGCCGCTTCCGCTGGGCGATGTGACCATGGTGCCGCCTGCACTCAGCAGCCGCTCGGAAGCCGAAATGGCACGCGCCATGGCCGCAGCGCTTGCCGACGAGGAATCGGTGACGGCCGCCGACGTGTACCGCCGCGTCCGCCAGGCTTTTCCGTTCGCGCCCTTGAGCGCACGAGTAGGCGCCTTGGCGATGCTGATGGACAGGATCCGCCGGCCCGCTCATTGAGCAAGTAAATTGACCCACTCGCCGGCGCGTCATAATCCGAGATAGGCGCTACGCACCCGGTCGTCGGCCAGCAATTCGGCCCCGGCGCCGCTCAAGGTCACCCGGCCGTTTTCCAGAACATAAGCGCGGCTAGCGAGTTTCAACGACAATGCCACGTTCTGCTCGACCAGGAGACAGGTGACGCCATCGCGATTGAGGTCGCGAATGGTGTCGAGTAACCGAAGCACAATCGCCGGCGCAAGCCCAAGCGACGGCTCGTCAAACATGATCAGTTGCGGCGCGCCCATCAGACAGCGGGCGATCGCCAGCATTTGCTGCTCGCCGCCCGATAGCGTGCCGGCTGGCTGGCGCATGCGCTCGGCCAGGACCGGAAACAGCGCCAATGTCCGTTCTCGATTTTTGGCTCGGCTGGCGCGGGCGCGCGGCAGCATGGCACCAATGTCCAGATTTTCGTCGACGGTCAAAGTGGGAAATATCTGGCGTCCCTCGGCAACCTGGCCGATGCCCAGATTGCAGATGCGATGGCTTGGCCAGCCCAGGATATTTTCGTCGCGGAACATCACCCGGCCGCGGGCCGATCGGTTCATCCCGGCGATGGCATGAATGAGCGTAGTTTTGCCGGCGCCGTTGGCGCCGACAATGGCGACAATGGCGCCATCCTCGACCTCGAGCGATACGCCGTCGAGCGCCTGTACGTCGCCATGAAAGACGTCGAGCTGTTCGACCCGCAGCATCAAACTAGTGATCCGATTCTAACATTCGCATACGCGTTCGGCGGGGCTCTCATGCGAATGTTAGAATCAAAGGACCACTAGCAAATATTAGCCTTAGTGGAGTTTTGGATTTGACATTCGCTTTCAGAAGTTCTCGGCCATGTGGATAGCGAATGTCAAATCCGCTCCACTAGGTTGGCACCGAGATAGGACTGTACGACGGCGGGGTCTCGGACGATCGCCTCCGGCTGGCCTTGCGCAATTGCAATCCCGTGATCGAGCACCAAGACGCTGGAGGCGAGCGCCATCACCGCGCGCATGACATGCTCGATCAAGACGATGGTCAACTCCTCTTCGCGATTAAGCGCCCGCAATATCGCGACCATGCGGTCACTTTCGGTCGGGCGCAATCCGGCCATGACTTCGTCGAGCAGCAGCAGCTTCGGTTCGGTCGCGAGAGCGCGTGCGACTTCAAGTCGCTTGCGATCCGGCAAGGTCAGCGTGCCGGCGATCCGATGCCGTTGGCCGAAAAGATCGAGGCGGCGCAGCAGGTCGCGCGTGCTCTCTCGTGCTCTGACGACATCGCGACTGTGCAGCAGAGCGCCGATGACGACGTTGTCCTCCACGCTCAAGGCCGGAAACGGGCGCACGATCTGGAAGGTGCGGCCGATGCCGCGCCGACAAACCGTATCCGGCGGCAAGCCGCCAATGGACTCGCCGGCAAAATTGATCAGACCTTGATCGGGCGCGATCGCGCCGGCGATCATGTTGAACAGCGTGGTCTTGCCGGCGCCGTTGGGGCCGATGATCGCAAACAGCTCCCCCGGGGCGACGTCGAAGCTGACGGCGTCCACGGCGACCAGGCCGCGAAAGCGTTTGCTGACGCTTTGCAAAGACAGCAGCGGCGTCATTGCGATCGCTCCTGGAGGCCGATGAGCCGCGCCAGCCAGGGCCACACGCCGTCAGGCAAGGCAATGACGACCAAAAGCAGACAAACCCCGTAGAAGACCTGTTTTGCCCCCGGCAGATCGAAGCCCAAACCGACTAGCGCCGTATTGAGCCCCTCGGCGAGACCGGTGAGCACGAAGGCGCCAAGAATCGGGCCGAACAGTGTGCCGATACCGCCGATGATCGGCCCCAGAATCATTTCGATCGAGCGGGAAATGTTGAAGACCTGTTCGGGAAACAGGTTGTTGTAGAAGAATGCATAGAACACGCCGGCAAATGACGTGATGGCGGCGGAGATCATCACGGCCGCCATCTTGTAGCGGAAGCTGTCGATACCGACTGCACGCGCCGCCTGTTCGTCTTCGCGGATCGCCAACCAGCAATAACCTATTCGGCTCTTCAACAGCGTGCGACAAAGCACAAAAACAAACGCCGCGGCGGCAAGGATCACATAGTAAAACATCGTCGGATTGCCGCGCAGATGCCACAGGTCGTTGTGCGCATATTGCGTAACCGGCAAGAATAATCCCGCCGAGGCATTGACGAAGTCCATGTGATCAAAGCCGATGCGCGCGAATTCGGCAAAGGCGATCGTCAAAATCGCGAAATAAACGCCGGCGACGCGGAAGCGAAAGGCGAGAAATCCGATGATGGCGCCACAGACCGCGGCTATCGGCATCGCGGCAAGTAAGCCGAGCCAGGGCGCGATCCCGAACCGCGCGAACAGTACCGCGGCAATGTAGCCGCCGATCCCGGCATAGATGGCGTGCCCGAGCGAAAGCTGCCCGGCAAACCCCATCATGATGTTCCAGGCCTGACCGGTGAAAGCGAAGTAGAGAACGACAATAAGAATGGTCAGCAGATAATCGTTGACGAGCCAGGGCGCCATCAAAAGAACGGCAAGCAAGACGCCGAGCAATATCATTGCACGCGGCGAAACGTCGCCGAAAACCGAAGCCGCCAGACGGGCGAGACGATCGGCGCGATGAGCCGTAGTCTTGGTGACAGTCTCGGCAGCCATCAGATCGTTCTTCTGCCAAGGATTCCCTGCGGTCGAAACAACAGCACCAGGACGAGAATGGCGAAAGCGAACATGCTTTTGGCGGACGGCGTAAACAGCAGCCCCGCCAACGCCTCGGTGACGCCGATCAGAAGACCGCCGATCAGCGCGCCCGCCATCGAACCGAGTCCGCCGGTGATGACAATGACGAAGCCGAGCAGCGTATAAGTCGGTCCAATCATCGGCGTGACATCGACGATCAAGGTCATCATCACGCCAGCAGCGCCGACGCAGGCGGCGCCAAGACCGAAGGTCAGCGCATAGAGGCGCTTGACGTCGAGGCCGACGACCAACGCGCCAGTATAATTATCGGCGCAGGCGCGTATCGCCTTGCCAAGCGGTGCAAAGCGGAAAAACACGAACAGCAGCGCGGCGACCACGATCGCCGCAGCACCGGCATAGAGCTTGGTGGCGTCGACGATCAACGCCCCCACTTCGAAACTGTCGAACACGTAGGCGGTCTGCACGGTGCGTGCGTCCGGACCGAATATGATCAAGAGGCTGTTGACGATGATCAGAGCGAGCGCGACCAGAAGCAGAAACTGGCTGTGCTCCGGACGCGTGATGAAAGGATTGATCAATCCGGCCTGAAGCGCATAGCCAAAAACGAACAGGACGGCCGCGATCGGCACCAGCATCACCAGCGGATCAAGGCTCAAACTCGAGAACAACAGCACCGTCAGGTACATTGCGATCGACATCATCTCGCCGTGGGCGAAATTGACCACGCGCACGACGCCGAAGATGACGGAAAGGCCAAGCGCCATCAGCCCGTAAACCAGGCCCGTCAGAATTCCGGCAACCGTTACGTTCAGCCAAACAGAGATCAATTGCGTCAATGGGTTGCGCCGTCAAACCGATCCAAATCGCACGATTGAAACACAAACAACATTCGACGCGACTGTCAAACCCTGCGACGTGTGCGCCAAACAGCGGAGCCGTCGCATGACAAAACTCCTATTCGACAACGACAGCGCGCCGGACGATTTACGTATGATCGGGTGAGATGTCGTGTCTCAAGTGCTGCTGGAAGGCCGCGCATTACACATCTTCCCATGCAGAGCCGATAAACGCTTGGGCCGCGTACGCGATGCGCGAGTTAATCAGCGCTGGTGTGATCAGCCGCGCGAATGCCGAAATGCTTTTGGTGGAAGCCGCCGAAGGCTACGCGGCGAGCGATGGAGTGAGTGCGGCTCTGGCAACGATACGGAGTGGGCTTGGCTCGGCCATTAGGGGTCCAGCGCCGGTTTTTGATGAGGAAGTAGCGCAGTGAATGACACCACGGCATCGAAAGCTGAGCCTACCGATAACGTGATTGCTCGTCTAATTATGTTTGCCACCGCATTTGTCGCCCCGGCGATTGCTGCCAACCCGAGCGCGAAGGCGGAAGGTAAATTCGACGGTAGGTGGAGCGCTGTACTTGCGACAAGGTCTGGACCCTGCGACGCAACCTATCGAGGCGCAGTTCAGGTCATCAATGGGATCGTGCAGGCCGAAGGCGTCGCCAATAATGTGCTTTCTGGACGTGTTTCGCCCAACGGCTCCGTGGCTGTCAGAGGCTCTATGGCTGCAAACTTAAACGGCACTGCATGGGGACGATTATCAGGTAATTCCGGCACCGGCAGATGGCAGGTTCACATGCAAAATGGGGAATGCTCCGGCGTTTGGACGGCGCGGCGCCTATCTCGCTGATAGCTCGATTTACGACGAGATATATCTTGTTTGTTTGATTTCGCGGCCGTGGTGATGCCGGGATCGGGACGGCCCATCATATGGTCACGCCGCGCGAACGCACCGTCGGTCCGTTTTAGCCGGTTGCGCCGGGATTTGAACCTCATCCGGTCCGACATCGCGCCATACCAGCCAGTGATTGCACAGGTCCCGGTGGCGGAGAGTGGCATAGTAAGAATTCTGGCGGCGAGCGCACCGAGAGAGGAGGCGAGCCGAGCCGGTCCACGCCTCTGATTACGATGTGAATTTACTTGGACAGCCTACGTCTGTTGTGACCAACCCGCTTCGCGTAA
>Ga0306920_100016662_pt1 | contig 10133 bp, 7 predicted proteins | sample flu12Cox44000170_FD_204666 | JGI IMG/M metagenome (GOLD analysis project Ga0306920, IMG submission 204666) | Lab enrichment of tropical soil microbial communities from Luquillo Experimental Forest, Puerto Rico - flux4day.12C.oxic.44.000.170 (v2)... | ecosystem: Environmental > Terrestrial >...
CATCTTTACTTTGTGCGGTGTGAAAAGGTTCTCCAAACGCCGCTCCAGCTCGATGCCGGCGGCGGTGGAATCCTGCACGCCGAACCGGCAGAACTCCGTACCCACGCACGTCTTCACCATGCGGACGCCTTTTGTGTAGGCTTGGCCCGAAGGCATGCCCAGATCGGCCCACACGCGCGGCAGGTCGGCCTTCTTTACGCCTAGCAAGTCGATGCGCTGGCTTCCGGTGACTTTCACCATTGGGACGTTGTATTTGTCCGCGACGTCGGCGATGCGGCGCAGTTCGTCCGGCGACGTGACGCCGCCGCGCATGCGCGGAACTACGGAGAACGTCCCGTCTTTCTGGATATTGGCGTGGACCCGGTCGTTGATGAAGCGCGCGGAGCGGTCCTCGTCGTGTCCGCCGCACCAGATCATGTCGAGCATGTAGCTGAGCGCCGGCTTGCAGATTTCACATCCCTTGCGGTTCCCGTAAACGTTGAGCACTTCCTGCACGGACTTGAGCTGCTGGCCCCGCACGATTTGCCGCAGCTGTTCGTAAGAGAAAGGCACGCAGGAGCACAGCGTGGTCCGCGTCTCTTCCTGGAAGTCCGGCGCCACCGCGCGGAGAAGCTGCTGGCACAAACCCTTGCAGCTTCCGCAGCTTGACGACGCGCGCGTTCGCTGTTTGAGATCGTCGAAGGTTTTTATCCCGTGCTCGTGAATCGCCTCGATGATTTCCCCTTTGGTGACGCCGTTGCAGCCGCAAATCACTTCTTTATCCGGCATCTGCGCCACTTCGAGCCCGGCGTCCTTTTCCGGAGGGGGAAACAGCAAATGCCGGCGGTGCGGCGCGAGATCCGCGTCGTCGCGCAGCCACTGCGTGTAGCGCCGTTCGTCGGAGGCGTCTCCCACGAGGATCACGCCGCGCAGCCGATTGTCCTTTACCAGGAGTTTTTTGTATATGCCTTGCGCGGGATCTTCATAGCGCACCGTTTCGACGCCCGGCTCCGATTCATCTATCGAGCCGGCGGAGAATATCTCCACGCCCATGATCTTCAGCTTGGCCGCCGGCTGCGCCCCTTCGAAGGCCAACCCGCGTTGGCCGGTGATCGCATCGGCCAAAACCTTGCCCTGCTCCATCAAGGGCGCCACCAAACCGAAGGTCTGCCCGCGATGTTCGGTGCATTCGCCGACGGCGTAGATGCCGGGATCGGAGGTCTCCATGTAATCGTTCACCACGATGCCGCGCCGAACCTCGAGCCCGGCGCTCTTCGCCAGATCCACGTTGGGCTTGATTCCTGCCGCCACCACTACCAGATCGGCTTCGATCTCTTCGCCGGACGCGAAGCGCAGCCCATCGACGTGGCCGTTTCCGACAATCGCCTGGGTTTGCTTCGGCATGATCACGCGGATGCCGAGGCTCTCGATTTTGCGCTTTAGAAACGCCCCGCCAGTCGGATCCAACTGACGCTCCATCAAGGTGTCCATCAAGTGAACCACGGTGACTTCACAGCCCCGCAATTGCAAACCGCGCGCGGCTTCCAGACCCAAAAGCCCGCCGCCGATCACCACGGCCCGAGTCCCCTCGCAGGCTTTCGCAATCAGCTCGCGCGTGTCGTCCAGCGTACGGAAAACATGTACGTTCTCTTTGCCTACGCCCTGAATGGGCGGGATGAAAGCGCTGCTGCCTGTAGCCAGAATCAGCTTGTCGAAAGGCTCGGCCGCGCCGTCACTGCCTATCGCCAAGCGCCGCTCGCGATCGATCTGCTCCACACGCACTCCCAGGCGGGCGCGAACGCCGTTCTCCCGGTACCACTCGACTCCGTTTAACACGATGTCGTCCGCGGATTTTTCGCCTGCGAGCACTGTGGACAGCAGAATGCGGTTGTAGTTGACGTGCGTCTCTTCGCCGAAGATCGTAATCTCGAAATCGCGGCTGCGCTTCAAAATTTGCTCGACGCAGGCGACGCCCGCCATGCCATTTCCGACGACAACAAGTTTTTTCATGGTCTTGCTCCAGCCGGACCTCTCGCGCGCTCGACGCGCACGGCGCATTGCTTGTAATTCGGCTCGCGCGAAATCGGATCGAACGCGCTTTGAGTGACTTCGTTCACGTTGGTCTCGAAAAAGTGGAACGGCATGAACACTTGCCCGGGCGCCGTGATTTCGGTGAGCCGCAGCTCGACGCCCGAAACCCGTCCGCGCTGCGAAACCACTTCCACCCGCTCATGGCTGCGAAGTCCGAGCTGCTTGGCGTCGCGCGGATTCATCTCCAGCCAGGCGCGCGGCGAAAGATGCTCGAGGATCGGCGCTTCGCGTGTCTTGGTGCGCGTATGCCAATGCTCCACCGTGCGGCCGGTGTTCAGGATCAGAGGAAATTCGCGGTTGGGCTGCTCAGGGAAAGGCTCCCAATGCGCGCCCACCAGCTTGGCCCGGCCGTCGGCGGTTTGGAACGCGCCATCCGAGTACAGCCGTGCCGAACTCTCCTCGCCCTCCCGCAATGGCCACTGAACGGCTCCTTGCTCGGCCAGCCGCTCGTAGCTGATGCCGGAGTAATCGCACAGCCGTCCTCGTGAGACGCGCCGCCATTCGTTGAAAGCGTCTTCCGCGCTCCGCCAGCCGGGATAAAGCTCTTCCCGGCAGCCGAGCTTTTCGGCCACGTCGAGAAAGATGTCGAAATCCGCGCGCGCCTCGCCCGGCGGAGCGACGGCCCGGTTCACTTTGCTGACGCGGCGCTCCGAATTCGTGTACGTTCCTTCCTTTTCTCCCCAGATGGCTGCGGGCAAAACCAGATGCGCCAGTTCCGTGGTCGGCGTGGGATGATAGCCGTCCTGCACTACCAGGAATTCGAGCTTTGAAAGCGCCTGCCGGAGTACGTCCTGGTTGGGGAATGAGACGAGTGGATTGGTGGCGATGATCCAAAGCCCGCGAATCTTTTTCGCCAACGCCGCTTCCACAATGTCGGGATAAGCCAAGCCGCGCTTGGCCGGCAGCCGCGTTTCGTCGATGCTCCAAAGGTCGGCTAACTCCCTCCGATCCCCCGCGTCGTCAAATTTGCGATAGCCCGGCATGCCGGAAGTGAATCCGGCCTCGCGCGTGCCCATGGCGTTGCACTGGCCGGTAATAGAGAATGGCGCGGCTCCGGCGCGTCCAATGTTTCCAGTCAGCAGCGCCAGATTGCACAGCGCGTTCACCGTCGCCGTGCCGAGCGTGCTGTGATTCACGCCCATGGTCCAGCCGATGAAACCGGCGCGAGAACGGCCGTACAGAAAGGCCGTCTTGTAGAGCAGCTCTTCGCTCAGCCCCGTGATTTGCGCAACACGCTCCGGAGGGTACGCTTCCAGGAACCGGACCAACTCGTCGAATCCGGCAGTGTGGTTTGCGATGTAATCGCGGTCGATCAGACCGTGGCGAATCAGAATATGCGCGATGCCGTTGGCCAGCGCCAAATCGGAGCGCGGCTTCAACGGCAGATGCAGATCCGCCATCATCGCCGTCTTTGAGACGCGCGGATCGGCGACGATCAGCGTCTTGCGCGGGTTCCCGTCCAGGTATTGGCACAGGATCGGGTGATTGTCCGCAATGTTCGCGCCGATCAGCAGAATGACGTCGGCCTTCTCCAGGTCTTCGTAAGATCCCGGCGGACCGTCGCTGCCGAAGGAGCCCTTGTATCCCGACACCGCGCTCGCCATACAAAGCGTGGTGTTGCCGTCGTAGTTGTTCGTGCCAAAGCCAAGCTGAACCAGCTTGCCGAGTGCGTAGAACTCCTCCGTCACCAATTGGCCGGTGCTGAGCACGCCCAGCGACTGGGGCCCATGCTTCACCTGTATGTCGCGGAAGCGCTCGACCATGACGCTCAACGCCTCGTCCCAGCTCACGCGCACCAGCTCGCCGTTCTTGCGGAGTAAAGGATACTTCGCGCGGTTTTCCGCATCCAGGATGTAGTGCTCGGAAAGGCCCTTAGGGCATAGCTTGCCGCGGTTTACCGGATGCGAAGCCAGCGGCCGCGAGGCGATAGCGCGCCCGTCCTTCACCCCGATCTCGATGCCGCAGCCTACGGAGCAATATCCGCACGTGGTGGCGACCCATTTGTCCGGAATCTTTCCCGCCGACGTGTAGCCCGTGCTTTCTCCGCGCGCATAGGCATATTCGCTCTGCCGGGTGTCCAATCCCGCAAGCCGCTTCAAAGCTACAAGCGTCGAGGTCATGCGGCCCTTCCGGCGGGGATGAACGTCGCGGCAATGTTCTTCGGAACGACGGAGACAAAGAACAACCACCGGCCCACAATTTCTCCGGCCAACGCCAGCGCGAACGCCGCGCCCGCCGCCAGTGCCGAGTGCGCCAGCGGAGGCAGTGCGATTCCGGCCGCGATCAGCAGCGCCATACGGAACAGGAAGGCGTTTTGCAGGCGGCCCGACAACAGCAAAGCCGATCCGCGCATCTCATGCTGCTCCGAGCGCGACAGCCTGAAAAACTTGAGGACTTGCGAGAAAAGCTGAAGCGCGCCGCCCATCATCGCGGCCCGCGCCATCCAAACTTCTGCCGGCGCCCCGAGCGCTGGAAATTCCAAAGCCAGCACGAACAGCGGCCCTAACAACGCGGCGGTGGAAAAGAAATCCAGAAGCGTGTAGCGGCTCGCCCAGGCCGGCCGCGCCGGGACCATATAAATACGCGCGGAACAAAAGATGCCTATCAGGCCGCAAAGCACAGTCAATAGGCCCGCCGGGAACTTCGCTGGCAGATTGAATAAAACGCTCCCGGCGTAACCGCCTGCCACTCCGGCGAAGATCGAAAAGGCAAGCACTTCACGGCTGAGCCAGGAGCGGCGCAGTCCTTTGATCGCACGCCAGGCGTAGATGGGTCGTCCCAGATGAAGGGGCGCCGCGGCCAGGCTGATTCCCGCCAGTCCCAGCGACGCCAGCGCGGCCAACCAATTTCGCGCGCCCGGCGCGAGCGAATCCAGCGCCCATAGCGCCGCGAACGCACCGACTGACAATTGCGTGAGCACCAGCATAAATACGAGTGGCCAATGCGGGTGCTCGAGCAAGATGCGCTGGGTATCCACGCGGCCCGTGTCCGGCCGGAGATTCTCTGGCAGCGTCACACGTGTCGTCGATATGCTATCGTCCGCCGACGGCAATCCCGGCGCGTTAGCGCTCAGATAATCGCGTCTCCACTTGGCCACATCCACGATCTCCACCGCGATGGCCCCTTCCGGGCATGCAGCTACGCAGGCTGGAGCCATGTTGTCCGCGATCCGGTTCTGGCAAAGATCGCATTTGCCCACAACGCCTCGCTCCGGGTTATATTGCGGGACGCCGTAAGAGCAGTTCCAGGTGCAGTATTGGCAGCCGATGCAAGCGTCCGCGTTGTGGATCACCACGCCGGTGCGCGGGTCTTTATGATAGGCTTCCACCGGGCATCCAATCAGGCAGGAGGGCTCCAGGCAGTGGTTGCAGCCCATCGACAGGTGATAGCGCTGAACGCTGGGGTAATGCCCGCCCTCTAATTCGCCCACGCGCCGCCAATTGATCGCCGCCGGATTGCCGTTTTGCTCGTTGCAGGCCACTACACAGCACTTGCAGCCGATGCAGCGGGTCATGTCGAAGTGAAAGCGGTACTGCTCCCCTTCTTTAAGAGGACGCTCTGGCATGAGCGGCCGTGGCTCGGCTTCGAGTTGAACCAGCGCCGTTTGCCGGCGCGCGGGGCTGACCACGCAGACCAACTCGCTTCCCAAAAGGGGAAGCTCCGCCGCGACGCCCGCGTCTGATTCGGGATACACGTCCGCTGTATGTGCTGCCAAGTTCCTTGGCTCCTTCGGCAAATAAACGATCGCCGCGGCGCACATGGCGCGGCAGGAGTGTCACAACCTGGTTAGCGAAAGCGGCTCAGTCAAAGAGCCCGGGGTGGGATGCGAACGAGGTCCCAGTGCAAAAGCGCCGGAAACCCGTTCGTTTCGCGAGCGAACAAAAATATTATAGCAGCGAAACGGAGGATTGGGAAGCAAAATCTCTGCGAATTGCCTCAAGGCGCCTCGATGATTCCGCCCAACGACGCCTGAAGCAGTCTAAACTAAGTTCCCGGAGGCGTTTATGGAAGCCATGATTTCGAATCTCGTGAGCCGCTTTGAAAAGGGCGCGCTCACCCGGAGGGAATTAGTTCAGGGACTCGCGATGTTAGCCACGGCGGGCGCCGGCGCATCTTCCGCGGGCGCCCAGGAGACGGGACTCAAAGCTGCCAAGATCGATCACGTAAGCATTCAGGTGAGCGACCTGCCGCGATCCGTCGCCTTTTATCAAACCATGTTCGGCTTGACCGTTATCAGCGAGGACAAGCCGAATGAAATCGTCCGCCTCGGAGCAGGCAAGGTTCTGGTCTCCTTGCACCACAAAAGTCCTACTGGCGTGGTGGATCATTTCGCCATCGGCGTCGACAAGTTCAACCGGGAGGCAGCGGCGCGAGAACTCCGCACGCGCGGCGCGAATCCTCAAGACAATCTGGATGCCGGATTTCACATCAAAGACCCCGAAGGGATCAGCGTTCAGATTGTCGGAGCTTAGAATCTTCTCGCGCCGTGACACGCTGCTTTGCTTGACATGGCCCGGAAAGCGCGATAGCTTCTGATGAATGGTGGTCATGAGGAACACGTTCGCGCTTCTGATCCCCGCTGCACTCGCCGCAGCCTTTGCAATGGCTCAGGCCCCGCAACCGGGCGTCGTTTCCGCAGGGGCTGGAAATCCTTATCAGCGCGCGGGCCAGCTTCCCGCACGCATCATGGACTTCAAAGCAGAGCCGGCCTCGATTCAGCCGGGACAGAAAGTGACGCTTCGTTGGTCCGTCGAAAACCCAACTGGCATTACGGTTGATCCCGACTTGGGGCGCGTCACGCCCGTGGGCGTTCGCCAGTTGTCTCCCGAGCGCACCACTACTTACACGCTCACCGTTCGCGGCCCCAACAATCAGGTCCTGACACGCGAGGTCACCGTGAACGTCGCCGGCACTACGCCGGCTGAAACCAACGGCGGGGCCGCCGCAGCCGCCAGAGAAATCCCTCGCACCACGACCGGCCATCCCGACCTATCCGGCGTCTACGACTTCAGCGGTGGCGGGCGCGGAGGCCGGGGAGGGAACGCCGCCCCGGCGGCAGCCGCGCCGGAGCTCAAGCCGGGAGCCGAAAAATACAAAGTCGTCCGCGCCGCCAACGACGCCGGGCTTACTTCGGACTGTATGCCTCTGGCCGGGCCGCAAGCTTTCAGCGTCCCGTATCAATTCGAGATCGTGGCAAGCTCCCATCACCTCGCCATCCTCTACGGCTACCCCGGCACGTTCCGCACTATTCCTACCGATGGCGGAGTCCATCCCCCCGATCCCGACCCCACCTGGATGGGTGATTCCATCGGCCATTGGGAAGGCGACACGCTGGTGGTGGACACCGTTGGCTTCAATGACAAAACCGAGATCAACGGCTACCGCCACAGCGAGACGCTGCACATGGTCGAGCGTTTCCGCCGCAGCGACTACAATACGCTCCAGTACGAAGCCACTCTGGAAGATCCTAATGTCTTTGTAAGGCCGTGGACTGTGACGCGATCCTTCGCCCTCCGGCCGGATCTCTCCAAGGTGGACGAATTTGTTTGCGAACACAATACCGACTACAGCAAGTATTTCGAGAAGAAATGAGGTTTCGAACATGAATTTGCGTCCGATGGCGTTGGCGCTTATCCTGATTACGCTCCCGCTGGCTACGCCCTCTTTTGCGCATCACTCCACGGCCATGTATAACATGGCCAATCCGGTCACCGTCACCGGAACGGTGAAGCGCTTTGACTGGACCAATCCGCACGCCTACATTTACCTCGAAGTCACCGACGAAAAGGGCGCCAAAGTGGAATGGGCGATCGAGATGATGAGTCTGAACCATTTGAAGTCCTACGGCTGGACGCATGCGACAGTCAAGCCAGGTGACGTGATCAGTTGCACGGGCGGCTCCGCGAAGAGTGGCGATCCGGCCATGCTGAGCTCGCTCATCAAGCTCGCCGACGGCCGGATGATCAAGTCGTAGTGTCCCTTCTCGACGTCTGTGAGTGGCTGCAAAGCCTCCCTTGGGCCATCGGCGTTAAGCATTCCGCCTGGCAATTCCCTGTAGTTGAGTCCGTCCACTCGCTAGCTCTAAGCGTCATGCTCTGGCCGGCCGCGATCCTCGATCTGCGCCTCCTCGGAGTGGTGATGACCAAGCGGCCAGTCTCTCAGGTGGCAGCGCAATTTCTGCCCTGGGTTTGGACCGGGTTCACGGCCATGGTTCTCACCGGCGCCATTTTGTTCTCCGCCGAAGCCGTGAAGTGCTACAAAAGCCCGTTCTTCCGCGCCAAGCTTCTGCTCTTGCTCGTGGCGGGACTGAACGCGCTGCTGTTCCACAAGACGGTCTTCCGCGGCGTAGCGGCCTGGGATAAGGAAAGCCCCACGCCCTGGCGCGCCAGGCTGGCAGGAGGCTGCTCGCTGGCGGTGTGGATCGGCGTCGTAGCCATGGGACGGGCGCTCGCTTATGCTTAGCGAATCGTTCCGCCCATACTTCGAATGGTGCGGCAACACCTGGCTCGGCGCTACCGTCCGCGACACGGTTTGGGCCTTTCCCCTCATCGAAACTCTTCACCTGCTTGCGCTCGCCGTCCTGCTCGGGACTGCGCTGATCGTGAACTTGCGAGTGTTCGGGCTTGGCCAACGCTTCGTTTCCGCCGGCCAGATTGCGCGCCAGCTCGAACCGTGGATGCTGGCGAGCATCGCCGCCCTGATCGCCTCCGGAATCCCTATGGCTTTCTCCGAGCCGATCAAGTGCTTCGAAAGTTATTCCTTTCCCATCAAGATGGGCCTGATCTTGATCGGCATCGCATCGCAGCTTACGATCCAACGAAGGTGGATCTTATCCGGCGACGCGAGTGCAGGGAAAGCCAAGCTCGCCGCCGCCCTGTCGATCGCGATTTGGACCGCGGTGGGCGCCGCGGGAAAAGGCATCCCGTACGTTTAGGCGTGCTGCCCACCCCCGCTTGCGCTCTATCGGCAGGCGTCGGCTTGGGCGAAAATTGCGTCCCACCCTTCCCGTACCGCCACAACTGCACCAGACCCTTGTGCACGGCAGTGTGAAGTTTCCAGATGAGCGCCACCGTTACGAGTCCGGTGGCCCAACCCAGGTAGTCTTTGAGTTCCCCGTGCGGAGCCTGGATATTGATGCTGGCGTAGACCAAGACCGCACCCCAGAGGAACATCGCCACCCGCTCCCAGCGTAACTGCTGCTCCAAATTGAGGTTCTCATCCTGTTTCCTGGAAGACCACTTATTGTCCCAGGCCAGCTCCCAGATCCACGCAATACCCAGCGTCCAGAGCGCCATATTAAGGTAATGAGAAATCGGAACGCTGGAAGGTAACGGCCAAGTCTTCGCCTTATCGAGCCATTGCGCCACGCTCGGCCATTTGCGCACCACCGTTTGCCGAATCGGGTTGAGCAGACGGCTGAGAAAGTAGAGCAACGCAACCACCTCCGCGCCGCGCGCCAGTCCGTAGGCTAGGAAATCGCCTGTTCGCATCGCCTTCCAGTTTCCCCACCACCGGTTCGTCACCTTCCTTTGTTTGGCATCGTATCCGGCGGGAATGCCCATGACTTCCTGAATGATCACGTGGTAAAGGTTGATGTCTTTCCAATAGTCCACGTGCGCCTTGCCCGGTATCGGATAGCGAGCATTGCCCCTGTCCAAGACGCGGCGGAATTGATTATTCTCGGCCGCGCGGCCGTCTCCGAAAATCCCATCCAGGGAATGACCTACCGGGTCGCTGTAGTCCCATAAGTTCCACCAGTCAATTTTGTCGCGCTGCACCGTTGGAACGTCCAGTGGAAAATTCTGGTGGCCCCATATCAGGTGATGCTTATCAATCGGCGAACCGAGCGTCACGAGGCCCTTAACCTCTCCGAGCCACGCCGGTGGATCCTTTTCCACCGCTGCCAGTTGGAGCGATTTCCAAGAAACTACGGTTCCCTCACTGTGGGCCACAATATAGATCTTCGATTCAAAATCTCCATTTATCTTCTCCCGGTCTACAACCTTCTCCCGCACCACCGCGATATCGTCCAGCGCGTCGCGGAACGCCAAGTTCACGGCTTC
>Ga0306920_100016663_pt1 | contig 10132 bp, 9 predicted proteins | sample flu12Cox44000170_FD_204666 | JGI IMG/M metagenome (GOLD analysis project Ga0306920, IMG submission 204666) | Lab enrichment of tropical soil microbial communities from Luquillo Experimental Forest, Puerto Rico - flux4day.12C.oxic.44.000.170 (v2)... | ecosystem: Environmental > Terrestrial >...
GAGCAAACGACCTGCGAGGCGGAAGGGCCAGGCATCAGACCCGTTGGGCAGCAGTATGTCTGTGACTCGGGGGCTTCACCCGTGACGTTCGTAAGCCACGACATTTGCCCTAAAAAGCTACAGGCTGGTCAGGCGTTTTTGGATCGAGTCGTCTATGAAGCCTGCGGTTCCGACTCTTCAGAACACCAGCGATGGATCCTGACCAGAGAAATCCGGTTTCATGGGATCGTGAAATTTAACAATCGCTCGGAGTATTTTGAGTTCAAGCCGGGCAGATGGGAGGATATCGCAGCGCTCACATCACCGCTTGACGCCCCGCCGGGCAATTACACTTATTCCGTCAGTTTCGACGAAGGGAGCGGTGCTCGTGAGACATTCACGGATCACTTTAGGATCTGGAAATAGGAGGCCGTTAAAAAGCGCGGGAGGGCCGCGCTTTTTGATGAAGCGGGTGAATCTCAATCCCAAAATGAATCAGGCAGCGAGGCGGTATGCGAGTCGGTCCTAACACCGTGTCCTCATTCACCGGCAGCGGCCATACCGAGGAAGTGATCAGCCTGGCCTTCAGTGTGAAGGCTCTGGCGGCGCCATTTACAACGACGGGACGTTTGCCTGCTCGATCCGCTCCAATCGATCTACAACGTCATCCAAGTCAGCCATTGGCGTTAGTTCCCCTAGTGCAGCAGCTGGCCGTTGAGTTCAAGGGCTAGCGCCACGTCGTTCTCGTGCAGCAGCTCGACGAAGCCATAATTGAGGCTGCGGTTGCTGTTGTTGCGCACCACCCAGGCCGCGTTGACGCCGAAGTGGCGGGCGAAGAACGAGAAGAGGTCTGAGTTAGTGACAGTGCTGGCCAGATGCGTCACGAACACGCGCGGCCGTCCAGTCCATGCCTATGGCGCCGGCGGCCGTTGTGGCTGCGTCTGTCATCCCGCTCGGGCGTGGCTCGAAGTTTTGGAGCTTTTCGGTCCGCAGAGGGTGCGTGCGAAAAAAGCTCACACACAATCTGGTGAGAATTGCTAAGTTGCCGGCATGAACGAGTTACCACTGCCGTCCGAAACGGATCTGAATCGAGTGAACTTATTGGCGCGTGACGCTGAGTTGGCGCGGCTTAAGAGGGAGCAGCGGCGGCTGGTGGAGCTGGTGACGTGGATTAGTGCGTGCATTCCGCGCAGAAATGCCAATGGCATTGAGTCGGAACAGTTCTGTTTGTTGTGTTACCGGGGCATCCCGGTAGCGCCGGCAGCCTGCCGTCACGGCGAGATTCGGGCGATTGCCACAAGCGCCAGCCGTTAGCGCAAAGCTCGCCGACGATCAGAGCACCGAAGCGATTGCAGGCGCGCTCAGCTTTCGCCAAGTGCCAACGCGGATGGCTATCACAATTTGTTAGCGTTACCGGCAAAGTAAACAATTAAAGTCGCAAAGTTCGATTCTGCTAGATGCTCGGGCGTGCGTCTTATAGACAATCCCGTCACGTCGAACTCGGGACGATCTCGTCGAGGACATTTCGGTAACATCTGGAGCCTAAAAACAAGGCCGCCACCTTTATCACGATGACGGCCCTGTTGATCATGGCGTACTGGTTAGGCTTCAGCTTTCGCTCTACGGGCGTAACCATTCAGCAAAGCTTTAGACGGCGGCGCGCGTCGTGCACGTGCCAGTTCTCGGCTCGCTGTTGCCAGGTATGAGACTAAGCTAGCAGCTCCACGGCTACGCCGCGACACGTATACCTGGCTACGAGTCTACGTGCATACACGTCTACGCATCGATTCGGTCGTAGTCCTCGGCCTGGGTCCCCTTTTCCAGTTGGAGAACCCTTGGCGGCCCCGGCCGCTATCCCCGTCCAAGGCATTCTTATACACGTTTAACCAACTTTATACCTGCTAAGGAACCGACTGCCAGGGCCATTTCATTTCATCTCAATTTGAGATAAGCTAACGCTCCAATGCGGGTAATCTCGTGGAAACAGTTGGGGCATTTCGCCAAACGTCATAGTGATGCTGAGCAGCCGCTGAAGGCTTGGTTTAAGTTGCTGGAAACCTGCAAGGCTTCTAATCTAACCGAACTGAAAAGCACATTTGGGTCGGTCGACTACGTGTCAATTAATAAACGTGAGATATACGTGTTCAACGTGGGTGGGAACAAATACCGCGTTGTTGTTGAGATTAAGTTTAAATGGCAGATAGCGTTCGTCCAATGCGCATTGACACATTCGGAATACAGCACGGGGGAGTGGAAGAAGGCGCTATGAAATCTCGTTCAATTCGACGAAGCATAAGCAATCCCTTGACTGGCATAATGATGCCGCGCACCGAAGATGAATACGATGCGATGGTGGCTCGACTTCTCTCTCTGTGTGATGAAGTAAAGGATGATTCGGACCCTCGCAATCGTTTGATTGAGACACTATCGGTGCTTACTGAGAAATATGAGCATGCTCATCATGAGATTCCCGATGCTACGCCGATAGAAGTCCTTCGCTTCTTAATGGAACAGCACCAACTCACGCAAAGCGACCTCCCTGAAATTGGTTCGCAAGGGGTGGTCTCAGAGATTCTCAGCGGGCGTCGGGATCTAAACTTGCGTCAAATCCAGGACCTGGCCTCCCATTTTGGCGTGGATGTAAACGCGTTTCTACCGCGCACAGGGACGCGTTAATGACGAAGATGAATCGTTTATGAAAGAAATGAGCCGTCAAGCACTCGTCTCGACGGCCCGCTTCATTGGGTGGCGCACTCGCTGAAGGTTCAACCGGCTTAGCCGATTCTACGGCCTGAGCGATTCGGCAGAGCTATCGGTGTAGCGCCGCGCTGTACGTGCTTTGCTTCGTGCCATGTGCTACGTGCTACTGCCAAGCCAGCCGCTCGCCATTGAGTCGTATCCAGAATACACGAGACATATCGGCATGACAGCTAGACTTCCCGAGATGTGTACGTCGTTGAGGTAAGTCGCTGCACCGCGGGAATCCTTTTCGGCCTCGGTGATAGCTTAGGCGGCCGAGCTGCGGCCCCCGTCATAGGCATTCTTATTGCGGTTTAATCAACTGACAGGCGCGCTACCCGTTCCTCAACGATTCTTGATGCGTTCGAGCAGATTATCCGTGAGCCTGAGCAGAGTGCGGAGATTGCGCGCCAAGCGATCGTTGAGATACGCGGCCGTATCTGTCCAGGGTGTGACGTGCGCTTCATGGCCGAGCATGGCAATCGCATTTATCATACATCAAAGTAGGTGCGGGTAGGTTCGCGAAGCATGCCTCGGTTGATCTAAAAACCTGATCAAAAAGGCGCACGCAATTACGTTCTTTCGCTGGCGATAATTAGCTTTTACCGAGGAGCCCAGAATGCAGGTCTTCATTTCGTACGCTTGGGAGAACGATGCATATCGGACCCTCGTCAAGAGTCTGGCCGCACGCCTAAGAGAGGACGGCATCGATGCAAGGCTCGACGCCTGGCACCTGGACGGATTGACCATCCCGGAGTTTATGAGTCGTGAGGTCCGCCACGCCGATAAGATCCTCGTCGTCTGCTCTCCGCAGTATCGCCAAAAAGTCCACGCCATGGAGGATGGCCAGCGCATGACCGGCACCGGCTGGGAGTCGATGCTGGTGACATCGAGTATCTGGGCCAATCTTAGTGATCGGCGCAAAATTATCCCGGTTCTTCTACGTGGCGCCTGGAATGAAGCAGCCCCTGATGTCCTGATCGGCCTGCGATATTTTGATCTGTCGAATATGGCTAACTTCGAGGCGAATTATCGGGAGCTTCTACGCAGTCTTACCGGCCAAAACGAGCCGGCGCCGCCACTAGGACAACCACCTGAATTCGTAAGAGAACCGGTAGAACCGCTCCGTGGGAAACAACCTCAGGGGGCCCTAGGCCCCAGACACGAAGTTGAGAGACTGAACGACGCCTCCGTCGTGCAACCTGATTCCGAAAGTAAGCCCATTTCCAAATATTCTTTACGGGTACTGGGCAGTATCATTGGCGTGGCCGCCACAACGCTTCAACGCCGCTATCTTGCGTGGATAATTCTGATCGTGCTGTGCTCTGTGCTCGTTGTGGTCAGCCTGCTAAACGTAAACTTCTTCGTCACTAACCACAACGGCGACTGGCGCGCCATTCTTGAGCGTTGGCAACTCACCGTTCTCATGGCGCAGATCCCGGTGGCCACCAATTCTAAGACCGGTGGGGGCTTTTACTCCCAGGTGCACGATCTTTTGTCGGGTGCTGACCCTCTTCTGGCGGCGCAAAGCGTTATGGCCGTTCTCACATATGCGAGAGTGTCAAAACCGAATAAGCCTCTATCTAGCGACGTAGCCGCAGCGGTCCGAGATGCATTCAAGTTTATCGATCGCGTTAGAGTACATGACCCCGCGTCGGTCGGTTGCGGCAAGGGGGGCTGGAGGGGCTGGAGCTTTCTTGAGCCAAAGCTGACCGTTACGGAAATCGCGGCTTGGGTGATATTGGCTAGGATCAGGGCCTTAGAGGTGGACTCTATTTGGGACGCCCCTGAAAGAGATCTCCAACGGAAGGAAATCCTTTGTGACTTGGATGAGGTCTCACGGCGGCAAAGCGAAAACGGCGGATGGAGCCCGATTTCCTATCCCGCAGACGGCAATGACAGGACTTACGCGACGGTCCTTGCACTCTGGAGCATCTCTGAAGCATTACGCAAATCACAGCTAGTGCATTTGACAGTCGAGCGGGAGAAGCTGCGCACGGCACTGAATAAGGGCGCAACTTGGCTGCTTAATAATTGCGAATTAGGTACTTGGGAACCCTACCCTGCGAATCATGAGGCGAACCTATATCCTGGCTTGACCGCCCAGGTTTTCTACGTTCTGAACCGTGCCTCGCTAGTATCAAAGGTTCTCCAGATCGATCAACGATACCTGAAGGATCGCGAAAAATTCTTAGACAAAAGCCCTGATGAACGATCCATCAATTATAGGGACGTTATCCCAGCCGAAGACAATGAGTTCGAGTGGCCTGATGACAAGCATTTAGTTTCGATGGAAACAATGCAGCTGCTGTGGTTTCCCTGGTCAGTGCTCGCTTACAGAGTGCTCTCACTCGATACAACTCTACCGACTAACTATCAAGATCTCGCGAAGCACAGGCTACAGTGGCTATTGACGCACTATTCAGATGCGAGCGGTCAGATAGAATACGACCACGTGGACACGTTTGTGCTCTCGGAAAATGTGTTTTGCGAAAGCCAAATCTTCGAAAGAGACGACTTAGTAATCAACGACTGAGGAGTGAAGGTGGTCTACGTCCGGGTAAGAAACTAGCCGCTCTTCGCCATTGATCTTATAGGGGCGCGTTTAGAATTAGGGTACTAGGCAGAATCGTTCATTTTTACACGCTAACGCCGGCACGCAGCCGCGATGCTTTTGGCGAAAAACGCTGAGATCAGCAGGATGTTCCGACAATTTTCCGGGAAGCAGGTACGTCCGAAAAGACGACACCCCAAAACACCCTGCCAGTGGCTTTTCGCCACGGACACCGAACGCAGAAAATTATTGAATTATCAACCACCTGTGGCGTTAGCATCCTTTTCTTAGGGTGTATATCTACATAAACCTGCCCAGTATCCTAAATAGGCAGAATCGGGGTATGGCCAATCACAAGCCCAAGCGTCCGGTCTGGACCGGGAACCCACTTAAGGCATGGGCAGCAGCGAAGGACGTCCTTGGCACCAGCCCCTGCACCTGCTGCGATTGAGGCAATAATAGCCGTCGTTACCGGGTCCATGGACCTCCTCCGCATGTAGAGTGCACTCAACGAACGAAAAAGATCGTCGTAAACGTAGCACAAAGGCGCCGTAGACCGTCAATCTCGTCACGGCCAAATCAAGACTATTTAGTCAGGTAGTTTTGCCAAAGAAACCAATGGTTTCTGCTACTCCCCATCGGCAGAACCTGTCCGCTTTCATTGCTCCTTCAATACGCTAAATCTTGCGAACGCAGATTGGGTCGATAACAGCCATTTCGCTGTTTCAAATCTCAGTCTCAAATGGAGGGGTCATGAACCTCGGCTGGGTGGTGCGAGTGTGTGCGCGTGTCTCTTAAGCATAGCTTGGAAAGAATCAATCTTGGCTCAGAGGATTAAATGGCGTGGCCGAAAAATCGTATATCTGGAAAATAAGTCTGTTGAAGGCACCGCGTCTGTGGTGCGCTTTACTCATCGAACCCCAGAGCACCCAGAGCCGCCCACGTGCTGGCAGCGCATCATGCAGGCCTTTCGATTGAAACGTTGAATACCAGCCCTAATGGGCACATTTCTATTTTGCCATGTTGCAAGAAGAGTCGATAGTGTTGAAAAAGGGCTTCCGACCATAGAGACCGCCGGTCCAAAAAGCGCCCTCAGAAGCCTAAGAATACTTAGTCGTCACCGATGTTCGGTTCGCCTGAGTTTTTCAACGGTATCGGTAAGTTTTGCATCATCGCGGAAACCCACATGAATAAAGGGTTTGCCATGTTGCAAAAGTCCGTTACAAAATACCACAATGGGGTCACATTCAGAACAGTCAAATATCACACGCTAAGGTGGCCCTGTCCAAAAACCTGCCCGTGTGATGCTCTCGGAAAAGGTCGGATTTATTGGCGTTTCGAAGCCTCAAATCAGCATGTTCGAAAACTATAGTTTTCTGGCCAGGGCTGTCGGATTTCGGTGTTCGGCTATGGCTTTGAAAAGCCAGAAACTCTTTCTCACTAATCTAACGGACAATATTTAACCATTACAGATGTGACCCCTCTTTTACGACCGGCAGAGTCGAGCCGGCCGACGACCGCATTTTATCCGGGCCTGAGTACGATATACTCACACATAAAGCGAGGTTAAGCGTCTGATATCGCTACACAATGCATTTATCTTACGAACAATCGCGACTGCGCTGCTGAGGTCACCATTTGCCCTTATCTTTATTTCCTGCGCGAGCTCTTCCCCTCGTGATTGGTACGCTAGCAATTTTTCATACCTGTCTAACATGCCTAGGCCACGTCGCGATTTTCCACCCTCAAGATTGTGGACGATTAGCATCAACAATCCGCTAACTAACGCCGTGATGCCGGAGAACAATTTGATAGCGGGTTCTGCCGCTGCCCATATCTTGGAAATGGTAGATAGAATCGAAGCACCGGCGGCGAATGTTAGGCACTGCGACACAAGTTGCAAGCGATCTGCCGTTTTGAGGCGTTGTCTCATCCGAGACGATTCGTTCTGACATCTTGCGATAGCTCCCTCTAGTACTGACTCTGCAACCCTGAACCTGAGCGACAGTTCCTCGCTATTTCTGTCTTTTCTCGCTCCAGCAATAATTCCTTTTTGTAGAAGCGCCCGAAATTCAGGGTGTTCAGAACGAAAATGTTCAAGTACTCGCGGAGAGGTCTCGTTAAGAAGACCCACAATCTCGTCGATTGGAGGCATTTCCTCTGTCGATTGACCCACTGACCTGTACCATGAGTTAGACGTCACGAGAACGAGCAATCACAAGGATGATCACGAGCCCGGCGATTAGTGCCAGTCCGAGGATCATAAAGATGTAGAATGAGGTTGCCGAGGCATATACTGGAAAATGGACCCTCCACTTCAAGTGGCCTTCCTGGTCATATATGTCGATGTGAATTATCTGCTTTCCGTCACTCCGCAAAATCGTATCCCCAAGAACAAGAGGCATTCCGGCTGACCATGACTGCCAGAATTGTAGGTTGTTTTCCGCTCGAAGCGCATTAGCAAAGCGATGTATGGCCTCTACCGTGTTGAATTGTGTTACAACTCCAGTGTTGCTAACACGCGCCGACTCGCAGCTTATCGGAATAATATCTACATTAAATTCCTTTTCTATAGGCGGAAGTGCCGTAATATCCAACGAACTGAGAATATTGCCCATTGGGTCTTTAACTATCAGGGCCGTCCCTTCCATGTGCCCCAAAAGAAAGATCCTAGATTTCGACACATCTCTTGCAGCCAGCGCAGAGTGCAAGCCTGCGAGGTTAAGACTTGTTAGTGCCAACCGATTGCCCTTCGGAATAAAGGCTCTTGCTGCCGCCTGGGTATCGTAATTCGATACGAACACCGCCAATTTAGCTTTGCTAGCATCGAAGCGGTTCCCTTGCATGCGTTGAAAAGCGTCTAGCGTGCCTGCTACGCCGGCGCGCCCATATAAGTTGCTGTCATATTCAACGATTCGGCGCGAAAAATCGGGATGATCGGATGTTGAATCTGGGTCTGGCAGTTCTTCGCTAGGGCGCGCTCTATCATCGCTTCCAATAACCTTGACAGTTGCGCCGTCGAAATCCCACACGGTCGCAGTCTTAGTATGAAAGAAGCTGTCTTCGACAACAAACGTTAGCCCACTCAGATCGTAGTTTGCGTCAGCATCAGCGGCATTGTTGTTGGGATCTACTAGAATGTAAGCTACCCGGTGCAACCCTGCATCGGCCTCCTTGTCGTCTAATAGCGCCTTTGCCGGATTGGCACTTCCCTGCGGCTGAAGATTCGATTCTAGGTAGAATGACTTATGGTCTACGTCTGGGTGAACGTAAACTTGCATTCTGTTGGGGTCGGTAGTGACCCCGTTGAGAAATGATTTTGCGCGCGGAACCTGATCCTCGTAACCAGAGATCGCGTCTTCATAACATCCCAGATAAGCATTGCTGGTGGACGATAAGCATAGAGCTAATATCGCCAGAGCGAAGGGTAGCAGCCGCCGATGATTGTTCATAGAAACACCCTAATGTTCCCACTTCGTCGAGGCTATATATACCCAGCTGAGTGTGAGCCGCGATTGCGCCATCCGGGTCGACTTGCTTTCTCGAATCCGCGTCGCGTCTGGCTGCCTCCGCTTGATCGAAATCATGTTCTGTATGAGGGCTAGTCTGTTCGACTGCAACAAACTCCTGAACTGCATCGTCGTAACGCCCCCATTTGGAAAATTCTTTGCCTAGTTGTATGTGCGCTGCTATGGATAATGTCGGCGATTCCGGCGCTGACCTGAGATTTATATACACACGATTACCGTTCCCAATGATCGGGGGACTATTGGTCGTGGTGCCCCACTGCTGAACAGAGATCTGAGCGCGCGCTGCCGGTTCCGGTAGTAGCGGTATGAAGGCTGCGAGGCTGACTACGAGAGTCGATATAACCGTGGTACTCTCTTTGAAACGGCCTACCATCGCATTAACGTCTAATTCGGTGATGTCTTCGACGAACCGGGCGGTGACCCGAATGTTGCGCTATTGCCAGTGCCCACCATTGGTGGACTGTTTGTTGTGGAACCGTGCTGTTCGATATGAACACTGCTCGCTCCGAGAGATGTTCCGGATTGTGCAGGAAATAACTGAGTCATAAGAGAATCATAGACGTGTAGTCTACAAGCTCTAAGATTTTGGAGGTCTGCACCCAGCTGTTCCCGGAGAACGTTCTTATAACTATCCGAAGTGATTTTGCCCGTTCCGGACACTCCTGCGTTCAAAAGCTTGCTTGCTAATCCCTCGAGTTGTGCATCAATTCTGCCTTGTACTTCCTCGCTGGTCGCTCCTCCGGACACATTTACACTGCCGCAGATGCTATCTGCGGTGTCTGCGATCAACTTTATTTGCCCAGCATTGGGGGTTCCCTCTGCCCATGCTCGACCAACGACTAGAATCGATACCAACAATGGCGTGAGCGAAATGAGCCTCAGGCGAGAACCCAACGATCTTCGTGTTCTCGGCGGGCCGAACGTCTTCATAGCCTCGAAACTCCTAACGTGAAGAACGAATCAGTCCGATAAGCCTATAGCAGCTTTGGTGCGTCAAATCGAAGAGACCTTAGGCCACCCGGCTCAAGCCAAACCGCTCATAGCCGAGCCAATTGATAACCTGTCAATCGTTCCCGACCGAAAAAGCCACAACACCCAAGCCTTTTCACCCCTTCGCGCCCCACCAGGGTAACGCCTGGGTAACTGGCTTGCTGGCGGCTGAATGCTTGCTCTGAAGCTTCCGCCAGTTACTATGCTTCAGCAGCCTGCTATTGCCTTGCCAAAAATATCGGCTTTCACGGCGATTGTTGACCCGCCCTGAAATTCAACAAGTAGACAATAAAATCAATTGCGCGAAGTTGTCATAAGCCTACTTCCGCGAAGTCCCCGC
>Ga0306920_100016665_pt1 | contig 10132 bp, 12 predicted proteins | sample flu12Cox44000170_FD_204666 | JGI IMG/M metagenome (GOLD analysis project Ga0306920, IMG submission 204666) | Lab enrichment of tropical soil microbial communities from Luquillo Experimental Forest, Puerto Rico - flux4day.12C.oxic.44.000.170 (v2)... | ecosystem: Environmental > Terrestrial >...
ACATAGTGGACGCCAACGAAAAGGCAGCCCACTAGCTTATCGCCTTGGAGATCTTGACCTTCGAGACGGTTGCTCTCACCCGAAACTGGAGGGCCCGCGCGTAGATTCCTGGATGCGTGAAGCGGCTTCTGCGCGAATGGCAAGCTGAGCTCGACCTGGCACGCTCTCATCTCCATAAGGGTCTCGAACTCGCGCGGCAGGCTTATGCGGGTTCTTATCTAGGGCAGAATCTCTTCGGTCTCGGTCACATATCGTTGTCAAGGGGCGACTACGAGGAGGCTTCTAGTTGGTACCATCAGCTAAGCGATTATGCGCAGGCGGCTGGCGATGCATTTTGGCTGGCGCGCGCGCCGAATTGTGAAGGCACCGTTTCACTTGAACTATATGATCTTAACCGTGCCCTTGAACTTCAGCTCGAAGGCCACGAGGCGGCACTCAAGTATTCCGCCTGGCCCGAACCGCGAGCGCATTCCCTATTGAAAGCGGGCCTGGCTCATTTCGAACGGGCCGATTACGGCCGGGCCGAAGAATTCTTCTCGCGGGCGTGGGCCTTGCTGGACAGCGATGATGTCCTCCGCTGGCCCTGGCAAATCCCGCTCCTTCATGCGCTATCTACGTCGGCGATGCTTGAGAGAGCGAATGCCGTGGGTTTACCATCCGATTCATAGTTAAAGCAGCTCAGACGCGACTCTAGCCGTTGGAAGGGCACGCACGAAAATTGACGGCCGAATCTTTCGGGAGTAACAGGGAAAAGTAATGCAGGCGAGTGTGAACCAAACTGAACTGTTCTATACCACGTTCGGGCGAGGCCGCCCCATGCTAATGATGCACGGGGGCTTGGGTTTTGATCACAGCTACTTTCGCCCGTGGCTGGATCCATTGGGAGAATGTGTCCAACTTGTTTACTATGACCATCGAGGGAATGGACGCTCGCATCGGCCAGCGAGCTTGGATGGCGTCACCCACGACACCTGGACGGCTGATGCAGATGCGCTACGTGCTCATCTGGCACATGAGCGGATTATCCTGTTCGGGCACTCCTATGGCGGTTTCCTGGCACAGGAGTACGCTCTTCGCTACGGGCAGCACTTGAGCGGCTTGATTTTGTCTTGTACCGCTCCAGCTCTTGACTATCCGGAAGTCATTCGCGCCAACGCAGAAGCACGCGGCACCTCCGAACAGGTCGAGAAAGTTAACCGCATTCTCCAAGGCGAGCCCGCGTCCAGCGATGCGGCGCTAAGGGAAATAGCGACCGTCATCATGCCCTTGTACTTCAAGCATTTCGACTCAGAGCAGGCAAAAGTAATCGGGGAGAACACTCATTTCAGTGCGGCTGCTTCCAATCATGCTTTCGGCACATGCATCCCCTCGTTCAATACAATAGAGCGCCTCGGCGAGATTACGGTACCGACCTTGGTGATGGCCGGACGCGATGACTGGATCACGCCGCCTCGCGAAGGAGCAGAACGTATCCACACTGCTTTGCCTAACTCGGAACTTGTTATTTTTGAAGACAGCGGTCATTTTCCATTCATTGAGGAACAAGAAAAGTTCCTGAAAACCGTCGGGGATTGGATTGCGCGCTTAGCCTAATGGCCCGACGGCAGTATCTGATTGCGCTTTACGGAGGGTGCAAGGTAGGCCGGTGTTATACACTTCGTAGATGCTGTGCTCGAAATGCCACAGGGCGGTAAGGATCAGTGGTCAACGTTGGTGCCGCAATTGTCTGACCGCATACCAGCGGCAGCATAGGCAACAGCCTCGTCTAGCATGATGTAGCCGGTTTCAGTGCCTCGACGTTGACGAGGTACTGGCGGTAGTTGATCAGGTCAAGGATCGACAGATTCTCGAGGCGGGAAGAAGAACCTTTGACTTGGCTGAACCAGCGCAGGAACTGCTCCAGATCGTAACGGTAGCCGCGCACCGTCGCGGGAGCGAGATCATCGCACCGCAGACCCCAACGAAATCGGTCAGCGATTGATCGGGTGAGTTCCACTCCGCTTGGTGGGTTGTGCGCAATGTGGAACCCCGCGTTAGACCCCCGGTTTGTTGCGTGAAACTCGGGTGGCTGAACCGCTTTATTACATCGGGTCGCGGCAGCGCCGCTAAGCAAATTCGAGGCTGGTCGGCGGTTTTGTGGCAAGCTCCTGTCGGGTTGAGCTTCAATGATGCGCCGAGATGGGCGCCTCTCTGGGGCGCAGTCGGCTCTCCCCTGTCTGTCAGGCATAATTGCGGGACCAGTGCCCGAGGGAAACCGTGTCTTTGAGCTAGTCAGTCACAACAATGCTGGCGAGGCTTAGGTGGTGGCACGTCCATCGCTGGATTCTGTTGAAAAAAACCTGCCGGTTTGAGCATGAAGCCCGCGTACGCAACCGGCATCACCGGCCAGTCTTCTGGACGCGGGATATGATGAACGCCGACGGTATACCAAGCGACCAGATCTGTGTTCTCCAGCGGGCGATCGCGCGCTACCCATTGCGCCAGCCCATCGGGCTCAGGATTTTGGTTAATGTAATCCCCGGCGGCGTACCGCTCAGCCGGATCGTAAGTGGTGACCCATAAGGTATGGCGAATAAATCCGGCGCGCCGTAGCAGACTTGCACCTTCATGCGCGAACGGGCGGGCCACGTCGGCACCTGGCACGATTCTGTAGCCGGTCGGCTGACCGACGCTGTTGTGTTGCGATGGATTAACTACGAGCCATGAGCGGCCCGTCGCGGGATTGGCGTCCCGGCCTGCTTCCGCTTCGCTCTTTATGAGTGAGTATTGCGGCCGGTATGAGCTGTTGTAAGGGTTGCCCAGTCCAGGAGGATCATCAATGGTATCGACTTCATAGATTGAATTGTTGGCGCCGTCAATATCAAGGTCGAGACGAAAGTTGAAATAGTGTTGATGAATCGGTGCATACAGTTGCGGAGCGACCAAGACCCCGTGGGTCGGCTGAGCTCCGGGGGGATAGGCGCCGACCGACAAACAGCCGGTCAACTTAATTTCAACTTGAATTTCACCGTTTTGATAAAGATACCAAAAGAAGCCGTAGTCGTAATTTCCAACAGTGGCGAAAAACGAGATTACCAGGCGGCGTGAACGCCGCACCTCGCAGTGATTAGTACGCCAATCGGTATGCTTCCATAAAGTACCATAATCCTCTTCGTGCATACAGACCGCGTTCTCGATGGTTTCAGCTTCCCCTGCCATATTCACTACATGTACGTCGAAGTAGTGGATACTGCCCAGACAATCGCATCCAAGCCTTAAACTATTCGCCATGCGGCCGATCCCGTATTCACCCACGTCGAACACATTCTTTTTATTGTGGGTTCGTGTCGGATCGCCATATGGCACCTGCATCTCGCACAATGATGCCCGATATAGAATTGGGCGACTGCGGCCCTTATCCTCGTAAGCGAGGTGATGCAATACGAGCCCTTCGCGCGAAGTAAAGCCCACCCGGAAATGCCATTTTTGCCACCGCACGTCGTAGCCGTCGACGCTGAAGCTCGGACCCTCCGCTTGCACAATTTCGAGCGGCTTCAAATCCTCGCGCAGCGGCCCGACCGTTTCCGCAGTATAAAGACCCGAGAGGGGAGGCAGCGGCACCTGAACATCATCGATCACTTCCACCACCTCCATTTTTTCCAGATCGACGAACGTGATTAGCCCTTCCACGGGACGGCCGTAACCGACGTCGCCATCGCTCCCTCGAATCCAGGTCAGGCCTTGAGCCAGGCGGCGCTCAGGGAATCGCTCGTCTCCATAGGCACCCGCCGACCAAGGGTCGACGATGGCCTTTTCGAATTCAGTGATGCCCCGGCGTAGGAGCGCGGCCCGCCATTGCGGGTCGGCCTTAACGGCTTGTTCGCACATCATGAATTCTTCGATGATGATGCCAGGCTGGACGCCGCGCCGCTCTTCGCACGCAAGCAGCATCTCATCGCGAAGGCTGACGAGCGCTTCGAGCACGCGCCGCGCTTCCAGATCGATCACGATGATAAAGGCCCGCCGGTCTCCAACTTGGCCGTTTTGGAGTTCGGCTTTGAGCGGTTCCTGCAGATTGACCGAGACGAAACGAAGACTTGCGCTGGCGGGTCCACGGATGCGCAGAATGCGTACGGCAGCAGCTACTTCCTGTGCGCTCAAAGGATCAAGCGGGTGCCGTCGAGCGATCTCCGTTTCTCCCATAATACTCTCCTGCGGCGACATTGCTGGATTATGTGGCCGCATTGCACCTTGTTACAAGCAGCATTTAATCAACGATGGACGCTGCACTGACCTTCAATGGTTCGAGTGCGTCAGGCGTTAGTACTTGATAAAAAATACAGGGCTATGAGTGCGACTGTTAACGAGGCGAAAAGAACGCAACTGCGGGGTGACAGTCTCAGTTTCGCGGAAACGCTCGGCCAGTCGATTGCCAACATCGGACCCACACTCACCCCGGCGATCAACATTTCCGTGGTCGTGGCGCTGGCGGGCATTGGGGCATGGCTTTCGTATCTCATCGCAACGATCGGGCTGTTTTTCGTCGCCGCCAATATCGGGGTGCTGGCGCGGCGTCATCTGCTGGCCGGCTCATACTTCGTCTATATTGGGCGCGCATTAGGCCCTCTGGCGGGGATGCTCGCAGGATGGAGTATGAATGCCGCCTACCTCTTTACGGCGATTGCAGTCTCGATCAGCGCGCACATCTTCCTTGCCGACATGTTGCGGACGCTCAGGCTAGCATGCTTGACGCCCCCGTACGCTCTGTTCGAAATCGTGTTCATCATCCTAAGCGGTGGTTTATCTGTCCGCCATTGTGAGCGGCTTTGCCTGCGGGCTCGCTTCGATTAACGCGCTCGCGCGCATGCTGTTCTCGATGGGGCGGTACGAATTCGTGCATTCGGTCGATGGGTGCGGTCCATCAACATTACCAAACACCGCATCTGGCGGTGACCGCATCGTGCGTTTTCACGATGATCATAGTGCTGATGTGCGGAGATATGATCCACCTCAATGCCTTTAGTTATACGGCGACGTTCGGCACCTTCGGCTTTGTTCTCGTTCATCTGCTCACCTGCATCATCGCGCCGGTGGAGCTTTGGCGTGCCGGAGAACTTTCATTGGGCAAGCTGCTTGCGGGTGCGCTCGGTGCTGGCCTGATGGCATTCGTCATGATCGGCAGCATAGTGCCGGTGCCATCTTATCCAATGTCGTTGCTGCCCTACCTTTTTGGCGCATACCTGACGCTGGGAGTCCTCTGGTACGGCATCGTTGCGGTCCGCTTCCCGCACGCTCTTAGCGGAATCGAATTGGACCTTGAGAAATGACGTTTGAGGTTACGGAATTGTCGCCGACGGCCCCCAAGGCTGCAAGATTCTAAGTAGGGTCCGTAGGTCTGGCGGCTCTACGTTATTCACGCGTCCGGACTTCAATTCGCCGACCGGTCTCCACAAGTTTGGTAAACATCCTCCGACAGTTGTTGAGACACTGGTCGGAGGGATCAGCGTTAGTCGTGGAAGAGGCGTGCGGCGCCGTGGTCGTGACGGAAGGCCCCCGTTTTCAACTTATCTGCCCGCGTGCAAACCAACGGCCTCGTGGGAGCGGTGTCGCCGTTCTCCGTACAGTTGACCCATCGCTAATCCGTCTGTTAAAGGCGCTAGGGTGACCACCGCGCTCCTGCCGACACTCTACTTAGCAGTTGAACCTTAGCTATTGCCAAGGCGGATAACCGCAAGAAGGCAACCGTGAAACGTTTTGGCACGATTGATCGGGTTCTGCTGTTCGGGCTGCTACCGGTGTGGGGGTTCTGGTTTACGCTTCACTTTTACAATGTCGTCCGCGGCCGCGTTGCGTATCTTCCGATTTATTTGTCCGCGCCGCAGAAGCCGGGCAGTTATCCAATCGTCCTGCGTGTGGACGTTCCATCGGGCCACGGCTCGATGGGTACTTGGGAAGGCTTGCAGATCGGCGACCGACTGTTGCGGATTGGCCACTCAGACCTTCGGGGCGTCTGGCCCGTTGGGTTTATTGCGCGCGAGGCAATGGCAACCGATGCGTCACTTCGCGTGGCGCTTGTTTTCATCCGGGCCGGGGTTCGTCACGAGGTCCAGTTACCGTTGTTTCTCGACCCCTTTCCCTGGGTCTGGCCCATCATAACCATTTCCGTTGTCGGGGTGGCCCTGCTGCTACTGGTCCGTAAGCCCAATTCCCCCCTGATGGAAACCTTTTTCCTGGCGGTAATTCTTCAGAACTTCCACCTCACACGGGTTGACCCCCCATTTGCACCGCTAGCAGTGACGTACGCTTGGGCAGCATTGTTCTGGATCTCTTCTTTCCTCGCGCTGCCCTTGGCCCTTCGTACCGTGCAGTACTTTCCCGAAGATGCTGTACCAGCCGGTCGTCGCCTGGCTAAGTGGCCCTGGCTGTTTTCGATAGCGGGACTTGTTGCGACGGAAGGGATTCTCGGCGCACGACCGGCCATGGTGACGTGTACAGCTCTAGTCATCGACCTGGCTTACGGTATCACACGTTGCTCGGCTATCTCTCGCATAAGTTTGTTCATGCCGACCCCGTGACTCGGCGCCAAATCAAGTGGGTACTCTATGGCGGCTATCTCGCCGTCGTTCCGATATGGGGCGTCGAAGCTCTGGTTGTGGCTTTCAAGCCTACGCTATGGCCGATCCTCGAGCTGGTTGGAATCCTCAACGTCTTTATCCCTCTTTCAATTTTCATCGCGATCGTGCGTTTCAATCTTTTCGATATCGATCGTCTGATAAGTGCTACGGCGGCATATACTGTCGTCTCCGTCATCCTGATTGCAGCTGCGATAATGATGCTGCCGCGCATCTCCCAAGCCGCGAACAGGGTCGTCGGCCTCGACCCCGCGGCCGGGCAGTTCGTGATGTCGCTGCTGCTCGCCGCTGTCGACGTGCCGGGCGCGCGCTACCTGCGGCCGCAGATAGAGCGAACTTTCTTCGCCGAGCGCTATGCGCTCGAACGCGGAGTAGAACAATTGCTGCATGAGATATCTACAGGCGCCGGTCCTCGGGAAGTGCTCGCGCTGGTCGGAGAGCGGCTGGATTCTTACCTGCGTCCAGAGTCTTGCGTTGTTTACGGACGGTCAGGAGAGACCTACGCGCCGCTCTTCTTTCGCGGTCGTTAGCGGGCAAAGTCTTGATCCACACGAGAGCGAGGTTTCGGTCCTCTTCGTCGATATTCGTGGTTATACGAGTTATGCCGAAGACAAATCCGCGGCCGAGGTGTTCTCGACGGTGAATCGCTACACCGAGAGCGTTTCTCGAATCGTCCGCGCTCATGGCGGGACGGTGGTTGAGTTCAATGGCGACGGCATGATGGCTGTGTTCGGCGCTCCGGCGCCAATGGTGGAAAAAGAGCGCGCCGCAGTGGCGACCGCCCGCGAGATTGTATTTTCTGTGCGATCGCTGGAGCTGGGACCGCAGCGCCAGCAACCGGCGCTGGAGGTAGGTGTCGGGATTGCGACCGGCAAAGCCTTCGTCGGCAATATACAATCGATAGACCGACTGATTTGGAGCGCGATTGGCGATACCCCGAACTTGGCCGCGAGGCTCCAAGGTTTGACGAGAGAATTGAACGCGTCGGTAATAATCGATTCGGCAACTTGCAGAAGCATAGGTGAGGCGGCGGCCGATTTTGAGCCGCACCAGGCAGTGCCGATTCGCGGGCGCCGTCAAACCGCGGACATTTACGTGCTGCCGCTTGTGACCTCCGACGGTGCCGCCGGCAGCCGGGCAAGGACGCCAACATAAAACCTGCTGTTGTGCTGTCTCGCAAGTAAGTTGTGTGAGTCGAGGGCTCTCAGCCGCGCGTGGCCTGTCCGTCATCTGAGCCCGGCATCCCGAAGGGGTGGCGGTGCCGAAGGATCTCGCGCCCGCTTCTTTGCGGGCGTGATGCTCTAAAGAAAATCACGCGGCGAAAAAACGCCGCTTTCCGGAGTCCCACTATGATCGTCCGCAGATGGCGAGCTGTGGCAGATAAGGCGGCCCCTTACCTCGGGCATTTTCGTCGACGTGTACTGCCTACGCTCCGGCATGTCCGGGGATTTCGCGGTGCTATGGTTCTGCGCCGCAGAGCAGATGATGCGATCGAGATTGAGGTGCTGACACTTTGGGATTCAATGGGCACAATTCACGAGTTTGCCGGTGATGACGCTGAGCGCGCTGTCGTAGAACCAGAGGCTAGAGCCGCCCTTCGACGATTCGACCGGCGCGTGCAACATTTCGAGGTTATGCTCGATGCCAGTTCCGACTCCGCCAGCACGCGTCGGCGTCGGACGTTGAAACGTAGCTACACTCGCGCGCGATAATTTCCACGAAATCAGCGTGGCGCAGTTTGGGTACTAGTTAGAACTGTGCACGAAGGCATCGATTCAGGTCCGCGGGCGTACACGCTGGGGCGGAATGTGGCCATTCTCAGAGGCCCGTGCGAGCGATCTGCCCTGCTGTTCGACGCTAGTACCCTGGACGCCAGTGAACATCCACATAGGCTTGTGTGGAGCTGGTCTTGAGCATCTTCCCCGGACTTTAGACGACAACCGTTGGCTCAGCGGCGTAAAACGTCGAAATCGGGGTCCGGAACCATTAGTGTGAGGGGCGGGTTAAACCCGGGAGGACCGCACCCGACCACAGCGGCTGGCGCCACTCCATTACATTTCGTAAGAAACCTTCAGTGCGGCGCCGCACTTGCCGCAAAATCGAGTAACCGCTCGCGGCTGCCCCGGGATTCCAAAAGACTTCACTCGGAAGGTGTCCCGATGTCTGCTTGTGATTCAGGCACTCGCGACACACCTCAGCGTCGTTCAGCCGTAGACAGTAGCGACAGGGCGCGAGCAGGCTCGAGAGTTCGCCCACCGGATCCTCGCCAACATCAGTCCTAATTGATCTGCATCTAGCCCGGAAAGGTCTCCACAAGCTCTCGTAACCGCTCGCGCGCGTCATTAACGACGCACTCGCCGTCGCCGACGAGGAGCGTGTCGAAGTCAAGCGAGACAAGCTGCCGTACGCTCTCACGCAGCTTCGCTGGGTCATCCAACACTTTTTCGGGCAGAAGGCTAAGCCGCCCTGGCGGATTCCCAACTACCGCATCTCCGACGATGAGTAGCCGCCGCTCTGGCCAGTGGAAAGCCACTTCGCCGGCCGATTTTCCAGGCACGCCTATCACAATCAGCGGGCCGATCTTGTCGCCAACCTGCAACTCGTCGTCAAGTTCCGCTCCCTGGCCTCGCGCGTATGCAGCGTCGCCGGCATGGATAGCCGTTCGAGCTCCAGTACTCGCACGCAATCGGTTGGCCGCGCGCACATGGTTACGGTTGGTGAGCAAGATGCGCGTGACGCCTTTTTGCGCCAGCTCATCAAGATCCTGCTTCGTTGGCTCCACTGGATCGATGGCGAGATTACCGGCCCGGTCGCTAATCAGGAAGCCGTTAAAGTGATACCCATGAGGCTCAGAGAACCAGGACCAGGTTAGTATATCACTCGCGATTGTCCGCACCGTACTCTTCTCCTCAGCGCAACGATATGGAGCGATCATAACGCTGCGCTACATCGGCATGCCACGCGGTCGAAGCGCTCCCATACCGTGACAAATCAGCACATAGTTCGAAATGCTTGCTGGTGTCGCACGCTAAATGAGAGTTCCTATTTCAGGAAACGTTCGAACCATTCGCAGGCGAGGCGCGACGATTCGTCGAGCCATTTCCCACCGTAGATTTCGTAATGCGTGATCGGAAGAACAACGAGCTTCTTGGGTTCGCGCGCCCGTTCATAGAGTTTCTCGTAACCCTCAATCCGGCAGAGGTCGTCGTCCCGAGCACCGATCAGGAGCAGTGCTCTCGGAGCGATCCGATCGATTACCTCGATGGGCTTGTACTCGAGAGTCTTTTCGATCGTCTCCCACGAGATATCAATTTGAGATGGTGCGACGTCCTTGAGCGTCTCACGAACGAACCCGTATGTTTGTGCGCTGTTCAGCGCATCGAAAGGGTTGAGCCGCTTGCCAACGCCCTCCACCGCACGTCTACACCGGTCCTCGGCAACCGCCTGAAGCAACTCCTGGCGTTCGCCGAAACGCCTAGTATCGAGCAGAAAACGTTCCCCGTCCCCGAAGCCGACCTGGC
>Ga0306920_100016666_pt1 | contig 10131 bp, 9 predicted proteins | sample flu12Cox44000170_FD_204666 | JGI IMG/M metagenome (GOLD analysis project Ga0306920, IMG submission 204666) | Lab enrichment of tropical soil microbial communities from Luquillo Experimental Forest, Puerto Rico - flux4day.12C.oxic.44.000.170 (v2)... | ecosystem: Environmental > Terrestrial >...
CCATAAACGGTAACGCCACAGCTGTTATTGCTGTCATTATCAGGATTCTCATATTTTTTCCTTTCACCCTATGTACTTCGTATCCCCAAAAGTTTTGGTCCTGTTGATAACCACATTGGCTTCGTAATTTTTACTTCTTCCTTCTTACTTTGCCATCGTATCCCGAAAAGTTTTGGCTCTGTTGATAAGTCGAGTTATTGCTTCTGAAACTCGGGCGTCGCTAGCTCGCGACATTGCCTTGGATCTCAAAAATCTGATTTTCTTAATTGAAGCTCACACGCCTCCCGACTTGCGCGCTCCATTCTGGTTCCTGGCTTCCTGATTAAATTTCTCTTTTCCGCATTCCTGACTTCGGCGTTGGGCGTTGAGCGTTGGGCGTTTGCTGCCTTCTTCGATTGAAACTCACTCGTTGCCCACACTCGCTCGCTGCTACCCTTGCAGCTTTACCTTCTATGTCGCTGATCCCATCACCTCAATTGAGACTTGCTAGCCTCCGGCTGCTCGATCACTTGAAGGACCCCGTGCTTGCGCCGGCTACCTAGCTGCGGTTTTCGCATTCTGACTTCGGCGTTGGGCGTTGATGTCTTGTTCGCTGATTAGCTTTCTGTGTTTTTGATTGAAACTCGCTCGTTGCCCGCACTCGCTCGCTGCTACCCTTGCAGCTTTACCTTCTATGTCGCTGATCCCTCAGCTCCATTGAAACTCGCTCGCCTCCCGGCTTGCTCGCTCCTACCCGCGTCGCTTTACCTTCTATGTCGCGCGCCCCGCGCACTTCATTCCCATCGCGAAGCCGATCGTTTCTAATTCGCCGGTAAGCAATTTCGCCTGCGCCGTCGTGAGCTCAATTAGCGGCGGCCGCAATCTGGCCCATTCCGCGTCGTTCGTGTAGATCGCGATCGCCTGTTTCAACGCCGCGATGATCGACGGAAATTTCCTGCTGCTGAAAACTTCTCTCACGATGTTTAGTCGCGCTTGTTGCTGTTCCAACCTCGATTCTCGATCCTCGAATTTCGATCGTCCGATGCATTCCGCATAGAGCTCGTGAATCGCTGCCGGATTCACGTTGGCTGTGGCGGAGATCGTGCCCGCGCCGCCGTTGCGCATATTTGCGAGCAGGAACGATTCGCTGCCGACAAACACGTCGAAAGGGGAAACCGCCCGTCCGGCTCGGACCGCGAACGCATCGAGAAATGCTTTGGTGTTATTCCAATCGCCGGAGCTGTCTTTCATGCCGGCGATCGCACTCGGATAAGCTTTCAGGAGACGCTCCACCAACTTTGGCGTGATGCCTACCATCGCCACTGGCGGGATATGATAGAGATAAATTCTCAGACGCGCGTCGCCGACGCGTTGCACCACTTCGCTGAAGTAACGGTAAAGGCCTTCTTCGCTGACCTCCTTGTAATAAAACGGCGGTAGCATCAGCACGCCGACGCAACCGTGCTTCACCGCATGCGCTGTGAGCTCAACTGTTTCGGTGATTGAGCAGCAACCCGTACCCGGCATCATGCGCAACGGATTGATGCCGGCCGCGACTAGCGCATCGAGCAGGGAGAGGCGCTCCTCTTTCGACATCGAGTTCGCTTCGCTGGTCGTACCAAACGGCGCAAGGCCGCAATTCTGCGAAAGCAACCACTGGCAATGGCTGATGAACCGCTCCCGGTCAGATGAAAGATCGGCCTTGAACGGCGTGACGACCGGTGCGAGCACACCGCAGATGCGTAGGCCTGGCGACGGCATCCTGGTTTCCGGCATCCTTGCATCTGTAGCGGCAGCGGTACCGGCTGCAACTCTCTCGAACATCAAACGCGTGCGATTACACGGAAGATCGGCGGTCAGAGACCGCCGGTACAGCTGCGAGTCCTTGAACTAACGTCAGATCACGGATCGAGAATCACTTCCTTCGTCGCTCCTTACGCTGCGGATGCGCGCGCTTTGAATCATGAACGACAAACCTCATCTGAATGCTACGTTTCGCGCCGATAACACCCGTCAGAAAATCGAAAATGAATTTCACAAGAACTTGCATCGCTCTCGCCGGTGCCGCGATTATTCTTGTGCCTGGCGCTGTGAGGCCGCAGGCAGCAACGCTGAGCTGGGTCCGCAAATTTCTGCGCAGGCAATATTCTAGCGATCGTGTTTTTCGACCAGGTATACGATTCTCGATAGCCGCCTTTCACTGGTTAGGCTGTGCACAGTCGCAAAAAATTGTTGAACACCGGCAAAGCGTTCTTCTCCCTCGATTTTTACGAGCGCGTCTTTGTGCCGTTGCCGCGATTCATACCAGCGCCGCGAAACCATGGCAGCATTTGCGCTGACGTCTTCGTGCTTTAGCAAACGAAATCCGGCCGCTTCGATAAGCTCTTCGTTGACTCCAAGCGGCACGAACAGGAAAAAACCGATCGAACTGCGCAGAGCTAATTCGTCATTGGTCACTGGCCCCGTAATTACGACCGGATCAGTGAAGACGGCGCGTCGGCTGGGTCGGAGGACGCGCCGCCATTCCTGAAAGACTTTCAGTCGATCGGGAAAATGGTTCATGGAGTCAATGCAAAGAATCGCGTCGAATGAATTGTCGTCGAAAGGCAACGGTGAATTGGCGTCTGCGACTTTAAATGTGATCCGATCAGCGAGATCGGAGTTGGCTATGCTTTGATTGGCGGTAGCGACTCCTGCCTCATTGGCGTCGATGCCCGTGACTCGGCAATTCAAACGATTGGCAACATATTGCGCCGGCCCGCCGGAGCCGCTGGCGACTTCGAGGACGTGATGCTCAGGTTGAAGATCAAGCCACGAAATGAACCGATCGTATTCCTCAATTGTGGTCCAACTGTTCTGGCCAATGTCCTGACCGAAAGTCTCCTTACGAGTCGTTTCAAGGACTTGTCTGGTGAAATGGCTATACGTGCTGTCGTAGAGATCAATGCGTTCTGCCACGGTGAAAGCCTTTCGGTCGATAGAATGTGGCTTGATCACTGAAGTAGCAAGAACACCTAACTCAAGGTGGATCGGAAAACAGCAATGACGGTGTTCATGCTTTCATAGCGCGAGCGCAGGAGCGAGTTTCAACCAAGACGGTGGGGCGGAGTACGAATTCGGCGCCGCGAGGGAACCAAACGTCGGCGATCGCACGATGTACGATTGTGTGAGTGCGGTCACTGCCGCGTAAGAGGCATTCGGCTCTCGCGGCTCGGGAAGTCCCACAAAGAGCCTGAATAGATCGCGCACGTCCAACAATTAAATACTATTATTATGAAAAAAGTTATCAGTTTATTAATAGGCTGTTCACTCGGACTGGCTGGAGCCGCCTTGGCACAACAGCCGGTCGAACAGCAATCACCATCAAAGAGCAAGCGCGCCCCGGAAAGAGCGCACGCGCCTGAAGAGCAACCCCGCGCGAACGCGGCTAAGCCTCAGGAGCGACCAGCGAATCAGACCGGAGCGATAAAAGAACGCGCCGCGACACATGAGCGTAGCGCAACAAATGAGCATGGCGCTACGAATGAGCCCGGTGCGGAAAAGAGCCGACAAACTCACGCTCGCCACGAACCTCCGAAAGCGCCGGAAACTAATGCTTCACATCAAGCGACCGGTGGAACGACCAATGAGTCAAATGCTGAAAAAAACCGACGGGCTCGGATGCGTAATGAATCTGCAAATACTGTTAGACCCGGCGAGAAGCAGCAGGCTGAGCAGCAGCGGAAAGGTGAGAACGCCCCAGCTACAGCGGCGAAAACATCCACTAGTCCGGCCGTGGTCGGAACGAATGCAGCTCCGCCAGCTTCGGGAGCGGGCCAGCAAAACGCGCAAGCCCGAGGGACGGGCGCGGCCAGGAAGCCGGCTCCGCAGCAGGTGCAACAAGTCAAATCGCAGCACGCGAACTTTCGTGCGCAACCAAAACCGCAACAGGTTCCATCGGTTACTTACAACCAGAACTATCGGGTTGAAGGAAGCGATCACTGGCAGGGGCAGCAATATCAGGTATTCCGTTCGTATCATCCGGAATGGCACGATGAGGGCTGGTATCGATCGCGCTACTCCCGTGTGGAACTGATCGGTGGCGGTTACTACTTCTTTAACAATGGCTACTGGTTTCCGGCATGGGGTTACAGCCCTTCAGCTCAATATTATGCCTACGATGGACCGATCTATGTAGGTAGTCGTGCTGTCCCACCGGACCAGGTGATCGCGGACACGCAAGCCTTGCTACAACAAATGGGCTACTACACCGGTGAAGTGGATGGATTGCTTGGACCATTGACCAGGCAGGCGCTCGCCGCCTATCAGGCTGATCAGGGGCTTACCACGACAGCATCGATCGACCAGCCGACGCTCGATTCTCTCGGATTAGCGTAAGTCAGCTGTCTGAAACAAGAGCCGCCGGGGGCACGAATGGCTCGGCGGCTTTTCTGTTTTCGCGGGGGTCACGCCGGCAATCCCTTTCTTGCGATTAAATCCATCTGTTCGCTAAACCGATCGAGCTCGCTGAACGTTGTGTAAACGTTCGGCGTGATGCGAATGCCCTGAAACTCTTCGTGCATGATCGGCACGGCGAAGATGTGATGTTTGTCGAACAAATATTTCGTCACCGCCTCAGGATTGGTGCCCTCGATGTGAACATTTGCAATTGCGCACGATTGCTTTGGGTCGAAGGAAGTGTTGAACCGAATTTTCGGCACGTCTTTGAGCCGGTTCATCCAGTAACGCGATAGGTAACGCAACCGCGCTTCCTTGCGCTTGCCTCCGATCCCGTTATGAAACAGGAGCGCCTCGCCGATGGCCAGCTTTGGTGCCGCTGAGTGAGTGCCGATCTCTTCGAATTTCCGGATGTCTGATGCCTGCTTGGATTCAGCAGCCATAAGCGGCCAGAGTTTTTCGATCTTATCGCGTTTAACGTAGAGCAAGCCCGTGCCTTTCGGCGCGTACAACCATTTGTGGAGGCTTGTTCCGAAGTAATCGCAACCGAGGTCGCTCTGTTTGAAATAGAACTGGGCGAAGGAATGCGCGCCGTCGACGATTGTCTCGATCCCCCGCGCGCGCGCCAAGTCGCAGACTGCTTTCACCGGAGTGATTTGACCCGTGATATTGATCATGTGCGAGATGAGAATCAGCCGGGTGCGGATAGAAATTCCCTTTTCAAACGCGCCCGTGATCTCGTTGAGGTTCTTCGGCGGAATTGGAACCTGAATGAGCTTGAGCTTAAGGCCTTCTCGTTTTTCCCGCTGACGCAATGTCGTGAGCATGCGCGGGTAATCTTGCGTAGTGGTGAGAATTTCGTCGCCAGGTTTGAAGTCCATTCCCATGAGCAGAGTTTCGAGTGACTCCGAAGCGTTGCGCGTGATTGCGATCTCTTCGCGATCGCAACCAAACAACTCGGCCAGACCGGTGCGAATGGTTTCCGATTGCGGCTCGAGGATTTGCCACATCGTGTAGGCGGTCGCGTCTTCCTGTTCCCAGATGTAACGAACGAGCGCCTCGGTCACGATCCGCGGACTGGGCGACACGCCGCCGTTGTTCAGGTTGATGATTCCGCGTGTGACGCTGAATGAGTTTTGAATAGTCGCCCAGTAATCTTCGTCCGTCGCCGCTTCTTCCGGCGTGAGATGGGCGACGCTCCTGGTTGCCGCTTCCACATTTCTCAGTAACGACGCGACCGTTGCGGAAGAAAGCGCGGCGAGACCGAGACCTTTGCCGGCGATGGAAATGAAATCGCGTCGCGTACCCACGTGTACAGGAGTCAATCAAAGCGGTTCCAGCGACGACGTGCAATCATTAACGCGGATCGCTGTAGCGGCGGTCTCTGACCGCTGGTTATTCGCGCCTCCTAATCACAGTCACATCTGGCTACGCGTTCGCTTCCTTTGCCGCCTCAGCACCTTATGCAAACGCCGAGTCGTCGTCGCGCGGTCGAGTTCAGTTCATCGAACAGGGCCGGTCCGCAAAATTAAAGCCAGCATAGGGATCTCACTTTACCATCAACCATGTATCATAAGCGGCTTACGATGCATGAGCTTTAACGAGTGTGTTGGCGGCTGCCTGTTCAGTGTAACAGCCGCGGCGGGCGAACACTGCGGGAATGTCAGCCATAAAATGTGTGTTTGTGTGTGGTGCGTGTCATCTCGAAGCCAGCGAGTTTTTCCGAAAAACCCTTGACAAATTGCGCCGAACACGTAACAAACTCTTGATTACGTCATCCGACGTCTCAACGCACTCTCAGCCGCCTCAAAACGGTTGAGAGAGCTTAACCTTCGCTGAGGCACCGCTTAGCGCGATCTCCAGATTCAAATGGAGCTTTGAGGCATCTGAAGTGAGGCCGCTATTGGCGGCAACCCATCAAGATGGTTCCTCGGTCCGCGCGGATTTGGAGCAGTGAACCCCAAAACAGAAAGGCGTTTATGAAATTCGTTAGTCTCAGAACGAAATGCGCTCACCGAAGTACCAAGGACAAACCATCCGGTGCCACCCGCGAACGTTTCCCCTCTGGAAGGGCCGAGCCTCATCATGTCCGCACCTACACCGAACTCAGGCAACAGATTCACAACGACCTGCGGGTGCAACACCCGGAATGGGTCCATGCAGATGGCAAATCTCCGATGTGTGATTCTTATGAGGCCCGCCTGATGCAACTGCTCAACAGTCTGACGCGAAGAGCATCAACAGACTCCATTGTTGATCCTCACCGTCTTCTCGAACAGGGAGCACATTGACTCAACGCAGCGAAGAATTTCGGAGCTGACGGTGACCGCGGTCAGCATTTGATAAATTCATCATAAGCCGCTCTTGGCCGCAGTAGTCTTAGGTTGCATGGCGAAGGAGGCTACGATGCATAAGACGCGCTGTAGTGGCGGCTGTGTCAGCCGCATCCGCCTAACCGGCGCTAAACCTGAATCTTGTCGCGCGTTCGACGCATCATAAGCCGGTTATGATGTATGAACGGTGGCTGTCGCCGAGCCGGCTGCATCGTAGACGTGGTTGGTACGTGAACTCGTCAAATCACACCGTCGTCAGTCCCGATAAAGACGCGAGAGTAGCACCCGCAGCGCCTGCGGCAACCCACCACGTCTGGTCGCCGACGATTCCATCCACTTGGATACCCCGATCCTGTTGGTAGGCTTTAACAGCGGCCTCGGTCTTCGGTCCAAAGTCACCATCCACGGCGCCCGGATCAGTTGCAGGAGTTGAATATTTCTTTAGACCTTTTTGTAACGCGGTCACAACGCTGCCGGACGCACCACGAGATAATAGGGGCGTATCGGGATCGGCTGGAAGCGCCTGCCACGTCATCGGTCCCACGATGCCGTCCACCGTTAAACCTGCGCCTTGTTGGAAATCTTTAACAGCCTGTTCTGTTGTCGAGTCGAACGTGCCGCTGATATTTCCAGGCGCGAGCGCCTTAGTCATCACAAAGATGCGCTGAAGTCTTCGTACGTCCTGACCAGTCGAACCGATGCTAAGTATGGGGCCACTATTCATGATTCTACTATGTTTGCTTTTGCCGGCTTTTCACACCGCAATTTTTCGAAAATAGTCTAACATTCAAACGAAGTTCAGCGACGAGGATGGATCGTAAGCCGCTTACGATGCATGAACGGGGTGGAGTGGCGGCTGTGCTTGCCGCGCCGGAGCTTCTCGACTCGCCGTACTTTTAAGCGAAGCCTGGTTAGCGTAGGCGGGTGAGCCGCAAAAACTGTAGGCGGACTTGAGCTTCGCAGACCGACCAGCCTGGCACAGATTCCAAGGTGGCTCACTTACTAATTTCGTGACCCGCCTGGATTGGGGCTGTAGCCGCTTCGCTGTGCGAAGCGCGCGCGTCGCCCGCAGGGCGATGGCTACAGGCTGGTCATGCCTCTGATTCTACTGGATTGATCTTTGGCCTTTGACCTCGGGCTAGTCGTATTCGACTCTCACGTCTCTGCAACGCAAACGCTATCTCTTTGTCTGCATCAATCGTCGGGCCGAGGACAATCCGAAAGGATGCTGCGCGACCAAGGACTCGGAGGAAGTGTACAGAACCTTGAAAGCGGAGGTTGCCGCGCGTGGACTCGCGAAGCTCGAGGCGCGCGTCTGCACATCGAGCTGTCTCGATCAATGCGATACCGGCGTCACGGTTTTGGTCGAACCCGATCACTTTTTTTACGGCCGCGTTACGGTCGCGGACGTCCCGGAGATTGTGGATGGACTGATCGTAGGCAAACCGGTTAAGTGGCTCGTGATCACTGCGGACCACTGTAGGGGCTGTCGTTGACTGCGGTCCGCGTTTGATCCCGCCTAGCATAAGCCGCTCTTGGCTCGCCGTAGCCCTCGGTTGCATGGCGAAGGAGGCTACGATGGATGGCGTTAACGACTATATGAGAGGAGCCTGCAGTGAGCAGCGTGCGAATGGGGGAGTCGCGAAAAAGAGTCTTGCGCTGTGCCTTGTTCCTCATTCAAAAAAAGCGCGGCCAGACCCAACCGTTTGCCGGGAAGAGCAAATCGCGTCGCGTGCGCAAGCCGTAGGCCGCTGGGCAGAAGGTCTGATTCAAAGTCAGATTTTCTGCGAGCGGTGATAAACATGAACGACGTGATACGTTGTTTGCGACCAGATGGTTGTCGAACCTTGGGGCGATTTTCAGATCATGACAGTTTGCGTTGGCTGATGCGAGATGACATGCAGCAATCTCAACTGAATGAGAACCAAAACGCCGCCGCCACTACTCGTTGGATAGCCAACGCGGCTGTCGCGCTGCTGCCCGTGCTCGCCTGTTTCCTGGGCGGCGCCACTCAAAAATGGGAAGAGGGAGTTGTTATCACGATTCTCGCGCTCTACCTGCTGGTGCGACCGCCTCGGTTTTCGCTCGGCCTGCTCACAAACCTCGTAATTCTCGCTGTCTTCATTTTTGCGGCAGTCGCGTTTCTCCCAGCCAGCTGGTTTTTCCAACCAGAGTGGCGTGCGGCACTTGTAAATGACCTCAGAATTCAGCTTCCATCGACGCTCACTCCGCAGCCGTGGATCACCATGACTTATCTGCTCAGCTTCGCTGCTGGACTGAGCTGGCTCTACGTCGTCTCCGCGCAGGACTTGGAGCTTCGCGAGGCGCGCTTTCAACTCCGCTTGTTTACCGGTGGAATTGCGCTCCTGGCTGCAATCTGCATCGCGATTTACTCGGAACACGCCACGCTACCGTTTTGGCACAACGAGCAAGATTTCGGTCCGTTCCCAAATCGAAATCAAACTGGAGATCTTTTCGGAGTCGCTGGAATCATGATCCTTGCCTGCGCTCAGGATGATCTTCGCAGGCGAAGAAAATGGTGGATTGTCTGGATTCCCGCGCTCGTCGTGGTCGCGGCAGCGACCATATTAAGTTTTTCACACTCTGGAATTGGAATCCTCCTCGCAGGCAGCGCGGTTTGGCTTGGCGCATTCGCGTTCCGGCAACCCCCTCCGTCGCCACTCGCGCTGGGAGTCTCCTTTCTTCTGCTGCTACTCACTGCGCTGCTACTTTTCGACGGACAAATATTCGCGCGATTTCATCTTCGAGATTTCGGGGGCGTCTCAATGGATTTCTGGTGGCGCATTTTTCATGACACGTTTCGCCTCATTCGTAATTCGCCGTGGTGCGGGATCGGTTTTGGAAATTTCGAATCGATCTTTGCAATTTTTCGTGGCGCTTCTCCTGACGACCGGCGAGCATTGGATCCGGAAAGCGACTGGCTCTGGCTTTGGACGGAACTCGGCTGGCCAGCGGTAGTGCTAACGATCGTTGGTATCGTGCTGCTTGTTAGGCGAGTTTTTCCCCTCCGAACGGGAACCAACCAAGGTTATCGTCTCGGCGCGCTTATCGCCGCGCTCCTGCTCGCGATCCTTGGGACAATCGGTGTCTCAGGACACCAGGTGGGTACCGCGTTTGCAGCGATATTTTTGCTTGGACTCTCACTGCATCGCCCGCTGTGTTTGAAGCCAAGCCTGTGGATATCGATCTTATTTCGCTTTGTTGGACTGCTATTACTTGGGACGGGCTTGGCATTGGTTGTCGCCGCGCGCGGTGAGAAACTCCTTCCCGGTTCTGTCGGTGTTTCCAGCGCAAAACAATTATCGGCGCTAGCCGATCGGGACCGCAATTTTAGTGAAACAATCGCACTGACAACTCGTGC
>Ga0306920_100016668_pt1 | contig 10131 bp, 6 predicted proteins | sample flu12Cox44000170_FD_204666 | JGI IMG/M metagenome (GOLD analysis project Ga0306920, IMG submission 204666) | Lab enrichment of tropical soil microbial communities from Luquillo Experimental Forest, Puerto Rico - flux4day.12C.oxic.44.000.170 (v2)... | ecosystem: Environmental > Terrestrial >...
CGGCGGCCGCGGAGGCGGTCCGTGCCTACTCCGCATCGCAAGGCATTGCCGCGCAGCCGGCGCTCGCCGCGCTCGGCACGGACGACCTGCGCTTTCACGCGCTCGCACTCGATGCCGCCGGCAGCCCGATACCGGTCATGAATTCGGATGAGGGGTTCGCACTGCTGTTCGATGACCTCGACGCGCAGCGTGTCGATGACGCGGTCACGGTGCTGATGCGGGCCTTTCCGGCCGGTCTCATGACCGGCGTCGGGATGGTAGTCGCCAATCCGGCATTCAGCGCACCGTCGCTCCAGGCGAGCTTCAGCCGCAACGCCTATCACGGCGCCGTCGTATGGTCGTGGCAACAGGCGCTGTTCGCCGCGGGCCTCGGGCGCCAGCTCGAGCGCCGCGACCTGCCCGCCGGGGTACACACGCACCTCGTCGCCGCGCAGCGTACGCTGTGGTCGGCGATCGATGCCACGCGTTCGCTGAGCAATTCCGAGCTGTGGTCGTGGGCATATGCCGCAGGACACTATCAGGTGGTACCGTTCGGCGCTGCTGCCGCGGACGTCGATGAGTCCGACGCCGCGCAGCTCTGGAGCACTGCGTATCTCGCGGTGCGACCCGCCGTCGTTGCGGCGGACTCGGATTCCGCTGCGCGGCTGGCTTCACGGTGAGGCGTCGGTTGCAGGCGGCGCGAGAGGGAGGTTGCGAGTGACTGAACGGGTCGCCGTCATGATGCAGCGTGCCGGTACTCCCGCGACGGTCGCTCTGTGGTGCGTGTTCGCCCTGATTGCCGTCTGCGCGAGGGCGAGCGATGCGAGCGATGCGAGCTTCCAGCTCCGCGCCGGCCTCGCAGATCTGCGCGAGTATTTCCCCGGATACCTGGCTAACGGTTATCTCTCGACCCTGACCGCACCACGCGGCACCGAAGCGACGCGCGCGTATCTCGTCGCTTTCATGGACTACACCTCGGGGGACATGTCGCGCCCGGCCGCCATCCCGGCCTGGAGCGAGATCGATTTCAATCCGGGCGCAGCCGGAGAAGGTCACGGCTGGCTCAACCGTGCGGCGCTCAACGAACGTCGGTTCACCGATTATCATCAGACGCTCGATCTGCGCGCGGCCACCCTGACGACGAGCTATCACTATCTCGATCGCGGCCGGACGACCTCGATCGAAGTCACGACGCTCGTGAGTCAGGCATCGCCGCACCTCGCTGCCACGCAGCTCAAAGTGACGCCCGACTACGACGGCACCGTGCAACTGTCGTTCGCGCTGCTGCTGTGGTCCGAGTACGCGCCGCGATTTCCGCTCGCGCAAATGAGCGGCCCGGAAATGGAGGAGGCGGTTGCCGCGCAGGGCTTGTCGCTCGAGCCACAGCCCCCCGCCACGGCCGATCGCGCGGCGGTCTGGTACCCCGGTTACACCGAGGTGCGCTCGAGCGAGGGCGAGGCCGGCTCACTGTCGCTGTGGCTCGAGGGCAAGGCGGAGCAGGGGCTCGGCATGGCGATGGCCGCCACCGTCGCGCTGCCGCAGGGTGTGTCGCCGGAGCGGGTGAGCCTGCGCCGCGACCGCTATCGGCTCGCGCTCGATGTCAGCATGAAGGTCGCGCGGGGGCGCACCTACGTCTTCACCAAGTACGCCGCCGTCTCACGCGAGGGCTGGGGTGGCGGCGCGGCGGATGACCTCCGGCTCGCCCGCGAGGCGCGCGACGCCGGCTTCGATCAGCTGTCGCGCCAGCATCGCGCCGCGTGGGATTCGCTCTGGCAGGCAGACGTTCTGATCGATGGTGACGCGCAGGCCCAGCAGGCGGTGCACTCAGAGCTGTATTTCCTGCTGTCGAGCTCGACGCCGGATACCGCCTGGCCGATTGGCGCATGCGCGCTCACGCCCGGTTACGCCAATCACGTTTTCTGGGACAGCGACACCTGGATCATGCCGGCGGTGCTGCTGCTGCATCCGGAGCGCGCGAGGTCCCCTCTCGCCTTCCGCACACGCACCCTGGAAGCCGCGCGGCAGCGGGCACGGGCGCACGGCTTCGAGGGCGCCATGTTCCCGTGGGAGTCGGATCCGGAGAACGGCAGCGAGCAGACTCCGCACTCGGCCGTCGTACTGGCGGATACCGAGATTCACGTGAATGCCGACGTTGCCATCGCGCAGTGGCAGTACTACCTCGTCACGCGCGATCGCGGCTGGCTGCGCGCATCGGGCTGGCCGGTGATCCGCGAGGTGGCACGCTTCTGGGCAAGTCGCGCGACTTATAATGCGCCGGCGCGGCGCTACGAGATCCTGCACGTCACCTCCGTCGCCGAATCGCATAACGACATTCCGAATGACACGTTCACGAATGTATCGGCCGCCCGGGCATTGCGCATCGCCACCGCGGCTGCGGGCGAGGTCGGCGAGCAGGCGGATCCCCGCTGGGAGCGTATCGCGGACGCGCTCTACATCCCGCTCGCCCCTGGCGGTCTGCACCACCTGCCGTTCGATCCCGCCGTGATCGGCCCAAGCGAGGACTTCGGTGGTGGTCCGCTCGCACTCCTGTTCCTGCCCTCGCTCGATCTGCAGATGAGTGCGCAGATGCGGCGCGCCGACTACGAGTACGGCATCCGGCCCAATGCCGCGGAACGGGTCGGTGCAGCGCCGATGGGCATTGCACCGCGATCGATCGCCGCGGCGACCATCGGCAGTGATGCCGATGCCGCCGCCTGGTTTGCCACCAACTTCACGGGCGGCTCGCTCAAGCCACCCTTCAACGTGCGCACCGAAACGGCGAGCAACAATGCCGGCTATTTCATCACCGGCTCGGGCGGTTACCTGCAGAGCCTGCTCTACGGCTTCAGCGGACTGCGCATCCGCGAGGCCGGGCTCGTCGCGGCGTATGCACCCGTGCTTCCGCAGCAGTGGAAATCGTTGACCCTGCACAACCTCTGGTTCCGCGGGCAGCGCCTGGACATCCGCGTTGCGCGCGATGCCGCCGGCGTCGTGCGCCTGACCCGCACGGTGCTGTGAGCATGCGGGCTGTCATCTGGCTGCTCGTCGCGGCCGCGCTGAGCGGCGCCACCACTGCGGCCGCTGAAGCGCAGCCGCAGCCAGCGCAGCACGCTCAGACTCTTCCGAGCCCGCCGCAGGACCTCTTCAAGGAACTGTTTGTCGCCGTGCAGCTCGCGGGCATCTTCGCCGACGGAAAGGTATTCGCCGACGCGGTGCCGCTGAGCTCACCGGCGACGATTCTCGGCCAGTTCCGTGCGGAGCATCCCGACACCCCGGCAGCGCTCAAAAGCTTCGTCGAGAAGCACTTCGAGCTTCCCGCCGCGGTCGATACCAGACCCGTCACGCGTGCGACGCCCGATATCACTGCGCACATCGATGAGCTCTGGTCGCAGCTGACGCGCCGGACGGTGACGGTACCCCCCTGGTCCTCGCTCCTGCCACTACCAAAGCCTTACGTCGTTCCCGGCGGGCGCTTTCGCGAGATCTACTACTGGGACTCGTACTTCACGATGCTGGGACTCATCGAGAGCGGTCGAGAGGACCTGGCGCGGAGCATGGTGGCGAACTTCGCCTTCCTCATCGACCGTTTCGGCCACGTGCCGAACGGCACGCGCACCTACTACCTCAGCCGCTCGCAACCGCCGTTTTTCTTCCTGATGGTCGGGCTGCTCGATGGCCCCGACCCGCCGGCGGCATTCGTGCGCTTCCTGCCGCAATTGCGGCGCGAGTACGCCTTCTGGATGCGCGGCGCTGCCGGCGTTCACCCCGGCGCAGCCCAGGCACGCGTCGTCGGCATGCCCGATGGATCGCTCCTCAACCGTTACTGGGACGATCGCAATACGCCGCGCGATGAGTCGTTTCGCGAAGACACCGAGCTCGCGCGCCAGAGCGGCCGCAACGCACCGCAGCTCTTTCGCGACGTCCGTGCAGCCGCCGAGAGCGGTTGGGACTTCAGCTCCCGCTGGCTCGCGGACTCACGTACCCTCGCGACCATCGACACGACCGAGGTCGTTCCGGTCGATCTCAACAGCCTGCTGTTCGGCCTCGAGCAGGCCATTCAGCAGGGCTGCGAGCGCGCCCGCGACACGAACTGCGCCCGCGATTTTGCCCGGCGCGCGGCGCGGCGGCGGGGAGCGATCGATCGCTACCTCTGGGACGAGGCGAGCGGGGCCTATCTCGACTACCAGCGCAAAGAGCGAGCCCGCATACCGCGCGTCACGGCCGCGACGCTCTACCCGCTGTTCTTGTCGCTCGCGTCCGAGCAGCAGGCGAGGGCCGTCGCAACGGCGGCCAGGACCGAGCTGCTGCGAGCCGGCGGTATCGTCACGACGACCCTCGACACCAGACAGCAGTGGGACGCGCCGAATGGCTGGGCGCCGTTGCAGTGGATCGCGGTGGCCGGCTTCAGACACTACGGGCAGGGGCAGCTCGCGGAGAGCGTGGCCTGTCGATGGATGCTGAGCGTCAACCGCGTCTGGCAACGCCGCAGCAAGCTGGTCGAGAAGTACGATGTGATCGCGGTCGACCGCGAGGGCGGGGGCGGTGAGTACCCCCTGCAGGACGGCTTTGGCTGGACCAACGGCGTTATGCGTAAACTCATGGTGCTGTATCCCGCGGACGCCATCGTGACCAGCCCCGATCAATGCCCGAAGACCGAGGACGTGACTTCATGAACAAAACTGTCGAGGGGGAAGATTCCCCGGCGCCCTGGTCCAACGTGCGGGAGCTGCGCCTGTTCGTCTTCGCGCTCTTTTTCATATTCGGAGGGATCACGAGCCTGAACGACGTGATCATCCCGAAGCTCAAGGGATTGTTCACGCTCTCGTACGCCGAGGTGATGCTGGTTCAAACCTCCTTCTTTGCGGCCTACTTCCTCATCTCGCTCCCAGGCGCGGAGATCGTGCGGCATCTTGGCTATATGCGCACCGCCACGATCGGGCTGCTCACCATGATGGTCGGGTGCCTGCTGTTCGTGCCGGCTTCCTCGGCCGGCTCGTTTGCGTTGTTTCTCGGCGCGCTGTTCGTGCTGGCTTCTGGCATCACCATCGTCCAGGTGGTCGCCAATCCGCTCATCTCCCTGCTCGGGAACCCCGCGACGGCTCATAGCCGCCTCACCTTCGCACAGGCGTTCAACTCTCTCGGTACCACGGTTTTCCCGTACGTCGGCTCGATCCTGATTCTTGGGAGCCTCGCGACCGTGGATCCGAAGACGCTGAGCGGAGCCGCCCTGATCGCTTTTCGCAAGGCCGAGACTCATACCATCGTCACGACCTATCTGGGGCTCGCAGCCATTCTGTTCATTGTCGCCGTGGCCGTGTGGCTGCACCGCAATCGGCTGAGGGAGCAGCACGACAGGACCGGCACCATGTTCCACGCCTTCGGGCTGCTCAGGCAACCGCGCTTCGCACTCGGCGCGCTGTGCATCTTCCTGTATGTCGGCGCGGAAGTCGCGATCGGCTCGCTGCTGGTGAACTACCTGATGCAGCCCTCGACTCTCGCCCTCGGCGCGCAGGAGGCGGGCAAGCACGTACCTTTCTACTGGGGTGGCGCACTGGTCGGCCGCTTCATCGGCTCAGGGCTGTTACGGCTGTTCGCTCCGGGCAAGGTGCTCGCCTGCGTCGCCGCCGGAGCCATCACGCTGGTCTTGATATCCGCCAACAGCGCGGGAGTCATTTCCGGATGGACGCTGCTCGCGGTCGGATTGATGAATTCCATCATGTTCCCGACCATCTTCAGTCTGGCGAGCGAGGGTCTCGGCAAGCGCGCCGCGGAAGGCGCGGGAGTGATCGGCGTCGCCATCGCCGGGGGCGCGGTCATCCCGCCGCTCACCGGGGCAATCGCCGACCGCGTCGGGTTGCATTTCGCGCTGATCCTGCCGGCGCTCTGCTACGGCGTGATCCTCGCTTACGGTTTTTATGCGCGGCGACCGCTGCTGAGCCCGGTAGCCGCCGCGGCCGTGTCGCACTGAGCTCAAGGCGCCGTCACGCTTCTCGGCGGGATGGCGTGTGTTGTGTTCGTGAGAGTCACCTTCGCAGTCCTGTGTCTCCTCGGTGCGGCCACTGTGCTGGTGACACCCGCGGTCGCGCGGCAGCGTTGGACGGCACAGCAGGCGAGAGACTGGTATGCGCGACAGCCGTGGATTCTCGGTGCGAACTACGTGCCCGCGACCGCGATCAACGAGCTCGAGATGTGGCAGGTCGACACCTTCGACCCGGCGAGGATCGACCTCGAGCTCGGCTGGGCAGAAGCCATCGGGATGAACACGATGCGCGTCTTCCTGCACGATCTGCTATGGCAGCAGGACGCGCCAGGCTTCAAGCGGCGCATTGATGCCTTCCTCGAGATCGCCGCGCGTCACCGCATTCGCACGCTCTTCGTGCTGTTCGATTCTGTCTGGGACCCTGACCCGCACCTCGGGCCACAACACGCGCCAGTCCCCGGCGTCCACAACTCAGGCTGGGTGCAGAGTCCGAGCGCCGCGACGCTCGCCGACCCCTCGCAGTACGCGAGACTCGAAAGCTACGTGAGGGGAGTGGTGGGTGCCTTTGCGGGGGACCAGCGCATCCTCGGCTGGGACGTGTGGAACGAGCCACCCTATTCGGACAAGGTCGGCGGCAGCTACGCATCACTCGAGGCACCACACAAGGGTCAGCGAGTGCGTGCGCTGCTGCCCAAAGTGTTCGGATGGGCGCGCGCAGCCGGCGCGACGCAGCCGCTGACGAGCGGTGTATGGGGCGAGGACTGGCAGGAGCCAGGGCGTGCCTCCGGCACAGCCATGATCCAGCTGCAGGAATCCGACATCCTTTCCTTCCACAGTTACGATCAGCCCGCGACGTTCGAGCAGAAGGTGATTGTCCTAACCCGTTATCATCGCCCTCTCATTTGCACCGAGTACATGGCGCGCAGCGCGGGCAGCACTTTCGAGAACACGCTGCCGATCGCCCGCCAACACGACGTCGGCGCCATCAACTGGGGACTGGTGCGCGGCAAGACGCAGGCCATCTATCCGTGGGACTCCTGGCAAAAACCCTACGATCGCGAGCCCAGTCCGTGGTTTCATGACATTTTCCGTGCCGACGGCCAGCCCTACGATCCGAAGGAGACCGCGCTCATTCGGCAGATGAGTGGCGTGAATCGCGCGGCTGATTGATCATACGGTCGGCCCGGGAACGGCTGAGCGCAATATCTGCGTTACGCGAGCGGTCTACTCATCAGCTCTGCCAGCTATGGAGTCCTCCGTGACGAACTCACTTCGACGATGCTTCGCCGCCGTGATGGCCCTCTGCTCCACGGCGGGCGCCGGCGCGCAGCAGCGGCCTTTGGTCGTGGAGCTCTTCACGTCGGAGGGGTGCAGTTCGTGCCCTCCCGCGGAGGCCGCCATCGGCCAGTTGAGCGCAAGAGCGGATGTCGTGGCGCTGGCCTATCACGTGGATTACTGGGACGACCTCGGCTGGCGCGACCGCTTTGAGCTCCCACAGTCGGTGAAGCGGCAGAACATCTACGCCAGAAATCTGCATCGTGCGTCGGTTTATACCCCCCAGCTCGTGATCGACGGGAGCTTCGATGCCGTCGGCGCCGATGGCAGCGCGATGGCGAAGGCACTCGCTGCGCAGCGTACGAGCGTGCCGCTCAGCCTCTCCCTGCACGAAGCCGAGTTGCTCGTCGACATCGGCGCGCAGCCGCAGTCGCCCGGGTGCGACGTGCTGCTCGTCCCCTACCTGCGCCACGCGACATCGGCCATCGGCCGCGGCGAGAACGCGGGCCGCACGCTCGAGGAATTCAACATCGTGCGCGAGGTCCGCACCCTGGGCGGCTGGAAAGGTGAGCCCAAAGTCTTCCGGATACCGGTATCTTCGCTGCCGCGTGACGCCACCGACGTGGCCGTCCTGGTTCAGCCCTCGGATCAGGGACCGATAGTCGGTGCGGCGCTACAGCCACTCCGCTGACGCAAAGATTACTCCAGCGCCGCCTTCGTCGATCGGTGGACCGAGCTCCCGGTACGCCCGGACGAGCGTGATAGTCCCGTAAAGCACCCCGCAAAATTTCGCTTGTCACGTCTGATCAGCGCCCATCGATCAACAAGACGCGAAATTTCGCAGGGACCCCGCTAGCTGGCATTCCTCGGCGTCGCTCGCCTGTATGATTGAACGGGTTCGAGCCCGGATAACGTGTGACCAGCCGTTCGAGGAGGGCCGCTATGACACTCGCGTCGGGTCGCGGAGCCCCGCTGGCGCTCATTCTGTGCCTGTGCTCGTGCCTCATTGCCCAAGGAGCCTCGGCGCGCGAACACGGCGCGGCCGCGCGCTTCGGCAACGACGTTTTCATGGCGGGCTCGAATGTCGTAACCGACGGCTCGCCGGGCGATGCCATTCTGGCTGGAGCCTGGGTTTCCACCTCCGGAGCCGTGCAGGGCGATGAGGTCGCGACCGGGGGCCAGGTCAGGCTCGGTGCTGACGTCGACGGCGCCTTGTACGCCGCGGGCGGTCACGTGCAACTGGACGGGAAGGTCGCTCGCAACGCCCGCATCGCCGGGGGGCACGTCGAGATCGGTCCGGAGGCGGATGTTCAGGGCGGCCTCACGATCGGCGGTGGCGAAGTCGCGGTCGACGGCCGCGTAGGAAAGTATCTGCAGGTCGGCGCGGGCAGCACGCGCATCGACGGACACGTGGGCGGCGACGTCGATGTGGCCAGCGGTGAGCTGAACATCGGACCGGATGCGGTCATCGACGGCGTACTCACCTACTACGGCCCGCAGCCCGCAAACGTTGCCAGCGGCGCAGTGATCCACGGCGGGACGCACTACGTCGAGCGCAAACACTGGGGCCCTGCCGGTCATCATCGCCGATTCAGCATGGCCGGCTGGATCTGGCTGGCCGGCTGGATCGTTGCCGGAAGCATTCTGCTCGCGCTGTGGCCGGGGTTCTCCCGCTCGGTGAGCGAGGCTGCGCGGCGTCAGCCCGGGATAGCGTTGCTCGTGGGCTTTGCCGTGCTCGTGTGCGTGCCCGTGGCACTGCTGTTCCTGACCATCACGATCATCGGTATCCCGCTCGCGCTGCTGCTCTTGCTTCTCTACCTGCTGCTGCTGCCACTCGGCTACCTGGCCGCGGCGGCCGCCATAGGCGAGTGGCTGCTCGCACGCCTGAGACACGGGGCGGCGATTCTGACCCGCGAGCGCATCTTCATGCTGATCGGTGTGCTGATCGCTCTGTTCGTGCTCACCCGCGTGCCGGTGCTGGGCGGAGCGTTGCGGTGGCTGCTCGTCATCGCAGGGATCGGCAGCCTCGTGGTCGCGAGTGCGGCGCGCCACCGCGCAGCGGAGGCCGCCGATCGACTGCAGACTCACTGATGATCGTCGGGCGTCGACCTACATCCGCGCGTGCGATTAGCGTCCGGAGCATAGAACGTAGCGCGGCCGTGGGGGAGACAGGGACCGTGACGACCACGTAAGATCACCGGCAAGAAGACCACGCCTGGTCTGATTCAGCCATCAGGGGGAATACATGCACTCGAGCGTCGCACGTGTCCGGCGACAGGGCTTTTTGCGTCGTGGCGTTGTCCTTGCCATGCTCACTGCTGCGACCCTGCACGTGGCTGGCTCGAGCGCGGCGCCCGCCGCCGCTGCGTCCGCGGCTCCGGCCGCCGCAGCGGTGAATCCCAGCGCCTTCGGGGCGCTGCGATGGCGCAGCATCGGTCCGTACCGCGGTGGACGCGCCCTTGCGGTCGCTGGCGTAGCCGGCGATGCCAGCACCTTTTATTTCGGAGCGGTGGCGGGCGGGGTGTGGAAGACGACCGATGGCGGAAACACCTGGCAGCCGCTCACCGATGGCACCCCGATCAGCTCGGTCGGCGCCATCGCCATCGCGCCCTCCAATCACGACATCATCTACGTCGGCACCGGCGAGGCTGCACCGCGCGGCAACATGACCTATGGCGATGGGGTGTACCGGTCGGTCGATGGCGGCAAGACCTGGAGCCATCTCGGCCTCGAGGACACGCGTCAGATCGGGGCGATTATCGTCGATCCAAACAATGCGGATATCGTGCTGGTCGCAGCCCTCGGCCATGCCTTCGGCCCGAATACCGAACGCGGTGTCTTCCGCACGACCGACGGCGGCAGGTCCTGGACCAAGGTGCTCTACAAGGACGAGAACA
>Ga0306920_100016669_pt1 | contig 10130 bp, 8 predicted proteins | sample flu12Cox44000170_FD_204666 | JGI IMG/M metagenome (GOLD analysis project Ga0306920, IMG submission 204666) | Lab enrichment of tropical soil microbial communities from Luquillo Experimental Forest, Puerto Rico - flux4day.12C.oxic.44.000.170 (v2)... | ecosystem: Environmental > Terrestrial >...
ATCGTGCGCGGAACCGAGCAGTTCCGTTTGGCCGAAGCGGAAGGCAAACTGATACGATTGCCCACGGGCGACGGCGGTGCGCTCGTTTTTCGCAACAGTCCGGAAGCGCCGGTTCTGTGCGCTTTGGAAATTAGCAAGGCGCTAAAAACGCATCCCGAGTTACGGGTGCGGATGGGGATTCACAGCGGTCCGGTCAACGAAGTGACGGATTTGAACGAGCAAATGAATGCGGCTGGCGCCGGTATCAATATTGCCCAGCGAGTGATGGACTGTGGGGATGCTGGGCACATTCTTCTCTCAAAACACACAGCGGAAGACTTGGGCCACTATCGGCAATGGCAACTGCAATTGCATGACTTGGGCCAATGCGAGGTCAAACACGGCGGCCGTCTTCATGTCGTTAATCTCCACACCGACGAACTGGGTAATCCGCGAGTGCCGACGAAATTTCGTCAGGCAGTTAAGAAGCGGCGACTGGCATTGATTGCCGCACTTATACTTTTCGCAGCCGCGGTGGGTGCCGGATTTTATTTTTTCTCACAGAGACCGGCTTTTAAAGCTCCAGACAAAAGCATTGCCGTCCTTCCATTCCAGAACCTGAGCGAAGACAAGGCGAACGCCTATTTCGCTGATGGCCTGACCGAAGAAATCCTCAATCGCCTAGCACAAATCAGCGCATTGAAGGTGCCGGGGCGCACATCTTCGTTCGCTTTTAAGAATCAAAACCGCGACCTGCGCCAGATCGGTGCTACGCTTGGCGTTGCCCAGGTGTTGGAAGGCAGTGTGCGCAAATCAGGAGATCGACTGCGCATTAGCGCGCAGTTGGCGCGCACCGCTGATGGTTACCAACTGTGGTCGCAGGTCTACGACCGAAAGCTCGACGATGTGTTTGCGATCCAGGAGGAGATTGCGCGGTCCATTGCCGACGCCCTGTCTGTTCAACTAAAGCTTAGCCAGGGCAACAAGTTCGAGCGGCCGACTCAGGACATGGGAGCTTACGATAATTATCTAGAAGCGCGGGCATTGATTACGCAACGGAGTGCCGACAATCTGCGCCGCGCTTCCGCCCTATTGGAGTCGGCTGTGCAGCGGGATTCCGGTTTTGCTAAGGCGTGGGCCGCGCTCGCACAGGCGCGTGCATTAGCGCCTTATTATCGCCTGGCCGCAACCGAAGAGTCACTAGATGAGGCCGAGAGGGCGGCACGCAAAGCCTTGGCGATTGATGATTCACTAGCGGCCGCGCACTCGGCCTTGGCCGATGTGCTGCGTGACCGCTTTGATTGGCTGGCAGCGGAAGCTGAGTACCGGCGTGCGCTTGATCTTAATCCGGGGGAGGCTGAATCCCATAATCAATATGCGCAGATGTTGCTAAAGGTCGGCCACCTCGACGCGGCGATGGAGCACGCCAACCGTGCCCAGGAACTCGACCCACTTGCTTGGGTTCCGCCTTCCATTGCCGGTGTCATCTATCTGTGTCGCGGTGAGTTCGCGCAGAGTAGGGAGTTGCTCGACCGGTCCGAGAAACTTCGCGAAAAACTCGAAGGATTTCAGATTAGGTTGGAGCTACTTTATGCGCTTTCCAAAGGGGATGGCGTTCTCGCACGACGCGCCCTCGCCATGGCGCGATCTTCGCCACCGGGCGAGTGGACGGTTCCTTCGAACAAGAGACTGATCGAGACGATGGATCAGGCGGTAGCCTACGCAAGTAATCCCTCAGGACCGCCACCTAATTTCGGCCGGGCACTGGAAGAGGCCGAAGCGTTGGGTGAACCCAGTATTGGCCTGGCGTTGGCAGCGGTGGAAGTTTTCGTCAAGCAGCCGGAGGCGGCCCTGGATGCCTTGTGGTTTGATTACCGCTCGCCTGCGGCAGCTGACTTGGCCCTGATCTGGACGCCGATCTTTCAGTCACTACGCAAGGAACGGAGGTTTCTTGAATTGCTCAAAGCCGCAAAGCTACCTGCTTATTGGCGTCAGGCTGGTTGGGGCGATTTTTGCCGATCCAAAGGCACAGATGATTTCGATTGTCCATGGCGGCCTGGAGGCTGAGCGCGTAACGCGCGCGAGGAACGACAGTGCAACCCAAATTTGACGTGTAACGCGCGCGAGGGCGAAGGACAGAAGGACAGCGCCGAAATATTACGCGCACGCGCACGCGAGGGCAGTGTGCTGTTGACGCCACATTGACGGTATCAGCGTCTGAAACGTGCCAAGGCGGGGGTCTATTAAAGCCCTGCAACCCTGCTGCCCTGCTCCCTGTAACCTTGCAACCGTGGTCCAGTGCGTCAGAGCAGGTGGCTTTTAGTCCCTTGCTCCCCTGCTACACGACAACAGGGTTTTAGGGTTTCGGGGGGGGTCGGGGTCTCGGGTAGCATGGTTCAAGAGTTCTGGCCTTGCCGCCTGCGAGGAACCATTGATTGTCTCCGGCAGATTCGTCAATCGAACCATAAATTAGAACTGAAGTGGTTCGTACGAAAACTGCGAAGTGGCTCTGGCGGTGACTTACATCTAGTCCCTAGAGTGTGGTCATAAAAATTCAACAAAGGACAAAAAATGGCAACACAACTTACAACCAAAAGAACCAGCCAAATTCTTGTCGCTATTCTGATCGCTGTGTGCTCGGGAGCGGCTTTAGCGCCGGCGTATGCACAGGCACAGGCAAAGTCAAAGGTGCAATACAACGTATCCAATCTCCCTGGGCTTGGCGGAACGAGTAGCGGGGGAAATAGTATTAATGACCAGACCTGGGTGTCAGGCTATGCCAGGCTGCCGGATAGGAACCGGCACGCTGCGCTGTGGCGAAACAGTTTGCTCACCGACCTCGGCACGCTTGGCGGACCAAACAGCAGTGTCACATTTAACGTGAAAAATACCTCGGGAATCATCGTGGGTATTTCCCAAACTGGCGACTCGCAGCTGCTCGGCGAGAGTTGGAGTAGCGCGGCTTTCTATAGTACGCCTAACAACGTCGGCTTTATCAACCTCGGGTTCGTTTGGCAACAGGGCCAGATGAGGGGACTGCCTAATTTTACTGGAGGAAATAATGGCTTTGCAACCGGAGCTAACAACTTCGGTCAGGTAGTCGGCTGGGCGGAGAATGGCGTTCATGATCCTACATGTTGTTGCACCCAAGTCCTCCAGTTTCGCCCAGCCATGTGGACTCTGGGACCGCCGGATCAAATACACGGACTCCCTGTCTTCCCCGGCGATACCTCAGGAGCCGCCACAGCGATCAACGATAATGGTCAAATCGTGGGCATTTCGGGCATCTGCGACCAGGCCGTGGGAAGACATACCGCCAAGCACGCCGTGCTTTGGGAAAACGGCACCGTGACGGACATTTATCCCAATGCGCCGGCCCCATGGTGGAACACGCCGACGGCAATCAATCAACACGGCGATGTCGTGGGATTTGCCGGCGATCCCGCGTTTGTTGAAGGCGACATCTTACACGCTTTCATGTGGACTAGGGAGGATGGCATCCGACAGTTAAAACCTTTGCCAAACCGTACACCAACACATGTAGACAGTGAGGCATACGGTATTAATGAAGCCCGGCAGGTAGTCGGTGTCTCATGCGACGCGGACCAGGTTGATTGTCGTGCAGTTGTTTGGAACAACGGGACCACACCCACAGACCTCAACGACCTCAAAGGCAGCTATTCTGGCTTTCTCGCACTCGCGAAAGACATAAATAACAAGGGAGAGATTACTGGGAGAGCTATCGACCCAAATACAGGCGCGTTAACGGCGTATTTGGCGCTACCTGTAAGTCCATAAGTGGCGTCAAGCAGGAGGATTAAAAATAACGCCGGAGGCTTTTAAGTCGCGGCGTCCGTGCACAGCCTCCCATGGCCCCAGGGGCGGGTCTCTTTAATCAGAAGCGCTATTTTCCGCTGAATCCTTGCTCCCTTACGGCACTGAATTCGGCTTCTATCTGGCTCGACCGCATTGGCTGATGCAACTAATTTGTTTTCCATCGAGCTTCTGTCTGTCTCTAGCTAAAATATCGAAGTATGATTCAAGAGTCAGATTATCGGCATATCGAACAGACCTATGACGAAGGTTCAAAAGCCTACAGTGACTACTTTAAGATCCCCCACGAGTTTATAGAGGAAGAACGACAGCAATTCATCGACCGACTGCCTCCTGGATCGAAGATTCTGGACTGTGGTTGCGGGCCCGGCATCGATACCGAAAGATTTTCCCGCCTAGGATACAAGGTTACTGCGATAGATGTCTCCGACCGTTTCGTAGAGTTCACGAAGAAACGCGTCCCAAGCGCCGAAGTGCAAAAAATGGATATGCGACATCTTGAGTTCGCCGAAGGAAGTTTCGACGGTGTGTGGTCGTCATTTAGTCTTCTTCACATCCGCGAAAGGGACACGGAAAGAACCCTGTCGGCTTTCAAATCTGTTCTAAGAGGTCGTGGACTTTTCTTTGCTGGCTTACACCGGGGGCCGAACACGGACTGGGTTAAGAGACCGATCTCGGGAATGGAACGGGCCACGTACCTACAAGAATGGGTGCAAAGCGACATTGAAAGCGTCGTGCGAGCAGCCGGATTTAAAATCATCGTAAGTCGCCCTTTTGAGCGAAAAGGTGGGCGCTACCCGCTACTCAGCATTCTCGCACACACATGACGCTTTATTAGCAGCAGCTGAATTTCAGATTGGCCTGATCACTGCCACCCACATTAGAAATAGAGGCGTCCTACGCATAAGCGGGGTGCCAGGCTAGGGGTGGGGTCATGCAACCATGAAGCAATAGAACCCTGAAAGTGCGGAGCAGGCGTTGGTTCTGTCCGTAAGTCATCTTTTGCTAAGAGCGATTGCATTGATTCCGGGTCAAACTGTTTTAAGGCTTTTTCCCAGCGATGCTGGGCGTCCATCACTGCTTGCTCAACATCACTATTGTTGTGAACCGGTTTGCAATTAGACAGAAACACTGCGCCGCACACAAGTATTGATGTGACAACGATTGGCTTCATCGATTGGTTAGACTTCATCCGCTAATATCTGTCACTTCGACTTCCATGCCGCCAAGCCATCTAGCCAAAAGATTGTAAATCGCCGAGAATATGACAAAGAAAATGAAGCCGAAGATGGCCATAGTAATCGGCATCAGAACGTAGATGATCCCGATAATTTTCAATTTGTCCCCCCCAAAGATCAGCATGGGGATACCAATTAGCGTGTAAATGAAGCCCAGTAGCACGTAAAGAGCGGTAGCAATTTTACTGGATTGAAGGATTGAGATTCGAGTGATTTGCTTCTTCATGTGTTTAAAATGTTCGTGCGGTGTGCCTAAAGCCTAACTAGAATTAGACTGCAACTTGCAATCTATTTCCGCCTCCATAGAGGGAAGTGTCCGCTAAAAGGCTGCAGGATGGCAAGCCTGTTCAAGGCTCTTTGAAATCGCCCTTGTGCTCGTGCGTCTCGATCACGTTGCCAGCGTCATCGTAAACGCGAATTAAGGCGTCACGTGCGTTTAACTCGATGGTATAAATCGTTGGTCAGCCGAACCAACCGTTGCTCCAGACTTTTGTAAAACCCCTCTGTCGATACCGCGTAGTATTTGACGCATGAGTTCAATCGTTCCATCCGTAACAAAATACGCGCCATGAATGTTTTCACCGCTTATGTTCGCAGCGAAAAAGCTCGAACAATCAACATCCCACACATTGTCGGTTGGTGGTGGTTGCGTAACTAAAGGCGGTCGATTCGCCAGGCCTGAGCGACCGAGTCTGCGCGTGCCGAAATGCTTGAGACCGGCTGACATTCCAAGGACAGCATCTTTCCCACTGTAAAGCGCGGTGATTCGATAAGATAAATTCACAACCGCTTGCCCATCACCATTGTCCGGTGCCCCGGCGTCGAAAAGATCATTGTCCACATCCGCGGCGACCATCAACAGTTGATTGAGCAAACTCGCCAACAGCGGCTGATTCTGTCGTGTCCACGCTGCGGCCATCGCTTTTTGCAAAACGTAATTGCCCATGCTGTGAGCAATCATCGAGACTTTGGCTCTGCAGGCGTTATCTGGATTTTTGACCGTCGCAGCCTGCCTATCGACCAGGTAATCGTAAAGCGTCGATAACACCGTGGTCAGGTCGTTAGCGCACGACCGTGCGTGAGCGCGATCGGGGTAATAGCCGAGGACGTTGCCGAAAGACGGCCAATCGAAGCTGACGCATAAACCCATGCTGTTATCACCGCTGAATAACCGATTGCACAGGTTCAGGTAACTGGCGGACGATGCCTGCCAGCCGACGTTAAAGCCGTGCACGAAAAATGTTACGTGCGGTTGGTCTTCCTGCTGTGCGTCATTGTTCGGATTCAACGCGTTAGCCGCGTCTTTGAGCCGCGTCTGAAACTGAGTTTTAGAAATCTTTTGCCACGCTATCGTGCCATCGTTCGCCAGATTATCGGCTGTCCAATAGGTTAGCGGCCCCTGCTCGGTGCTGCTCGGCTGCCCATTGCGAATCGCCCGGTCAAAAATGCGCCAGTAGTTCAGCATATTGTTTAAGCGTAAACGACATTTTTAGCTGCAACTCCATGTGCCAGTATTGTCTTTCAACAACCGCACCAACAACAGTTTGGTTTAAAAGACCGCAAGCTAGCAAGGCGAAAAGGAAGAAAGGGGCGACCAGCCTTGGATTGCGAATGGCGAACGATCTGGATTGTTGACACGCATCGCGACGACGGAAAACGGTTCATTGTGCGAGCGGATGATAAGCGGACGGCGTTTATTGAATTGGAATCGGCGATTCGAGCGACCAGTTAATAAAATCAGTGACCGCGTGCAGAAACGGGCGTTTCTGCTTCTGCTCCGGCAGTCCCGCCAAAGGAAAGGGAGAAAACCGCAAACACTTGCAGCGCGGGCGTGTGATCACTGCAACCGAAAAGAGGCGAGAGATCAAAGCGCACGTTCTTTGTTGGACGCCATGCCAACGTAGGGCCGATCGCAAGACCTTTTATTGTGCGCTCAGGCTCTATTGTCTCACCGCCGCTGCGGTATTGCATTTCAAGCCCAACCTCTAGTTTCTCTTCCGGTAGAAGGACCGGAACTTCGACGCTCTGCGCGAAACCGGCGTTGGTGCCTTCTTTACCGCTAAACTCGCGATCAACAAAGACGTTCATCGCCCATTCTACGAGGTGTGGGAAGTCGTGCGAAACAAGCAAAGCGAACTCGCCCGAGTCCTCCACTGCATTGTCGATGCCGAAACGATATTCAACTGAAATTGTGGGATTGAGGGGAAGCTTGTTCCAGTTCGCCAGTGCGTAACGCGCTTCGAGGGTGAAGCTGCGCTCGAAAGTATCTCCCGCGAAATGTTCAACTTGGTTTTGTAATCCGACAGTGAAACGCGCAGGCAGCCCCATTTCGATCTCCTGACGGAAAAGCTGGACCGGCAACCCATGACGAAAGATGTCGCCTTCGTATCCATTCTCGAGTTCAAAGCTGAAAGGTGACAGCACATACGACTTCGTCAGTGTGGATATCCGACCGTGCGACAGATCCGGGGGAGCACCGTAAGCACTCGGCAGTTCCTCAGCTTCAGCCTGAACGACAACCTGCGGGTTCTCGGCCTCCTCCGCATTCGCCGCGGCAGCGATTGCGAGCAGGACTCCAAGTGCAATGTGATGCGAACAAAAACTCACCACTTTCTGAAATCGCCGGCGTGCTCGTGCGTTGCGATCGCATTTGCCAGTCGAATCGTTAAACGCACCACGATTCGACGAAGTCTTGGACCCCTCTCCCTTGCCTTGGAACTCGACGGGAGTGGGCGCCCAGGCTGCTTTAATCTTGTCGAGTAGCTTGTTCATTGTTCTTTAGGGACTGTCAATGGACGAGTGTGGACGCCCTCCCTTAGTGGTCTTTTAGAAGTCCACGTCAAAGGGCGTCCGCGTGTCGCGCGTGTCGCTCTTTTCGGGCTCGTGTGTCGTGGTCTGTGTCGCGCCCTAGCCGCTAGGTATTTCGGTAGTTACGCTGTTTTTTGGCGTTAGAAAGCCCGGCGTTTTTGGCGTAACGCTGGTAACGCTTTTTTCAGGCTCGCATAACGCGTCGGGTAACGGTGTTTTTGTGTGACGCGTGTGACGCGTGTGACGCTCTGCCGAAGTGCACCGTGACGGCGTTGTGACGCTTTGCTCGTTGTCGTTCGACAAATTGCCGATTCCCACAATTTCTCATTAACGCCGCGAGAGGCTGCTCCACGATTGAAGGACAACACTTCGATGGTCAAACATCGGAGCGTGCATCTTGCTGTTGCTGAATTTTTCACGGTCGTTTTCTACGGTGTAAAATATTTTTCGTGTAACATGGTGCAATTCTGCGCAACGCGGCGCGAATCGAAATGGCTGAAAGGCCCCTCGTCTGTAACGGTGCGCAAGCTGGTGAAAACGAACGCAAAAACTCTTTCTTGAATTAAGAGTCACTTGCTCTGCCAATTGAGCTAACGGTGCAAAATCCTTTTACCCAGGTAAATGGTGTACGAACGTGTACTTACGGTCGTACTCCCTGACATTGACGCACGCGTGCCATAAGCCGCCCACTTTGAGTCCCCCGACCAAACCAATACCGGTTTCTCTCTATCACTCGGGTCGTCTCGGTTGATCCATAGGTTGCCCAAATCCACCATCACCCTACCGGACGGCGTTTCGACTAAATCAACTTTAAGATCTGCGACTCGCAGCGCGAAGCGCCCATCTGGTGATGAGAATTTGATCGCCGAAGGGTCCTCGGCGATTCCGAGAGTTGCGCAACACGTTAGCAGCAGAATTACGAAAGTACGCAACATACGAGCCTAGCGAGAACGAGATAAGCCACGGCAGGGTGCGGTGGCAAACACACTGACCTTATTTCGCCATGGGGCCGTTGGCTTCATCGATTGATTAGGGCTGCGGAAGTGAATACACATATGCCAGCGAGTCGCCGCGCGGCGTGATGAAATCTTGAAGCTGCCAGCACTCGTGTTCTCGCTTGCGCAATACCAAGTGCACCGTGTGCCGTTCGGGCGGACGCTTGGAGTCGAGCACGAACGGATATGACATGGAGACAATTGCCGTATCCGGCGACTCCGTTTCGACGGAGAAGCGAACCGGCTTGCCAATTTTTCCGTCCTGGCCTCCAAGCCAGGGATCGTCGGCTACTTTTTCTTCAGTTTTCGTAACGCTGCCTTTGCTTCCTGCGCGTACTGACCATTCGGCTCTAACCTTAATGCTTCTTCGTAATACTTGCGAGCGCTGGAGAAGTCTTTCATCTCGACGCTAACATTTCCGAGGTTCATTAACGCTCCACCCGACTTTGGATTGAGCTGGTGCGCTTTTTCGAGCAACTCGCGCGCCTTTTGCCATTCTTGAATATCAACCCAATAGCCAGCCGCATCGTTGAATCCTTCTGCCTGGTTTGGATATTGCTCGGTGGCCAGCGTTGAAATCTGGAACCAGCGCCTATCATCCTCCGCGTTCTCCTTTTTCTCGTAATACGAACCGTACTCATGCAGCTTGTCCGGAACGAATTTGTCGGCAGGCTCGCTTAGCGGTGCACCCTTTAACCACTTGAGCTGCGTCGGGTGCTCGCGAGCATACGCGACCATCTTCTTTAACGTCGACAATTCGTTGTCGAAATCTCCGCTCTCCTGATACATGAACGCTAGCCCGCACCAGATATCGATGTGATCGGGAAATTTCCTCGTCGCTTCCTGAAGAAGATCGGCCGCTCGCTTCATATTCGCTTCAGTTTGCTCGAATGAAATGCTCCCCGCTTTCTTTCCCTTCTTGTCAGTCAACGTAATGTCGCCTGGGCCGGGTTTCTTCGTCGAGATGTTTGCCTGGCGTTGGTTAAGATAATAATTTGCGCTCGTGATCCAGGCGTCGGGATCGTCAGGCGCCTTCTCCCTCCATTCGGTGAGCAGCGGCTCGATCTGCCCCTGGGCATGCTGATCCAGCAGCTGTCTGTAACGATGAGCGTATTCTTGGCCACTCGCCACTTCGGACTTCGGCTCGACGTAGACGAGACTTTGCAGGACTTTCTCGAGCGCGCCGGAATCTTTCTGGTAACTGGCTTGATTGCGGGATGTGAGGACGATGTAAGCGACTCCCTGCGGAAGCTGGACGTAGCCGACGCGTTCCCAC
>Ga0306920_100016670_pt1 | contig 10130 bp, 7 predicted proteins | sample flu12Cox44000170_FD_204666 | JGI IMG/M metagenome (GOLD analysis project Ga0306920, IMG submission 204666) | Lab enrichment of tropical soil microbial communities from Luquillo Experimental Forest, Puerto Rico - flux4day.12C.oxic.44.000.170 (v2)... | ecosystem: Environmental > Terrestrial >...
CAAACCTTGCCGCTCAGACGGCAGGTAGCGCCCACGGCCCTTGGCACTTGGCGAAAAGTCCGGCCCTCAATATCGCGCTGCCCAACGCCTACTTCGCCTCGCTCGAGATTCCATCGTTGACCGCGCGCCGTTAGGCTTCACCCGCCGAACCGCCGTATACGGACCCGTACGTACGGTGGTGTGACAGGGACAGCGGGTGACCGCTTACCTATGTCGATTTGCCTGCTTACGCGCTGGCTCTCCTGATCAGGGGGTTCTCGTCGGGTAGCGGATCACCGGCGAGCGGCCGCTGGCTGGCGATCTTCGCAAGCAGCATCTGCGCCACGCTGATGTAACGTTCGAGAAACGCTCCCTCGCACCAAGCCAGATAGAAGTCCCACATGCGCTGAAATCGCGCGTCAAATCCCAACCGCTCCACCGCCTCGAGCTTGGCCAGGAAGCGCTCCCGCCAGCGTCCGAGCGTGCGTGCGTAGTGCAATCCGAAGTTCTCCATGTGCACCAGAAACATCCGCGTCGAGCGGGCCAGCGCGCGTTGAATCTCGCCAACCGATGCCAGTTCGCTTCCCGGGAAAATGTAGGTCTGGATCCAGTCCACGCGTTTGCGATACGCAGGGACTTCCTGATCCGGCAGCGTAATCAGCTGCAGCAACAGGGTTCCATCGCGGTTCAGCAGACGGTCGCAAGCGCTGAAGAACTCATCGTAGTGATCGAAGCCGACTGCCTCGAACATTTCGATGCTCACGACCTTGTCAAATTTGCCGGAGATGGTGCGGTAGTCCGCCAGGCGGAACTCTACCGAACCGATGTCGAACTTGGCTTCCGCCGCCAACCGCGAAGCGAACTGGTGCTGCGCTTCGCTGAGCGTCAGCGCCATCACCCGCGCCCCGTAATGCCGTGCGGCATGCATCGCAAACGCGCCCCAGCCGCAGCCGATCTCGAGCACCCGGTCGCCCGGCTGCAGATTCAGCTTGTGGCAGATCAGATCGAGCTTCTGCAGCTGTGCCGTCTCGAGCGAGTCGCCGGGCCGGGCCCAGATTGCCGAGGAGTAATTCATCCGCTCGTCGAGAAACAGCTGGTAGAAGTCGTTGCCCAGATCGTAGTGGTGGCGGATGTTGCGCCGGCTGCCTCGCTCGGAATTGGAGCGCAGTCGGTGGCGAATCCGCCGCGCAAGACTGCCGAGGGAGGACCACACCGGATGCGAGGAATCGAGCAGCCGCAGGTTACGCACCGCGATCCGCGCCAGCGCGACGAGATCGGGCGACGTCCAGTCCCCGTCCATGAACGACTCCCCAATGCCGACGTCCGAGCCGGTTACCGCGCGTACAAAGAAGCGTTCGTCGTGAATCACGGCCATGGCCCGCAGTTCCGACGATGCGTCCCCAAAAGTGTAGGTTTCGTCGGGACAGACGAGCTCGAGATAGCCGCCGTGCAAATTCCGCAGGGAACGGAAAAACAGCTTTCGTGCCAGTCGCTCGATCCGCGTCTTCATCGCCGCACGCTTTCGTCCGCTCGAATGGATGACCCGGCAGAAGAGTTCGTTACGTCCGTGTCAGGACCGCTGGTGCCGCCCTTCGACCTGGTCAGGTCTTTCCCGCTCATACCACAGCCGCCAGAAAGCGTGTTACGGGTGGGGGAGGCGATTTTCACGCGGAAGGCCGGATGAATCAAGAGCTGCTTCAGAGGCGTCCGGGCATGCCAGGGTACCGGCGAGCGAACTTGCTGCGGGCGGCAGGCGCTTGGGTTGGCCCGCCGCCATTTCCCGGGATCTTCGATAAGAAATGGACAGCAAAGGAGTTATCACCGGAACGCCGCGGCATCACACGCAACCAGCGAACCTATTTAATGTGGCTCGGGGCGGCTAGGCGCTCCTAGAGAATTTCAAGAATCTCTTCGGTGCGCTTGAACGGAGGGATGAGGTAGGCCCCGGCCAGCTCCTCGCGCGCCCAGGCCAGCATCTGGCGGGCGACGGCGAAGCCGTGGTCGCGCGCCGAGACGCCGGCGGCTTCCAAAGACTTCAGCAGGGGCTCGGGAATAATGATGCCGGGAACTTCGTTGTTGAGGCGCAACGCCTGCTTGTAGCTCGTGAGCGGCCATATGCCGATGAGAATCGGGATGGGCGACCGGCCGCCGAGCCTTCTCGCGAAGGCGTGCCAGTGCTCGGGATCGAAAAGCGGCTGGGTCATGGCGAAGTGCGCACCGGCGTCGATCTTGGCGTAGAAGCGCGCGATTTCATCATCAAGATTGTCGGCGACGGGATTGACGGCGACGCCGATCGTGAAATTGGTGGCGCCGCCGAGCGTCTTGCCGGCCCAATCGGTGCCCTGATTGAGGCGGCGGAGAACTTTGACCAGGCCGACGGAATCGACTTCATAGACGCCGCTGGTTTCGGGGTAATCGCCGACCGAGGGCGGATCACCCGTGATGGCGAGAACGTTGCGGACGCCGCCGACCGTCCACGCGCCCAGCAGCGCGGCCTGCAGGCCGATGATGTTCTGGTCGCGGGTGGTGAGATGAGGAATGGTTTCCACACCACGCGCTTCGAGCGCGCCGGCGACGATGAGCGCGTCCATGCCGACGCGGGCCATGGCGCCGGAGTTGATGTCGATGACGTCCACTTGGTTCGAGGCCATGATTTTTTCGACTTGCTCATAGACGCGGTCGAGCGCCAGGCCCTTCGGCGGATCGATTTCCACGCTGACCTGGAATTTTCCGGACTGGATGTTCTTCCAGAGTTTAGATTCGGGGGCGCGCGCGGCGGGCGGAGCGGGTTTGGCCGGCACATAGAAGACTTCGGCTACTGGGGCGGCGGGCGCCGCGGCTTTTCCCGGGCGCACCGACTTTACGGCTTCCGCCATGGCCCGGATATGAGCGGGCGTGGTGCCGCAGCACCCGCCGAGGATACGCACGCCTGCCGCCGCGGCTTCGCGGGCGAAGAGCGCGAAATATTCCGGGGAAGACTTGGGGTAGACGATGCGGTCACCTTCGCGCTTGGGAAAACCGGCGTTGGGCATGCCGCTGACGCGGAGACCGTCGACGGCAGCCAGCTGCTGGAGAATCGGGAGAAGCGCTTGCGGGCCGAGCGTGCAGTTGGCGCCGATGACCTGAACGTTTTTGTTCTGGAGCTGGGCGGCGGCTTCCGGAGGCCGCAGGTCGCCGTAGGCTTTTCCGTCCTCGGCGTAGGTTAGCGAGGCGATGATCGGCAGGCCCGAAAAGGAGCGGATGGCGTCGACGGCGAGAAGAATCTCTTCGATGTAGGTGAAAGTCTCCAGGATGAACAGATCGACGCCGCGTTCTTCAAGCGCCTGCGCTTGCTCGTGGAAAATTTCCAGGATTTCCTGGGGCTCCGGATGGCGGGCCTGCACGCCGAGGCCAAGCGGCCCGATGGAGCCGGCGATGAGCAGCTCGCGGGCCGCGGCTTCGCGCGCTTCGCGGGCGATCTTGACGCCTCGCGAGTTGAGCCGCTGCACTTCGTCGGCGAGGCCGACTGGCCCGAGCTTGAAGCGGTTGGCGCCGAAGGTGTTGGTTTCGATGATGTGAGCGCCGGCTTCGATATAAGCCTGGTGGACCCGGAAGACGGCTTCCGGCTCGCTGGAGTTGAGTTCGTCGAAGCAGCGCTGCGGCCCGACGGTTTCGTGCAGCATGGAGCCCATCGCGCCGTCGGCGATGAGGATCGAGTGTTTTAGCCTTTCGTTAAAGTCGAGAATCTTCATTGGGAGACAGATTGGGAGCGCTTTCAAAATTCTAGCATTGGCAGGTATCGGGCGCCGTGCCCGTCAGCGTTTTTGCTCCATGAGAGAGGCGACGGTGCTCATGAGGTCGTACTTGGTCAGGATTTCAAAGCGCGTTTCGTCCATTTCCACGAAGACCGCGGGATTTTCGTGGCTCAGAATGCGCGTTACGCGCTCGACCGGAGCGGTTTTCGGGATCTTGGGGAGCGGAGCGCTCATGACTTCACGAACGACCAGCTTGCGCAGGTCTTTGCCCTGCAGCGCGAGGGTGAGGATCTGGTCTTCGTAGACGGTGCCGATCGGCGTGGTCTCTTCGAACACCGGGATCTGGGAGATGTCCTGCTCCTGCATGGTTTTGAGGGCGTGGAAGACGGTCTGATAAGGACGCGCAACGACGAGTTCGCGGACTTTGCCGGACTGATACTTGGCGCTGACGACCTCGGCGGCGGTGATAGGGACGGCGGAATCCACGTAGCCGCGCTCGCGCATCCACTCGTCATTGTAAACCTTGCTGAGGTAGCGCATGCCGGTGTCCGGCAGAAACGCGACGATGAAGGCCTTTTCATCGAGGGTTTTGGCCAGGCGCAGCGCGCCTGAAATGCAGCCGCCCCCGCTGCCGCCGGTAAAAATGCCTTCTTGTTTGACCAGGCGGCGGGCCACGACAAAGCATTCCTCGTCGTTGACGCGAAGCACGTCGTCGAGAATTTTCAAGTCCATGGTAGCGGGGAAAAAGTCCTCACCGATACCTTCCACCACGTAGGTGCGCGCTTTGACGACCTGGCCGCTCTTGTGAAAGTCGTAGTACAGCGAGCCTTCCGGATCGACACCGATAATCTTGATGGCAGGATTTTTTTCCTTGAGATATTTGCCAACGCCGCTGATGGTGCCGCCCGTTCCCATGCCGCAGACAAAGTGGGTGATCTTGCCTTCGCTGTCCTCCCAGATCTCCGGGCCGGTGGTTTTGTAGTGCGCCTCCGGGTTCATCGGGTTGTCATACTGATTGGGATAGAAAGAATTGGGAATTTCGCGCGCGAGTTTCTTGGCGACGGAGTAGTAGCTGCGCGGGTCGTCCGGCTCGACGGCGGTAGGACAGACGATCACTTCGGCGCCCAGGGCCTTCAGCAGGTCCACCTTTTCCTTGGACTGCTTGTCGGTGATGGTGAAAACCATTTTGTAGCCGCGGACGGCCGCCACCAGGGCCAGTCCCATGCCGGTATTGCCGGAAGTGCCTTCGATGATGGTGCCGCCGGGCTTGAGCAAGCCGCGCTTTTCGGCGTCGTCAATCATGGTGACGCCGATGCGGTCTTTTACCGAGCCGCCGGGATTGATGTAGTCGGCTTTGACATAAATCTTGGGCTTGAGGCCCTGATTGATGCGATTGAGGCGCACTAGCGGGGTGCGCCCGATGGCCTCGAGAATGCTGTTGCAGCGCATGACCTCTCGAGTTTAACACGCGCAGTTGGCCGGGAAAGCCGCAGGCGAGAAGTGTACAGTACAACTGAGCAACCCGGACGAACGAGCGATTCTGGCGGAGGACGGCATGCAACGCAAAAACATTTCGAGCGGGACTCCCTGGGAGCCGATTGTGGGGTATTCGCGCGCGGTACGGGTGGGAAATACCATCACGGTTTCTGGCACCACAGCGACCGCGCCGGGCGGAGAGATCGTGGGCGCCGGGGACGCCTACGCGCAGGCGGTACAGACCATCCGCAACATCGCCGCGGCTTTACAGCAGGCCGGGGCCGCGCTCGAGGACGTGGTGCGGACGCGGATTTACGTGACCAACATTGCGGAGTGGGAGAAAGTCGGACGGGCGCATGGAGAATTCTTTGCCGCCATTCGCCCCGCCACCAGCATGGTCGAGGTCAGCCGGCTGATTGCTCCGGAGATGCTGGTGGAGATCGAGGCGGACGCGGTCGTCCTCGACCCCTGAGGCAACCATCGCCATCGAGCGGCCCCCCCCCGGGGGCCGCCAGCTCCCCGTCGGCCTCGGAACCGGGAGCTACCAGCGGGCGCGAATGCGGTATTTCAAGACCGCGCTGCCGTTGGCGGCGACGGGCACGTTGAACTGAGCGGCAAAAGCCGCGGTCTTCGTATATTTGTAGGAGGACTCGAGCATCTCCCAGTCGCCGCCGATGGGCTCGTTGACTTCGACGGTGATGGGCGTGTCCTTGTGGTTGCGCAGGTTGATTTCATACTCCATTTCCCAGGTGTGGGTGTCGATGCGCTTGTAGTCCGTCTGTTTGCGCTCGCTGACCACGTCGAAGGCGTTGCCGATGTGGATGCTGAGCGATTCGTCTTTGGGGGTGTGGTCGATCCTGTCTTCACCGACGAAGAGCACGTTGCCTTTTGCATCCTTCTGGTACACGCGGACCACCCCGGCGGGCATGGGCATTCCGAGGCCCGCTTTTTCCTCATTCTTGAATCTGTAGAAGACCATCACGTTGTCCTTGATGGGCGAACCGGGATTCTGCTGGTTGCGGTAGTAATAATTCTGGCCGTTGACGACAAAATGCTTCTCCACCGGAATATTGCTGCCTGCGAGGAGGCTGATCTGCTTGCTCTCCTTGTCTTCGACGGAGGTTTTGCGGCCGAGTGTGTACAGGTGGTATTCGCTGAAATTTTCTTGGGCGAACTGTTCGGCGCGCACGGCTTTAGCCATGTTCTGCTCCATGGCCAGCCCCGGCGCCCTCGCCGCCACGCGGTTCAGATCGCCCGCGACCAGCTGCAAGCGCGCGTTGTGAAAGGCGGTGCCGCTGTTGTTGGTGAGCGTGACCCAGCCATCGAGGTCGGCCGCTTTGTCGTCACGGCCGACGGTCAGAACATAGTCGGAATTCCAGGAAAGACTGTTGGCGAGATAAGAGGTTTCGATCTGTTGTTTCTGCGAACCGGCATTCTCGAGCGTCATCAGCAGAGTGGGGCGATCGAACAGGTTGCGCGGGATCTCGGGGAAACGGTAGCTCTCTCCATACGCGCCGGTGACAATGTCGTTGCCGATCTTCCAGACCGGGCCGTTGTTGTCGGCAAGCAGTATGGCTTTGATCTCTTCGCTCTTGGTGCTGCCGTTGTCCATGTAGGAGCGCACCAGGGTTACCTCTTTCCCGACGTATTTGTGCAGGAGCTTGGCAGGGTCGAGCAGGTCGTACTCGTAGTTTTGCTCGAGCACGCCGAGCTTTTCGGGCTCGTTGAGCGAGCGGAAGTGAACCGTCGCCGGGTTGACGGTTGCGGCGATGTCCATCAATTTGAGCCGAAATGTACCGCGCGGGAGGGACAGATTGCGCACGTCGCGAATGAGAGCGATGTTGGAATTGTAGATGGTAAGAGAAAGATCGCTTTGATCGGCGAGACTGGTCGCCTGATCGGCGGCCGCTTGGCGTGAAGCGTCCTTTTCTTGCCTGCCGCCGCGCGGACTTTCGTGCGGAGCGGCGCACACGGCTGCGGCCAGACCGAGGACCGCGGCTAGGGCGCCCGCCCGTTCGAGAAATTTCTTGTTCCGGCAGTCCGTTTTCGGCACCATCTGATCACTCCTCGCTGTGCAATTTGCTTTCTGGGGTTAGAACGCGGTAGCCGGAATTTCTTGCAGGCGGGTTCGCGGGCACCCGCTCGCGAACCCGCGCTCTACTCATTGGCGGTCGGTTTCCAGTTGGCGCCGCCATCGGCGGTTTCATAGCTGGTGTGGTTCGGCAGGTCCCAAATGGAGGCGTGCTGCGCATCGGCTGCGTGGACGCCGCCGAGATCGCCCGTAATCGGCGTGCGGATCCTCTGCCAATGCTGGCCGCCGTCGGTGGTACGCAAGAGCGTTCCCGCAACGCCGGCGACCCAGCACACGTCCTCGGAAGGCGCAAAACCGCCGGTAAGCGCCTCGGACACGCCGGTCAATTGCGGCATCCAAGTGCGGCCGCCGTCTTTCGAGTAGAGGATCAGGCCGTTCGCTCCGACGCTCCAGATTTTCTGGCCGCCCGGCGCGGCGATGCGCATGTCGAGCGGCGTGGTAGCCACCGCGTTGTACACCGCCCCCAGGGAGACTCGATCGGCTGCGCTGTTCTTGTCGCGCGTCGCCGCAGCCGCAGCAGCTCGCGGACGCATGGGTGTGCCGGCGGCCCCGGAGACAGCGGGCTTCGCCGACGGAGCCGGGGTTGGCACGGAGTCGGCAGCTTCGGAAGCGGCCTCCACCGCTCCTGTGGCCAGGCGGGATTCGGACCGTGCCGGCAGACCGCTGGCCTCGGGACCGGGAGCTCCCGGCTGTGCCTGCCGCTTGGCCTGGGCCGCGGGCGCGGTAGGTCCGGGCGCCGGCGGTACGGCGGCGCGGCGCGCGTGTTCCTGCAGCTTCTGAAGTTCGGCAAAGTCGTTGGCCAGCACTGGCGGGCTCTTCTTCCGGTCAGTCGATTGGAGCGCCTGCGCGTCGAGCGGCTGCTGCGCTTGCCCGAGAGATTTCGGCGCTTCGGCGCCCTTGAGCTCCTCGGAGGACTCCCGACCGGCAGGGAGTTCCGAGCGGTTGACGGCAACCTCGCTGGGCGCGGCAGTAAATTTCGGGTGGGCGCGAAACAGACCGATCCACAGAAGCAAGCCGGCGGCAACGGCACCCGCGGGCACCATCAGGCCAAGCGGGAAGAGTTTTCTTTTTCTAAGCGGCGCGACTTCTCGCGTGGTGGCGGACGACTCGGGCGCGGTGCGGGCCGCCGCTTCCGCCGCGACTCCCGCCAGCACCATTTCGGGCTCTTCGCGCTCACTGCCGGCCTCGCTGCTTCCGACTGCGGCGAGGATCTCGCTACACCGCGCGCAGGACGCCAGGTGCATTTTGGCGGCAGCCGTTTCTTCCGTCGAAAGCGTTCCTTCGTGGTAGGCGGCCAGCGTTTCCGAATCGAGGCACGGGAATGTCCCCGGCCGAGCGGCGCGGAAGTGCCGCCCGAGTGCCTTTTCGAAAAGTTGCTCGCGATCTTCAGCCATATTTCGCTCTCAAAATAGAACGCCTTCGGTACCCATTCTTGCATTGCCTGGGGTCGAGAAAATTCACGGTTTCATCCTACGAAGCGGGCCGGGCGCATTTTGAAGTTTCGCCGCTCCGAACAACTGGTCGAGGTCAATGGCGGCGTCTTCGGCGGCGTATTGGAGAGAAAGCGCCACTTGAGCGTCATCCATTCCCGGGGATGCGGGACCGCCGTTGGCGGAAGCTTTTCCGGCGCGCAGCAGCCCTTCGACTGTGGCGCGCAACTCCTTGCGGACGCGCTCGAGATTCCGGGAGACGCTCGATTCGTGCTCGCCGATTGCGCGGCCGATCTCGGCGAGCGTCCTTTCCTCCGCGTAGTACAGCTCGAGCCTGGTGCGATCGCGCTCGTCGAGCGCCCCGAGCGCGCCAGCCAGCGCTTCGCTGAATCTCCGGAGATACTCGCCGCGGCGCGGATCGGCAGCCAGGCCGGCGGTAGCCGGCTCGGGAACGCGCCGCGAGTGGCCCGGGGCGGGCTCCTCGTCGAGGGAATCGAATCTCTTTCGGGAGCGGATCTGGTCGATGTGCCTTTGTGCCAGGACGGCGCGCAGCCAGGTGTTGAGTGAGCTCCGGCCGTGAAAATAGCGGAACAGGGAATCAACCTTCTGCGCTGGGGTGGCTTCGCGGGCTCGCGAGTGAACTCCGTACAGGTCGCTCAACAGGGAATCCGCAAGTTCGCTCGTCCGGGGATCCGACGCCGCCGCACGGAGAATGGCTGCCGCGGACCGGCGGAGATAGCTGCCATACCGGGAGACAAATTCTTCCCATGCCGGCTCCGATCCCTCGGCGCAGGCCGCAGCCAGGGCCAGGTCCTTGCTGTGCAGGCGCAAGAGATATTCCCGCAGCGCGGCGGGAGCGGGCCAGGCTTCCGGAAAGCGTTTGGCAGCGCTTCGCGTCAGCGCGGCTTCAAACACCCGGAAAGGGAGCTGCCAGCGTGCGGCGCCACATTCGGTAAAGAGCTCGCGAAGGCAGGCGCGCGAAGCTTCCGGGAGCGGGCGCTCCCGGCGTACCTGCTCTTGGGGATTGTTTCGAGCGGGCGGCATCGCTTAGTAAAGAAAGCGGGCAAAACCTCATTTGGCGGCCTCGGAGGGGACCGGAGCGGTCAGAAAAGGCCCAGGCACCACCCGCGAAGAAGCCGGCATCCTAGAGCATAGACCCTTCGGTGCGCGTGGGGAATGGGAGTTCGAAAACCAGGTTCCCCAAAAGCCAGTTTGCGGTATCCTTATGGGGGCACCCTAATGGGGGCACCCTAGCCCACAACCAGAAGCGCCTCGCCGGGTTTACTCGAAAGGGGTGCCTGACGCTGCGCTCGCAAAAAAACATTGGCGACTTCGCGTCCTTGGTACGAAAGTCCTATTCGAATGACTCCAGCCTCGTCAGTACCGTAGTACTGGGAAGCGATTGCTTCGCACTTCTTT
>Ga0306920_100016671_pt1 | contig 10130 bp, 7 predicted proteins | sample flu12Cox44000170_FD_204666 | JGI IMG/M metagenome (GOLD analysis project Ga0306920, IMG submission 204666) | Lab enrichment of tropical soil microbial communities from Luquillo Experimental Forest, Puerto Rico - flux4day.12C.oxic.44.000.170 (v2)... | ecosystem: Environmental > Terrestrial >...
TCTCCCGCGTGCGTTCGGTTACCGAAACCAACATGATGTTCATGATGCCAACACCACCAACGACCAGCGAGATGAGCGCAACCGCCAAGAGCAAATTCGTCATGATTCCGGTCGCGGCCGTGAATGTCTGCGAAATCTCAGTTAAATCACGAATCCGAAAATCGTCGGGCTCACCAGGAGAGATATGATGACGCTGGCGTAACAGCGCTGTAATTTGTCGAATCGCGAGTGGGATGTTCTCTCGCACGCCGGCCGCAATCCAAATGTCATCGAGATCGAAAAAACGAGTTAGCTGCGGCGTGTTTGCCGCCTGAGAGTCGGATTGCACAGGATACAGGCTCACCTGCTGATTCGGATACGTTTGCATGTTCGTGTTCACGACGCTCGGAGTTGGTGTGGTCGTGGGCTGTGTTGCCTGACGCATTCCTGTGATCCGAAATTTGATCGTCGTCAGTGGCGCGGCGATGAAGTCGTCCTGGTCGTATCCCATAACGTTCGCGCCTTTACGACTGAGAATGCCGACGACTTTCAGACCCATGCTGCCGAAGCGAATCTCTTTTCCGAGCGGCGATTCATTTTCAAACAATTGCTGCGCAATAGTCTGGCCAATCACGCAAACTGATCCGACGGTGCGTACATCTTGCGGAGTGATCGTGTCGCCTTGTGCGATCGGCCAGTTCCTAACAGTGAAGTAATCAGACGTGACCCCAAGAATCCGATTCGGCCTCCAGTTTTTATTTCCGTAAACGACATGGCCCCAGCAATCGACGCTTGGCGCGACGGCTTGCACGGCAGTGCATTCGTTCCGGATCGCGTCGGCGTCATCCGGTGTCAAGGTGACCCGTCCTCCACGTCCCGAATTGACGCCGGCGATCGTTACGTCCGCCGGGTCAACCTGAATGACGCTTGCCCCGAGGCTCGCAATTGTTTGTTCAATCGAGCGCGCCGAGCCGCGGCCGATCTCCATCATCGTGATCACAGCGGCAATGCCGATGATGATTCCGAGGCACGTCAACACCGAACGCATCACGTTACGTCGAAGTGCAACCATCGCGGTTCGAAAAATGCGCCAATCAACTCTGGCCGCTTCAGCGAGCGAGGCGTGGGTCGCATCGACTTCGTTCATTACTTTCGCGGCCGCGAGTTTCACGCTAGGCGATGGCTCATGGGCGCTTTCCTCCACAATCGTTCCGTCAACGATCCGGATAATTCGATGCGCGTGGCGCGCGACATTCTCATCGTGCGTGACAATGAGAACGGTGAGCCGTTCTTCCTCGTTCAATTGTTGCAGCATCCGAAGCACATCTTCACTAGTGTGCGAATCGAGGTTGCCGGTCGGCTCGTCCGCCAGAAGCACACGCGGGTGGTTGATCAGCGAACGCGCAATCGCGACCCGCTGCTGTTGCCCGCCGGAAAGCTGCGCCGGCTCGTGGTCTAATCGCTCCTCCAGTCCAACACGGTGCAGCATTTCCATTGCTCTTTTGGTCGCTTGCGCATCCGACGGATGATGCGGCGCATAATCGAGCGGCATTCGCACGTTTTCGACAGCGTTCGCTCTAGGGAGGAGATTGAAGTTTTGAAACACGAAGCCAATTTTCGAGTTGCGAATCCGCGCTCGTTCGTCTTCTGTTAATGACGAAATCTCTACGCCGTCGAACCAGTAAGTGCCCGAAGTCGGCCGATCGAGACAGCCGAGAATGTTCATCAACGTGCTCTTGCCTGATCCACTCGCCCCGAGTAATGCTACGAACTCACCACTGTCGATCTTAAGCGAGATGTGCTGGAGAACGGGAATCTCCAAATCGCCGCGCCGATAACTTTTGAAAATATTTTCCAGCCGAATGATTTCCATGTTCGGCTAGCGCTTGATTGTTTTCGGTAGGAATGGGCTCTTATTTTCCGCCTGACCAGCACTGCTCTCACCGGTTACAACCAGCTGGCCCTCGCGCAGTTCACCGCTTGTGACTGCGGTATTTGCACCATCAGACGGGCCAATTTTCACCTGCAACGGCCTAACGAATCGACCCGACTTTAACCAAACAATTCCCTCACTACTGTTTTGTCTCTCGGAAGGGTCATTCGCAGGGTCGCTGACCGGCGCGCCCCCCCGATAGGCCGACGCAACTTCGGCCGCGGAGGACGGCAGCCAACGCAACGCAGTGTTTGGAACGAGCAAAGCGTTTTTCTCGTTGGCTAAAATGAACCGCGCGTTCGCAGTTAGATACGGCAACAAACTTTGGTCAGGATTTTCCACATCCACTTCAACGGTGTAAGTCACCACGTTTTGGTTCATCGACGCATTGAGCCTGATCTTGCCAACGGTGCCGCGAAACTCGCGACCCGGGAAAGCGTCACACGTAAAAGTGACCGGTGTACCCGGCTTGATGCGACCGACATCAGCCTCATTTACCGCCACCCAGATTTGCATCTTTGTCAGGTCCTTTGCGATTAGAAACAGACTTGGGGCGTTTAGGCTCGCCACCACCGTCTGGCCAATATTGACGCGGCGGTCGATTATCACCCCGTCCACCGGCGATTTGATCGTGCAGAAATCCAAATTGCGTTGCGCTTTGTCGACCGTGGCTTGTGACTGCACCGTCGCGGCTTTCGCCTGTGCCACGGCCGCTTCAGCGACGCCGATGTTTGCCTTGGCAACATTGTAGTTCGATTGCGCGGTGTCGTAATCGGCCCGCGACGCGACTTTCGTTTCGCTCAGCGTCTGCATCCGTTTCCAATCTGCGTCCGCCAACGCGAACTTTGCCTTTGTTTGCTCAAGATTCGCCTGCGCGCTGATCTCGCCCGCTTTGTCTCGTTCCAGTTGCCCTTTCGCGACCGCCAGATCGGCGGCGTAAACCGAATCGTCGATCTTTGCGAGCACATCGCCCTGTTTTACGACGGAGCGATAGTCAACCTGTTTACCCGAGTTGTCTGTGCCAAAAGAACTGATTTGTCCCGCCACCTGCGCGCCGACGTCCACCACTTCCAACGGCTCAATCGTTCCGGCCGCCGTAATGGTTGCAACAACGTTGCCGCGCTTCACCGGCACAGTGACAAAGCTCACCCCGCCAATTCCGCGGGTGCGCCACCACGTGGCCGCCAGCACAAGAAGAAGGACAACCGCGATGATAAACACGATCCGTTTCCGCTGCGGAGTCATCCGGCCGAAGCGGGCAACCGAGCCGTTCAGTCGCTCGCCGAGATATTCGAAGCGATGCAGCAGGTTGCTCTTATATGCGGTGGTATTAGCCATGTGGGCGTTGGATCGACTCCTTTGCAAAAACGTTCAAACTGAGCGAAGCCGCGCACCAGCAGCGCGGGCGAACGCAAAAGGTTTTCATCAGGCAATCGTCGGCTCCTGCGTCCAGTCGATAAACGCCACACCGATGATGATGGCAATTGACCGCAATACGCAATTCATCGTGTTATTAGTCTTGCTTTAAGGTAAATCAGTTTTTGAGGACGCCTTCGTGAAGTTTTCTTCAGAATGTCGATCTTGGGACGACGAGAAAAAGGCGATTTGCAGATAACGAATGCTGGGCCACACATGTAATGGGCGCACGCAATTGATGTTCTATGGAAGACTCTCTTGCATTGACCGCTTTGCATCGTTACTTCAGCTGACCGACTGCACGCGTGAGGGCGTATTGAGCTTTGTTATAGTCGACCACCGCGTTTGCGTAGTCGGTGCGTGCGCGTGTGAGATCCTGCTCGGCTTGGATTGCTTCAAGTACGTTGCCGACGGCGAATTCCTTTCTTTCTTCGGTGAGTTTGAGCGTTTCGGCCGCCGCATCCAGAGCGCGTCCAGCCTGATCTATCTGGTCACGAAGGGAAACCACTCGCGTTTGGGCATCAACAACCTCGCCGATCACGTTGTCGCGGGTTTTGTCCCCTGTTAATTCAGCGGCACGAAACCGCGCATCAGATGCTTTGATCCGCGGTACATCGAACAAACCGCCGGGCCCGACTCGCCAGCCGAGTGAGACGCCATAATCTTCGGAGCTGCCCGACCGCGTCGGAACATTCACGGCATTACCGCCAAAGTTTCCGGTGAACGCCTGTCCAGCAACGGTAGGCAGAAGCGGTCCAAACGCCGCTCCTTGTTTCGCAAATTTCGCAGAACCAACTAGAGCATTTGTTTGGCCGAGCTCAGGCCTTGTAATCAAAGCCTGTGAGATCAAGACACCGAGATCATGAGGCTTACGAACAATCGAAAGGGGCGCCATGTCGCGGTTTGTAGCGACCAGGTTAACCGCTGGATTCAGATGCAACACTTCCGCGAGGAGAACCGCAGCCGCGCGTTCGTTCTGTTGTGCCTGTAGCAGGACAAGATTGTCACGTTCGGTCTGAACTTGCACGCGCAGCTCGTCGCCCTTGAACGCAATACCGGCTTCCACGGCAGTGTGTGTCTCGTTCTGATAACGCTGCGAAATATCAACTGCCTCGCGCGCGATGTTAATTAGCTCATGAGCGCGTAGTAGGTCGAAGTAATCCTGCACCGCAGTGAAGACCGAGTCCTGGGTTTGCGCTGCAACTGCATACCTTGCGGCTTTCGTCAGCTGACGTGCGACAAGATTTTTATAGAGCGTGTCGCCAATATCGAGTTGGAGGTTTGATGTTGGTCCAAGGGCGTAAGATTGTTTATGAACCTCGATAATGTTTCCGGCGACATCCTGAATCAGATTCTGATGATTGCGATAGGCAATGCCTGGGGAGATCCACGGCAGCGCCTGCCAGATTGCGCCTTCCTGATTAGCCTGCGCTTCTGCCAGTCGCTCTCGTGCAATCTGGATATCAAAGTTCCTCGCGTGGGCGAGTCGCAGGACGGTCGGCAGATCGATCCGATAATTCCCGCCATCACTCGTTAGTGGTTTTCCTTCTCCTGCAATTGCAACCCTGACGATAAGCAGCGAAATCGCAGCAATGCCAATGGCGCCATGCAAATCTTTCATTTTTTCGCTGACGGCGCTTTTACAGTGACCGGCTGACCGTCATTGAGATTTTGTTTGCCGACGGTAATTACTGATTTATCGGGTGGCAGTCCCTGCAGTATCTCCACAGACTTCTCGTCACTGAAACCTACATTTACAGGGAGCTTCTTCGCCTTGTTATCCACAACCGTGAACACAGATTTTCTAACTTTCTCCACAACCAAAGCGTCGGCCGGGATCAACAGTGCGTTGTCCTTTTGTTCCACTGAAATTACTGCTGTCGCATACATTCCCGGGCGTAGCTCGTGATCCTTATTAGGCACCTCGATCTCTGCGAGCATCGTTTTCGTAGAATCGTCCAGTGCATGTGAGTAGCGGGTGATTGTCGCGTCGAACGCTTTTCCATTGAGTTCCTCGACCGTGACCTTTGCCGGCAAACCTTCTTTCACGAACGGCACCTCCGGCTCGGGAATCGCCACCTGAACGCGGACCGTATCGAAATCCATCAGCGTGAGAAGCGCTGCCGTTTGTGCTGCACTGCCCGAAGTCGCTGCCGGGATGAAGGCTCCCGGATCAACCATGCGTTTTGTAATTACTCCAGAAAATGGAGCGGTGATCTTTGTGAAACTAAGCAGAGTATCATTTCGCTCCTGGTTCGCCCGCGCGACATCGAACTTGGCTTTCGCATCATCCACCGTCTGAGGGACTACCAGATCAGGCGCCTTCTTTTGGGCATTCTGCACCCGCTTGTAATCAATTTCTGCGACCTGCACCTCCGCCGCGAATTTCGCCCGATCCGCAAGCAACTCCGGCACCTCGATTTCAGCCAGCAAATCGCCTTGTTTCACAATGTCTCCCTTATCGACCGAAATTGATTTTAAATACCCGGCGACCTTGGCGTAGAGTGTGGCTTGCTGATAAGCCGCAATCTCGGCTGGTAGCGTAATCTTCCTCGAAATCGGACCACGCTTTGGTTGCGCGGTTTGAACGTTCACCGGCGCAGGGCCTGATTGAAATCTCCAGCAACCGGCCGTTAGTAGAATGAACACCGCCGCCGCGACTAACGAAGTTGCGCCACGGCAGGCGTCGGTCTTACGACGTCGCGCGCGCATGATGATTCGCTCTCTGTTCTTCAAACGTCGAACTATTCGGATCGTCGGGATCGAGCGACACCGATTTTCTCGTCGTGCGTCGCTGCACCATCGCGAAAACAAGCGGTAGAATAAAAAGCGTGGCGATCGTGGCCGCGGCGAGCCCGCCGACCACCGCGCGCCCGAGCGGAGCAGTTTGTTCGCCGCCTTCTCCCAATCCGAGTGCCATCGGAATCATTCCGGCGATCATCGCGAAACTGGTCATCAGAATTGGCCGCAACCGGCTGCGCGCGCCTTCAATCGCGGCCGCATCGGATTCTTTTCCTTCAATTCGGCTGCGCTCGGCGAACGTGACAAGCAGAATCGCGTTCGCCACCGCTACCCCGATGGCCATGATCGCGCCCATGAACGACTGAATGTTTAAAGTGGTCCGCGTCAGCCACAAAGCAATAGCAACGCCGGCGATCACAGCTGGAGCCGTCGACATGACCACGAATGCCAGTTTCAACGATTGAAAATTCGCGGCCAGTAAGAGAAAAATAACCACGATGGCGAGTAGTAGACCTCCTTCCAAACCAGTTAGCATCTGCTGCAGCGGAACTATCTGCCCACGAACCTCGGAATTTACTTTTGGCGGCGTCGCGCCGGCTTGCTTCATCGCTTTCGTCAGTTGCGCGGCGACACTGCCGAGATCGGCGCCGGAAATATTCGCGTTCAACGTGATCATACGTTGGCTGTTGAAGCGATCGTATTCTGCTGCAGCTACACCCTTTTCGACCTGAGCCACGTTCCGCAACGGCAGCGTCGTGCCTCCGGACGTGGTGGAAACCGGGATGTTTTTTACTTCTTCAACGGAATTCATCTGTTGTTGCGGCACTTCGACCTGCACCTGATAAGCGATGCCGCTGGTTGGATCGGCCCAGTAGTTCGGCACGACATACCGACTCGAAGATGTCGCTGCGGTAAGCGCACGGGCAAGACGTGAACTTGTTACGCCGAGTATGCCCGCGCGCTCTCGATCCATTGTGACTTCTACCGTCGGATAATCCAGCGCCTGGCCGAACTGCACATCACGAAGGGCCGCCACATTAGAAAGGGAGCGGCGCAATTTCTCGGCGTAATCACGATTGGCATTAATGTCCGGACCGCTCACTGCTACCTCGATCGGCGTCAAAGCCCCCAAACTCATGACCCGGCTCACGATGTCGCTTGGCTCGAACGAAACGCGAACATCCGACAAATCGCCGGCGAATTTACGTCGCAGACGTTCCTTCAACTCTTCGACGCGGACGCGCGTTCCGCGTTTGAGTTGCACTTGAAGGACACCTTCTTCTGAGCCGCTGGTCCAAAGGTAAATCGTGTTGATCGGGTAATTAGGCGGCTGCACTCCGACGAACCCGACAGACGTCTCCACATTGTCTGCACCGACTTCGCCTCTAATGGCATCCATAATCTTGGAAGCGATTTGCTCGGTCGCTTCAATCTTGGTGCCGGTCGGCGCGTGGAAACGAAGTTCAAATTGGCCTACATCGACGGTCGGAAAGATTTCTCTGCCAAGTCCAGAGAGCAACAGAACAATCACAACAACACATCCTGCCAGATAGAACACAACCAGCGCACCGCGCCGCGCCATCACGCGTTGAACACCATCACCATATTTTTCCTGAACTCGCTCGAAGAAGGACTTCCCTTTAGTCGCACTGTGCTGGCGGCGAAGAATCCACATTGAAAGGATCGGCACAAAGCTGCTGGAAAGCAGGTAAGACGCGACCATTGAAAAACCGACAGCAAGCGAGAGCGGTACAAACAGCGCTTTAGCAGCGCCGGACATGAAAAACGAAGGAACAAAAACGGCGAGCACGCACAGCATCGAGATGAAAAGCGGCAAGGCGACCTCGCGCCCGGAATCGGCCACTGCTCTCGCAAGCGACTCACCGCGCGCGAGGTGAGTGTGAATGTTCTCGATAGTGACGGTCGACATGTCCACCAGAATGCCGATCGCCAGCGCGAGACCGCCAAGCGTCATGATATTTACCGTTTGCCCTGTCAGCCAAAGCGCTACGATCGCGCCAAGAAGTGAAAGCGGAATGTTGATGACGACGATAAGAGCGCTGCGCCAGTCGCGCAGAAACAGCAACACCATCACACCTGTGAGAATCGCGCCTAGTGTCCCTTCAATCATGAGTCCATTGATTGCGCGAATCACATACGGCGACTGATCGAACGCGTAAGTGACTTTCACGTCGTCCGGCAGGACCTTTTGAAAGGTTGGAAGGTTCTCCTTAACCAACCTGACAACCTCGAGGGTCGATGCATCGGCGCGCTTGGTGACCGGGATGTAAACGGTTCGTTTGCCATTCACGAGCGCAAATCCGGTCGGGATATCGGTGCTGTCTTCAACCGTGGCGATGTCGCGCACGAACACCGCAGGATAGCGTCCCGGGTGGATGGGGACTTTCTCCAGTTCCTTGATATTTCGCACGATGGAATTCACCGGGACCATTGGGAGCAGGTTTCCGATGAGGGCGTTGCCAGACGGGCTGATCGTGTTTGCGCTGTTAACCGCATCCACGAGTTCGTCGATTGAGATGTTGTACGTTCGCAACTTCTGCGGGTCGACACGCACAACAATCGTGCGCTGACTGGCCCCGAAAGGTGGCGGAGCCGAAACGCCCCGCAGAGTGGCGAAGAGCGGACGAACCCGATTCAGTGCCAGATCCTGCAACTCGCCAACGGTTCTCGATTCGCTGGTGAAAACAAGATCGCCAACAGGTACGCTACCGGCATCGAAGCGCATTACAAAAGGCGGCACCGTGCCGGGCGGCATAAATGCGCGAGCTCGATTCGCGTAGTTAATCGTTTCCGCGAGCGCCTGTGCCATATCGGTGCCCGGATGAAACTGCAGCTTAATTAACGCGATACCTTGAATCGATTTCGACTCCACGTTCTCAATGCCCGTGATATAGAGGAAATGGTATTCATAGTAATAAGTCACGTAGCCTTCCATCTGCGCAGGGTCCAGTCCGCCGAACGGTTGCGCGACGTAAATGACAGGAATCCCGAGCGTCGGAAGAATGTCCCGAGGCATCTGCCGCAAAGCGACGAAAGCGCACAGCACAACCGCGACGATGCCGACAATGATCGTGACTGGGCGCCGCATCGCGGCGGAAACTAGATTCATAGAAAGTCTGACATCCGATTAATGAAACGCGCGAACCTTAGCGCAAAGTGGTCCGTCAATGATTGCGGCGATTGCTACCACGCCCACATCTGGCTTTTCCAGAGCCGCCTCATTCTGCTGGGCTGTTGTTGAATCGTGACTGATCCCTTTCCACTGCATTTCAGATGGTGACGCCGAAGCGTTTGAGGATGGCGGAGGTTGTAAGGTAAGCTGCAACCATGACCCCAATTGAGATGGGTAAGGCCAAAATAAAGGCGATGCCTTGTTTTAGGAGCAGTTGCAAGGCGACAAACAACGTCAGTGATGGAATGACCAGCCAGAAAATGCTCCGGGAAAGCGCTGCGACTCGCATTCCATCGTGCGTCTCAGCATAGAGCCAAATGAAGGCCAGCAACGACGTTAATGGAAGGGAAGCAAGCACTCCGCCCCAGAATGTGCCGCCGCGCTTGGACAACTCGGTGACCGCGACAATCACCAGGGCGGAAATGAGGACTTTCAGGAGATAGAGCGTCATCGTTTTTGTAAAAATAAATAGAGCGCGTTGAAATATTGGAACCCGCGACGCACGATCTCTTCGTCCAGTAGTCCTTTCTTGGCCCAGCCCTTAAGCACGCGGTCAATTCCCACCGCCTCGACCCACTGAAATCTGGCGTCGTCCAAATCCGAGTCGTGAATTATCTCACCGATTTTAGCGACTGCTTTATCTGAGATTGCGAATCGGTTCTTAAGCATCTCAAATGTGCAACAGTCGCCGTGATGCGAGAATTCCGCATCAAGCATGTCGAACGGAATCGTCCACTCCCGGATCAATTGTCGCTTTGATCTTCAAATGGATTATAAACCGTCAGCGCGTAGTACCACATAAAACCATCCGGCCGGTCTGCGCGAGTGTGGCTGCGGCCAAAGAGAGCTTCCACATCGTGCACAGTT
>Ga0306920_100016672_pt1 | contig 10129 bp, 6 predicted proteins | sample flu12Cox44000170_FD_204666 | JGI IMG/M metagenome (GOLD analysis project Ga0306920, IMG submission 204666) | Lab enrichment of tropical soil microbial communities from Luquillo Experimental Forest, Puerto Rico - flux4day.12C.oxic.44.000.170 (v2)... | ecosystem: Environmental > Terrestrial >...
AAAATGCTGCCGGACCGTAAAAGTGCGGAAGAGGCTGTTTTACGCCGCATCACGGATATGGTTTCACGATATCGCGGCCGCGTCTTTTGCTGGGACGTTGTCAACGAGCCCATTTATGTCGAGCATCGGCGACAGGACAATCTCCGAACAACTGTTTTTGTCGATAAAATCGGGCCGGAATTTTTCGATATCGCCTATCGCGTGGCACGCGACGCTGATCCCGAGGTTACCTTGGTGGTCAATGAATATGATCTGGAATACGATACACCGGAGCAGGACGCGAAGCGCCGTGCAGTGCTCAAGCTACTTGAACGGGCAAGGGCGGCGGGAACGCCCGTCGACACCCTCGGTATCGAGGCACACCTGGTCGCATCGCATTTTCCGTTCTCGGCAGTAAAGCTAAGACGATTTCTGGCGGAAGTGGCGGCGATGGGTATTCAGATACAGATCACCGAACTCGACTCGACCGACGAATTTGCTCCAGCATCGATCTCTCAGCGCGACCGCTGCGTCGCCGACGAGTACGGGCGTTTTCTCGAAACTGCCCTTGACGAGCCAGCGGTTAAGGTCCTTGTCACTTGGGGGCTGTCCGACCGCCATAGCTGGATCGTGCGCGGTGAGGTTGCCCCCGACGCTTCGCGCAAGGATGGGCTACCTTCGCGCCCGCTGCCGTTCGATGCCGCTCTCACGCCTAAACCTGCATGGACTGCAATCGCGCAGGCGCTGCAGAATGCGCCCTCCCGTCAGCCCGCGAAAATTGTTCGATCGTAAGTAATAAGCGCTAGCTAGGCCAAGCGGTTCAAAAGCTAGGCCCCTCCAGCTGAGCTGGTGCGCACTTGAGTGCGCACTCACCAGAAATCGAGCAGCAGATGTGTTGTTGAGGTCACCGCCCTTCCGCCGACAAGGTGATCGAATAGGATGACTTTGCTGCACTGCATGAGTCCGGCCCGGCTCCAAGCGGCATCAGGGCGAACTTCCGCTTAGGGTCCGAGAGCGGTCTGTTTGGGAAATTTCCGGCGAGCCGCGAAAAATTGTCGAGCTGCTGTTCCGGGCGTGATGCTGGGTTTCGAGAAACCGGCCCCCGTCGGGGGTGGTCTAGGGCGCTGTCCCAGAGCGCTGCTGCAGCGGCGTTCCGGTGCTGCCCTGCGGTACGGGAAGAATTTGGCGTGGCCGCCGGGGGTGACGAGGCAGCAGAATATCGAAATCCCGAGGTCATCAGGGGACGGCACTCAGCATGGCTGCCGGCGCGATCGACACCAGCGAGGAACAGGCCAGACGACAGGGGCGGTGGCAGATGCTCGCGGACTGACCCGACCCAGCCGCGGCGGCTGTGGGCCTCTTCGGGGAGAAACCGAGGATTTGGGCAGGGTGGGGTGAAGAAATTGGCGCTGTGGCGTCACGGCGCGCCTAGGTACGCGCGCACGCGCGAGCAGAGAGCCGACTGTCAAAGACCGTTGAGCGTTCGCTACGCGCGAGCCATCGCGTGGTGAGCCCGTGCGCCCGACGCATCCCCTCCGGTACGGGGAAAATCTGGCTCGCCGCGAAGGACCCGGGAAAATTTAGGCTGCGGTGATCAACACCACTCTCATGCCGCGATCCTGGCATGACCGTGCCCGTCATTAGACGTCGAGGGGGAAACCCGGCCCCAGGAGTGCAGTTATCCACAGAGTGGCCGATAAGCGCCCCCCAACGGGGCTCGGCACCCGGGACGATTAGAGCGCCTTACCCGCTGTCCTAATACTGATTGCATGTCGTCGTGTTTCCCAGGGTAAAGCAATCAATTGTTCGTGGCGGAACGTAGGCCGGTCGGGATGACGGCATCGGCGGCAAGGGTGGCGGCACGATGCCACGCTTCATCAACTCGATCTGCTGGCGCTGGATCTCGATGTAATTCTGTTGCATCTGGGCTCCATAGTAACCGTCAAAAAGCGCCGAACCAATACCACTAAGACCACTTTGCGCCGCCGCCGGCGATGCCAGCGCAACCAGCACAAGCACTACACCGATGCCGTCCCGCAGCATGTCATTAGCGCGGATCAGCGCCTTCATCGCCCAATATCCTTGACCACCCGTTGTCAGTGGCATCGTGGTGGCAGTTCCTACACCTGGGATTGTGGTGTTGTGTGCGAGCCGATTTGGCACAGCGCTATGTTAAAGATCGCGGGCGATCTCTATCCGACGCGGCGTACCTTCTGGGATTCTCCGGACCGAGCGCATTTTCGCGATGGTTTCGGGAGAGGTTCGGCTGCAGCCCCACATCCTGGCGCATTGCCGGTCACGGCACGGACAGCGTCGAAATGATCAGTTTGTGAGCAAAGCTTGTCGGAGGAAACATTCGATAAAGCCGGACTGTCAGCACGCCGCACGCGGTACGGGGAAATTCCGGGCCGTGCGCCGCACCCTTCGCGAAATTTGAAGGTGTCGGATACCGACGAACTGTTTCGAAGAGCAGACCGCGCTTTTGAGAGGGCGCAGCGTCTGTATCCACGAATGTTGGATAACTCTGTGCACAACCCCGGAACGCAACCATCGTCTTCTACGATATTCGAGAACACCAACACGTCACATACAGGGTTGGTTCGCACCGACGAGCCGCCGATCTACACGTTGCAGCACTCGGATAGGAGACATTTGACACGTGATCCGTGTTCAACAGCTTCGTCAGAAGGCAGCATTCCTGCAGCGAGTGGCGAGCATCCCAACCGACGGCGATAGGCTGATTGATTGGGACTTGATGAGATTGGCCGATCAGCTGGCAAAGGAAGCCGATGCCAGGGAGGAGCATCTGAAACGTCAATCCGAGGCGGACAAACCGGCTTGATTACCCGATGGCCGTCGGGCGACGGCCGGCGCCAGCAAAGCGTCCTGCCATTGCGCTAAGGATATCGGCTGCGCCGCTCACTCATGCGGCGCAAAGCGCGTAAAGCATGCGGCCACTCCGCTTTCGCGCACATGAGCGGCACGTCCCCCGAGCGTGCCAGTGGTCAAAAATCTGACAGATGAACACCGACCCCAGTGCGTGATCCGGCGGCTCTTAGGATTTGCTATTGCCGGCACGTAGAATATGCCCACTCATGTGAGTGAGCGAAGTGGCGCCGATTGCCCATCGACCTTCATTTCGAAGCACTTGGCCGTTTCTCTCCAATCGCTCCAACGCTATTTCGGTTCGCTCGGGGATGTAATCGATAGCATTGGCGATTTGGGCCGTCGTCATCTCATGGCCGCAAAACGACAATTCGCGCAAGATCATTTCGCGTATGGGCCGACGCACTCGCCCCCGCTCGCGATGGGGATCTGTCCCTACATCGCCGGCAACAAATTTGCCACCCAGCATCTCAATGGCCGCTTGAAATCCCTCCTGCCGGGCTTTGATCAGCTTGGCTTCCTCGGCCTTTTGTTCGCTCAGGGCGAGCGCCATTTGTCGGTCAGCTTCCAAAGCATCCAAGTATGCGCGGGCCCTCTCAAGTAGTTGCTCCATCTGGAGCCATCCGTGTTTGTGTTCGGATCGCTCATCCAGTATTGCAAAGATTCGGTAGTGTGTCACGCCTTTTAGGTTAAAACTTTTGGTAAAACGAAACCAACGGTGCTGACGCGCTCGGCATTTCCTCATCATTGGTAGGGCTCGCTCTCTGGGCAAGTTTTGTCTGATACGCGCGAGAGAAGGTACGAGCGCGAGTTTATATCTTTGAAGACCGATCTATCACGGTCTGTGAGAGTAACAAAAGCGTCACGTAGCCTTTTCACGAAGTTATCCCCAGAACTTTGCGTTATGTTCACAGATCGAAACTCGTCCTCTAGATGTTTTTTGCTTATAGTTCCGTCGAATGTCGGCAAACCATCGATTGCGTTGAAAAACTCAACGATGGACGCGGACTGGGGCGGCGGCACCGAGCGGCTGAGCGGGTAATTGGAACTCCTTTGCTTAGGTCGCGGGGATCGTCTGCGGTCCGGGGATGAGCTTGGCCAGCTTGCGCAGGTTCTGGGCGATGGCGGCGAGGTGGAGTTCGTCGCGGGCGCCGCAAGGCCCGCGCAGCCTTAACCGGTCGAGTTTGAGGATGCGTTTGAGGTGGGCGAACAGCATCTCGACCTTTTTGCGCTGAGAGTGCGAGGTCTGGTAGGCCTCGGTCTTGGCGATCTCGCGAGCCAGGTCGCGTGCGCCTTCGTAGATTGAGCGAGGGCGGTACGGGGAAAATCTGGCGTGCCGCGAGGACCCGGAATTCTTCGTGCCGTTTTTGCGCTCGGATCGCTGAATCATCTGATTGCATCTGAAGCACTAGGACGCTGCACTCAGCGATCCGTCGCGCGCCGTCCGAGCTCCGGAATGAGCGCGCTCAGATCCGCGGCGCGTTTCACCGTGGTCGTAGGAGCGCGGCCCAGACCCCGGGGCCCGAGGCTCCGCGATGCCGCTCAGCCAGCGCAGCACGGTACGTCCGGCCGTCGGGCAGATGGCGAAGGTCCTCCGCTACGGGGAAAATTCGGCCCGCCGCGAGGGCCCGGAAAATTTAGGACCTCCGTCCCAAACTGCGGCTGTTTTTGGAAAACGCCGGCGGCAACAGCAACTGGGGTCCCGATCGTGTCCCGTGGGGCCTGTGGTGTGCGCTGCTGCTCGGGGCGCGGCGACCGGAACGAGGAAAAGCCGGCCGGGACCTAGGCCCAAAATTCTACCGGGAACACACTCCGCGAGGGGACAGTCACTCTAGTGGTGGAAATCAAACCTGCACCGGGGTCAGCCCACCAGTGGTCGTTGACTGTGGCTGCGCTTAGCAGCAATAATCCTCGGAAATAGTGGCGGCTAAACGGGTGCCGTGATCAGGCCAACGAGAACCTGGTCGTGGTCCCGCTGCTCTCTCGGGCCTTACCGGATGCTTGCCTGAGAGAGGGAACGCGATACAGGGAGGCGAACGATGAAGATTGCGACAGCCTTGCTTGCGTTGGCGGTAACTGCAACCGTGTCCTTACCTCGCGCGAGCGCGCAGATGTCGCAGCAGTCCCCCCAAGATGCGGCTGTGATGGAACGAGGCCGCTACCTGGTCGAGATCGCAGCATTCTGTGGTGCATGCCACAATACTCGCGGCGCGGACGGGCAGCCGGTGTCGGGCATGGAGCTGGCCGGCGGCCGGATTATCGTCGAACGGGGTTTCCGCGCGGTCGTGCCCAACATCACCCCTGACCTGGAGACCGGGATCGGGCGCTGGTCCGATGACGAGATCGCGGCGGCAGTTCGGGACGGGCGGCGGCCGGACGGGAGGCTCATCGGCCCGCCCATGCCGATCGAGCTCTACCGCGGCCTCTCCGACCATGACATCGTCGCTATGGTAGCTTACCTGCGCGCCGTGCCGCCGGTGCATCATGCGGTGACGGAGCGGTCGACCTACCCCTTCCCGCTCACCCCGTATGGCCCACCAGTAGTAGGCGTGCCGGACCCGCCCAAGGATGACGCGGTGGCGCGTGGCGCCTACCTCGCCGGCCCAGTCGCGCATTGCATGGATTGCCACACGCCGCCGCTGCCGGGCGAACGTCGGAAAGACTGGTCACGGATAGGCGCGGGAGGTGTTCCCTTCGAGGGTCCGTGGGGCGCGGCGGTCACCCGCAACATCACGTCCAGTAAGGAACACGGCATTGGGAACTGGACCGACGACCAAATCATCCATGTTCTGACACAGGGCATCTCAGCCGATGAGCGTCGCCTCGCGCCGCCCATGAGCGGGCGTGCTGCCATCTGGGCTCGACTAACCGAACGTGACAAGCATGACCTTGTCGCCTATCTAAGATCGCTGCCGCCACAGGAATAGCGCCGACGGTTGATGGCGATGAGTCGAAGCTAGCCGTTCTCTTGCCGCGAGCGGGCGTGCGAAGCTTCTGCAGCTTGGGTAGACCGGATCACTATCTGCATATGCAATGTGGCCCTGCATGTCACAATGGACCAATAACCTGAATGAGCCGCAAACCCCGGCCGGCTCAGGGACGGCTTTGGGTCGAGAGCCGCCCGACGAGCCGGGTACCAAGCGTCAGAGTTTGACCGCTAGAAGTTGAAAACACCGGACGAGTTATAGAGTTCGGTATTCTCTAGCAAGAGCCCGAGAATTATCGATAATCCGGAAGGCCCCCGATCGCTGAGGAGCTTTTTATCGCCCCCCTTTTGCAGCAGCCCGCCGTATCTTCCGAGCCTGAAAAAACAGAGCAGTTGTCGCAGCCGGAAATGCGTCACTGTAACACGCAGTATGAACAGCCGGGCTATCCGCTCAAAGCGGAGCCGCGCCTCGCGCGAGCGGTGATCGAGCTCGACCCTTGGCACCGTCCGGCTCGATAGATTGGTTTTCGATATGCGCCCTCCATAGTGGAGCGCTCCCAAGCGGGCAGCCGGGAGCGGCGCCATCAATAGCTTGTCAATACCGTAGCAGGTGTGAGCTACTTCACACTTGCCATCCGGGGCAAAAGTTGCGCGCAGACTCACGGGCCGACTCATCGACATAGCCCGGTACGGGGAGAACCGGGGCGCGGGGGAGGGTCGCGAGAAATTGCGGGTGGCGGGAACTGGTGCTCATGCGCCGAAGCCGACTGTTACGGCGCGCCAGGGATGGTTTTGGAAGCCGCCATTCGAGGCGGCGCTGGGGTTAGTCAGTCCGCGGCGCCGGACAGATCGCGAAGCTGGGTCCTCAGGAAATTGAAATCGACCGGCTTGGTGATGAACTCGACGGCGCCATACTCGCCGGCCCGGCGCCGCCGCTCATCGTCGCCATAGGCGGTCACCATCATCACGGGTAGATCGGGTCGCCGCGTCTTGATCTCGCGCAGCAACTCCAGCCCGTCCATGACCGGCATATTTATGTCCGACAGGATCACGATCAGCGGCGGCTCGATGCCCGCGGCAAGCTTCTCGAGTGCTTCCTCACCCGAATAGGCGAAATGCAGGACATAGGTGCCCTGGCGCGCCTCGCGACGAAACTGCTGACGGAACAGCTCTGCGATATCGGTCTCGTCATCGACAACCAGGATGCTAACGCTCATGCGCTGCACTCTCGGCCTAACCGTTCCGCGGCAGTCTGATCGTGAATTCGGCGAACTCATTGGGCACGCTGTCGACCTGGACCGTGCCGCCGTGCTGCTGCACGACGATGTCGTAGGCGATTGATAGGCCGAGCCCGGTGCCTTCGCCGGTAGGCTTGGTTGTCACGAACGGCTGGAACAATTTGTCTCTGATTTCCGGCGCGATGCCGATGCCGTTGTCGCTCACCCGCACCTCTACCGCATCGCCGAGATCGCGCGTCGCCACCTTTAACGTCGGCCGAAACTCCGGCCCGGCGCCGTCACGCTGCCGCTTGGTCGTCGCATAAAAGCCATTGCCAAACAGGTTTAGAAACACCCGAGTCATCTCTTGCGGCGCCAGCTCGGTCGGCGCGAGCCCGCGGTCGAACTCGCGCTCCAGCGTGATGTTGAAGCTCGCATCCTGGGCGCGCGCGCCGTGATAGGCGAGGTTCAGCGCCTCCTCGATCAGCGCGTTGAGGTCGACCACCCGGCGCTCGCCCGAGACCCCGCGCGAATGTTCGAGCATGCTCTTGACGATGCCATCGGCGCGCCGGCCGTGCTCGGCGATCTTGTCGAGGTTGCCGCGCAGCATCTCGACGACCTCGTCGACCGCGGCGCGTTCGTCCACGCCGAGCGCGGCCACCGCCGGCGCCGTCGTCTCTTTCAGCTCCAGCAACAGCTCGCCCGACAGCTCGGCGAAATTGTTGACAAAGTTGAGCGGGTTCTTGATCTCGTGCGCGATCCCGGCAGTCAGCTGACCCAACGAGGCCATCTTCTCGGCCTGGATTAGGCTGGCCTGAGCAGCTTTCAAATCACGGTACGCGCCTTCCGCGGCGTCGCGAGCCGCTCTAACCTCCGCCTCGGATCGCTTGCGCTCGGTAATGTCGCTGTAGATGAGGACGAACCCACCGTCAGGCACTGCATTGCGGCGGACCTCGATGACCCGCCCATCGGGGCGCGTACGTTCGAGGCGCATTTCCTGGTTGGTGTCCTCGACTGCACGGGTCGCCTCTGCTTCAAGTTCGGCCGAACCGAACTCGCCTCGTGCGGTGAGAATACGGATATACTCAGGATAGCTCGGTCGCTCTGCCAGAAGTGGGTCGGGGAGGTCGATAATCCGTTGGAAATTGAGATTCCACGCGGCGAGCCGCAGCTCGCTGTCGAACATCGCTACACCGTCGCCCATGTTGTCGAACGTGACACGCAATTCGGCCTGGCGCTGGCGGATCGCGTTAAGGAGCCGTGCATTGTCCATCGCGATCACCGCCTGCGCCGCGAAACTTTCGAGCAGCGCGATCTCTTTTTCGGAGAACGGTCGGACCTCCAGCCGGTTGGCGGCGATGTACCCGAGTAGCGTGCTCTCTTTGCGTAGCGGCACCAGCAGCGTCGTGCGAACACCCATCGCAACCAAGGCCCGCGACGCCGGGCTGCCCGACACCGAAGCTACCGCCAGGAAATCCGGGATATGGACGAGGCGCTCTCCGCGCACTAAGCGCTCGTGTGCGGGGCCGGGATGAAAGGGGCGGCGTGCCTCTTCAAGGAATTGTTGCGGAATTCCCTGCAGTGCAGCCGCCCGGAACTGCTTGCCGTCGTAGAGCGCCAGGTTGCCGATCGGGACGCCGCACAGGTTGCGCGCCTTTTCGAGGATCACCTCGTAGACCGGCGTCAGATTGCCCGGTGAGCGGTTGATGACCTGCAATACCTCAGCCGTCGCCGTCTGCTGCTCCAACGCCTCGCGGGTCTCGGTGATCAGCCGCGCATTCTCCATCGCGATCACCGCCTGCGCGGCGAAGTTCTGCAGCAGCGCGATCTGTTTGTCGGAGAACGGCCCGACCTCGCCGCGATAAACCGCCAAATATCCGAGCAAGGTTTCTTCCTTGCGCAGCGCTACAGATAGATAGCTTCGGGCAGCCCCCAACTGGACAATCGCCGTCAGCCCGGGACCCGCCCGGTAAGCCTCGTTGCTAACAAGGTCCGGCATATGGACAATCGATTCGCCGCGAACGAGTCGCTCGACCGGGCTCCCGGGGACCGGCGCTAGAGGCTCCCGGTAGAATTCTGCCAGTGCTGCGGGGGCCCCGCGGGACGCCGTGAGATGAAAGCGCTCGCCGTCATAAGTTCGCAGATGGCCAAAGGCGGCCTCGCATAGCCGCATTGCCTTTTCAAGCATCGCGTCGAACACCGGCGCAAGGTCACCAGGAGAGGCATTGATGACCTGGAGAACCTCTGCGGTCGCGGTCTGCTGTTCCAGTGCCTCGCGCGTCTCGGTCAAGAGCCGTGCGTTCTCCATCGCTATCACTGCCTGCGCCGCGAAGTTCTGGACCAGCGCGATCTGCTTGTCGGTGAACGGCCGAACCTCCCTGCGACCGATGACAAATGCTCCCAGAAGGGCGGCGCTGTTTCGGAGCGGCAGCGCAAGCACAGTGCGAAACCCGCCCAACTCCAGCAGCCTCCGCATCATCGGTGACTCGTGCGCGATCTCGCTCGCCATAAGATCGAGGACGTGGACAACGGGCTCGCCCCGAACGACGCGACCTATGGGCAAATCGGACCCGACCATCCGCGGCCGGTTATCGGGATCACGAAGGAACTCGATAAACTCGGTCGACATTCCACGGGTGGCGACAGGCTGAAAGCGCTGTCCGATCGTCGTCCACATGAGACCCGACGAGGCTTCACACAGCTGCGTCGCCCGCTCCAACATTGCCTCGAACACAGGGCCAAGGTCGCCGCGCGAACGGTTGATGACCCCTAAGACCTCTGCGGCGGCGGTCTGCTGGGCGAGCGCCTCGCGCAATTCGGTCAATAGGCGCGCATTCTCGATCGCGATGACCGCCTGGTCGGCAAAGGTTGAGACAACCTCGATCTGCCGTTCGGTGAACGGCTCGACGCGGCGATGCGCAAGGCTGATGGCACCAATGGTCTCACCCTCCCGCACCAGCGGCACGCTGAGCGTTGTGCGGATCTTGCCGAGGATAAGCACCTCGGGGAGCGTATATTCGGGGTCGGTGGCAATATCGGCGATGTGAATGACGCGGCCTTCGAGCGCGACGCGCCCGACGGCGCTGCCGCGATCGGGAGCCAAGACCCGTTCCCGCAGCGC
>Ga0306920_100016674_pt1 | contig 10129 bp, 10 predicted proteins | sample flu12Cox44000170_FD_204666 | JGI IMG/M metagenome (GOLD analysis project Ga0306920, IMG submission 204666) | Lab enrichment of tropical soil microbial communities from Luquillo Experimental Forest, Puerto Rico - flux4day.12C.oxic.44.000.170 (v2)... | ecosystem: Environmental > Terrestrial >...
GCTTCAAGATCTCGACGATCTGGCTCTCCGTGAACCGCGACTTTCGCATGGGCATCTCCTTGGCCCCGGAAAGTCTACGATCAAAATGTCTACCGAAGGGGGAAGCTTACGGAGGGAGCCTGGGCTTCCGACGGCTGCTGGGCGATGGAGAGACCGTTGGCCGCCTTGATGGCGAGTAACCCGAGGACCCCGTCACTCCCCCCGCCCGAGAGCAGGACCCCCACCGCGCGGCGCCCCCGGCTGGCCGCGGCAGACATAAAGAGGGGATCGATGGCGGGGCGAGAGAAGTGCACCTTCGGACCGCGGTAGAGCCGCCACCTGTCGTCATGCATGGACATGTGGACATCGCGCGGCGCGACGTACACCTGGCCCGCCTTGATCGGGTCGCCATCGGCCGGCTCCCCAACGGGCAGGGCGCTGAACCGCCCGAGCAGACGGTCCAGCTGGCTCTCGAAAGTGGGGCTGCGGTGCAGCACGATCCCCACGGTGGCCGAGAGGGTGGCGGGTAGCCTCTTCAGTATTCCGGCGAGCGCCTCGATGCCGCCCGCGGAGGCGCCGAGAACGAAGGTGTCCCGAACCGTTCGATCCTGGTTGATCATGCTGGCCCCATCCTGATCTCGCCGTTCCCGGGGGAACGCTCGGCCAGGAGGCGGTCGGCCTCGATGATGGCGCGGAGCCGGTTCGCCTGCTCCTGCGCGAGCTCGCTCCGCGCGCGGCAATTGTCGGGGCCGCACCAGTGAACGAGTCCGTGGCGGTCCAAGTCGGCGAGCAGCACCGCCAGCTCCTCAAAGGCGAAGACGGCTCGCCAGACAGCGCTCTCGAGCGCACCCTCCTTGGCGAGGACCAGCTCGGCGATCCCGTAGGCATGCCCGACCCGACAATGGAAGGAGACATGATCACTCCGCACGCTCACGACGAGATTCCCGGAACAGTCGGGGCACACGAGTCCGGTAAACGCTGCCCGCCCGTCGGTCGGGAATTGCTCAGGGAGCCCATTCATGGAGCCCGCGCTCCTTCCCTTTTCGCTCCGACGCTGAACGAGGAGACAGCCCGGGAGGAACGGTCTTACCGAGTCGGTCGTTCATCCTCCCGTCGCCGGCTTCATCCGTTCTGACGCTCGACGCGGTGCTACTTGCTCGTCCTTCTGACGACAGCTCCATGAGCGAGCAAGGGACATGCCACGAAAGCCAGCAAGGGGCATGCTACGAACGGCGGCGGGACAGAAGAGGGGGGTTTAGGAAATTCAGCCTGCGGCTACCGTAGCTCTACGAGGAAGATCCCGGGTTTTCGCAATGAGCCTGCGACTCTCGCCGCCAGATGCTGTGACAGAGGAGGTGTGTGTACACGGGACCCCGTCGGCCGCGCACCTCGCACTCGTTGCCTCGCGAGATGGTCTGGCTGCACACTCGGCACACCCGTCCGGTGGCCGGCCCGGCCCAGACCTTTCCATTCGTGAGCACGAAGAGGGCGCCGCGGCGCAGCTTGTCCCGGACCAGGCGCTCCAACTCGTCCAGAGGCCAGTGGGTGGAGGTTCCATCGGTGGGCACAACAGGGGGCTCGACGGAGCCGCCCGAGATTCCCCACCATCTATTGAGGAGCCGCCGGCTTCTCGCCGAATGGTCGCGCGACTGGGCAATCAGTCGCCGATTCTGATCGCAACACTGTCTCGTGGTGACGACGATCGCGGTCATGGCAGGGCCCCTCGGGATCAAGTTCATGCTCATACCCGGGTCAAGCCTCCTGCGGCCGCCGAAGCGTCTTCTCCTGGCCGCGGCTCGATTCCTCTCGCCAGATCGTGTAGCAGGGCAGATGGGCCCACATGGTGACCGGACCAAGAATCATTTCGTTCTCGATCTCGTGTGTGCTGATCTCCTGGGCGCACACCACGCAGAATCGCCCTTGGCCCGCTCCCAACCATACCCGTCGGGGGGCGGGGAAGAGCGTATCCTCACGGAGTCGTCGGCGAATGACGAGACGCAAGGCCTCCGGGTCCGCGGCAGCGGTGGGACTGAGCTCGGCGTCGCTGGCTCCGCTCACCCGCCACGCCGGGTTCAGGAGCCGCCGGCTCACCGCGATGAGTTCGCGAGACCTCTCGATGAGCTTCCTGGTTTCGCGAGAGGCATCGCGGGAGCGAGCCACCAGTGAGCTCATGGCCACGTTCGCTCGTCGATCGACAGGGGTCGTCCACATCACATGATTTCCGAGGCAGGGGAGTATGGCACCCCCGAGGAAGCACCACAAGGAGAATCACCGCCGAGTCCTTCCCCGAGGGGTGCGCTAGTTGTTGACGTCCCGACCGGCTGTCCGGCTACCATACCTATGTGGCCCTCTTCGTCCAGCCGCCTTCCGGGGATCTGCTCACCGTCGAGGGCGGGCGCCCCATCCAGGGGACGCTCCAGCCGGCTGGGAACAAGAACGAGGCGCTCCCCCTCATCGCGGCGTCCCTCCTCGTCTCGGGGCCCGTGGTCCTGGAGAATCTTCCGCGGATCGGCGACGTGGAGACGCTGCTCCAAGCGGTCCGCGGGCTCGGCGCAGACGTCGCCGTCCAGGGAGAGCGCACCGTCCGCATCGACGCCTCCGCGGTCAGCCGCTCCGTGCCGGACACGGCGCTCGCCTCGCGCATACGGGGATCGTTCCTCCTCGCCGCCCCGCTCCTTGCGCGCATCGGCGAGGCGGTGCTACCGCCCCCGGGAGGAGATCGCATCGGCCGGCGGCGGATCGACACGCATCTCCTCGCCCTCCGTCAGCTGGGCGCCGTCGTGGAGCTGGGCGACGTCTATCGGCTGAGGCTGGCCGGCCGCTTCAAGGGGGCCGAGGTATTCCTCGACGAGGCGAGCGTTACCGCGACCGAGAACGCGGTGATGGCCGCGGTGGTCGCCGACGGCACGACCAGGCTCCTCAACGCGGCGTGCGAGCCGCACGTCCAGGGACTGTGCCACGCCCTCAACGCGATGGGCGCCCGGATTCGCGGCATCGGCACGAATGCGCTCGAGATCGAGGGTGTGGAAGCCCTCGGGCCCGCATCGCACCGTATCGGGCCAGACCACATCGAGATCGGCTCCTTCGTGGCCCTGGCGGCCATGACGGGCGGCGAGCTGCGTATCACCGACGTGGTGCCCGACCACCTGCGGATGATCCGCCTCGTTTTCGCGAGACTCGGGGCCGAGACCCAACTGGAAGGGACCACGCTGGTGGTGCCCGGCAATCAGCGCCTCGCTATCTCCGACGACGTGGGCAGCGCCATTCCGACGGTGGACGACGCGCCGTGGCCCGGCTTTCCGGCCGATCTCACCCCGACCGCCCTCGTCCTCGCCACGCAGTGCGCGGGCACCGTGCTGATCCACGAGAAGCTCTTCGAGAGCCGCCTCTTCTTCGTGGATCGTCTCATCGACATGGGGGCACGCGTCATCCTCTGCGATCCGCACCGCGCGGTGGTCGCGGGGCCGAGCCGGCTCCACGGGACGAACATGGTCTCGCCGGACATCCGGGCGGGCATGGCCCTCCTCACTGCCGCCCTCTGTGCGCAGGGCGCCTCGGTCATCCGCAACGGGCATCAGATCGATCGCGGCTATGAGCGGATCACCGAGCGCCTGAGCGGGCTCGGCGCCCGCATCGCTCGCGGCTAACCCGGGTCCTTCACGAACACGGAGCGCGAGGCGGGGCGGGGCCTGTCGCCGGGGGCGGGGAGCTCTCCAGCTGCGTCACCCACTCGCCTGAATCGCCGCCCTGGGGGCGGCGCACAGGACGAGGGGGTCCCACTCCGCCGGAGAGCTCCCCACCCCCGACGCCACCCGCCCCGGTCACAGGCGCAGGGCACTCGTGAACCTCCGGGCTAAGCAGGCGCGACCGTGCCGAGCCACGTCAGGCTTGAGCGATCACCCCGACGCGAAGGAGGCGCTCGATCTCTGTCTCGGCGATGCCGGCGCCGCGAAGGACCTCGACGGTGTGCTCGCCGATTTCCGGGGCGAGGGTGGGGGCCACCTTCTCGTGGCCCGCGATGTGGAGCGGGCTCGACACGGTGTGCGTAGCGCCCGCCCGCGGATCGTCGATGGGGACCAGCGCGCCGCTCGCGAGCATCTGGGTGTCGTGGCGCACGTCGTCGAGAGTGGCGACCACGCCGAAGGCGACTCCGGTCTTCTCGAGGATGGGTGACCAGGTCTCCCACTCCTTGGTCTCGAACCACGCATCGAGGATGGCGGTGAGGGCGCGGGCGTTTGCGCGGCGGGCGTCGGTGGCCTCGAAGCGCGGGTCGGTCACGAGGTCCTCGCGGCCGATACCCCGGGCGAAGCTCTCCCAGTGACGCTCGTCCCCCGTGATGGTGAGCATGAACCAGCGTCCGTCCCGGCAGCGATAGAGGTTGGCTAGAGCACTAATGGCGTCCTCCCGCGGCGGGCGAACCTCGGTTCGTGCTCCGCAGAGGATGCCCTGCACGGGGATGGCGTTCATCCAGAGGCCGTTGGCGAGCAGCGAAGTGGAGACGGCGGTGCCGCGCCCCGTGCGCTCCCGATGATAGAGGCCGGCCATGATCGCCGCGAAGAGGGACATGCCCGTGGGATGGTCGCCCATGCCCGGGAGCGAGCGCGCGGGCGGCACATCGGGTGAGGCCCGCACGAGATCCATCAACCCCGTGCGCGCCCAGAGGGCGATGCTGTCGAAGCCCGGCTTGCTCGCCTCCTCGCCCGATTCGCCATACGCGCTGATCGACGCGTAGATCAGCCGCTCGTTGAGGGGAGCGAGATCCTCGTAGCGGACGCGCAGGCGGGCGCGCGAGTCCAGCGGGGTGTTGGTGACGAAGACGTCGACGTCGCGCACGAGGCGGTGGAGGAGGGCCTGTCCATCCGCCATGCGGAGATCGATGGCCACGCTCCGCTTGCTCCGATTGTCGACGATCCACGGGTAATTGTACGGGCTCGGCACATAGCCGGCGCCGCGCACGCGATAGACGTCGCCGGTGGGCGGCTCCACCTTGATCACGTCGGCTCCGAAGTCGGCCATGATGGTCGTCGACACGGGTCCTGCGATGAAGTTGGCCGCGTCGATCACGCGGATGCCGTCGAGCAGGCGCGTCATGATCGGATCTCCTCGGTCGAACAGGGTGTACCCGGCGGAAGCATACCGCGGCAGACGGCGCGAAGCGCGGATCAGCTCGGCAGGACGGCGACCGCTGAGATCTCGATGACGGCGCCCTCGCGCAGTAGGCCGGCCACGATGACGCCGGTGGCCGCCGGATAAGGCGCGCTGAAGAACTCCCGCCGCACCTCGGCCGTCCGCCGGTAGTGCTCCGTGGTCGTGATGTACTCGGTCGTCTCGACGATGTGCTCCATGCCTCCGCCCGCCGCCTCGAGGAGCCGCTGGAACTTGCTGAGGATGACCCGCGTCTGCTCGACGATGTCGCCGGGGGCGACGACCTCGCCGCTGTCGTCCGTGGCCGTGGTACCCGAGATGACGAGGAGGTTGCCGACCCGCACGGCGGGGGAGAAGGTGTAACGCGCGGGCCAGGGACGGGATCCGGTGATCGCCTCGAATGCGGCCATGGTGTCTCCTAGGAAGTGATGGGCGCCGCCGAGCGCAGCAGGAAGCGCTGGATCTTGCCCGTCTCCGTCTTGGGCAAGGCCGGCACGAACTCGATCTCGCGCGGATACTGATGCCGTCCGACGCGCGTCTTGACGAGCTCGACGATGTCGTCGCGAAGCGCCGCCGACGGCGTCTGCCCCGAGCGCAGGACCACGAAGGCCTTGACGATCTGTCCCCGGAGCGGGTCGAGGATCCCCACCACCGCGGCCTCGGCGACGGCGGCGTGGTGGAGGATCGCGCTCTCGACCTCGAAGGGTCCGATGCGATAACCCGCGCTCTTGATCACGTCGTCGGCGCGCCCCTCGAACCAGAAGTAGCCGTCCGCATCTCGTCGCCCGAGGTCGCCGATGGTCATCCAGCCGCCGCGGTGCATGGCAACGGTGCGCTCGGCATCGCCCCAGTACCCGAGCGAGTAGTAGCCCTCTGGATGCGGCTGCAGGGCGATCTGGCCCACCGTGTCGACGGGCGCCTCGCGGCCATCGTCGTCGACGATCGCCATGGTGTGGCCGGGCAGGGGCAGACCCATCGAGCCCGGCCGCACTTCCATCTCGAGGGCGTTGCAATTGCCGATGGGCAAGCCGAACTCGCTCGAGCCGTAGTGATCCATGACGGTGACGCCCCAGTGCCCCTGGAAGAACGTCACGACCTCGCCGTTCAGCGGCTCGCCGCAGCTACTGGCCGCGCGCAGGCGCACCGGCCAGCGCCGCAGCATCTCCGGGGGCAGGGCCATGATACCGCGCAGGAGCGTCGGCGTCGTGGCGAGATTGGTGACGCCGCCCTCGCTCAGATGCTGGAGGGCGTACTCCGGGAGCGGCGCAGCCTCGTGACAGGTCACCGGCACACCCATGGCCAGAGCGAGCATGTAGCAGATGAGCCCGTAGCCCCATCCGGGATCGCCCGTAGGCCAGAACACGTCGTCCGGGCGAAGATCCACTCCGTAAAGCATCCAGGGATGCACCGCCGCGAGGAAGTTCGCGGCGATCTGCACTCCCTTTGGTGGGCCTGTCGATCCCGAGGTGTAGAGGATCACTGCCGAATCGTCGCGCCGGCGCTCCGCTCGCTCGACATCCCCTGGCTGCACCTCGACGGCCTCGGAGAAGTCCGTGTCGCCCGCGGCGCGCACTCCCGGTCCCGAAATCGTCAAAAAGGCCGGACCTCCTGGCCCGAGCGCCGGCACCCGAGAGCGATAGTCCCCGTGCGTGCAGAGCACCTTCGCGCCGCTGTCCCGCAGGCGGAACGCAATGGCGTCCGCGCCAAAGCCGGTGAAGATCGGCACGTAGACGGCGCCTGCCTTCCACGTGCCGAGCATGATGGCGATCGTCTCCGGCACTCGCGGCAGGAAACCGGCGACCCGATCACCGTCGCGAACGCCGTGGGACTGCAACCATCCGGCGACCTGTGCGCTCAGGCGGGCGAGCTCGGCGAAGCTCTGCGTACGGGACACTCCGCTCTTGCCGATCCAGCGGAGTGCCGCGCGGTCACGACCGACGTGGCGATCGACGATGGTCCATCCGAGATCGACGGGACCGTCACGCGTCCAACCGAGTACCCGCAGAGTATCCTCCCAGCGAAAGGCGCGGCGGGCCTCAGCGTGGGAGAGCCGGCTCATCGGCACCGCAGGAGGTAGACATGGTGGCCTTCCAGCACTTCCTCGCCTCGCTGGTTCCGGAGCGAGACGCGCAGGCGCAGCACGCCCCGATCGCCCTTGCGCTCGAGCCCGGCGACCTCGAACTCCGCGTGCACCGTGTCGCCGAGCAGGACTGGCTTGCGGAAGCGGCACCCTTGCTCGACGAAGGCGATCATGGAGGCCTCGAGGCGCTGGGCATAGGCCGAGGCGCCGAGTGCCGACATCGCCATGACCAGGAGACCGTGAGCGACGCGGGCCCCGAACTGCGTCCGCCGAGCATAGTCTTCGTCGTAGTGGATGGGGTGGTTGTCTCCCGTGAGTCCCGCGAAGAGGAGGAAATGCGCGTCGCCCAGCGTGCGCCCCGGGCTCTGGAATCGCTCACCCAGGGTGAAGTCGTCGAAATAGAGCTGATTGGCGTCGTCCATGGCCCTGCTATCTTAGCCGACCCTGGGACACGATGACCGGGGCGGAACGAGCCGTCCGGCCATGCCTTTTCCGCATCCTGATGGTCATGTCGATTTCCACAGGTCTCGAGCGACTAGGTGATGGACGTGGCGGAAGACAGGAAAGAGATTCTCACGGCCGGCCGGGGCCGCCTCACGGCGACGCCCCATCGAGGAGCAAGAGGAATGAAATTCATGTTCATGATCTTCCACGACGAGAAGACCCTGGACGAACTGCCCGGGAAGGAGATGCAGACCCTCGTGGACGCGGCTCTCGATTACACCGAGGAGATCCGGGAGAGCGGCCACTACATCGTCTCGAACGCTCTCCAGCGGACGCGGACGGCCCGCACCATCCGGGTCCGCGGCAGCAAGACCACCGTCACGGACGGCCCATTCGCCGAGACCAAGGAGCAGATCGGGGGCTTCTTCCTCGTCGAGGCCAAGGATATGGACGAGGCGTGCGCGCTGGCCGCGAGATTTCCCCCCGCTCGCATCGGCACCATCGAAGTTCGACCCGTCCAGGAGCTGCACCACTCCTAACCGAATTCTCCACGTAGTCCCAATTATTCACGATCGCCGCACGTGCGACCGGGGCGGGTGGCGGCGGGGGGAGGGGAGCGCTCCGGCGGAGTGGGACCCCCTCGTCCTGTGCGCCGCCCGGAGGGCGGCGAGTCAGGCGAGCGGGTGACGCAGCTGGAGCGCTCCCCTCCCCCCGGCGACGGGACCCGCCCCGCCTCGCGCTCTGAGTGCTCGTGAATTCAGGGACGCCGCTTCACGGAGGCGAGGTCCAGCTCTTCGTCGGCGTGTACGACGAGGCCGCTGAAGTTCGCGCGGGTGAGGACGACCACTTTGATGGTGTGGAGCGGGATGATGGGCACGGCCTGCCAGACGATCTCCTGGATCTCCCGGTAGTAGCCGGCTCGGCGCTTGGGGTCCATCTCCTGGCGCGCACGCACGAGCAGATCCTCGACCTTGGGGTCGTAGAAGCGCGTGTTGTTGTTCGCGCCGGAGTCCCAGCTCGCCTTCGAGAAATGACGGGTGAAGATGAAGTCCGCGAAGCCCGCGGAGCGGCCGATGAGCCACATGGTGCGCTCCGGAGCGGTCCACGCCTTGGTGTACGCTGCCCACTCCATGGTGCGGAGGCGGGCGCGAATGCCCACGGCGGTGAGCATGGCCTGGACCGCCTCGCCGATCTCGCGGTCCTTGACGTAGCGGCCGTTCGAGGTCCAGAGCTCCATGTCGAAGCCGCCCGCGTGCCCGGCCTGGGCGAGGAGGGCGGTCGCCTGCGTCGGGCTGTATTCATAGCAGGGCTGCTGCGCCACGAACTCTTTGCCCACCGCGGGCGTGACAGGAGCGCAGTAGTCGCTGGCCAGCCCGGGGAGGAGTCCGTCGATGATGGCCTTGCGATCGATGGCATGAGCGATGGCGCGGCGGACACGCACGTCGTCGAGCGGCTTCTTGTCCGTCAGGAGCTCGAAGGTCATGAGCTGCACGCCGTCCACCTTGATCACGCGCAGCTCGGGCTCACCCTCGAGCTGCGGAATGGCCTCCACAGGAGGCTTCGAGATGATGTCGGCCTCGCGGCGGCGGATCATCGCCAGACGAGTATTGGCCTCTGGCACGACCTTGTAGACGATGCGCTCCATCTCGGGCGGCGGCCCCCACCAGTGCAGATTGCGCTCGAACACCAGCTGTTGGCCGGGCGTCCATGTCGTCACGCGGTACGGCCCGCTGCCGATGGGATGCCGGCCGACCTCACGCACGGGATGCTTGGCGACTTCCGCGGGATCGAGTACCATCGCGGCCCGGTCGGCGAGGGCCCGGAGCAGATCGGGGAAGGGCTGCCTGGTGACGATCTTGAGGGTGCGTTCGTCCACCGCGTCGACGGAGGCGATGGACACGAGGGCGGCACGATTGGCCGCCGCCGTTTTGGGATCGAGGATGCGCTCCAGGTTGAACTTGACGGCCTGCGCGGTGACGGGCGTTCCTGAGGAGAACCGAGGCCCCCGGCGGAGCCGGAAGGTCCAGGTGACGCCGTCCTTGGCCACGCTCCACGACTCTGCGAGGCCGGGCTCGACGGCGAGGGTGGCGTTGAGCTTCACGAGCGTCTCCGCCACGTGGCGCAGGAGCGTGGTGCTCGCGATGTCGATGGTGAAGGCGCCATCGAGGGTGGCCACGTCGGTGCCGTCGGCCCAGGTCAGGGTGCGCTCCTGCCCCATGGCCACCCCGACCCAGAGGAGGAGCGCGAGGGCGGCGAGAACGAGACGCGGCATCACATGAAGCCTCCCGCCACGGGGGGTTTCACCACGGCGTCGTAGATCCAGCGGGTCATGGTGACGATGTCGAAGAAGGGACGCCCGGTGGCCTGTTGGATGGCCCGGCCCCACGACGAGAAGTTGGTTCCCTCGCACACGAAGGCGCCGATCTTCGGATGCTTCTCGACCAGGTCGGTGGCGAGCTTGACGAGCTGGAGCTCGCACTG
>Ga0306920_100016675_pt1 | contig 10129 bp, 8 predicted proteins | sample flu12Cox44000170_FD_204666 | JGI IMG/M metagenome (GOLD analysis project Ga0306920, IMG submission 204666) | Lab enrichment of tropical soil microbial communities from Luquillo Experimental Forest, Puerto Rico - flux4day.12C.oxic.44.000.170 (v2)... | ecosystem: Environmental > Terrestrial >...
GGCGTCGTCTACGCCGAACTCCCGCAGGGCCCGGTGCACGTACCGGCCGAACGGATCCGCGCCGGTCCGCGTGATGACGGCCGACGTGCGGCCGTGCCTGGCCGCCGCGACCGCGACGTTCGTCGCGCTGCCGCCCAGGAACTTCCCGAACGTCTCCACGTCCTCGAGCCCCACCCCGGCCTGCAGCGGGTAGATGTCCACGCCGACCCGGCCCATGGTGAGGACGTCGTAGCTCACCGCTGGCCGCCGAACAGGCCGCGGAGGTAGTACAGGCTTTCCCGGACGGCCCGGACCGGCCCCTCGTCCCGGGGCGGGGCGTCCAGGATCGTGTCCTGCTCGAGCACGTACCAGCCCCGGTAGCCGACCGCCTCCAGGGCGCCCACCACGCCCGCCACGTCCACGTCACCCTGACCGAGCGGCCGGTACAGTCCGCCGGCCACGGCTTCGGTATAGGTGGTCTCGCCGCTGGCCACCTTGCGCGCGACGGCCGCGGTGACGTCCTTCAGGTGCACGTGCCCGATCCTGGCCGCGGCGGTCCGGGCCAGCTCGGCCGGGTCGGTGCCGCCGATCAGCAGGTGACCGGTGTCGAGGCAGACCGCGATCCCGCTGCCGTCGAGGACCCGGCTGACCTCGTCGGGCCTTTCCACCATCGTCCCGACGTGCGGGTGCAGTGTCGCCAGCAGCCCGCGCCCGGCCGCCCGGGCGGCGGCGCGGTCCAGGTTAGACAGCAGGGCGGACCAGCCGCCGGCATCCAGCTCCGGGCGGGCGTCGTAGCCCGGCCGGCCGGTGGCGGCGGCCAGGACGAGCACGGGGTGGCCGCCGGCGAAGGCGTCCAGGGCCCGGTCGACCGCCGCCAGCGGATCGATGGCGGGCTCGTGCAGCACGACGGGAACGAAGCCGCCCGCGGCGCTCAGCCCGTGCTCGGCGAGCAGAGCGGACCGCTGGCCCGGGTCGGACGGCAGGTACCCTTCGGGCCCGAACTCGGTGGCCATCAGCCCCACGGCCCGCATCTCGGCCAGTACCCGGTCAGCGGGCAGCTGGTAGCCCCACCCCGGCACCTCGCACACGCCCCAGGAGATGGGCGCCCCGGCGACCCGCCCGTTCATCGGCCTTCCTCCTGCCCTGTCACTGGCGCACCTCGGCCACCGGCACCGGCTGCTGGCGGTGCCGGGACAGCTCGCACGCCTCGGCCACGTAGAACGCCTCCAGGGCGTCCTCCAGCGTGCACGGGCTCGTGATCCGCCCGGCGGCGACGTCGATGAACGCGGCGAGCTCGGCCACGTACGCCGCGCCGAACCGCTCCAGGAAGTGGCGGTAGGCAGGGCCGGCCGGGAATCGCTCCCTGGGCTCGGCCGAGCGCAGCGGCATCCGGTCGTCGAGCCCGGCGCAGACGCTGCCCGCCGAGCCGAGGACCTCGAGCCGGACGTCGTAGCCCGCGTCGTTGTACCGGCCGCAGGACACCACGGCCAGGGTGCCGTCGTCGAGGGTCAGCACCGCGCACGCCGTGTCGACGTCGCCGGCGGCCCGGAAGAACTCCTCGCCCCGGTTGGCGCCCGTCGCGTAGACCTGCACCACCTCGCGGCCGGTCACCCAGCGGATCGCGTCGAAGTCGTGCACCGCGCAGTCGCGGAAGATGCCGCCGGACCCCGGGATGTACCCCGCGGGCGGCGGGGCCGCGTCGAGCGTGGTCGACCGGACCGTGTGCAGCCAGCCGAGCGACCCCGACCGCGCCGCCTCCCTGGCGGCGCGGAACCCGGCGTCGAACCGCCGCTGGAACCCGATCTGCACTCCGGCCGCGCTGCCGCTGGCGGCCTTGATCACGTCCAGCGTGCCGTCCACGTCGGGGGCGACCGGCTTCTCGCAGAAGACGGGCAGCCCGGCCCGGACGCCGCGCTTGATGAGTTCGGGGTGAGAACCGGTCGCCGACGCGATGACCAGGGCGTCTATCCCGGCGCCGAGCAGTCCGGTCACCGACTCGGCGGCCTGAGCGCCGTGCCGGCGGGCGACCTCCCGCGCCCGGTCCGGGTCGGCATCGGTGATGATCAGCGAGTCGACCCCGGGCAGCCCGCGGAGCGTGCCGGCGTGGAATGCGCCGATTCGTCCGACCCCGATGAGTCCGATGCGCATGTGGCTCCCCTGCGATGCCGGGTGGTCTGGTTTCAAAGCTTGGTCGCGCCTTGAGAATATGTCAAGATGATGTCTTAATGACCTTACATTCTCTATTGACGACATGGCAGCGGCTGCGGCGCGGCGGCGCGCGAGGGCCCGCCCGGCGGGCCCGTCCATGGGCGGCGGCCCCGGCCGGTGGGCGGCCGGGCACGGGTTTACCGGGAGGCGGGCCGCGGATCCGGCGGCATGGCGCCGGAATCGGCCGGGCCGAGGCCTGCCGGGCTTGCGGGTCCGGCCCTGCGGTGCAGCGAGAACCTCGGTAGTACCGTCCTGACCTGGGCTATGACGGCTTAGGCCCGCGCTGCGGAAACCCGGAAGCCTAAGTCCTCCCGGCCCGCGAAAGATAGGGCATTCGTCCGATGTGGGGGGTGGGGCCTTACGGCGAATCTTGACGATGTGGGGAACCAGACGAGGTTCCCCGGGGACCAGGAGGAACCATGCATCCCGAGATTCTCCGTGAACTCACCGCACAGCGCGGCCGGGAGATGCGGGCGCAGGCGCAGCAGGCCACGCTGGCCCGGGCGGCCAGCCGGGTACGCCGGGTACTGCGGCGCGGCACCGGCGGGCCGGACGGGGCCGACGAGCCGGTCATCCCCGCCATCCCGGACTACGTGGACGGCTCGTTCCGGACCTCGCCGGCCGCCGAGGACGCGGCCAGCCAGCCCGGGCGAGTGCCTGCCGACCGTCACGCCGCCTGACGCGGCCATGACGGCCCCGGCCATGCCCGGCACGAGCTCGGCTCCGGCCCCTGCGGCCGACCCAGCTCGGCACAGCGAGCCCGCTGAAATGTCAGACCCTCGTGAGATGCTGACGGCAGAGATGAGCGGGCGAGCATCCAGTCCTGTCCTGGTCGGGCGGGACGAGCAGACGACCGCCCTGGAAGCCGCGTTCACCACAACGCGCCAGGGCGGCCCCTCTGCTGTGCTGCTTGGCGGTGAGGCCGGAGTCGGCAAGTCCAGGCTGGTGAGCGAGTTCGGCCAGGCAGCATCCGCGGCGGGGGCCCGGGTGCTGACTGGCGGCTGCCTGGAACTGGGTACCGACGGGCTGCCGTTCGCGCCGTTCACGGCCATTCTCCGCGACCTGGTGCACGAGATGGGCGCGGACGCGGTGGCCTCGATGTTGCCCGGCCGGACCACGCGGGGGCTGGCCCGGCTGCTGCCCGAACTCGGCGAGCCCGATACCGGCGGCGACCCGGGAGAGGCACGGGCAAGGCTGTTCGAGGAGGTGCTCAGCGCGCTGGAGCACCTGACCCGGGACTCGCCGGTGGTACTCGTCATCGAGGACGCGCACTGGGCCGACCGGTCGAGCCGTGACCTGCTCACCTTCCTCATCGGCAACCAGCGGGCCATCAGCGGGCTGCTGATCCTGGTGACGTTCCGCTCGGACGAGCTGCACCGCACGCACCCGCTGCGCCCGATGCTCGCCACACTGGACCGGATCGCCTGGGTGGAGCGGATCGAGCTGCCCCGGCTGACCCGGCATGACACCGCCGATCTGGCCGTCCGCATCCTCGGCCGCGAGCCCGCGGCCGACCTGGCCGATGCGCTGTACCACCGCAGCGAGGGCAACCCGCTGTTCGTGGAGACCCTGCTGTGCCGTGACGGCGAGCTGAGCCGCGAACTCCCTGAGTCCCTTCGCGACCTGCTGCTCGACGCCGTGCGCAGGCTGCCCGAGGCCACCCAGGAGGTGCTGCGGCTGGCCAGCGCCGGCGGCGAGACGACCGGGCACGGGTTGCTCGCGGCCGTGACCGGCCTGGACGATACGGCGCTGACCAGCGCGCTGCGGCCCGCGGTGACCGCCAACGTGCTGCGGACGCAGGCCGACGGGTACACGTTCCGGCACGAGCTGATCCGCGAGGCACTGCACGAAGACCTGCTGCCGGGCGAGCACGGCCGGCTGCACAGCCGTTTCGCCGACGCGATCGACGCCGATCACTCGCTCGTGCCGCCGGGCCGGGCCGCGATCGAGATGGCGCACCACTGGCATTCCGCGCACGACACGGTCTGGGCGCTGATCGGCGCGTGGCAGGCCATAGCGCAGGCCGACCGGGCGGTGGCGCCGGCCGAGCGGCTTTCGCTGCTGGCCCGGGTCCTCGAGCTGTGGGACCAGGTGCCGGACGCGGAGCAGCGGATCGGCGCCGACCACGCGCGGGTCCTCGAAGAGGCGACCAGCGGGGCGCACGAGGCCGGGGAGTTCGAGCGCGGCATCGCGCTGGCCACCTCGGCCCTCAAGGAGCTGGACCCGGCCGCGGAGCCGGTCCGCGTCGCGAAACTGCTCGAGACTCGCGGGCAGTTCAGGATGAACCTCGGCCGCAAGGAGTTCGCTGAGGATTTCTCCGCAGCGCTGCGGATCGTGCCCGCCGATGAGCCCGCCGCGCGGATATCGCTGCTGCTGACCACGGCGCGATGCCTGCCGCACGGTGCGCAGGACCGCTCCTACGCCGAGGAGGCCCTGGCGCTGGCCCGCCGGACCGGCGACACGGCGAACGAGGCCAACGCGCTGCTGACGCTCGCGTTGTTCGACGCCGGGGCCGGCCAGGAGAGCAGCGCCGGCAGTGCCGTCATCGAGCTGATCGCGCAGGCCCGGGCCATGGCCGAACGCGCGGGAGCCCACCACGTGCTGGTGAAGGCGGCGATCAACGAGTCCCACCTGCTGGAAGGCGCTGGCGATCATGAGGCGGCCGTCGAGGCGGCGCGCCGGGGCCTGCGCGGTGAGGACAGAGGGTACGTGCCCCGCGCGTTGCGCAGCCTGCTCACGATCAACCGTGTGGAGTCGCTGCTCGCGCTGGGGCGATGGGACGAGGCGCTTCAGCTAGTCGACGGAGCACGGGACTTCCTGCTCGCGTTGCTGCCGCTGCACCGGGCCACCCTGCAGGTCATGACGGCCCGCATCGCGCTGGCCCGGGGAGATCACGTGGCCGCCGCGGACGCGACGTCAGCAGCGGCCGAGCTGCTGCGCGGCGTGGAGTACGAGGACCAGTACCAGTTCCCGTTCGGCACGCTGGAGATCATGCTGCGGCTCGCCGTGGCCGGCCCGGCCGCCGGGATCGAGACCGTGGCGAAGGTCATCGACGGCTACGAGCTATCCGGCGGCAGTCCTCGGTACGCATGGCCGTTGGTGGTCGCTGCGGCCGGCGCCTGCCTCGAGGCGGCCCGGCAGGCCGGCGTCGCGCACGACGAGCGGCTCAGGGACGAGGTGTCGGCAGTCGCCGAGCGGCTGCGCACGATCGCGGAGAAGCTGGAGACGTCCGGCCGGGCGCAGGAAGCCAGCAGGCTGACCTTTGCCGCGGCCGACGCGCAGGCCGCCTGGCTGCTCGCGGCGTTTCCCCGCACCTCCGGCGACGGGGACCTGACCGCTGCCGCGGGCGGCGGGCTGGGCGCCCGGGCCGGCGAGCTGCGGGCCGCCTGGGATCAGGCCGGCGCGGCCTGGGCCGCGGTCGGCGAGCCTCATCCGCTGGCTCAGTCCCTGCTGCACGCGGCGGAGGTCGCGGTCGCCTGCGGCGATCGCGACGGCGCGGCCGAGTCGCTGCGGCGGGCCGCCGGGCTGGCCGCCGGGCTGGGCGCGACCCCGCTCAGCGAGGAGATCGCGATCCTGGCGCGGCGGGCCAGGATCCGGGTACCCGGTGCCGACGGTGACCTGGCGCCCGGCCGGGACGGCGGGGCGGGCCTGGGCCTTACCGAGCGCGAGCTCGAAGTGCTGCGGCTGGTCGTGGCCGGGCGCAGCAACCGGGAGATCGCCGCCGAGCTGTTCATCTCGCCGAAGACGGCCAGCGTCCACGTCTCCAACATCCTCGGCAAGCTGGGCACCGCTACCCGCGGCGAAGCCGCGGCCAGGGCGCACGCCCTCCGCCTGTTCGATCCCGCCTAGTACCGTACGGCATATCCGGGTCTCAGGTGCCCGGCGCGGAAGGTGTACCGTGCGGGGGCGGAGGCGAGGAATGGCTATCTTCTACCCGGACGTTTCCTCTTACCAGGCTGGCATCAGTTTCACTGGCTGCGTTATCGCCATGGTGAAGGCGACGGAGAACGACAACTACACCAACCCCGACTATGCGCCGGCCAAGGTGCGGGCGGCGAAAGCTGGCGCTTATTTCTGCGCTTACCACTTCCTGCATGCGGGCAATGGAGCGGGCCAGGCGTCATACGCCTATCGCGTCGTCGGCGGCGGCGTACCGCTGATGATCGATTTCGAGCCAGAGTACAACCCTGACGGCACGATTGCCTCGGCACCACAGGTTTCCGACGCCGTTGACTTCATCAACCAATACCGGGCGCTCGGCGGCAAGACTTACCTGTTGTACCTTCCGCACTGGTACTGGGCGGGCAATCTGGGCCAGGCTTCGCTCGCTCCCGTTATCGACCTCGGGATGCTGCTCGTCTCGTCCGAGTACACCACCTACAGCGACACCGGCCCCGGCTGGGCTCCGTACGGTGGAATGACCCCCGTTATCTGGCAGTACACCTCGACCGGGACCCTCAATGGAGTCAGCAACGTGGATATGAACGCGTACAAGAATACGCTGGCCGATTTCCAGGCGCAGGCCACGACCGGAGCCCTGGCCGGGACCAGCCCCACGCTCGTCGAAGGCGATACCGGCCCCGCCGTCCGAACGCTGCCAGGATCGCGCCGGCCCTCGCCGTGATGGGCGCCGTCCTCGGGATGCCGCACCACGTCCAGCCGCCACCGCCCAGCACTCCCGTCGAGCTGGACAGCGCTCCCGTGGCGGGCGGGCAACCATTTCAGTAGCCGTCGGAACCGGCGGACATAGGTGCCGGTCCCATCGGCCCGACATACCGGCGTGCTCACCCGGCTCTGGCTGGCGGGCTGTGGCTGCGCAGGACCTGGCCGGGTTCCGGCTCATGAATGACGCCCGGGGCGCGGCGGCTAGCTGGCGCGAGCGGCCTCGAGCGCCCGTAGCAGCGCCTTCATCCAGGGGCCGAGGTCGGCGGGGGTCCGGGCCGAGATGAGGTTACCGTCGACCACGGTGGGCTCGTCCACCCAGTCGGCGCCCGCGTTGATCATGTCGTCGCGGATGGCGCCCACGCTGGTGGCGCGGCGGCCCTTGATGATCTTGGCGGAGATCGGCACCCAGCCCGCGTGGCAGATGAAGGCGATCGGCTTGCTCGCGTCATCGAACGCCCGGACCAGGTCCAGCACGGTTTCCGAGCGCCGCAGCTTGTCGGGCGCGTACCCGCCCGGGATGACCAGGGCGTCGAAGTCGGCCTCGGCGACCTGGGCCACGGTGGTACTGACGGGAAGCGGCCCGTAACCCTTCTTGCCCCGGACCGGGTGTTCGTCCAGCCCGGCCACGGTCACCGCGGCGCCTTCCTCGATGAGCCGGTACAGCGGGTACAGCAGTTCCATGTCTTCGAAGTCGTCGGCGGCCAGGATGAGGACGCTACGGTCTGCGAGCACCATGAAACGACCCTACCCGCACCGCAGGCGGCCGGCGCGTCCGGGCGCTGTGGTGGCCGGTTCGCGGGGGCAGGAACCACGGCCCGTCAGGTCAAAAATGTCTTGATCTTTACGTCGAGCGGCGCGACGGTGATGGAGGGCACGACTTGCGGCCGGGCGGCGTTTGGAGGGTAGACCCAGGTACACCCCCGGGTTCGGTGGCTAGCGTCACTTCCAGCCCGGATGGCGCCCGGCAGACTGGACACTGAGGCGATACCCGGTACGGGAGGCGATCGATGAGCGCGGGATACCCTCCGGACAGGCCGGAGGGGCCGACGGGCCGGGACGGGCCGGAGAGGCCGGTCCCGCTGGCCGACTTCCTGGACTGGACGCGCGGGCGCCTGGTCGTCGTCGGTCGGGGGCTGCTGCTGTTCGCGCTGGCGCTGGCCGGGCTCGTCCCGGTGCTGGTCCTGGCCGCGGTGCTCGGCCTGCCCCTGTACGGGGTCGTTCATTTGCTCGTCCACTCCCACCAGCGCAACCTGGCCGTGGCCGTCGGCGTCCTCGGGGTCGTCACGTGGCTCGTGGCCGGCCCGCTCATCCTGCTGTGGGTGCGCAACCTGGCCCGGCTGACCAGGAGGCTGGCCGGCCAGTGGTGCGGGGTGCCGATCACCGACCCGTACCTGCCGCCGCCCTGGACGGACGGGGGCAAGGCGGGCCCGCGCCGATGGCTCACGTGGCTGCTGTCCGACCGGGCGACCTGGCGGGACCTGCTGTGGGTGGCCGTGAACGGGTGCGTCGGCTGGATCCTGGACATCATTCCCGCCGGGCTGCTGGTGCTCGGCCTGGCCGGGGTGTTCCTGCCCTACGTCCAGCTGTCCTGGAGGGTGGTGGCCATCGGCGGCGCGGCGTTCGGATTGTGGGCCGCCCCGTGGCTGTTGCGCGGGTACGGCGTGGTCGCCCGGTCCATGCTCGCGCCGACCCGGCAGGCCGAGCTCGCGCTGCGGGTCCGCCAGCTGGCCCAGACCCGCACCGAGGCCATCGACACCAGCGCGGCCGAGATCCGCCGGATCGAGCGGGACCTGCACGACGGCGCGCAGGCCCGGCTGGTGGCCATGGGCATGACCCTGGACGCCGCGGGGCAGGTCATCGACGACAATCCCGAGGCGGCGCGGGCGCTGCTGTACGAGGCCCGGGACGCCTCGGTCAAGGCCCTGGCCGAGCTGCGCGCGCTGGTGCGCGGCATCCACCCGCCGGTGCTGGCCGACCGCGGCCTGGCCGACGCGATCAAGGCCCTGGCCCTGGACAGCCCGATGCGGATCCGCGTGATCAGCGACCTGTACGGCCGCCCGTCCGCGCCGATCGAGTCGGCCGCCTACTTCGCGGTCAGCGAGCTGCTGGCCAACGTGTCCAAGCACGCCGAGGCGCGCGAGACCTGGATCGACATCCGGTACACGGACGGGATGCTGCGGATCGGCGTGACCGACAACGGGCACGGCGGCGCCGACCCGTCCCGCGGCAGCGGGCTGCGCGGGATAGAGCGGCGGCTGGCCGCGTTCGACGGCGTGATGGCCATCAGCAGCCCGCCCGGCGGCCCCACCGCGGTTACCATGGAGATCCCGTGCGAGTTGTCATCGCCGAAGACCTCTTCCTGCTGAGGGACGGCCTCACCCGGATGCTCCAGGCCCACGGCCTGGAGATCTCCGCGGCCGTCGACAACGGGGCCGACCTGCTGGCCGCGGTGACCGCGGACCGGCCGGACGTGGCGATCGTGGACGTCCGGCTGCCGCCCACCTTCACCGACGAGGGGATCCGGGCCGCGCTGGCCGCGCGGCGCGAGGTGCCGGGCCTTCCGGTGCTGGTCCTGTCCCAGTACGTGGAGCAGCTGTACGCCCGCGAGCTGCTGGCCAGCGGCACCGGGGGCATCGGCTACCTGCTCAAGGACCGGGTGTTCGACAGCGCCCAGTTCGTCGACGCCGTCCGCCGGGTCGCCGACGGCGGCACCGCCATGGATCCGGAGGTGATCGCCCGCTTGCTCGCCCGTAACACCGGCGACGGCAGCCTGGCCGCGCTCAGCCCGCGCGAACGCGAGGTGCTCGCGCTGATGGCCGAGGGCCGGTCCAACGTCGCCATCGCCCAGCGGCTCGTGATCACCGAACGGGCCGTGGCCAAGCACACCGCGTCCATCTTTCTCAAGCTCGACCTGCAGCCTTCCGACGACGACAACCGGCGCGTGCTCGCCGTGCTCGCCTACCTCGGCGGCTGAGCGCGACAGGGTGCATAACCTCCCGTTCCCGGGGGCACAAAGGGCTTGTCAGCCCACGCGAGGGGGTGCCGAATGAGCACCGAACCACAATCCTCCCCGGTACCGGGCGCCCAGCCGCAGTCAGGCCCAGACCTCGGCCCGCCGGAACCGAGGGCGGTGCCCCAGCACACCGTCAAGCGCAACAGGATAAGCAGGCTATGGGTCATGGTGGCCTCCTTCGGCGTGGTCCTGCTGCTGTTGCTGATCTTCATCCTGCAAAACAGCAGGACGGTGGACGTCACGTACCTCGGCGCACACGGGCAT
>Ga0306920_100016676_pt1 | contig 10129 bp, 15 predicted proteins | sample flu12Cox44000170_FD_204666 | JGI IMG/M metagenome (GOLD analysis project Ga0306920, IMG submission 204666) | Lab enrichment of tropical soil microbial communities from Luquillo Experimental Forest, Puerto Rico - flux4day.12C.oxic.44.000.170 (v2)... | ecosystem: Environmental > Terrestrial >...
AACCGAAGCCAGTAATTAGAATAAGGCGTTTTCCCGGGTTGGTCTGGTTTTGGTGTTTCAGAACGTCGAGCCCGTTTATTTCGCCTGGTAAACGGAGATCAGAAATGACCGTTGTGAAGTCATGTGGTCTAATCAAATCTATCGCGGCTTCTCCGGTATCTGCTTCACGAATCTTATGCCCCGCCCGCTCAAGAAATCTAGCGATATTGCGACGGGACAAGGGTTCGTCGTCGACAACGAGTATATGGCACGTCATAAAACTCGCCACATTTTATTCAAAAAATCCGAGAAGTCAAAATTTTTTTTACCGCGAACGCTCCGCTACTGCTGGTATCGTGGGAGGAGTTTACCAGTAAGCGGCACCAACCAGAAGGAAATCGCTGTCTCGCTTTTCGTTCCGTCAGGTACGAGGGAGAGATTAGATAAACAACCTCGACGAGATTACCGTTTCGTCGTTTTCTTCTTCGCCGCCCAATAAGCTTTCAGCTTAACGGATAGCCTTCGTCTGGCCGCTGCGCTCATTGTTTTCTTCTTGGCCTTAGCTCCGCGTTGAGCAGAGCCGGATGCTGATTTGCTGCGCCGCAATCTTGCCCATCTCGCCCGCTGTGCAGCGGCGATTTTCCGCCGCACTGAAGCGCTCATCCCGCGACTATTAGTAGACGCGCTGGTCGAATTGCTGGACTCGCCGAGGATGCTACGAAGTTGTCTGTTCAACACTTCGATGCGCTCCCTGATCGCCACCGCGCGTTTCAGTTGGTTGACGGTGAGGTCGTCTATATTCATGCGGGAGTAAATAGTTGAAGTCGCCGGAAAATTCAACTACTTTTTCTGACATTTGAATTTAGGTACGGAGTCGCAGTGAGAAGGAAGCAATATTCTCAGGGGTTCATTTCTTCAGCAACTTTAGCGCCGCGAGACGCGGTCCGCCACCTCAATCTCAACCGAATAGTTTTGACCTTTTTTTAATAGCAAAAACACAGCAGAGAAGAAATCAAAGCAGTAGTGAATTAGTAGAACGCCTTTGCCTTCTTGATCGCCGTTGCGCACAGCCGATCGATCTCGAAATCGATCCCGCTGATCCGGCAACCGAGCGCGTATAGCAGCTTGTAGAGAATCAAGAGACTCTCCATCGGTTTCTCGTCTACAACGCCATGCGCCCACTCTTCTATCGGTTTTTTGTAATCATCCAAAGCGCTGCTCATTTGGTACCTCGCGTGCTTTTCGACAGGCTCCGACTATCTGCTAGAGCAAGCGACAGACCGTTATAATCCGCTGCTAACGAGGGTTAAATGGCGCAGGAGTTATTTAGAGTTTTATCGTAGCAGGCATAATACGACCCGGTACGATACGTGAGTCAGGAGGACCGGGTGCTTTTGTCCCGTATGTTTGATTCGAAATGCTGGAGCAGCGACGACCAGCCGTGACGATGATGGCCACGTTGAGATGCACCAGCTCGGCCGCAACGCGACGAGAGGATCGAAATTCCCCTCTGTCGATGGCGACGACCTGTTTTTCGCTATGTTGAATGGATCGAGCCAGCTCCTATCGATCTAGTCTCACACGTGAATCCCGCGCTGCTTTTTTCTCAAGGGCTAGTCGCGCGGCCACACGCCTGCGCTGATTCGGGCAGGGAGCACGCCGTGCTTTAGAAGTTTCCACATTTATATCCTGACAAGCTAAGCAGGTCGGGCAAATCCAGCCGCCGCACTTACAGCGGCCGCGGGGTTTGTCTGCAAGGCCGGGCTTACTCTGGAAAGAGCAATGACAGGCAGGGCAGATGACGTCCACAACCGCTTCTAATATTTCAAAGTCGTCGGCTGGCGCTATTCGACGCATGGATTCCCCCTCAACCATGACCCGGTATTGGAACAACTGTTTGCTGTCGGGATGAGGCAATAATTCTCCTTTTTCGGTGAAGCAGCTTTGGATCTTAGTTGTGCCCTCTATCCGGCCTTCATATCCTGCTACTTTATGACGAATCAGTGTTCCATCTTCCAATTTAACTTCAACTCTGTTCTTTGACATGTTCATGCTCCTTCAATAGAAATAAAAAAGCCTCTGGCTTTAAAGCTCAGAGGCCTGGCGCAACGTAGGTGAAATCTAATAAGCCCTAAAGAACATATTTATTCTATAATTCCACCTTCGTTAAAGCAAATCGACGAATCGCAGAAAGAACTATAACAACGAGCTTCCAGCAGCGTCCCTGCAAATCTCTCCATCTCGATTCTTTGGAGCGGCGCCGTTCTTCGCCGCCCGTGAAGCTCCTTACCAAAGCTTCAACGCAACTGCATAACCGGTAAGGAGCCCGTGAAAAAACGCTTGTCGCTCCTTCTGACTGGAATTGTTGTAGCGCCGGGACGCTTCCTCTAGCGCTTTCAAGAGTTTTTCCCGGCGTCTCTGCCGTGTCCCTCCGCCCAGCATCTTATCAGAAGCACGTGCACAGCCTCATCATCAGCAATGCTAAATTTGTGGTCATGTAGCATTGACGTAAACCTCCTGTCACAAACTATTCTCCATGATCTTTGGCTACAAGAGGATCTTCGCGGCCTTGTTTACATCACGCGGTTTAACCCAAAGGATCGCCCCGTATCGTCTCGCTCCCGCCGCGATTGCGTGAAGTGCAGTTATGTTGATCCCCGCTGACGAAAGCTTTTCCGCCGTCTCGGCTACAGCCCCTATTCTATCATCTCCCTGAATCAGAAAAGCTGTTTTCGGCCCTACGAGCTTGATCCCGGCCTTCTTCGCTGTTCCCTTGAAGGCTGCTCATCAGTTGGGATAAAATCAAGCAGGGCTTGTCGGCCTTTCGAAAAGCCACGTACGCGGAAAGATTGACCCCTTCTTCTTTCAAAGCGTTAAGAACTTTTGCTCCCTGGCCAGGCCTGTCAGGAACCTGCGTATAAAAATAGTCGCACACGTTTGACTTTGTCAGCCATAGTTTTAACCCCTCACTTTCATTTACCGTAATCTTTTCACGCTAACTCTTCTTTGCAGTATTGACCTGAAACGCAGAGACTTGCCGGATAACCTTCGTGCTGCCGCACTTGCTACACCTAATTCCGCTTTTCTTCTTGCGCTCGTATTCCCGGATTGAAAACGATACGTCGAAAACCTTGTTACATTGCTTGCAGAGAAACTCGTAAACCGCCATAAGCAGTCCTCCTCGTTGCTGCCTGATACCAGGTCGCTTAAGAAGCAAAAAGCCAGCACATCCCTTGCAAGACAAATCCGCAAGAGCGACTGGCTCTCTAGCTTTCTTACCCCCAGAGAAACGCGTTACGTTTCTTCGTTGGGCCTCTGCTCCGAAAGTGACGTGGTCAAAGCTGAGGGAGGCTTTGCATCAACACTTGACTCAACCTCTATTAAAACACGAGGCGCAGGTCAAGGGTTGCTTCGGGCAGGCTCTGATTCCGTCCGTCTTCTTTCTGCCCAAGGTGATAATGTCATTCGAGCATGGCAGTACCCGTGAACCGCTAGAAATTCTTTCGCTTGACCAGCTCGCGGTTTTCCCAAATATGCACTGAAGAGGCTTGATTTCAAGCGGACGATCCAAGGCGCCCGGTTCGGTTGGGATTCTAAAACCACTCTTCTTCTTAGCAAAGAAAAAAGGCAAGCAATCGCTTGCCTCACCATAAAGAACAAAATATCCCATTCTCATAGATAGCGCATAATTCGACGCATTTTTTAAGATCGCTTTCAGTTGAGACATACCCACACAATCGGCAGAAAAGAAAGCCCCAGGGCAGATGCATTTTTCTAAGACTCGACCACTCACTTAAATCGTGCCGGCAGCGCCGCTTATTCGCAGCGGCTGAGAATTTAGCCGGACCTGAACTTAAGTTGCTCACGGCGCCCCTTCCCACGTCAGCGGCATTTCATTTTCACAGCGAAAAGCATATTCCCGCGCTTTCTCATCTTCCTTCTCGTACCAGCAGACCACCTCGCAATAGGATCCAAAGTCATGCTCGAACCATTTGATTGCCAATCGCGCTCCTTCCGGCTCGTCGCCGAATGTCTTGCGCAGGAGCTCGATAAACCGCTGGCACTCTTTGGCCGCTTGCTCCTGGTAACCTTCTTGTCCGACTTGCGCGCAATCTTCATCGCATGGCACGGGGCCGATATTGACGTAGTCCCTCACAGAAGCCCCTTATCCGAGAAACTGTAGCAGCGCTCCGCGCCCAAAATCACGTGATCGAGCACCCGTATCCCGAGCATTTCGCCGCATTCCTTTAAGCGCCGTGTAATGTCCTGGTCCTCCAGGCTCGGCATCGGATCCCCGGACGGGTGATTGTGAACGAACACTACCGCTGCGGCAGCCAGGTGCAGCGCTGCGCGGTACACATCGCCAGGCCGAATCAGACTCGCGGTGAGCGTCCCCGTCGAGATGACTTTGTATCCATTGATCCGATTCTTGTTGTTGAGCGCCAAGAGAACAAAGTGTTCTTTGTCGGCGTCGAGTTCTGCAAAGATCGGTTTCGCAACGCGCATCACATCATCGGATGCGGCAGTGCGATTGCCCTGGTCGCACACTTCCAGACGCACCTTGAACGTCGTCACGGTGTAACGAATCAAAATCCTCCTTTTGAAAGAAATCTAAAGGAAGATTAGCGAAGTGAGTTGAGGACGGAAGGAAGGGAAAATTGCCTAGAGCGGAAAATCGCTAACTACAAGTCATCGCGTGACTCATGGCCGCCATATCAGCACGGCGTACCCAGTGCACGGTCAGAAACGGAAAGCGATAACTGAGCATCAAAATGTACTTTCTATTTAAGTGAGCTGCCGTAGGAAACAACAAATGCCGTTAGCCAATCTGCTAAGACGACGATCACGGTGAGCTTGGATTGTCTCCGCGCGATACGGACCCGCGGCGCACAGGCACATATAACACAGATGGTCGGTTCGTACCTGCTTGTGGGTATAGGTCCATGAGCTCATAAACGTTGCGCGGCATGTCTGTGGAGATCGAGAGCCCCGTCTTTCTAAGTATGTCGACGGTGAGTGGAAAATCATGTGTGACGGAGCCCTCGGTTAGGGCGGCCGCCAGACTCTTGGCTTTATCTTGCGGCATTCGTTTTTGCAGCACTTCAAAGACAAAGGACGCCAACTCAATGCGTGCTTTCGCAGCGATGTCCGCAAGGATCAATACCTCGTCACTTACTTGAAGCGGCTTCTTCAATTCCACTGCTTTGAGAATCGAGGATGCCGGTAACCCTCCAATCTGTGGATCGACCGGTCCAAGAACCGCGTTAGCATCCATGACGATTTCGTTCGCCGCCAGAGCGATTAACGTGCCGCCGCTCATAGCGTAATGCGGCACGAAGACCGTCACTTTCCCTTTATGATCCACTAAAGCCCTGGCTATCTGTTCAGCCGCAAGTGCGAGCCCCCCTGGGGTGTGAAGAATCACATCAATCGGTTGCTCATCGGGCGTAAGCCGAATAGCGCGCAGCACCGATTCAGAATCTTCAATACTGATATAACTGGATACGGGCACTCCGAACAAGCTCACCGTATCCTCTCGATGTATCAAGGCGATGACACGGGATTTTCTCTGGCTTTGAAAGTTTTCCAAAAGGCTGGTCCGGGCTGACCTTAGCCAATATGGCGCGCAGGATTGTTGAACAATAAAGCTGATGATGAGCAGCCAGAAAAGTACTTTCACGACGCTGAAAATACGCTGCCACCAACTTCTCGGAGCATCGGCCATGACTGTTGCCTCCTATGCTAAACAATTCGCGGAGTTGCGGCCGAGATAATGACGGATGATTGTTTCAATGAAGATGTGCTAAGTCAACCAGCGGCGAGAAACCTTTCGTGAAAAAGAAAACGGCAAGTACAGCTTGCGTCTAAATAGAGGTGATTCCAACAACATCCTCCGCGTACCGCTGCATCTCGATCCGCTTCACGATCCGATCTGGCAGAAGGCCGATGCAAATCAAAGTGGCATGTGGAGAATGGTTTGAAATTCCTTGTTCTAAGAAACTGATATGGGGAGCAGATTTCCGAAGACCACACTTTCAGATATCAGAACGGCACATTTCCTGGGACGCGAAAAAGACTGCCGTGACGTGAGTGATGGGATTCGAGCTAGCGCCGGTCAATTGCCAGCAGCCGCTGATAGCAAGAGACGACTCAATCTTCCGGCAGCGCTAAATTTTTGTCGACTCACCCTTAAAGAGTCCGCCGATGATGGCCAGCAGGATACTGCCACCCAAGCCGCCGCTAACAATACTGCCGATGATGGAACCGATATCCAATCCTCCGGCGCCGGTGGACACGCCAAACATCTGAAGAATCGCCGCGCCGATTCCACCCCCAAGGATGCCGACGATAGAATTTCCCGTCGTCCCTAAACTCAGGCCTTTGAACAACGCGCCGGCTACGTTGCCACCGATGGCGCCGCTAATGAGATTGATAATAAGGATAATCATATTCATAATGATGCTCCTTTCCCTCGGACACTAACTATTTTTGAGTTTCATCTCTCACCGGTCGCGAGGATGACCGAGAGCCGTTCAAGAGATAGAGTCGCCTTGGCGACCTGATTCCAGCGTCCGCCGACAGCCAGTTCGGCCGCACGCCCCGGGAGGAAGGAGATGAAACGATTTTTCCGCTTCTGGTACTCCTCGTAGTGTTCCAAAGACGAGCGAGCATTGCTCATCCGATTCTTCTACCGCACAGCTATCACCGTTGCGAAGCAAAGGAAGTGCCATACAACCAACCGAAGCAACTCGTATTTGTAAAAAAGAAAACTCTTTTTCATAATGAAATTTTCGCAATTTCGGAGATTAGTATTTTGTTGCACTCAAAAACGGGAAAAGAGGCCGAAAAGAAAAAGCCAAGCGGCTTGCTTGGCTTGATAAACACAAAAGAACTATTGCAACGGAGCTTCCAGCAACGTCCCGGCAAACCGCTCCATCTCAATTCTCTGTAGCGGTCCCAACTTCTGCGCGGCGTTGGTGAAGGAGTTTATTACTCCGAACCAGTTGGCTTCAGGTTCAACAAGGTAGCTCGATACGACCTCGTCTGTTATCTTCTGAGAAAACTTTCTTTCCTCTGCGATTTTTCTTATGACTTCAAGAGGATCAACGACTTTTACCTCGCGCGTTTTCAGAAATGCGTCGAGCACCGAACTTGCGAGCCGAAAGCCTTCGCTCACTGCTTCCGCCATACGGCGGGTCATTTCATATTCCGTCAGATGAATGTGCGCATGGCGAAAACTTTTCTCCTGGGAGACAATCAGATCATTCGTGCATGGCTTTCTAAAAACAAACGGCTCAACTGACACGCTTCCCATGCCGACCTCGGAATTGCCGATCATGATGCCGGCCTTGAGCCCGGCTCCGCGGTCCACGATGTCCTCGGAAATGATTTTCAAAAACATGTGAGTCTCTTCGAGCACGAACGATTTCACACCCAACGCTTCGTTTCTAAGCAGGCTCTCTGCGGTCTGGGCGATCTCGGAATTGTTGTAGGCCACATATTCCGCCGAGAGAAACGCGCGAATCCATTCGCCCTTGCCGCGAAGCAAAAACGATTTCCCGTTCTGGCGGCCCAGGTCGTAATTGGCTACGATCGCCTGCATTTCTCCAGGCAAGCGCCCTAGTAGCGGGACGGAATTTCCAATTTCCCGCAGAGTTGGTTTAGCGCAACCTCCGATAGCGGAAAGCTCCCGCCTTCACAATGCAGGGCGCCGTTCTCTGCCACGCGAAGCTCGCGCGCCGGTACGCTCCGGTCCCACTTATTCTGATCGTCCTGAATGATCCTTTCCGCGACTGATTTCCAGTCCATATGCTAGTCCTCCTTTAAGATAATCTGAGTGGAGGCTAGCAAGAGAGAGTAAAGCGAAAAGGACGGGAAAGTTGCCGTTAGCGGCAATTCCGCCAAGGAAAGCGTTCCTTGGCCTGAGCATCAAATCATTGCCACTGCCGTATTTTTGAAATCCAGATATACCACCAGTACGTTAGCACCCCGAAATGCTCTGTTGTCCACATTCTAGACGACGGTGTATCTTCCACGATAACGCCATTTTTGTATCCAACAATATCATTCTGGTTCGTATAGCCACTTTTATCGCCGCCATCGCAGTACCAATAATCTTCATTCACCACATGGCAGCCAGACAACGGCATCGGACCGTACCTGCCTTCGAAGAATACCTGCTGATTACTTCTGTTGATGTAGTAATTCGTTTTAACCAGGTTCCAAGAGGTGCAAGTCGCCGATACAGTATTCGCCTGTTCGCAAGATCTACCGTAAACAGTTACTGAATCTTGGTGATTCCAAGTAAACAGTCTCCAAATCGTCAGCATTGCGACAACGACCACTGCTAATGCCATTTCCTTCATCCTTTTAGCGTACAGCGGCTTGGCAAACTGTCAAATATCGTCGGCGACAGCACGGAAATAAAAAGCAGCGCCAGTATTCAAAACTGGCACTGCTTTAAACGTGGGACAGAACGCTTTTACCGCTATATTGAATCAGCCCTGAGATAACTCCCTTTTATTACTGTGGTAGGCGCAGCATTCGATGTTGATTGAGCCCATTGCAGTTGTACATTTCCACTATTTGCGCCCATATTGATTACCCCGTGAATTTGAATAACATCTGTGTCATTAGCTGCAATTGGAATAGAGGAACTTACCGCTGAATTTTGCAAAAATTCTGCATTACGGAACGCGCTTGAAGCAGCAATATATCCATAATCCATGGTAGCCCCTGAAGGGAGTGAAAACGAAATTTTAATATCTGGGGTAGCGCTGGTGCTGCTAGCAAATACCACCGCATCAAAGATGTAAGCTTTATTTGCCGCTAAGTTTAACGCTAGGTCTTTGTCGCCGTGCAAAGTTGTATTTCTTGCAACAGATTCGTTTGAAGGTTTTTGTGCCTTTGTCGTAAGCGGCACAGAGTAGGTTATTACTAATTTCGGGTCTTTGTCATGGCCATTGTTCTCTGACATGAAAGCATACTGATAATCTGCTCCTGTCGGCGAAGTATTACTTACATCCAATGCAACTCTCAAACCCAATTTGGTCACGCCAGTCTTATTTATGTTGGAAAGACCTGTGGAATTTAATGGGAAATCATTGTAACCCGCGGTGGTCCAGCTACTGATATTTATCGATGTATCAGATTGCAAGGTCGTCCCAAATTGATCAAAATCATCCGTTGAATAAGTATCCTCATTTGCCCACGTATTTTGCACCAATTGGACACTTGTGCCGTCATCATTTGCTGATCCGCCGGATCCTCCGTATGCAGAAAAAGTGGCAGAAGATATAATGGCGCTAGATCCCAAAAAGGATGTATCAAAAATGAATCCTAGGCGCTTAACGTAGTAAGAGCCGGCAGAATTAGCTGCTTGGAAAGCGCACGATTTAAAATCAGGGCATGTTGTATCTATGCCGTCCCCGACACCGGCGTCGTGCGCGGAAGCCCAAGATGGTCTTGCATTAACACCAATTTCTCCGTCAGCGGTATCAATACCTGGGTTATTTTGGTCCGGGAAAATAATGTCAGTAGTGGTCGCTGCAATGGCTTTCATGCCGAACATTCTGTCGAGAAAAGAGACTTGTGCTTGTTCATTAAATGCCTCCCCGGTTGTCGTCGCATAATCCACCTCCCACCATTCATTATTTTGATCTTTGTAATATTGGGGTTCTCCAGAAATGATCTCTGTTATAAAAGTACCAGGCTGATTTGTTGTAAATGTCCTGGAATTCTTCGTTCTTTTTTCTACTATTTCTCCGTTGACTTGCATTCCTTGTTTTGAAGCCTTTGACAGCACGTCTTGAGAGGGTGAATCTGAAACTTTTACGTCAGACTGATAAGCATATCTAACGTCTCCGTTCCTAAGTGTTTTAGCACTCAATATTTTTGACCTATCCGCTTTTAATTTTAAATTTTCCGGCAACGGGCTGCCGATGCTAATGCTAGTGAATGCAACGGCAATTGAGAGCCCAGCACCGATAGCGAGGGCGATATAAACTTTTGAAAAACGTCTCATTTGAGAATTAGTGCAAGCCTACTTTAGTTTTTAATCGTTCGACTACATTATGATAGCATGTCTCATAATTTGGCCGAGCTTTTGTTGTGGATATCTATTTCGTTATCTAATTGAGCATGCGGAGGT
>Ga0306920_100016677_pt1 | contig 10129 bp, 7 predicted proteins | sample flu12Cox44000170_FD_204666 | JGI IMG/M metagenome (GOLD analysis project Ga0306920, IMG submission 204666) | Lab enrichment of tropical soil microbial communities from Luquillo Experimental Forest, Puerto Rico - flux4day.12C.oxic.44.000.170 (v2)... | ecosystem: Environmental > Terrestrial >...
CGGTGACCGCCGGCGGATTCGGCCGGCCCGTGAACACCGGAATCGGGTGGGTCGGGGTTGGACCGCCCGGGTGCGGGCTGGGCCGCAGCGGGTTCACCGTTCTCCCCGCGATCATCACTGTGCCGGTTTTGTCGCGCGGAGCGGAAAACACGTTCCTGCCCTGCTCCGCGGCGAGGCGATTTACCGCGATCAGGGGCATCGGAGTTGGCTGATGCCCGTCCATGGGGCGAGGATGACGCGGACGCGGGCGCACCGGGTAGTGATACCGCGGCGGCGCGAAGCCGATATTGACGACCCAGCCGCCGGATCCACCCCACCATGGGTTGCAAGCCCCGGGCGCCCATCCCCAGCCAAAGCCGGAATAGAAATTCCAGAAGCCGCACTGGTAGGGCATATATCCCCATGAATAGCCGGACACCCACATATATCCGTAGCTCGGCGTGCTCATCCAGTAGCCGTTGGCATACGGATCCCAGTCCGGATTCGAAGCCTCGTTCGGGGACCAGACGTACCCCTGGTCGGGGACGTCATACCAGTTGCCGTTGGAGTCCAGGTCGCTCCATGCGGGATTTTTGCTATCGGGCAGGCTCGAGGTAGCCTCGGTCTGGTTTGAAGCCTCAGAGTTCATTGCCTGGTCACGGTCGGTGTTCCACGCGTCCCAGGAATCCGGTTCGATGGTCTCGGCTACGTTATAGCCATCGGTTGCGCTAAGGACCACGCTCTCGCCGCCGTGCACATCCAGCGCCGGGCTCCCGCCGTCGAGATGCGCATTGCCGGAGAAGACCGCCACCTCGCCGGGCGCTTTGTCAACGTTGATGCGAATCACGGTGAAACCGCTTGCGGTCACATCGGTGTCGCCGAAACGGACCTTGGTGTGATTGGAATCGCCGTCGCCCTGCAACTCGAAATAAGCCAGGCCCCGATTCAGCACGACTAGCGCATTCCGTTCCTCGCTCGCGGAAAGCCCGCGCAGCACGGAAAGGGTCAGTGAGCTCTCGGGCGACAAGCGGGCCACGCTGCCGTCTTCAAACTGGACCTCCGCGCGTCCATCGTTCCCCGTCTCGATGCGCGCGCCTTCAAACAGCGGGGTGTTGGCTACAACCTGATCGGTGACCGCCTGGCCACCCTGGTACAGGTGAACTTCCCCTTCCACGAGGCTCAGGCGCACGGCCCGCCCCGGCTGCGATGCCGCCGGGTCGGCGTCCTCGTCCGCCCGTGCGGCGGGACCCAGCAGCATGGTTCCCCCAACCAGCGCCGCCAGTCCCAGAAATCCGGCCAACCGCCGGGATATTGCTTTTCGATCACGATTCATGGGGTCCACCCCTTCCGACCGCCAAGTTCCTGTGGCTCTTCTTCTTCCCAACATCAGTAAGACACCGCCACAATGGCAAAAGTCGCGCCTCGCCGGGGTGGGTCCGTCACTGTTCACAAACTTTACTCTTCCGCGTGCGCCAGGAGCGCCTTGGCCCTTTTTCTTACGCGCTCCAGCACCGCCGGATCCTCCGACAGCCGTTCCAGAATAGGCCGGATCGAACAAATCTGCTGCGCGCGCCCGTCCCCAGCCGCTTCCTGCACGTTCTGGATCTCTTTATCGAGCCCCAGTGGATCGTGTTGAAGGAGCTTCTCCAGCCGCGCGCCCTCGATGATGGTTGTCGCAACGGCGACCATGGAATCGCCAAGGGACTGGATTTCAGTGTCCTTTGAGTAATTGAATTCGCAGGATCCCTCGCCTTTTGGGCCGTTGTAGCTAAGCTTCTTCGTTCCCTGAAATGCGACTTTGAGATGGCTTTCGCATTCGGACTGGAAATACTTGTGGTGCTGCGCCACCTGGAAGGCGTGCTCGGCGAATTTGGGGCTCACCTGCACATCCTTGTCGATGTTCGCGACTTCCATCAGCCTCGGTTCGCTGGCCGGCGCGCTGCCGCGCTGGGAGCGGAAATGGCCGGATCCATCGGGATGGAATTCGAGAGTCCACTGCGACGGAGTCAGGCCGGGATTGGAAAAATCCATCCGCAGAACAGCATCCGGTGCCCCGTGAGCGGTCGTGGACAACGCAGCCAACGCAAGTGCCAGGACGAGAGTCTTCATCGCCCGGCTCCTTGCAGCGTCCCTGCTGATTGCAGCGTCAATGTTTGCGCGGTGTGGATGTGGCAGATGGCGATCGCAAGCGCATCGGCGGCGTCGGCCGGCTGGGGAGGCTCGGCCAGGCCCAGCAGGCGCGCCACCATGAACTGGACCTGTTCTTTTTGTGCGAGGCCGTAGCCGACGACGCTGGACTTGATCCGGAGAGGGGCGTACTCGGCAACCGGGAGCCCCTGGCGCGCGGCCGCGAGCAGAGCCACGCCCCGCACCTGCCCCAGTTTCAGTGCCGACTTGGCGTTGACGGAGTAGAAAACCTCTTCGACGGCTACCACATCGGGCCGCCATTGCTCGAGCTGCGCGGTGAGTTCGCGGAAAACATGCTCCAGCCGTTCCGGGAGCGATTCAGACCTGGGGAGCCGGATTCCGCCCATCGCTGAGCAGATCATCTTTAGCTCGCGTTCAGTCTCGCGGGTTTCCACCACTCCAAAGCCAGTAATTTCCGTTCCGCAATCGATCCCAAAAACCCGCATGGGGGCCAGTTTACCGCAATCGGGGGTGGGGCTACAGCAACAATGACCCGCAGGGAATCGGAGCATCAACAATTTGAAACTTCACCCAAAATCCCGGGGTATAATTCGCGCACCCATCGTTCTTCCGGAGGTCTGGAATGAGATCAGTACTGATTACCGGTGCCAGCAGAGGAATCGGTCTGGAGACTGCGCTGGCGTTCGGGCGCGCGGGCTACGCCGTGTACGCCACAATGCGTAACCCCTCGCTATCACCGCAGCTTGTGCAAACCGCGGCCGAAGAGAAGCTGCCTATCCACGTTTCAGCTATGGACGTTGACTCCGACGAATCGGTTCGCGACACGATCGCGGCAATCCAGGCCAGGCACGGACCGATTGATGTGCTAGTGAACAACGCGGGCCTTGCCATACCTGGAAGCGTCGAAGAGCTTCCAATCGCCCAATGGAAAGCCACGATGGAAACGAACTACTTCGGCGCCCTGCGCTGCATCCAGGCAGTGGTCACCCAAATGCGGAGCCGGCAGACGGGATGCATCATCAACGTAAGCTCGGTTGGCGGGCGCTTCGCCTGTTCGCCCCTGATAGCATACTCTGCATCGAAATGGGCCCTGGAAGCGCTGTGCGAGGGCGTGGCAGGCGAGCTGAAGAGCTTCGGAGTGCGCGTGGCAATTGTCGAGCCGGGGATGGTCGACACCCAGATGGCACGAGAAGGGAGAGAAATGGAAAGCCCGATCTACCCCCAGGCCGAGCGTTGGGCCGGCATGTTCGTCGCTGGTCTCAAATTCCCCGTGCCGCCGTCGATGGTGGCGGAGAAAATTCTCGAAATTGCCGACAGCGGGACATGGCAGTTGCGCCACCCGGTCGGACCGTCGGCAATTCCCTTCCTCGAATGGCGCAAGTCGATGTCGGACGAGGCGTGGGTGAACCTGAACGCCGGCGACGACGAAACCTGGTATGGCTGCATCCAGCAGAGTTTCGGAATGGACACCAGGCCGGAAGAGCCGGCCAATGTGGAGCAGGGACAGGCGACATCCTGAAGGGCCAGGTGCCTCAGGTCTCTCCGCAGACGCGGATGAGACGCCTGCCGGCACCTGGAACTGAGCCTCATCCACGGGCGCAGATGAAAAGTCCGAAACCGTCGAACGGAATGTGGCTGGTCAGCATGGAAGCGGCGCTCTGCTTGGGAACCAGCTAGGTAGTGCATGGAGTTGCAACGAGGTTACACCGTAAATATCAAAACATCCTGATTGGAAACAAAAAAGGCGGGAGGGCATCGTGGTGGCGATGGCTCCTCCCGTGAAAAGGAAGATCGATTTGTGATGCTCTCGCTCTCGAACCTAGCGAGAACCTTGTGTGCCCAGGTCGCTTCCTGGCCGTTTGGGCAAAATTGGCAGGCGGCTACCGTCCCTGCGACAGGCGAGCCGGCTCATAGAGAGCGGGCCCATCGTCCAGGCGGGACGTGGTTTTTGAACCGAACTGGATGCCGCGCAGAATGTGGCTCTCTCCGCTGGCCTCGAACTTCAGGCTGACGTGAACCTCGTTGGCCGCCGGGTCACCGGGGCGCAGGGCATAAGAAAAGCTCTTGCTTGCTGTCTTGTTGCGCAGAATCACCAGGTTACGGAATGTGTCTTCCTGCACCGTATAGGCGCCGGCGGGCATGGTCTGGCCCGAAACTGTGAAGCTGAATGGCACGTTCAGCGGGGTTTCCGCCTTGGCGATGTAGCCGGACGAAGCTGCGGTCGTGACAACGATCGCTGCCAGAATGGACTTGAGTGCTATGAACCGCATACTGTTGACCTCTCCCTCGGAAGACACAGTAGCGATTCACAAAAATGAAGTTGTTAAACTTCCGTCCAAAAAATGTGGAGCTTTTGGGAAGAGGTTCTTGACGGATTGATCAGGTCCAGTTCTCCAGGGCAAACGGAGGGAACCGGGGCCTTCAGGCCCCGGCGAGTTCACACCCAGAAACTTGTGTCCTGAGTCTAAGGTTCGCAGTAGGAAAAACCGCCGTCATTCTCAGCGAAGGTCGCCGCAGCAACCGCAGTCGAAGGACCCGCATTTGCTTCTGTGACAAATCACGGACTCACCACACTAAAACGAAACCGCCCTCTCCAGGGGCAGATCCCGCGACGATCCGCCGACCCGTATGACGTATTCCCCAGGCGCGAGCTTCCAGCCATCCGACGCTTCGTCGAAGATCATGAGGCGTTCCCGGCTTAGCGGAACGCTGACCTGCTTCGATTCGCCCGGCGCCAGCTCAACCCTGGCCCAACCCACCAGCCGCTTCGGTGGCTCTTCCGCGGAGGCAGGCAGCGTCGCATACACCTGCGCCGTGTCAACGCCCGCGCGCTTGCCGGTGTTCTTCACGGTGAATGCAACCGTGGTGGTTTCGCCCGGTGTCACGTTCAGGCCCGAATACGCAAAACTCGTGTACGACAGCCCGAAGCCGAACGGGAACAGCACCGGCTTCTTCTCCGCGTCGTACCACTTGTAGCCCACCTTCAGGCCTTCGTCGTAGTTCACGTCGAACCACGGAGCGATACCCATCGCCATGCCAATCATCCCCGGCGCTCCGGGAAGCTTCGGCACCGGGTGCTCGGCGTCGTGCTTCGGCGGGTCTGCATGCACGGGATGTGGCAGGTCGGCCTCGCCCTTCGGGAAGGTCAACGGAAGCCTTCCCGAGGGATTGACGTCGCCGAACAATACATTGGCTATCGCTTCTGAGCCGCGGATACCCGGGTACCAGGCCTCGACAACCGCCGCCACCTTGTCGATCCAGGGCATCAGCACCGCGCCTCCCGTCTCGAGAACCACGATGGTGCGCGGATTGGCCGCGGCTACTGCTTCAATGAGGGCGTCCTGTTTGTTCGGCAGTGAAAGATCCTTCAGATCCATGCCCTCTGACGCATGCTGCACCGCGAACACAATCGCCACGTCCGATTGCTTCGCGAGCGCTGCCGCCGAGGCCGGGTCCGTCCCGGCATCGAACTTGACCGCCGCGTTCCCAGCCTTCGACGCAATTCCTTTCATTGGCACGGAACGCTGATACGTCTCAATCAGCATGAAGCCCGCCAGCGGATTCTTCATTAGCTCCGGCGGCGGCGGAACGGGGTTGCCGCCCGCCGGCGACACTTGCGACGACCCGCCGCCCGACATGACGCCCACGTCCGCGTGCCCGCCGATCACGGCAATGGATTTGAGTGATGCGGCGCTCAAAGGCAGCACGCCGTCATTCCTCAGCAGCACCGCGCCGCGCTCCTCGGTCTTCTGCGCCACTTCGAAGCCCCGCATCGCATCCGGCGACTCAGGCTGCGCCGGCTCGTCCACAATGCCGGAATCAAACTCCGTCCGCAGGATGCGGTGCACCATGTCGTTCAGCCGGTCCATGGGAACTGCGCCGCTCTCCACCGCCTTCTTCAGCGGCTCGCCGAACGAGTCGTTCCCCGGCATCTCGATATCCAGTCCAGCCAGGGCGGCCTTCGCGGTGCTCTGGGTCGCGCCCCAGTCCGAGACCACGAACCCCTTGAACCCGAAATCCTTCTTCAGCACGCCCAGCGTGTACTCGTTTTCGCACCCGTAGGTCCCGTTGATCTTGTTGTAAGAGCACATCACCGCGCCGGCGCCCGAATCCTTTAACGCAATCTGAAAAGCCAGCAGGTCGCTTTCGCGCATGGCGCGCTTGCTTATGATCGAATTGGCCACGATGCGGCCTGCATCCTGGTCGTTCACGGCATAATGCTTCACGTCCGTGATCAGGTGCAGCGCCTTCTCCGCCTTCAGTTCCTGCCCGGCCAGCGTGCCCGCCAGGAAAGGGTCCTCGCCTTTGTATTCGAAGACGCGGCCGTTGCGCGGCTCGCGAATCATGTTGATGCCCGAGCCCAGCGACATGTTGAAGCCCATGGCGCGAACTTCGCGCCCGATCATCGTCCCGATCTCGTAGGAGAGAGCCGGATCCCATGCTGCCGCCTGCGCTTCGCCCGAAGGCAGCGCGGTCGCATACCGTCCCCCCATCCCCGCACCCGAAACGCCCACCACGCAATCCGTCATCTGCAAGTCGGGAATGCCCAGCCGGGGCACGCCCGGAATAAACCCGAGGGTGGAGATGGCCCGCGTTGCCGGCCCGGACTCAGGCCTCGACATCATCGCGCCCCACCCAAGCCCATGCAGCATCTGGATCTTCTCGTCCAGGGTCATTTCCTTTATGACCATCTCGGCGCGCTGATCCGGCAAGAGCGTCTTGTCCGACCACGCATAGTGCTTCGCGGGCGTCATTCCCGGAAACTGCGCAAACGCCGGAACCAAAAACGCGATGGCCAGTGCAAAAAGAAAGCCGATACGGAATTTCATGAGCTCACACACCCTTCTGCCTGTGCGCGGCTCCGCCGGGCTCAGGCAAGCGAATCTTCTCGAGGATTAAGATCGCTGTCCTTTATAAATCACGAGCCTCAGGTCACATCTACGCATTGAGAAATGCGCTAATCTGGCAGCCATGGATTTCACGCGACGCTCTTTTCTCGCTCATTCGGCGGCTGCCGGCGTGGGCATTGCGCTTTCTCGCTCAACGGCCGTGGTGGCCGACTCCAAATCGCCCATCCGCCTCGGCGGCCCCATCTTTCTAAAATCCGACGACCCCGCCGCCCTCGCGCGCGAGCATCGGCGGCTCGGCTACAGCGCCGCGTATTGCCCGGAAATGGCGACTCTCAGCGACGCGAAGCTCCTGGCGGAGATTCAACGCGGGTTCGCCTCCGAAAACGTCCTGATCGCAGAAGTAGGAGCCTGGAAGAACCTCCTCGACCCCGATCCCGCGAAACGTCGCGAGAACCTCGACTACGTTACTCAGCGCTGCGCGCTGGCCGACGCCGTAGGCGCGCTCTGCTGCGTGGATATCGCAGGCTCGTATAACCCTTCGTCGTGGTTCGGGCCGGACCCGAAGAACCTCTCCCGCGAATTCTTCGATGCCACCGTCGAGAACTGCCGGCACATCCTCGACGCGGTCAAGCCCACGCGCACTCGGTTTACGGTGGAAATGATGGGCTGGAATCTGCCTGACGGCCCCGACGCCTACCTGGACTTGATCCGCGCCGTGGATCGCAAAGCGTTCGCCGTTCACCTGGACGTCTGCAACGGCGTCAATTGCCCCCAGCGCTTTTACAGGAATGCCGATTTCATCCGCGAATGCTTCCGCAAGCTCGGGCCGCACATCGTCTCATGCCACGCCAAGGACCTGCGCTGGGATATCGAAATGAACGTGCATTTCCAGGAAGTGGTGCCTGGGCGCGGCCAGGTGGACTACCGCGCCTATCTCGGGGAGCTTGCCGGCCTCGGGCGCGACGTTCCCCTGATGCTTGAACACCTCGAAACCGCGGCGGAATACGACGAAGGACGCCAGTACATTCGCAAAGTCGGCGACGGGATGGGCCTGAGATTCGCCTGATCCCTGTTTGGGTGCCCAGGTCCCGATTTTGGGACCTGGGAAAGCGCAAGCCTGCGCTTAGAGAACTCATGAGTGAGCCGTACCAATCTCCCCACGAATTTCCTGTTCCAACGCCCGCCGCTGCGGCTCGCCCAGGTTCTCCGCGAGCCGCAGCGCGCGCTCCAGCAGCGCCTCCGCCTCCAGGTGCGCCCGCCGCTCGCGCGCGTTCTGTGCGGCCGCAACCAGCACGCTCGCCGCTCTCTGCCAGTTGCCCGCCGCCTCGTAGTGCATGGCCATTTCCGGGGCCACGTTGACTTCGCGCCCTGCAAACAACTGGGCCAGCCGCTCGGCGATCCGGGTATGCCGGCGCGCCCGCCGCGAACCGGTCTGCCGCTGGTACAGCACTTCGCGGTAGAGTCCGTGCGCGAACACATAAAACGCCGACCTTGTGCCATCGGGAAGTTCGTCCTCCCCCGCGCGCCGCACAAAATAGAGCCGCCGCGCCAGGTCGTCGCACGCCTCCTCGATGTCGCCCGCATCTTCACCCAGCGCCGCCGCCACGGCCCAGGCGGGAAACGCCACGTTCATCAGGCTGGCTGCCTCAAGCAGCCGCTGGTCGTCGGCGCCCAGCCGCTCGATTTCAAGCTCGATCATCTGCGAAAGCTGATCGGGCACGCCCGAATCCGTCTCCGGGAAGGTCGCGCGCTGCCGCCATGCGCCGCTCTCGTTGCGCACCAGGTAGCGCTCGGCAATCAGGTGCTCCAGCATGGCCTTCACAAACAGCGGATTGCCTTCCGAACGGGTGAAGATGAAGCCTTCCAGCGCCTCCGGGAGCGCCTCCTGGCCCAGTTCCCCGCTCAGCATGCGGCCTACCGCCTCGCGCTTCAAGGGCCCGAGCGCCAGCTCGATGCACAGCCGCCGCATCAGCAGATCCTGTTTGAGCAGCTTCAGGCCCTGGTCGGCGGAGCCATCCTGCGGCCGATAAGTGGCCAGCACCATCAGCCGCGCCGGCGTGCGCCGCCGCGCCAGGGCCGAGATCACGCCCAGGGTGGCGTCGTCGGACCAGTGCAGGTCTTCAAACACCAGAACCAGCGGCTTTTCGCCGGCCACTTCCTCCAGCGCGGCACACAGTTCGCCCGGCATGCGGGCCGGCCTGCTCGACGCGGTCGGCTGTTCCTCGGTCCCCGCCCCCGGCGCCCACCCCGGCGCAATGCGCGCCAGGACTCGGCTCGCGCGTTCCCCGTCCGCCGAAGCGCACAGGTGCGCCAGCGCCTCCATCAGCGGGTAGTACTCCTCCCTGCGCCCCAGCGCCTCTACGCACTGCCCGCGGGCCACGGTAATGGTCCCCGATTGATTCCGCCGCAGGAACGCATCCACCAGCGCCGTCTTGCCAATGCCCGCGGCGCCCACAATGCACACCACCTGCCGCTGCCCGCCCACTGCCGACTCGAGCGCAGCCTGCAAACGGCCCAACTCCTCGTCCCGGTCGATAAAGCCGGAATCGGGAGCAGCCTGCGGCGCGGCCGCTGCGGCAGGCGCGCCGTTCTTCGCCTCCCCGCTCTCCGTCACGTGCGCGACAAACGTGTACCCCCGCTTCGGTATCGTTTGAATGAACCGCGGCGAATCGATATCGTCGCCAAGCACCTTGCGCAATTCCAGCATGTAGGTGCGCAGAACCTGCGGCTGGACGTACGTCTCCGGCCAGAGTTCGTCGAGCAATTCATCGTGGGTAATCAGGCGGCCGGGATTGTCCACTAGGTAGGACAGAATGGCGTAGGGCTTCGGGGGCAGCGCGATTTGCGCGCCGTCGCGCCACAGGCACTGGTTGGACGTATCCAGCCGGAACGAACAGAACTGCTTCATGCAGACCCTCAGGCAAAAAAGGGGTTCCCTCTAGTTATGCAAGCTGGGTTCCAAAGCTTCGCGCCAGGCCTTCGAGGTATACGGATACACAGCCAACGGGATAATCGAAGGCGTTGCGCATACAGGCCGATACGCAATCGCTTTCGAAATCGTTCACTATTGGACGCAGGTGTCCGCGCGCGAGCACCAGGAATAAGTGTAGTGCGGAGCCCGACCGTGACCAGCCGGTGAAAAAGAATGACGA
>Ga0306920_100016681_pt1 | contig 10126 bp, 11 predicted proteins | sample flu12Cox44000170_FD_204666 | JGI IMG/M metagenome (GOLD analysis project Ga0306920, IMG submission 204666) | Lab enrichment of tropical soil microbial communities from Luquillo Experimental Forest, Puerto Rico - flux4day.12C.oxic.44.000.170 (v2)... | ecosystem: Environmental > Terrestrial >...
GGCGTTCCGCAACGCCCAGGTTACCAGCGAATATCACAGTCTGCGAAGGGCAACTTGATGCAAATCAACGGGGCCGAAGCGTCGGCCAAGCTTGGCGCGGCGGCTCACCAAAATACATGGCAGCGATGGAGCCACGGGCAATTTAATTACCGCTCCGGGTCAAGGGCGGCCCGATTCTTTCGCAAGCACGCTCGAGGTCGAAAGGTCCGCTGTCTGATCAGGTAGCGGACGCCCCGAACTGAAGCGGCCAATGTCGCAGTAGGGTCGAACCTCCCCGTTCAACAGCGAGGGCGGGAAGGTCTGAAATACGCTGCATAGGCGACGCAGGGCGCCCTGAATAATTGCCTTTACCCTGCTTAGCTGTGTGTGCCGTACTCGGACAAGATTGCGCGCTCTGGGTCATGTAACACCAAAAGAGCGTGCTTCTTTGAATGGATGTGGCAAACATGTGGCGCGTAACAAGTAAATTATTGATTTTATTACACGTGGAATAGCTTCCTAAACTGTTGGCCGGAGGTTCAAATTCTCTCGGGGACGCCATTTAATTTCAATGACTTATCTGGCATTAATTTACAGAGTGTCCTATTTCTTGCAGAATTTGCCACAAAATCGGTGTCTTCTACAAACCGCAGAAATCCGCCACTCTCCGAACAAGGCTGTTTGGCTCTGTGGCGAGCATGTGGCAAGTCTCAACTGTAGAATAGAAAGGACAGCGCCGCGCTATTGAGCTAATCTTGGCGGGGGAAGTTAACTATTGAGCGGCATCACGCCGCAGCTGGCGTCTTTTGAAAGAATGCGCCCGAGAATACCGCCATCTTCCTCTCGCGCCTTAGCCTGGCGCTCCTTGATGAGGTGACCGTACACGTTCAGGGTCATGGCCGCGTCTACGTGACCGAGACGCTCTTGGATCGTCTTCAGATCCTTGTTATCGGCGATCAGCATCGAAGCGTAGAAATGTCTCAGCGAATAAGGCGTGTAGAGATTTTCCAGCCTCTTCTCCCCATCAATTTCTTTTTCCTGGACCAGCCCGGCTTCAGTCATAAGGGTGCGCCAACAGCGCTTGGAGAAATGGCCATACTGCTGGTGGCCGCCATGCTCTCCAGGATAGACCAGGCCGGCGAGGTTCGGGCCTTCATGGCGATCTATATAGTGGCGGGTCATGCCAAGTACGTCTGTGCTAACAGGCAGGTAACGCCGTGCGGCCGGACTTTTCGGCACCTCGATGCGGTTGCTTCGGCTTACCGCCTGCGTGACCCGGACGCCTCTTTCCAGAAGATCGGCAGTGGGTAGAGCAAGGTATTCCTGCGGACGTAAACCGGAGTCTGACGCGAGATAGATCATCGCCCGATAGCGCTGCCATGGCTGCGAGATATATTTGTATTTGTGGTCCGCCAGCCGATCAGCCGCCGCGAGGATCGATTTAACCTCCGCAATCGACGGGATCTCCACCGGCTCCTGATAGCGGGATCGTTGGATGGTGACTCGAGCTGCCGGATCGGTCGTGAGGACACCCTGTGTCACCATCTCGATCAGCATCGAATGAAAGCAGGACAATGCCCGTTTGGCTTGATCGCGCGTGTATTCCTTCAGCAACCATGAGCGGAATGCCACGAGATCAGTGGACTGAAGCTCGTGAAGCTGCGGTTCCCAGGTATAGGCGCGCATGATCGAAGCGCAAGCCTTGTAAACGGCAAGCGTCGCTGGCGATACCGGATCGCGACCGTCCCGGCCCTCGTGTTCGCACACGTCAAGCCACCTTTGTACAGCTTGGTCGATGGTCGTGATTTCAGAGTTGCGAGGCCTGGCTGTATTGCGCGCGCTTGAGTCCTCCCGAAAAGCACGCGCCTGCTTCGCGGTCGCAAACGACTTGTAGGCATAACCCGTTTTGGTTGCCTTGCTTGGGTAGCGGACCTGATAAGTAATACCCTTAGCGCCGTTTCTTTTTCTTATGTCTGCCATGGTTCGAGTAATGTAACACAAATGTGCAAAAAGCAAGGTTTTCTGAGGTTTTCGCTTATTCTGGCCGTATGTTTCTCTGTGCTTCAACCTGTTTTTTGAAATAGATACTTACCAGATCGTTCTTCTCGATTTTAAGCTTGCGTTCGATCGGATCGACGAAGAAGGGCAGCTTGCGTCGCCCTTGCGCATCCTGCTCCGCGGCGCGTTGCATTTGCCGAAGCGTCAGCTGCACCCCCATCTGTGCCAAGAGCTGCCGCGCCTCCTCCAGCCCGATATAGTGAGGTTGTTTGATCATAATTTGCCTTCGTCCGCTGCGCTTCGGTATGGGCCTGTGCTGTACAAGGTTTTGAGTTCATGCCCGCCCGGCATTCGGGGCGTAACATCCTCACCGAATGCATTAGTGGGATTGATGTAAAGCGTGGCGCCGCGGGAGAACTGAACCGCGTATTTGATTTCAAGCTCATGGAGTTGCTCGAAGAGCGCTTGCCTGATATCGGCGATGGTCATCTGACCCCTAATTCTGACTTCCATTTAAATATCCTAAAGTAGATAATTCTAAGGTAAGTAACTGAAATAGCTTATATTTATAGTATACAATCTCTGGTACAATAAGGCAAACTTCGCAATTATAATCGTTCGCGGACACAGCAACATTTCACGTTCGTGCGCCGGGTGAGATTGCCGCGGCGATACGTCTTTCGCTGACGTTTAGGGTGTCCGGTGCAGCCCCACCGCGATCCTCGGCGCCAGTTCGTCGTCACGAATGCGGAACAGCCCGCCCTCCGTCTCAACCTTCGACGCCGCACACCAGCGGGCGACGAACGCGCTCGCCAGCGTCGCGTCGCGGAAATAGATCGAAACAGCATCGTTCAGCACGCCGCGCAGACCGGACGGCGTTATCGCCCGGCCGTCGGCGCCGCAATTCCCGTCGAGCCATTCCGTGATTTCTGTATAGCGCTGACCAAACCCGCTCGGCGGCACGCCGATCCTTATCCGCACGGGAAAGCGCCGCTCGGCCATCGTGACGATCTCGCGCGGGTTGCCGGGCATGACCATCGTTCCCATTTTGTTCTAATTGAAGGTTCTCACGCCCGTCGGATCGTGTCCAGTCTCTTGGGTCGTCTGCCGGGCTAGGCTAAGGTTGGAACCATGTGTGGCCGCGTCCGTCTCTCCTCCGATGTCAGCGAGATCAAGCTTGTGTTCTCGATCCCGCCACATCGGCCGACTCCAAATTTTCCGCCGAGCTGGAATGTGGCTCCGACCGACCAGCTTCCGGTGGTCCGTCACGACCCGAAGGCCGGGGAGCGCAGTCTGGACCTGCTGCGCTGGGGCCTTGTTCCCTACTGGGCCAAGGATCTGAACGTCGGCTTCGCCAACATCAACGCCAAGGCGGAAGGGATCGAGACCAGGCCTGCCTTCCGCGACGCGTTCCAGCGCCGGCGATGCCTCGTGCCGGTCGACAGCTTCTACGAATGGAAAAAAACCGGGACCGGCAAGCAGCCCTACGCGATTGCGCTGGCTAGCGGTAGCCTGATGGCGCTGGCCGGGCTGTGGGAGAACTGGCGCTCGCCGGCTGGCGAATGGGTGCGCAGCTTCGCGATCGTCACCACCACGCCCAACGAACTCTGCGCGGAGCTTCACAACCGCATGCCGGTGGTCCTCAAGCCCGAAACCTGGCCGGTCTGGCTGGGGGAAGAGCCTGCGGACATACCCTCTCTCAAGGCCCTGCTCGCGCCGTTTCCATCGGACGAGATGACGTGCTGGCCGGTGAGCGCACGGGTCGGGAACGTCAAGAATAATGACCCAAGCCTGATCGAACGGATTGCCGCCTAGCGGATAAAATCTGACGCTCCTAGGGACAGCAGAGGACGCTGCAAAAACGACCGACACATATGTGCCCGTGTCCCCGGTCGGCTGGTGCCGCTCGCGGCGCAACGCAGCGTGAGACGGAAAATGGCCTCGCCGCTTTACGAGCCGATCAACGTCTACAAACCGTTGGCGCCAGATATCGGCATCGTTGACGGCCCATTTGAATATCTCACCGTCGGCGGCGTGAGGCTGCCGCTACCCTTTACGACCAGGATGACCGTGGTACGTCTCTCGAACGGAGAACTGTTCCTTCATTCGCCCATCACGTTCGATCGCGGGATGGCCGAGGAGTTACGGGAGTTCGGGACAGTTCGGCATCTCGTGTCTCCCAATCAATTCCACTACGCCCATATCGGCGAGTGGCAAAAAGCCTTCCCGGAAGCGATCGCCTGGGCCTCGCCCCGCGTACGTCAGAGAGCTCGAGCGCGACAAGTCGACATCGACTTTGCCAGAGACCTCGACCTTGCCCCGCCACAAGAGTGGTGCCGCGACATCGATCAGGCGTTGTTCCCTGGCGGCTATTTCAAGGAGTTCATTTTTTTTCATCTGGCGTCGAAGACACTGATCCTGACCGACACGATCATAAATATCGAGCCGGACAAAATTGGCGAGCCGTGGCGGGCGGCTGTCAAGTTCACTGGAATGGCTGCGCCGCACGGAGGAATCTTCTTCGGAATGCAAATTCCTCTGATCCTCCAGCGACAAGCGGCGAAGGCAGCAAGGACGACGATTTACTCTTGGCAGCCACAGCGGATCGTGCTCAGCCATGGCCGCTGCTTTGACGCGGGCGCGGATCGAGTCATCGAACGGATATTTGGTCCGAGTTCAGCCTGATCTCCGCAAAGGTCGAAATCGCTACTCGGAACCGGGTACTAAACGTCAGATTTTCACCACTAGCGCCACTATTCATCCGGGGGTCCGCCCCTACTATCGCCTTGTGCCGCAGCGCCAAAGCAGGGCTTAATTGATCTCGATAACCGAAAGGGACGATGGTGGCAGAGGGTCAAGCCGCGACAGGGAACGCGGCGCAGATCGAATTCTGGAATAGTGCTGCCACGCGGGCGTGGGCCGACCAGTACGCACGAATGGATCGTGCGGTCGCCGCTCTAACAAAGGAGCTATTGGATTTGGCGGCTCCCCGGCCGGGGGAGCGCGTACTCGATATTGGGTGCGGCCCCGGCACGACAGTTCTCGAGCTGGCGAGGCATGTTGGCCCGGGCGGTCATGTCCTCGGCGCAGATGTCTCAGAGCCATCGGTCGCCCGGGCGCGTGAACGGATCGCTGCTGCCGGACTGCGGCACGCAAAGGTCATCGTCGCCGACGCTTCGGTCCATCCTTTCCCACCTGACAGCTTCGAGCTGACGTTCTCGCGCTTTGGAATCATGTTTTTTAGCGATCCAGTGGCCGCCTTTGCGAACGTGCGGCGCGCGATGAAGCCGGGCGGGCGATTGACGCTGGCCGTGTTCCGCCCGGCAAGCGCGACGCTGTGGCCGAACGCCCCACTCGAAGCAGTACGGCACTTGCTGCCCCCGATCCCGACGCCCGGACCGGAGGAGCCGGGCCCTTACTCCTGGGCCGATCCAGCGCGCGTGCATCGGATATTGGAAGGCGCCGGGTTTAGCGAGGTTTCGCTGACGCCCCTCGACCCGGTCATTCAGCTGGCCGGCCCCGCAGGAGAAGCAGAGGCGGCAGACTTCGTCATGGCGATGGGCCCACTGGCGCGGGTGCTCCCCAGCCTTTCAGAAGCGCAGCGCGAGAATGTGCGTGCGACCCTTGAGGTCTACTTCAAAGGGCACGCCACATCGGAAGGCGTCGTTTTACCGGCCGCGAACTGGGTGGTCCGAGCGCGCGTTTGACGCGGCGGTTCTCTCCCGCCTGACCACCCGGATTACCGGGTCGGCGTATTGCGGCTTCAAACGGGCAGGCTGAATTCAGACGGTTCAGCCTCTTCCGCCGCGAGCGAAGACATGGAGATACCCAGGAGCCGAATGCCTCTCACGACGGGAAAGAGAGGTTCGAGCAGCGCGTCGCCGAGCTGTTCGAGTTCGCTTCGCGTCCTGACCGGGATCTGCCCGGTGCGGCTGCGCGTGATGATCTGAAAGTTGGCGAACTTGACCTTGAGTGTCACGGTGCGGCCGCGAATGCCGGAGCGCTCGCAGTAGCCCCATACCTTGTCGACGATCTCTCGAAGCGCGTCCCGCGCGGCTTCGTAGGCGAAGAGATCGGCAGCGAAAGTGTTCTCGGCGCCGACGGATTTGCGTATCCGATCAGCGCGGACCGGCCGTTCGTCGACGCCGCGCGCGGCCCAGTAATAGTAGGAGCTCACTTTCCCGAAATGCTGCTGCAGGAACTCCAGGGTCTGGCCCTTGAGATCGAGCCCGGTCTCAATGCCGAGACCCGACATCTTCCTCGCGGTGGCGGGCCCGACGCCGTGAAACTTTCTGACCGGCAGGGTCTCGACGAACGCCGGGCCCATTTTAGGGGTGATGACGAACAACCCGTCCGGCTTGCGGTGGTCGGAAGCGAGCTTGGCAAGAAACTTGTTGTAGGAGACTCCGGCCGAAGCAGTGAGCTCGATCTCGGCGCGGATCTTAGCCCGGATTTCTTCCGCGATCTGCGTCGCCAGGACGATGCCCTTGAGATTTTCCGTGACGTCAAGATAGGCCTCGTCGAGCGACAGCGGCTCGATGACCGGCGTGTATTCCGCGAAGATTTCCCGGATCTGCAGAGAGATTGCTTTGTAGGCATCGAACCGCGGCTTGACGAAGATCAGATCGGGGCACTTGCGTTTGGCGGTGATCGAGGGCATCGCCGAATGAACGCCAAACTTCCGCGCCTCGTAGCTCGCGGCCATGACGACGCCGCGCTCGCGCGATCCGCCGACCGCGACCGGCTTGCCGCGCAGCTCGGGATTATCGCGCTGTTCGACGGATGCGTAGAAAGCATCCATGTCGATATGGATGATCTTGCGCGAGCGGCCCGCCTCGGCTGAGAAACCCTCCGCTCGCTCTTCGGCCCCCATCAAAGCCCTCTCCCGCTCGTTGGCCAGGTGAGGATGCGGTTCGCGTCAACCGCGTATCGGACGATAGGTAACCGATGGCGTCAGCTGGCGCCAGCCGCTAACCTCCACCGCCGGCACAGGCGATAGCAAGGGAGGGTGGTATGCATTTCGGCGGCGCGATGTTCTTTACCGATTATTCGATGTCGGCGCCGGAGCTTGCCCGCGCGCTCGAGGAGCGCGGTTTCGAGTCGGTCTGGGCGCCCGAGCATTCGCATATCCCCTGTCGCGCAAGACGCCGTTCCCGGGCGGAGGCGAGGTGCCCAAACCCTATTACGACGCGATGGACCCGTTCGTGGTTCTGGCCGCGGCGAGTCAGGTGACCAAGAAAATCAAATTCGGCACCGGCGTGGCGCTCATTCAGCAGCGCGACGTTATCCAGACCGCCAAGCTCGTCGCGTCGATTGACCAGGTGAGTCAGGGACGGTTCCTGTTTGGTGTCGGCGGCGGCTGGAACCAGGACGAGATGGAAGACCACGGCACCGTCTATGCGACCCGCTTCAAGCGGATGCGCGAATCGATCGAGGCGATGAAGGAAGTCTGGACCAAAGCCGAGGCGGAATATCACGGGGAGTTCGTGAATTTCGACCCGATGATTGCCCGGCCCAAACCAGTGCAGAAACCGCATCCGCCGATCCATGTCGGCGGCGCTTTCCCGCATGGCGCACGGCGCGCGATCCGCTATGGCGATGGTTGGATTCCAGGTGGCGATATCCGCGAGGTCCTGCCGAAATTCCGCGAGATGGCGCGGGACGCCGGTCGCGATCCGGCTTCGATCGAAATCACCTCGTTCGCTCTCGGCGAAGATCCTGATCGGGTGAAGCGCCTGGCGGAGATGGGCGTTGCCCGCGTTGTGCCGATGTTCCCGCCCGAGAAGGCCGACACGGTGCTGCCGATTGTTGACCGGTGGACGAAAGTCATGCGGCAGGTGAACGGGTAAATCCGGCCGGGATCGATCCGCGGCAGCGCGCGCGTCGTAGCTGGAACATGCCGCGATCGCTCGACGAGTGGCGGTGCTCCGAGGCAACGGCGCTCCCCGACTGGATCAAACCGCAACTCACCAGACTGGTCGATCAGGCGCCCGACGGGCCGGACTGGCTCCATGAAATCAAGTTCGACGGCTACCGGATGCATGCCCGGCTGGACCGGGGCACGGTCCGGCTACTGACACGCACGGGACTGGACTGGACGCATAAATATCCGGCGATCGCCGCGGGAGTCGCATCGCTCCCGGCGCGACAGGCCTATCTCGACGGCGAGCTATGCGGCGTCCGCCCCGACGGCACCACCTCCTTCAGCCTGATCCAGAACGCCTCGGACACGGGCAACAGCCGCGCTCTCGTCTTCTTCCTGTTCGATCTCCTCCACCTCGATGGCGAAGCGATCGCCCCGATGCCGGTTACGGAGCGGAAAGAACGTCTGCGCGTCCTGTTGTCGGATGCAGGCTCGCCGCTGCCGCTGCATTTCAGCGATCACCAGATCGGACGCGGGCGGGCTTTCTACGATCATGCCTGCACCCTGAAAGTGGAAGGTATCGTCTCGAAGCGGGTCGATGCGCCCTACGCTCCCGGCAATCGCGGCCTGTGGCTGAAAGTCAAATGCCTGAACCGTGAGGAATTCGTGGTGGTCGGCTGGACCGATCCCGAAGGGAGCCGCCCATGGCTCGGCGCGCTTTTGCTGGCCTATTACGATCCGGATGGCCGGCTGATCTACGCGGGCCGCGCCGGCACGGGCATTAACCATGCCGAACTTGAACGGCTGTGGCGCCGCCTCCAGCCGTTGGCCACATCCGAGATGCCGCTCAACGTACCGCCGCCGCGCGACAGCCGGTTCGGTTCGCCACTGACCTTAAGCCGCGTCCACTGGGTGCGGCCCGAACTCGTCGCCGAAGTGAAATTTCTGAGCTGGACGGAAGACAATTTGCTGCGCCAGGTGGTCTTCGAAGGTTTGCGGGAGGACAAGCCGCCGGCGGATGTCCGCCGCGCGCCGCCATACCCGAAACCACCTGAACCCGCACGTCCGGCGCCGCGATCACGACGGCCCCGGTCCGGCTGAAGGCAGCGCCGCCCGACCGACGGACTTTTCTAACGGCGAGGCGTCCCAATCCCGCGCCCGCGCGAACCCGGGCGCAGCGCGCCCTTGGCTTCAATCTTCCCGCCCATACCAATCGCCTGCTCGCCCCACCAGCGGTGGTTCCACATCGCACACCGCAGGAGTGCAACATCGCAGGTCGTCGCAGTCTTGACGATTGCAGCGAGGACCAGGCTTCGGCATCATAGCGCTATGGCGAAGCAATATTGCCCATCTTCGTCGACCGTGGCACGCCATTGTGTGCCAAAGCACGCTATTAGAACCACCTGGAAGCGCCCGTTTCTCCCGATCCCGCCCCCGGCCAGTGTTGGAGGCCGGCGTTCTTGCTCAGCGGCTACAGCCAGCGGCGGACACGCGCCTTGTAGTCGCGGTAGGCGTCGCCGAAGCGCCGCTCAAGATACGCTTCTTCGCGCGCGACCACGCCATAGCGCAGGACGATGACGAGAGGCAGCGCGAGGATGAGGACCCAGGGGCTGCGTGCAGCTAAGCCGATGCCGGCATAGAGTAGAAACATGCCAACGTAGGTCGGATTGCGGCTCCAGCCGTGTATGCCTGTTGTGACCAGCGCGCGGACAGGCCGGTTGGAGGGCACTGGCGTAGCCGCGTGAGAGAAATTGCGAATGCCTGCCGCCATAATCGCGAGGCCGACCGCGATCAGGCCCCCGCCCGCCGTCCAACGGACCAAGGTAACTTCTGGAAATGTGAGCGGCAAAGGCAGCAGGCGATCGAGCGCAACACCGAGGACAAGGCAGGCGAGATAGAGGAATGGCGGCCGCGCGATGACCCCCGCCACCGCTGTTTCGCCAGCCCGCTGGCTAGCAGGTCCCATGTCTGCTCCTTTTACTTGCCAGGCAATGCGGCGAAGGTCAGGGTCGGTCCTAGATGACAACATGGATGTCATTCTCGCCGTTGACAACATAGATGTCAATCGGCGGCGGCGGAGCGGAACGGGATGGTGACGGTGCGACAAGCAGTGGGCTTCAGCCCGTATGGTCTACCAGCAAGTCGAAACCCAGCGCCACCGCCGCTATCGGAAGGGGCAGTCCCAACGCCGAGCCAATTAGATGATCGCGCAGGCGAACCCGAGTCATCGCCAGGGCATAGTTGAGCGGCGGCGCGGTCTGGAAGATCAACCTCAATATCGCGACT